>OGSD01000049.1_pt1 | contig 105465 bp, 105 predicted proteins | sample 1553571 | NCBI WGS metagenome assembly OGSD01 (sample SAMEA2580072, study PRJEB22360) | human gut metagenome | biome: human gut; feature: human-associated habitat; material: faeces | place: Denmark | collected 2008/2010 | reverse complement strand
TTTATTATAATATATTTTCACAAAAATTGCAATACTTTAATGTGAACAGACTCTAAAGGAATTCTACACCGCAGGCTGGTATAAAATTTTAGGGATCAGTTGATCCCTGATTTATTACGCATTAGTTAGTTAATGCTAACCAAACATATTTTAAAGGAGAATGATCTATGCCAAAACTTACCGAACTCAAAGACGGTCAGAAAGCAAAAATCACCGGTATCAACGGTGACAGACGCTACCTTTCGAGAGTAACCTCGATCGGGTTGAATGTCGGCTGCGATATCGAAATGCTGCAAAATGTCAATAACCGTCCCGTGCTTGTTTACGGACGTGACACGATGATAGCACTCAACCGCAATGAATCCGAAAGAATAACCGTGGAGGTGACAAAGTAATGTCAGCAGAAAAGAAAATTGCACTGCTCGGACAGCCGAACTCGGGAAAATCGACCGTGTTCAATATGCTCACGGGCGCACATCAGCACGTCGGAAACTGGCCCGGAAAGACCGTTGAAAAGGTGGAGGGCGAATTTACATACGATGATACGAAATATCTCATCGCCGATCTTCCCGGAACATACAGCCTTTCGGCAAACTCCGATGAAGAGATCGTCACCCGTGACTATATCGCATCGGGCGGAGCGGATATCGTCTGCATTCTTGCCGATTCATCTCAGCTTGAACGAAGCCTCTTCATGCTTTCGGACTATGCAGGCATAACCGTTCCTGCAATGCTCGTTCTGACAATGACGGACGTTGCCGAAGCACAGGGCAAAAAGATAAACATTGCCAAGCTTTCGGAAAAGCTCGGAATACCCGTTGTTTCGATAGTCGCACCCGATAAAAAGAGCTACGGCAGCTTTTACAAGGCTCTCGAAGAAGCCGCAAAAGCACAGAAACAGCTTGATTTTTCCGCGCTCACCGAACTTTACAAAACCGGAGAGCAGAAAGCCGCTTATGCCGAAGCACTTGCGCTCGTTCCCGAAAATGGCGTGGAAAAATATTCTTCCGAATGGCTCGCAGCAAAACTTTTAGAGGGCGACAACGCTGTTATAAACAAGCTTTCCGCAGTTTCGGACAGAAATGCTCTGAAACAGTTCGCACAGGAAAATCCCGACGGCAGCCTTTACACAAGTGACTGCAAATTTGAGTGGATAGACGGTCTGCTTTCCGATACCGTAACAAAAACGAAGAAAACATCGGAAATGCTGACAAAATTTGACCGTGCGACTATCTCAAAACGTTGGGGAAAACTCATTTCTATCGGAATAGTTCTCCTCGGAATAATCGGCTCGTTCATCGTTGCCGCACCGCTTATGGGAATCGGCAGTGCGATACCGTCAGTTCTTACTCCGTTTATAAACGCTATCGGAATGCCCGAAATGCTCGCCTCATTCATCAACAGCACACTTATAACCGCGCTCGGCTGGGTGTTCTCAATGGCAGGCTTCGTTTTCGGAATAAACCTTGTTTTCGGACTTATTGAGGAAGTCGGATATATGGCTCGCGTTTCCTACGTTTTCGACAACACAATGAACAAACTCGGCTTGCAGGGCAAATCCATTATGCCTATGCTCGTAAGCTTCGGCTGTACTATCGGCGGCACTGCCGGAACAAGGGTCATCGACTCATACGGTCAGCGAATACTGACAATTGCTCTCGCGTGGGCAGTTCCGTGCGGAGCAACTTTCGCAGTAATACCAACACTTGCCGATGCCGTTTTCGGCAGCGGCGGAGCGATACTTGTAATGCTTTATATCTTCGCTCTTATGTTCCTGCACATCTTTGTTACCGCAAAAATTTTCGGCAGAAAATTAAGTCCCGTTGAGGACCGCACAGGTCTTATTATGGAGCTTCCGCCTTACCACAAGCCCCGTTGGAAAACACTTTTCAAAAACACCCTTGTCCGCGTCTGGGACGTGTTCAAAAAGGCTTTCGTTGTCGTTGTTATCGTCGCCGCCGTTTTCTGGCTGCTGACATACTCATCAAGCGGAATGGCAGCTGACAGCGTTATTTACAAGATCGGAACGACCATTGAACCCGTCACGAAATTCTTCGGCATGGGCTGGCAGACGTTCCTCGCGTTTGTTTCGTCAATGGTATCAAAGGAAGCTGTCCTTGGCGTAACGAGCGTCCTCTTCACAGACGGTGGCTCACTGCTCCTCACCGCCACCACTACTTCCGCAGATGCAAATATCGGCACATTAATCGTAAATGCAATATCGAAGCCCGAAGCGCTCGCATTTATGGTCGCAGTAACGTTCAACGTTCCCTGCCTTATGGCATTAAGCTCCACAATGCACGAAACGCACTCCGCAAAATGGACAGCAAAGATCGCACTTTACTATATCGCGACCACACTTATCCTCTCCTGCCTTACCTACCATATCTCGGGACTGTTTTTCTAAGGAGTGATGAAAATGTCGCTGCTTTCACTCCTCGAAGAAAAAGGAATACGCTCGACCGCACAGCTTGCCGCCGAACTTGGTACAAGCATGGAAATGATCGAAGCCAAACTTGAACGCTATGCGCAGCTCGGGTATGTAAAAAAGACCGTTATGTCAGCAAACTGCGGCGGAAACTGCAAAAAATGTCACGGCTGCAGCGGAATGAAAAATGCCGCCGCATCGGTAGTGTATTGGGAAAGGATAAAATGAGCATCGGAACGATAATCACAATAATCATTTCAGCCGCAGTTTTCACAGCGTGTGTATTTTCTTTTGCAAGAAGATTTTCGGGTAAGAAAAGCTGCTGCGGAACTTCCCTGCCAAAGCTGAAAAATAAGAAACTGACCAATCCTATCGGGAAGCTGACCGTTAAGATAGACGGTATGAGATGTGAAAGCTGCCGCAGGAACGTCACAGCTGCAATAAACAGCATTGACGGTGCGTCAGCAAAAGTTGATCTTGAAAAGAGTGAAGCTGTTGTAAGCTTTGAGCGTCAGCTGATCGATGAAGAAATCATCTCAGCCGTTGAAACTGTGGGATTTGAGGTCAGGGATATTGTAAGATGATATGAAACGAACCTGAAACGGTAAAGTGCAGTTAATGACGAAATCGGACACAGCTGGTTTTTGAAAAAATGAGATTCTAAAAATCAACCCGTGTAAACATAATATCCACAAAAGTTCGATGATTACGGTCATCAGGAAGATTAAAAGTTTTATAACCGCTTTTGTCCCCACAAAATCAATGCTTGCTACAATCAAGCGTAATTCTCTCAAGTTGAATACCCTTGCAATTCTCTCTGGTTGAAAAAATATTCTCATAAGTTGAAAACAACGCAAATACGTCATTACAACTGAATATCCACAAAAAACGAAGCTCTGAAGGCTGTTGCAGTCTTTGGAGCTTCGTTTTTTATGCCCATATATAAAAGTGACAGCATTTTCGTTGAAATGACACCACCCGTTAATATAAGTGACGCCATAAAAGCCTGTTTTGACATCATAAATTCAGGCGGAAATCACGCTTCAAACGTAAAATGACATCAAAATCCGAAAAATGACACCTCTGCGGCGTCAATTTCCTGTCAAAAAGGCGTCAATCAGAGAATTTTACTTTGTGATAAAATTGAAATCAGGATAAAGGAGGTCATTTCCGATAAAAATGACACCATTATCCGCAAGATGCTCATTTTTGGCCGAATGTGACTCTTAACGTATTCCATATATATGACGAAAATCGGAGGTGCAAAATGACGGAAAGATACAAACCCGATGAAGCTGCACACAGTGTTATTGTCGGAAAAACAACTTTTGTAGTGAACTCATTCACCGATACTCAGGCAACTGATACGTCGGAGGAGCTTATCATAAAAATGCTTAAATCAAAAGTCGCAGAAGCGGCAAAGGAGGAAAAAATCGCATGATCCCTTACAATAATTCTATCATCGTGCCTGTAGATACAGGCTATGGAAATATCAAAAATTCTCTGCACTCATTCCCCACCGGAATTTCAGCATACAAGACCAAACCTGCATTTGAGGGCAAGATACTTCATATCGGAGATATGTATTATCGCATTGGTGAGGCTCACAAGGAGTATATTCCCGACAAGACCGTTGATGAGGAATTTCGTCTGCTGACTATCGCAGCGATTTGTGATGAATGCCGCAGCTGCGGATATTACGAAGGCAACATTTTTCTTGCAGTAGGCTGTCCCACAACTATGCTCACAGCTCAGCGTGAAAGTACACGAGAATATTTCTTGAAAGAGCCGCACATTGACTGCGAGTACAATAATATCCATTACCATCTCACCATAGTCGGCTGTTTTGTTTATCCGCAGGGATATGCAGCAGTCACGGAATATCTTCACAATATGACAGGTGTGAATATGGTCGTAGATATTGGAAACGGCACGGCGAACATTCTGCAAATCAACAACAAAAAGCCTATCGAAGAAAAATGCGTAACCGAAAAGTTGGGCGTGAATCAGTATATGATAGCTGTGCAGAAAGCGGTCATGGCTGAATATGGCAAAAAGATTGATCCCGAAGTCGTTGAACTTTTCATCAGAAAAGGAGATACCGATGCTCCCGACAATTACAAAAACATTTTTCTTTCTTGAAGAAGCAGAAAAATATTGTCGGAAGATTTTTGATGCCCTTTACAGATGTGAATATGATCCCGATTTTATGAAGCTGTATGTTTGCGGCGGCGGTGTTCAGCTTATCAGACATTTTGGAAAATACAATTCTGACAAAGTGATTTTCATTGATGACATCTGCGCCACAGCTAAAGGTTATCAGCAGTTTGCGTTGAAGTCACTCAAAGCATTGGAAAAGAGGTCTGAGTAATGAAGCAGATGAAACGAATTACTCTCAGGCTCTCCCTTGAAAATCCGACGGATAAGAAGATAGCCGACTTTCTTGCCAACATCGACAAGAATAAATATCATACGGTTAATAATGCAATAAAAACTATTTTGTATTCGGTTATTAACGGTAATGCTACCGAGAAGAGTGAAAAGTCAGAGATGAAAGAAATCATTAACGTTATCCGCACAACTTTGGAAAATGAAATCCCTAAAATGTTTTCTGTTTTTGCTTCAAAAAATCATGACAAAAAGGATCAGAACAATACTTCTGCTGCAAAAATGGCTGATACCCTTGACGATGATGATATCGACATGGATTTTATCGGAGGCTGATGTTATGACAGTAAAAGCACTTTGCGAGAAATACTCTCTTAAATTTCAGACGGTGTACAAGAAGATTACTCATCATAAAGATAATGAGCTTGCAGGACATATTACAAAGGTTAAGGGAGAGAGCCTTGAACTTGATGATTTTGCTATTGATTTTCTTCTTCCGACTCATGTAAAGGTTATGCAGGCTATTGAGGAATGTGAGGGTATTGCCCGTGAAAATGAAGAACTTCAGGATAAGCTGGAATCGGCTGAAATCATTGCCGAACAGACAGATAATCAACTTTCAAAAGCCCTTGCAGATAATGAAAATATGCTTGCCGAAATTGACCGCCTTAAAAGTAGCTTATCTGAAAAGGATAAGGAAATCAGCGAGCTTTCAGAACAGCTTGAAACAGAAAGACGAACATCAAAGCAGGCTATTGAAGAACGTGACAAGCGTATCATTGAGTTGACCGAGGAATACAGGCTTATTACGGAAAAGTATGAGGCTATCCCCAAGATTTTCAGAAAGAATCCGTAAATTTTCGCTATTCTCTGTGGGAGAAAGGATATTCTCATCAGTAGAAAATCAAGTTCTTTAAACCACGGAGAATTACGGTAGTTTTTAGCAAGCATTGATTTTGTAGGAACAAAATCGGTAATCGAAAGGAGCATTATGAATAGAGATGACTTTATCAAGATAATGGTTACGGCTGATGAAATGGTGAAACCTATGTTAGAGCGGGCACGACAATAATTATTCCTATTGATTATTGAGAAAAGAAAGATCAATTGTACTTCCTTTCATATTTTCAATTGTATTCTGAATTTTTGAAATGTCAGAAAATGCGAAGTAATTATTACAGTTTGAAAATAACAGCGAATTCAAGAAACATACATCCTGTGTAGACAGTTGTTTTATTTCAATAGTATATTCATTTTGCATTCGACCAATAGGCTTAATTTTTGGCGGTTCAATAATCTCTGAACTTCCAAAACCTAATGCAGATGATATGTTGGGAGCTTCTTCGGAAAAAATAATATGATAAGGTGACCCCTTAGTACATAGTTTAAAAAATGCACTCATATTTATAATTGCCATATTTCTTGTTATTGGAAATACAGAATAATCATGCGGAGTAATCATTTGTGCTATCTGAAAAAGCATAGGGTCATTTGTTTTTATAGCTAAATCAAGCACCGCATTTAATTTTTTAATATGAATGGTACCGGAATATCCTGCCCAGCCGCTGTCCGGTATTATAAAGTCTTCTTTACAGTTGTTTGTTTTTACTGCAACCGTATAAGAATTAAATATATCTCTAACATAGGCAAATAGTTGAATATTTGAATCCTTTGCTCCAAATGAAATATATTTAAAAGCATCTTCACGTTTGCTGCATTGCAGAATTTTATATATATTATCGTAAAAATCACCTAAAATAATATCCCGTTCGTGATCTGACATATGTAAAAGCACCTGATCTTTTTCAAGCTCACTGCTTCGATATCTCAAAACAGTAATCATTAAGTACTTTTTGAGAATAAACATTTCATCAGGCGATAGGGAAAACTTATATTTACTGACAGCAAGCTTATTGTTCAGTAAATTTGCAAACTGTGATTCAACATGCCTGCATAATTCACGCTCTAAATATTCAGGATAATATTCCTTTTCAGAAAACACTGATTTTGTATTTCGGCTTTCGACTTTTTTATTTTTCAAATCACAATATTGGATTTTTTCAGTATTCAAAAAATGTCTAAGAATAAACTGAGGAATATAATGGCTGTTTATCATTTTCTTCTTTCCTTCCTTATTATTTAATTATTGTGATACTGCATTTGCTTTGCGGCTGCAATTTTTCTTGCTGATAGTTCATCGTAACAGCCGAGAGCGAAATATTCCGTAAAAGCAAGATTGTATTTTTTTACCGCTTTGGGATAATTTCCCGAAAGAATATATGCGGCTCCGAGGTCATAAAGCAATGCTGCATGATTATTGGAGCAGCAGTCTTCCGTTGCAAATTCGCATTCTGTAAGAACGTCCAGAGCTTTGTTCACTCTCATATTATCGCAAAGTGTTGAGGCGTAATTTCTTGCAATGGTGATAAAATCGTCATTGTATGACCTGCACAGCTTTATGAAAAGATAGGCTTTATTCATAAATTCAAGTCCACGTTCAGTTTCCTTATTCTCAACATACAGAATACCGAGATTCATATTTATGTTCGTAAACAGTACGGGATTTGATTTTTCATCGCACATTGAAAGTGCTTTATTCATCAGGCTAATGGATTTGGCAAGTTTATCATTTCTGTTTGCAGGAAGCATTGCCTTATTATTTAAGAGCAATGCTCTGTTATTATCAGTACCGAGTTTATCATCGTCAAGCAGCTTTTCAGTTTCGGAGATTATTATTTCCATAAAATCATATTCATGGTAATTGTCAAGAAATATGTATGCTGTTTCAAGGAAATTCAGATATGAACTGCTGTCGGTACTGCCGAGATATTTCATCACATTCCTTATGCTTGAAATTATAATTGCATAGTCGGGTAGCTCATAACCAATGATTTGCAGTCTGCTTTTCAGATTTGCAATAAATGTACCACAATTTTCAAAAGTCGGTTTCAAATCAAGCAAGACAACATCTCTTATCATCGGGTGGAGTGAAACAAGGTCTGCGTGACTGTTCTTGATAAATCCAAGCTCACACAATTCGTTAATTCCGTTCGTATCATTCAGTTCAAGCAGCTTTACAAAATATCTGATACGGACTTCATCAACTAAAACCATATTCAGCCTTATGCTTTGATAATTCTCATCAAGCAGATACAGCGAGAACAAAGAACGGATATGATTATAATATGTTCCTTTTGCACTAAAGCCGTCTTTGCTGATTTTTATTTTGTCAGCGGATTCGGGATCGGCGCTATTCTGCCGCAGATGTTCAAGAATTTCTTCGGGACTGTGCAAACCTTTTTCAAGGAGCTTTGCTATCATTTCAACAGATAGTGTGTGGTGATGAACGGTTTCGATAAGCTCGTTAATGACGGCTTTGTTTTCATCGGCATATGAATAAAATTTGCCAACAAGCTGATACAATTCATCGGCATTTTTGATAACATCAAGGTCAAAAATATGTCCGCAGTCGATTTTGCTTCGGGTAGTGAAAATCATTTTACAGCCGTAATTTATAAGCGTACTGAGAAAGCTGTCGTTTGCAGTATTGAAATTGTCGATGATGATAAGCGAGTCGCTTCGCAGACTTTTCAGAAAACGGATATGCTTTGTAAATCTGGTGTGTTCATCGTCGGAAAGATTATCACCTGCAAAATCCATATCGGTTATAGCTTCTTTTAGACTGCCGTGATAATTGAAATACAGAATATTTCGATATTCTTTCTTGAATTTCTTCGCATACGCTTTGGCAAATTTGCTTTTGCCGATACCTGCAAAGCCCGATATGAAAATCTTATTATGCCCCTGCAATACAGAATGTAATTCGTCAAGTTCGTTATCTCGTCCGCAGAAATATCTGCAAGGTGAAGGGACTTCTGCACCGAACACATACTCTGAAACTGTTATTGCAGAGGTAGGCAACATGGGCTTGTCGGCAGGAATGAAAGGTCTGTCAATGGCTGCAAAGATAATATTACCGATAAAACGGCAGACTTCGGATTCATCGCTGGTATCAATCATAACTTTGTTTTTCTTTTCTTCGGAAAGAGAATAATCATTTGATACAAGCGTAACAAGCTCATTGTAAAGGTTGGAAAAATCATATACTACGTCAGCACAGTTATCCTTAAAGTTTTTACTAATGCTTTCATATCCGTTGTCACGATAGAAGTTGATCAAATCGGCAGGAATTGGTCTATTACCCTTTATCTAGCGTGATATTGATGAGCTATCAAAAATCTTGTCATCGCAGCTGTCATAGTATTCGGAGAATATACCGGTTATTAAATCAGTTTGTGTGAAGGCTCTTTCTCTGTCCTTTTTGGTGTGCATATTCTCACGGCAATTCTCAATTATTATGTTTATTACTGTACTGAAATCTACTCTGCACATAGCTGCTCCTTTTGTGATTTTTCTTTCAGTGTAACACAATTTTTAACAAAAATCAAATCATAAATTTGTTTGTGTTTTTACAAATAATTTATTGCTTTAAAGCAGAATATGATGTATAATAAATACAGTCATAATCTGCTGTTTGGAAAGGTAGGATATTATGAAATTAAAACAGCAGGATAAAATAACGGCTCTCTATTGCAGATTGAGCCGTGACGATGAATACAATGGTGACAGCATGAGCATACAGAATCAGAAGGAGCTTCTTCTGAAATATGCCAACGACAACGGTTATTACAACACCGAATTTTTCGTTGATGACGGCTACACAGGCACAAATTTTGACCGCCCCGATTTCAAAAGGCTTATTGAAGCGGTCGAGGACGGAAAAATCGGCACTGTTATCGTGAAAGACCTCTCCCGTTTCGGCAGAGAGTATTTGCAGACAGGCTTTTATACGGAAATGTATCTTCCCGATAATGATGTTCGCTTTATTGCTATCAACGATTCCGTTGACAGCGATATGGGAGATAATGATTTTGCTCCGTTCAGGAACATAATTAATGAGTGGTATGCCAAGGATTGTTCCAAGAAGATACGTGCCGTTATGAAAATGAAGGCTCAGCGTGGTGACTGTCTTACGGGAATAGCTCCCTACGGATATATGAAAGATCCCAATGACAAGACAAAGCTGATTCCGAGTGACCGTGCGGATTATGTAAAAATGATGTATCGTATGGCTATCGAGGGATGCAGCTGCGGTGAGATTGCAACAAAAATGAGGAGTATGAATCTCCCTATTCCAAAGGCTGATAATTATATCAGAAACGGTCTTGAGAATTGTGCTTCATATCCGAAATATCCTTATTATTGGCTCAAGGCGACCGTCAAGAGTATTCTTCTCAATCCTGTTTATACGGGTAAAACGGTGGCTCTGAGATATACAAACAAGTCGTATAAGAACAAGAAAAGGATAGAGCGCCCCGAAGATGAATGGGTTGTTACCGATAACACTCACGAAGCACTTGTCAGTCAGGAGGACTATGATACAGTTTACAAAAGACTGTCGGTCAAGACGAGGGATAAGGTCACAAATCCCGACAACATTTTCAGAGGTCTTGTAATGTGTCCCGATTGCGGAAAGGTGCATGGATTTTCCAAGAGATATGATAACCGAAATTCCAAAGGTGTATATCGCTGTCAGACTGCTATCAGATATGGCAAGGATTATTGTTCATCTCACTACATAACCTTTGAACAGCTTTACGATGTGGTTCTTGCGGATATTCAGCACCATGCAACTCTGTTTGAAGAAAATGCGGACAAGTACATTGATATTCTTTCCAAGGCTTCCGAAACCGATAAGGTCAAGGAGAAAAACTCTCTTATCAAAGAGCAGGACAAAGCAAAAAAGAGAATCGGTGAACTCGATACTCTTTTGCAGAAAATCTATGAAGATATGGTTTTCGGTGTTATCTCAAAGGAAAGATATATGTCAATGTCGGAGAATATGGAAAAGGAGCTTTCGACATTAAAGGCAAGGTCAAATGAGATTTCGGCGGCCTTGCAGGAAAATGACAACAACAGGACCAATGCAGAGAAATTCGCCGAGCTGATTGAAAACTATATTGGCATTACCGAACTTGACTATGAGCTTGTTCACACTCTTATTGAAAAGATATACATTCACGAGAGGGAGAACATCGACGGCAAGGCTGTTGTCAGGGTGGATATTTATTACAGATTTATCGGCAGTAATGCCGATTCGGATAATCCCACCGAGATAAGCAGACGCCGCTCCTAAAATAAAAATGAACACATATCATTTTGGAGCACAATGATATGTGTTCATACACCGTCACACCCTCACGGGTGTGTGAGTTGAAATAGAATCATAGTATTTATTGGCAAGGATTTTACTGTCACACCCTCACGGGTGTGTGAGTTGAAATCCGATAATGAAAAAAACCCGAACTTGTGGAGCAAGTCACACCCTCACGGGTGTGTGAGTTGAAATAATCGTGGTGTTGGAACTAACGAGGGTATGGCTTCAGTCACACCCTCACGGGTGTGTGAGTTGAAATAAGCAGTTGAGCTAAAACATTCCAATAAAATTATGGTCACACCCTCACGGGTGTGTGTGTTGAAATACACATATTTGTGTACATGTTTCCGTACACGCGGTCACACCCTCACGGGTGTGTGAGTTGAAATTGTGTGATTATATGGTAAAAGCCGCAAGAAAAGTAAAGTCACACCCTCACGGGTGTGTGAGTTGAAATAAATCGCAAGATGATTTACACTGATTAGAGCAACCGTCACACCCTCACGGGTGTGTGAGTTGAAATATTATCAGGCAATCTATACAACAGGTGGCGTTCTGTCACACCCTCACGGGTGTGTGAGTTGAAATTTCATCAGTTCACCCTTTTCCTTCGCAAGTGGATGGTCACACCCTCACGGGTATGTACTGAAAATTATGACAATTTCCAGATAGCTGATTTGCACCCATTACGCCCAAAATACAAAGCTAAAGCCAATCACAATCATATCTTAATAAATAAAAACAGCGCAGAAACCCTCGCTTCTGCGCCGAACATTATTCCCTAAAAATATTAAGCAAAGCCGAAAACAGCAGATAATAAATACAGTCTGAAAGAACCGTGCAGATAACACCCGCAGCTATCATTTTAGCTGTGCCGAACAGCGGCTCCTTGATGTGACTTACCTGCGGAGCCTTGCTTTTGGCGAACAACAGGGCAGTCGCCGCAATATGTGCCGCAATGCCGATAATCAGCAGCCAAACAGCGTCGTATCTGAAAATAGAATACAGAAAAATGCAGCCTACCATAAACACAATGTTGATGATAAGATGTATGCCTGCGGAAATGTCACGCCTTGTTATTTTGCTGCAAAGAAGATTCGATGGAAAGGTTATGACCGCCGCCAAGACCGCCAGCAGCAGATTGCTTCCTACAAGTGATGCAAAGAAAAGCGAGTAGAATTCCATTGGAAAGATATTCCACAGTATCAGCCACAGCACTACAGCGGCTGCGGAGCATATTGCGGCGATTTTTTTGCGCTTAGGCGTGAAAAATGGCTCTCGGATTGTTTTGGCTTTTTCGGACATGGCTTTATGTGCGGTCAGACAGACTGACCCACGCTCCTTTCGAATAAAATAGACAACTTTTCATGCGTTTCCCATAAATATGTATTACAATGATTATACGATTTTCACGCTCTTTTGTCAAGCGGATAAAATGGCCCTGTACCGTATGAGAACCGTTCCTGCCTTGACATTCGCAGATAAAAGTGGTAAGATATATCCATATTATATATGTATGAAAGGGTGTTCATATGGATTTTTCAAAGCTGAATTTCGGCGTGGACGGCGACAGCATCACAGCAGGGGAGCAGTGGTCGTATCACGTATATAAAGAGCTGGGAATGGCTTCCCATCACAATGTTGCCGTAGGCAGCTCCGTTTGGTACAAGCGCACTATCACATACAGCGGCGGAAGCGTTACCACTCAGGATTATACTTCTCCCGATTTTGCGGGCATCAGCGACGGCTGGGAGGAAACTGACGACCCTGTTGAGCTTCAGAAGAGAGCCAACAACTGCGCTGTCGTTCATACCCAGCGCTTTATTGAAGAGGTAAAGAGCGGAAAGGTTCCCGTGCCCGATGTGTTCGCTTTTGCAATGGGCACAAATGACGCTGAGGACTGCCTCGGCTGCCCCGATAAGGCTCTGGAGGGCAAGACCCTTGAAGGCAATGAAAGCGTTGACCTTTTCACCGAGGCAGGCGCAGCAAGATGGTGCATACAGCGCATTATGGAGGAGTTCCCACTCTGCCGTGTGTTCGTGCTCACACCTATCCAGACCGCAACACCCGAGCATAACAAAAAAATCGAAAAGACTATCGAGGTGCTCCGCAAGGTAGCGGGCGGAATGAGCGCACAGGTCATCGACTGCTTCCACAACAGCGGTATCTGCGAGAAGTTCGAGGTGATCGGCGGCACAGGAAAATATCTCCGTGACGGACTTCACCCCGATGTTCCCGGTCAGACCCTCGAGGGAATGTATGCCGCCAAGGAGATACGCAACAATATGTTCAACTGATGTGAATGTCAGGGGTTTGTTCTGATGTTGTAGAACTCTCTTTCACGCATGGCGTAAATGGCGTTTCTGCGGCGTTCTCTGCGCTTCTGTGCAGCTTTTTCCTCAGCCTTTGCGGAAGCTCTTGCAAGTCCTGCGGAGAAGATGAGCACGCCCATGAAAGCACCGTAAAGCGCAATAAAATATGTCATTGCAGTGGGGTCGCTGGCGGCTGACAGTCTGGTGAACCTTATTGTCACAAGTGCGTCGGCGGCAACGCAGAGGGCTGCGGCAGCGGGATATTCTCTGATTATTGACATTATTTTTTTCATATTATCATATCCTCTCTTTGATTTGAATAAGCTTTTCTGCTGTTCATCATATTTACATTATAGCACACGATCTGGTCGGAAAATCGGACAGCAAATCAGACATTTTGACATCGGATATATAGAATGTACTATGAAAACGTTTGAGAAAGTTAGCTTTGCTGTTCAAATGTTAAAAATATGATAAATCGCAAAAATCCTATTGGCAATACCGAAAAAATGTGGTATAATGAGTTGAATGTGAAAATTCAGGCGGGCATTCAGCCACGCCGTTTTCAGACAAAATAAATTATGAGGTGATCACAATGAACGAAATGGAACTTTACTCACTCTGGTGCGAAAAGGCTGTTGATGACCCTGACCTTCAGACTGAACTTAAGTCTATCGCAGGTGACAGCGACGCTATCAAGGACAGATTTTACCGTGATCTGGAATTCGGTACAGGCGGTCTCCGTGGTGTTATCGGTGCAGGTTCATACAGAATGAACGTTTATACAGTAAGAAGAGCAACTCAGGGTCTTGCAGACTATGTTAACAAGGCTTTCACATCTCCCTCTGTTGCAATTTCCTACGACAGCCGTATCAAGTCCGGCGTTTTCGCTAAGGAAGCAGCATCAGTTCTGGCTGCAAACGGCATCAAGGTACATATCTATACCGAGCTTATGCCCACTCCCATGCTTTCCTACGCAGTAAGAAACCTGAAGTGCAGCGCAGGTATCATGATCACAGCTTCCCATAACCCTGCCAAGTACAACGGCTACAAGGTTTACGGTTCCGACGGCTGCCAGCTCACACTTGACGCAGCTGAGATCGTGCTCAAGAATATCGAAAGCGTTCCCATGTTTGACGGCGCAAAGACCATCTCCTATGATGACGGCGTTGCAGACGGCAGAATAAACTACATTCCTCAGTCCGTTATCGACAGCTATCTTGACGAGGTATCCAAGCAGGGTATCCACACCGATCTGGTTAAGTCCAGCGGACTCAAGGTAGTTTACACTCCTCTTAACGGCACAGGAAACAAGCCTGTAAGAGCTATCCTCAAGAAGATAGGCGTTGAGGACGTTACCGTAGTTCCCGAGCAGGAATATCCAGACGGAAACTTCCCCACCTGCCCCTTCCCCAACCCCGAGATCAAGGAAGCACTTGCAAAGGGTCTGGAGCTTTGCAACGTTGTAAAGCCTGACCTTCTCCTTGCTACCGATCCCGACTGCGACAGAGTTGGTATCGCAGTTCCTTCCGATAACGGCTATGAGCTGTTCACCGGTAACGAAGTAGGCGCAATGCTTCTCGAATACATCTGCTCCGAGAGAACAAAGATGGGTACAATGCCTGCCGATCCCGTTGCAGTAAAGACCATCGTTACAACCGATATCGCAGCTAAGATCGCTAAGGAATACGGCGTTAAGCTTATCGAAGTTCTTACAGGCTTCAAGTTCATCGGCGAGCAGATCGGCTTCCTGGAGGATAAGGGTCAGGAAGACAGATACATCTTCGGCTTCGAGGAGAGCTACGGCTACCTGGCAGGCTCCTATGTAAGAGACAAGGACGCTGTCGTTGCTTCCATGCTCATCTGCGAAATGGCTGCATTCTACCGCACCAAGGGCATTTCCCTCATTCAGGCAAGAGAGAATATGTACAAGAAGTACGGCGTATATGTTCACAGCCAGTCCTCTTTCGTTTGCGAGGGTGTGACCGGTATGGAGAGAATGAAAGAGATCATGTCCGACCTCAGAACCAACACTCCCAAGACCATCGGCGGCCTTACCGTAACACGCTTCGAGGATTACCTTGCAAGCACCTCTGTTGATACCGCAACAGGCGCAAAGACAATGCTTACACTTCCCAAGTCCGATGTGCTCACATTCAAGCTCACCGACGGCGCAAGCGTTATCATTCGTCCCTCCGGCACAGAGCCTAAGATCAAGGCTTACTACACCACCACAGGCACTACCAAGGCAGAAGCTGCTGCTCTTGAAAAGACCATTTCCGATGATTTTGCAAAGATCCTCGGTTTCTGATCGACACAATAACTGACAGATATACAAACACCGTCGGCAGGCAATGTCGGCGGTGTTATTTTTTATGTTCGGAGATGATCTGTTGAAAAAAGATCCGGCAAAAAGAGCAGTTATCTATGTTATGGGACTGTTTATAATGACATTGGGTGTATCCATATCCGTAAAATCCAATCTTGGCGTATCTCCCGTAAGCTCAATACCATACACAATGACCTGCGTGTGGGGGATAGAGATGGGCAGAGCCACCATAATATTTCACATTGCACTGGTGCTGCTGCAGATAGCAGTGCTGCGCAGAAAATTCAAGCCCATAAATCTTCTTCAGGTACCTGTGGGAGTAATGTTCGGCGCATTCACTACGTTCTGCAACCACCTGATGACCTTTCTTCCCACCCCTGAGAATATCGAGATCCGCCTGTGTATGATGCTGGTCAGCACTCTGCTCATAGCAGTTGGAATTTTCTTCTACGTGCCTGCGAATATAATGCCGCTGGCAGGCGAGGGCGCAATGCTCGCCATATCCCGGGCATCGGACATAGAATTTTCCACCGTAAAGGTGATATTTGATATATCAATGGTCATCATATCCTTTGCGGTCTGCATGATATTTATTGGCACCCTGGGAAGCGTAGGCGCAGGAACCATAATCGCCGCAGTGCTTGTGGGACTTGAACTGAAGCTTATAACAAAGCTTTTCGGCAGGTACCGTGACAAGCTTCTGCCGCAGAGCTGATAATACATATGCGCAAACAAAAAGCTCCCCCGAGAAATTTTCTCGGGGGAGCTTTGGATTATTATGTCATCAGCTGTCCTTTTCAGGTGCGATAGTCGTAAGCGAAAGCTTCTCGCCGTCGCTGTCAACCTTGATAGTAGTAAAGGGGTCAAGGTCGTTTGCGATCATAGTGCGGGCGATAAGAGTTTCAAGCTTGCTCTGGATATATCTCTTAAGGGGACGTGCGCCGTAAATGGGGTCATAGCCCTCCTTAGCGATAAATTCCTTAGCTTCGTCAGTGACTTCAAGCTCAAGCTGCTTGTCCTCCAGACGCTTTCTCAGACCGTCCAGCATAAGGTCGATGATAGGATATATCTCCTTCTTGGAAAGGGGCTTGTAGAATACTATCTCGTCCAGACGGTTCAGGAACTCGGGACGGAAGTGAGTTTTCAGAAGCTTATCAACCTGAGCTCTTGCCTCGGGAGTTATCTCGTTGTTCTCGTCAATACCTTCAAGGATATACTCGGAGCCAAGGTTGGAGGTCAGTATGATTATGGTGTTCTTGAAATCTACCGTTCTGCCCTGAGAGTCGGTGATACGGCCGTCATCAAGTACCTGGAGCAGAATGTTGAATACATCGGGGTGAGCCTTCTCGACCTCATCGAAGAGGACTACGGAGTAAGGCTTGCGGCGAACAGCCTCAGTCAGCTGACCACCCTCCTCATAACCAACATATCCCGGAGGCGCTCCGATAAGACGGCTCACGGAGTGCTTCTCCATGTACTCGGTCATGTCGATACGGACAATGTTCTTTTCATCGTCAAACAGTGCCTGTGCCAGAGCCTTTGCAAGCTCGGTCTTACCAACACCTGTAGGACCCATGAAGAGGAAGGAACCGATAGGACGGTTGGGGTCCTGTATTCCCGCTCTTGAACGGAGTATTGCCTCGCTGACCTTTTGAACAGCCTCGTCCTGACCGATAACTCTCTTGTGGAGAACCTCGTCCAGATGCAGCAGCTTCTCACGCTCGCCCTCCATAAGCTTGGATACGGGTATGCCTGTCCATCTGCCAACGATCTTGGCGATCTCTTCATCTGTTACCTTGTCACGGAGCAGAGTATGCTTCTCATAGTCATCAGCAGCAGCCTCAGCCTCTTCCAGCTCTTTTTTCAGAGCAGGGAGCTTGCCGTACTTCAGCTCGGCAGCCTTGTTAAGGTCGTAGCTGCGCTCAGCTTTGGCAATGTCGGCGTTGGTGTGCTCAATGTCCTCACGGAGCTTCTGGAGACGGGAGATAGAGTTTTTCTCGTTTTCCCAGCGTGTTTTCATGGAGTTAAACTCGTCACGCAGCTCGGAAAGCTCTTTTCTTACCTCTGCCAGCTTCTCCTGAGATATCTTGTCCTCTTCCTTTTTGAGGGCAGTCTCGGCGATCTCCTTCTGCATGATCTTTCTTGCGATATCATCAAGCTCGGTAGGCATGGAGTTCATTTCCGTGCGGATGGTAGCGCAGGCTTCATCAACAAGGTCGATAGCCTTATCGGGGAGAAATCTGTCGGTAATGTAACGGTTTGAAAGAACAGCGGCGGTGATAAGTGCGCTGTCCTGAATTTTTACGCCGTGGAACACCTCGTAACGCTCTTTAAGTCCACGGAGGATAGAAATGGTATCCTCAACGGTAGGCTCATCAACACGCACGGGCTGGAAACGTCTTTCAAGCGCAGGATCCTTTTCGATGTACTGACGGTACTCGTTAAGAGTGGTCGCACCGATGCAGTGAAGCTCGCCTCTTGCAAGCATAGGCTTTAAGAGGTTGCCTGCGTCCATAGCGCCGTCGGTCTTGCCGGCGCCGACAATGGTGTGCAGCTCATCAATGAAGAGGATTATCTTGCCTTCGGACTTTTTAACTTCGTTCAGAACGGCTTTCAGACGCTCCTCAAATTCGCCCCTGAACTTAGCGCCCGAAATAAGAGCACCCATATCAAGGGAGAAGAGCTTTCTGTCCTTTAAGTTGTCGGGAACATCTCCACGTACGATACGCTGTGCCAGACCCTCTGCAATGGCAGTTTTACCGACACCGGGTTCACCGATAAGAACGGGGTTGTTCTTGGACTTACGGGACAGGATACGGATAGTGTTTCTTATCTCGCTGTCACGGCCGATAACAGGGTCAAGCTTGTTCTGACGGGCAAGCTCCACAAGGTCCTGACCGTACTTTTTAAGCACATCATAGGTGTCCTCGGGAGTGTCGGTGGTAACACGCTGGTTGCCTCTTACCTCCTGAAGAGCCTTCAGGAAGCTGTCCTTGTCAATGGCAAAGTCTTTGAATATCTGCTTGATGTCCTTGTCAGCGTTGTCAAAGTAGGAGAGCATAACGTGCTCTACGGATACAAATTCATCGCCCATGTTCTTGGCAATGGCTTCGGAGGCATTGAGCAGTCTGTCAAGGGACTGGGAGATATAAACGGTGTTCATATCACGTCCGCTGCCCGTTACCTTGGGTATATTTGCCATAACACGCTCAAGGCTGCCTGCAATAACGGTTGCGTCCTTGCCCAGCTTTTTCATCAGCTGAGGGATAAGACCGTTTTCCTGAGTCATCAGCGCATAAAGCAGATGAGGCTGGTCAACGTTGGTGTTCTGGTACTCAATAGCGGTATCCTGTGCAGCCTGAATGGCTTCTATAGTCTTTTTGGTAAGTTTCTGCATATTCATAAAATTCATCTTCCTTTCAGACGGTGAGTTATATTTTCAAGTGGGGGAGTGCTTCGGTCAGCTACCTGTTGCGGCTCATGACCTCATAAAGAATATTCATATGTGACCGCTCCTTTGTACGGATATTTTGCGGGAAATTTGTATTTTAACGCCGAAAATTTCGGCACCAAAATGCTTGACAATCAAATGAAAATGTGCTATAGTTTATTTTGTAGCTTTTTTGATGAAAGGATGTGTCGTGATGCCCTCCGATAAAAACGGATTTAAAACTATTGCCGAAAACCGAAAGGCAAGGCACGATTACTTTGTCATCGAAAGCTATGAAGCCGGTATCGAGCTTGTGGGAACTGAGGTCAAGGCCATCCGCCAGGGCGGCGTTAATCTCAAGGACTCATGGTGTACTATTGAAGACGGCGAGCTGTGGGTGAAGGGAATGCACATATCTCCCTACGAACACGGCAACATTTTCAATCGTGACCCCATGCGTGTCAGAAGGCTGCTGCTCCATAAGAAGGAGATCAACAAGCTTTTCGGTACTATCAAGCAGGAGGGGCTTACTCTCATTCCTATCTCTCTTTACTTCAAGGGTTCAAGGGTCAAGATGCAGGTCGGTCTTTGCAAGGGCAAGAAGCTTCACGATAAGCGTGATGCAATGGCTGCCGAGGCTGCCAAGCGTGATATTGACAGAGCCATCAAGGAGAGAAACAGGTAAAACGTCCGCTTCATAACCTGGGGATGTAAAGGTTTCGACGGGGATTGTGAAGCATGATAAGCGAGCAGAGGACTGTGCTGATCTCTATAACCCGCACACGTTTTAAAATTAGACGACAACGATAATTTTGCTTTAGCAGCTGCGTAAGCGCTGCTCGTCTGCCCGGAAAGTACCGTGGTTCCGGCTCAGGCGTCGATTAACGGTGAACGTCATTCGGGAGTGCCTGCGCCCGTCTGATGTATCGCAGGCTACTGAGTTCAGCTGTGTGTCTGTTCACGGCTGAACGAGGGAATGTAAATAACAGACTACGCTCGTAGAAAGTCGTGTGGATCGGTTTTCGGACACGGGTTCGATTCCCGTCATCTCCACCAGATATCCGTCTGTAAGGATTTCCTTGCAGGCGGTTTTCTTTTTTCTGACTTTTTACAAGTATCAGTATAACTGCTTATTGTGACAATATAATGTTAGATTTGTGACAAATAAGTAAATTTTAGCACTCCGTGTGCGAGAGTGCTAATTTCCTGCTTTTCCTCTTTTATGAGTTTATTTTACCATATTATATGTGCAGATGTCTATAGATTTCGGAAGTTTTAATTTGATTTTAATGAAATAAAATTCCCCTTACTGATATGGTTGATACATAGATCAGTAAGGGGGATATGTATGTGTTTATAGGGAGAGGTGAGTAAAACATATCGCAGCGTTTTATAAGTGATATAAACAAAAGACTTTGGTACCAAATACGATGCCTCTTATCTTACCACTTATATCCGCAGTTCTTACAGTGCATAGTTTTACCTAAGTTACTACTAAACAATCCAACCAAAGCAAAGCCAAAAGCTTTTTGAGCTGTAGATATTTTTTCTACATTTGTTGATCCGCAGGTAGGACACTTGGGGACATTAGCTCTTTGAGCTTGTTGTTTTTCCATACGCATCATATCAAGAGTAGCTTGCTGTTGTCTTTTCTCCTTCCCTACTCGCAAGTTGTATACTTCTTCGTCAAAGAGTGGATTGGGTTTGACATATTCTTCAAGGATTTTTTTACGTTCACTACCGCCTGAACTCCATTCATAGTCAGTAGTTATATAGGATTCATTGCAAAAATCACATTTTTCTTCTTTTTGACTACAAGTAATATTTCCACATTTTGGACAATATCTATAAAAAGACATATAATCACCTCTGTTAAATTATAACATAAAATAAATGCTAAGTCAATATAATTTCATAATAATTCAAAATGTTATTGTGGAAATTTGGTATTTAAGACTGTTGACGGACATTTAACTAATATATTTAACAAAGTTGTAAAAATCAAAACTGGATTTAATCTTACAAATGAAGAAGTACAAAATTTTGTAAATGATTTTAATGATTTTAACTCTAAACAAAATTTTGGGCAAGACTACGAAAAGTTTATTAAAGATGTAACTGACAAAAAACTTAACGTATCACTAATGTTTAAAGAACTCGCTGAAAAGGGAGCTTCTGCAAAAGCAAGCATTGAGGGTGTCTATGCTGCAATTCTTGATGGTAATACAACTGGTTTTGCCAATGTAAAATCAACAATAACTCTGTTTAACCAAGCCCAACAGTCTGGCGCAGATAATGCAAAGGCATTTGCAAAAGCAGTTGGTCAGAGTAATACTCAGCTCGGTAATTATTTGGGCGGTCTTAACGGAGCTAAAGCATCTCTTGTTGGTTATGGTACGCAGTTAGCAATTACAACAGCAAAAACTATAGGTCTTCGAGCTGTCACTATGGCTCTTAATGCTGCTTTAACTTGGGTAATATCCGCTGGTGCAAGTGTTTTGATTTCGTGGTTAGATACGGTAATTGTTACTGAAAAAGAACTTGCTGAACAGACAAAACAAACAGCAGATGAAGCTAAAAAATCTTACCTGCAATCTTGTCCGTTCACCAATCTCCACCCGCCGCATAATATAAAAAAGCGGAAAATCACAGGAGCAGCGGCCCTGTGATACTCCGCCGAATACATTACCGAAAGGAGAGGGAAGATGAACGAAAACGACAAATGCAGTACAGACGGACTGACCATACCCCGGGGACGTTTTCCTCAGGATACACCTCTTGCCATGGCATATGTGCCCTATCAGGAGTGGGAGGACACCTACGCCGAGAATGTAGCTCTGGCAAAGGGCACCATATTCCCGTCGCTTGATATGCCTTTTCTTGGAAAGGAGGGCGTAGCACAGTATGGAAAATAAACGCCGTCAGCTTATGTACGCCATTCAGATGTACGACTTTTATCTGTATGAGCTCCAGCTGTACCTCGACACTCACCCCACCTGCCGCAACGGACTTTTTGCGTTCAGACGATACAAGGAACTGCGTGAAAAGGCAGTACGGTCATATAATGAGCTGTTCGGACCTCTGACACCTATACAGTCAGGCTGCGAAAATGTCTTTGAATGGGCAAAGGGACCCTGGCCGTGGGAAAAGGAGGCTAACTGATATGTGGATATATGAAAAAAAGCTCCAGTATCCCGTTAACATCAAAAATCCGAATCCTGCTCTGGCTAAAATGATAATTTCACAGCTTGGCGGTCCCGACGGTGAGCTTGCTGCATCACTAAGATACCTGAGCCAGAGATATACCGCACCCTATGCTCAGGTAAAGGGCATTCTGACCGATGTCGGCACCGAGGAGCTTGCTCATGTTGAGATGATCTCATCTATAGTATATCAGCTGACCAAGAACCTTACTCCCGAGCAGATAAAGGCAGGCGGACTGGACGCATACTATGTTGACCATACGCTGGGCATCTATCCGTCATCGGCAGCAGGCGTTCCGTTCACCGCAGCGTACTTCCAGTCAAAGGGAGATATTCTCACCGATCTCCATGAAAACATGGCTGCAGAACAGAAAGCGAGAACCACATACGATAATATCCTGCGTTTTGCAGATGATCCCGATGTCCGTGACCCCATAAAGTTCCTGAGACAGCGTGAGATCGTACATTTCCAGAGGTTTGGTGAAGCTCTTCGCATAAGTCAGGATAACCTCAACTCCAGAAACTTCTACGCGTTCAACCCTGAATTTGATGTCCGCTGAGAAGCGGACGAAAAAAACGTCGGATACACATTTGTGTGTCCGACGTTTTGCATTATCAAACTATAAGCAGTATCGCAGCCATTACAGCGTATGTGGAAAGAAAGTACAGAACGATAAATGTAACCAGCAGCGCCGCTGAGGTTCCGCCTGCGCTTTTGAGAGCTTCCGATACGTTTATGCCGCTTGCTGCTGCGCTTTTCTTTATCTTGCTTCCCTTGGAGATAACGTTTTTGTAGTAGAAGTAATTTGAAAGCGTTGCAAAGATGAATATGACTACCCAGCTCACCAGCGAAGATATGTTGTACAGCATATTGAAGCTTCCGTCGGTGACACTGAACTCGGCAACTTTGGTAAGCGCCGCTTCAAACGAGGGATACATATTAACAAGTGCGTCCTTGAAGCCGTATTCCGTGAGCATTATCTTCATGCCCATAAGCGATGAGGGAATGGATATGATGGACTTTATCAGCAGCACCAGAAACGCCAGCAAAGGCATCTTTCTGTAAGCAAAGTAAAATTCGGGGAATAGCATTGCGGGGATATTGAAGCTCAGCTTGAATTTTGTGGCTTTCATCACCCTGAACTTGGGAAGATAGAACCTTGTGTTGCTGCCTATAAAATCCGCAATGTCCTTGGTGGTCATGTCCTCGTCGTACTTTTCATCGGGACTGAATCCGCAGAGAGGATCGCTGTAGTTGAGAATATACGGATACATGGTCTCCATAGCGTTCTGCTCGGCGTTGTTGAAAAAGGTATCGCCGTTTGAAAAGCTTTCCTGTTCTTCACCGTCCGCTTTGTCTTTCTGTGAAAGGTAATAGGGAGTGGGAGTGCCGCACTTGTCACAGAAAAGCTGGTCATTTCGCAGAGTATTGCCACAGACTGAGCATTTAAGCCCATCCGCCTGCTCTTTTTCCTCGACCTCTGCTTTCCAGCTCATGTGCTTGCTGTGCAGCTCGTCATTTATACATCTGCCCTCTTTTTTGTAGCAGTCCCTGTGATAGGGAGTGCCGCATTCGGGGCATACCACGATATCGTCATCATCGGTAAATTTTTTACCGCAGGACTTGCATTCATATCCTGTATAGTTAAACAAACTATACTCCTCCGATCTGCCATTGGCTGGGTTTGTTCCTTATAGTATATCACATTTTTTTCCAAAAAACAAGACGATTTCATACTTTCATCTTTTTAACACAAAGATATCATTTTTTGTGAGAAAAAATTACACATTGCAGGTGTAATATAAAATGCGGAGAATTATATAATCTCTATGGAAAGAATGATGAAAAATGAAATCAGGAAAGATCATTAAAAGAATTATTCAGCTGGCGCCTGTGCTTATGATCGTTCTTATGGCTGTGATATATTTTGCCGCCCTTAAAGACCTTACCTTTGAGCAGGTGCTGAACTATACGCCCACAGCTCCCTTGGCTGCTGCGGCTGTGTTACTGCTTATGTATGCACTGAAATCCCTGTCCTATTTCTTCCCCATGCTGCTCATTGCCGCAGTTGCGGGAGCGGTACTGCCCATATATGCGGCTATCCCCGTTAATCTGCTGGGAATAGTTATAATGGCGTCCATTCCCTATGCAGTGGGAAAATATGCCGAGGGAGAAGTGGTGGACAAGCTTGCCGCAAAGCACGAGAAAATAAGCATCGTCCGTGAATACAGCACCAAGCACCAGCGGTTCGGAGCATTTTTCCTCCGTATCGTCAGCTGCCTGCCATATGATATCGTAAGCCTTGTTATGGGAAGCCTGCGCTTTGATTACAAGGACTACATCATCGGCTCGTTTCTGGGCACAGCTCCGGGAATAATACTTACTACTTTTATGGGCTCAGCCATAACCGAGCCGCTTTCGCCCGAGTTCATCATCTGTGCTGTCATTGAGGTCATCATTGCCGTTTCGTCTGCGGTGGCTTACAGGATACACAGGAAAAAGCAGGGTAAGATCAGCGGTGAGGGTCAGGAGTAAACGCGGAGCTTTCTCCGTTCAGATAATTGTGAGCTTCTGTCAGGAAGGCTTCACGCTGCTCTGCCAGAACCTCTGAATGTTCGTTTTCCTCGATATATGCCGTTACCTGACTGAGAGCCTCGGCAACAGTTTCGGGATCGGTGTCGCTAAAGAACTTGAACAGGCTCATATAGCAGTATCTCTGCTTGCCCTCGCAAATGCGCTTTGCTATATCCATGCAGAGCTGTATGATGTCCTCGTCATTTTCAATAAGACCGCACACCCGCAGTCCCGCAAAATCCACTTGATTTGCAGCTATTACCGCTGACTTTTTGAAATAGTCGGAGCATATCTTCATTGCCTGCTCGTTTTCGGGATTTATCATGCCGAAAAGCTGTGCGGAGAACTTGCGGCAGAACAGAGGAATGAAGAACGGGTCGCTTACGGTGAAGCTTTCTGTATCTGAAAGGGTCTTGTATGCAAGGAACTCGTACCACCTTATATCCAGATCGTCGATATCAATGGTAAAGTGTACCTTTTCATTGTCGGGAGCGAAAAAGGCGGTGGGGGAGCCTTGGGCATACTTGCCGTCCGCATAGTCCAGACCGTCCAGCACCCACATCAGCTTGGGATAATCCACAGGGTCTTTCATAAGATAGCTGAACTTGTCATACGCCGCATAGTTATCCTTGATGAAATAGGCGAAAAATCCTGCCGATGCAAACACATCGGGATAATCTTCATATAGGCGCTTTACCTTGTCGGTTACGGTCTCGCTGTCCTTGTCGAGCATTATGGCATAGCTCATGGTGAGGATAAGCGTGTCGGTGAGAAAGCTGAAAAACGAGCTTTCCGCATCAATATCACGTTCAAGGAGATACCTTGCATAAAGAAAATCGGGCTGGCTCTTTTCGGATATTATATCGTCCGAAGCCCAGCCTATGCCCATATCGGTTATGAGCTTATATTTTGAAGCAAGCCTGCCGTATGCGGCAAAAAGCTTGTCCGATTCTTTGAACAAGCAGGTGTGGAGCAGGAAATATGCCTCGTTTACTGCATCGGAGGGATTCATACCGCTGATCAGCCTTTCCAGAAGGTCGTTCAGGCGGTTTGCAAGATAATCGGAAAACTCGTTGCTGCGGCACATCATAATGTAAGGCAGATAGCTTTCGTCACGTATTTTCTCTCTCCAGAATTCATCTGCTGCGGCAGTCTTGAACTTGCACAGCTCCTTGAGCAGCTTTTTGCGCTTGCTGCCGAAAGAAAGCTTTACGTCCGTTACATACTGCGAGCAGAGGTTTTCATCCTCATAATAACTGACCATTCCCGTTGCCTCCGTAATATTTGTTTGTATAATTATATAATAATTTGCCGCCTGCGTCAACCGTTTCACGGCAATATATGGAAAAATTGATAAAAACCGAAAAAACACTTTAAAATAATTCGGTTATGTGATATAATGTAAGATAACGTGTTTGTGCCCAAGCATATCCCTTATAAGGAGGAAAATATTTTGAGCAACGAAAAGAAATTCTCCAAAAAAGCCGCTGACGAAGCAGCTCCCAAGCATATGGCTGAGGCGGCTTCTGCTCCAAAAAAGAAGAAAAGAAAAAAGAAGAAGGCAGGCCCCGTTAAAAAGACCTTTACCGTTATCGGAACCGTGCTTCTTACGCTTATACTTATAGTTGTCATCTCGGTGTCTATCATTGCGGCAGCTCTTACCGTGTATGTAATGCAGTTCAGAGAGAATACGCCCATAGATATCGACCTGGACAGCCTTAACCTTGCCTATACGACCTTTATTTACGGCGATGACAAGGACGGCAACCAGGTAGAGCTTGCAAAGATAAGCCGTGGTGCCAACCGTATCCCCGTATCCATCGACCGTATCCCTCAGCATGTCCGTGACGCTTTCGTATATATCGAGGACGAGCGTTTTTACGAGCACGCAGGCGTTGACTGGAAGCGTACCTTCGGTGCTTTCCTCAACGAGCTTACCCATGGTATGCTTTACGGAAGCAAGCAGGGTGGTTCCACTATTACCCAGCAGCTCGTAAAGAACGTTACCGGTGATAAAGAGCAGAACATGGACAGAAAGATGCGTGAGATATTCCGTGCGGCTGACCTTGAAAAATACCGTACCAAGGACGAGATCCTTGATGCATATCTTAACTGTGTAGGTATGGGCGGAAGCTGCTCAGGTGTTCAGGCTGCTGCTCTCAAATATTTCGGCAAGGACGTGTCCGAGCTTGATCTTGCAGAGGCTGCCTGCCTTGCGGCAATCCCCAAAAGCCCCGAAAGCCTTAATCCCTTTGCAAACAAGGAAGCAAACCGTGAGCGTCAGCTCCTGGTGCTCAAGGCAATGTACAATAATGCGGCTATCTCCAAACAGCAGTATGACGATGCTGTTAACGAGGAGCTTCAGTTCAGAGACCCCAACAGCGAGACCAATTCCAGCGAGATACAGAACTGGTACATTGATATGGTCATTCGTGACGTTACCCTTGACCTTATGAACCTTTACGGCGTTGAGTTCGATGAAGCCAGCGATATGCTCTACAACGGCGGCTACACCATCTACACTCCCATTGATATCGAGATGCAGGAGGCAATAGAAGCCAAGTACAGAGACTACAGCACATTCTCCAACAACGTCCTGAGCGACCCGCCCCAGTCCGCATTCATCTGTATGGACTACACAGGAAATATCCTTGCGGTAGCAGGCGGAATAGGCGATAAGGCAGGCTCCAACATCTTCAACCGTGCCACCATGGCAAAGAGACAGGCTGGTTCAAGCTTCAAGCCCATTGCAGGTTATGCTTATTCCATTGAAAATAACCTTGCCACATGGTCATCAATCTACCCCGACCTGCCCATTGAGATACCCGATGAAAACAACCCCGGTCAGACAAGAAAATGGCCTACAAACTACAGCTCCACAGGTGCAAACAATGTATGGAGCGGAAGATCGTACTTTACATTCCAGGCTCTCCAGCGTTCGCTGAATACCGTTTCCGCACGTCTCGTGCAGGCGGCAGGCCCCTCAAACGTGTTCGAGTTTGTAATGAACAGGTTCCAGATATCCACACTTACCGCTTACGATGCCGACCTTTCGCCTATGTCCGTTGGTGCGCTCACTCAGGGCGTTTACCTCAGAGAGCTTGTTGCGTCATATCAGCCTTTCGGAAACGGCGGAAAGTATTTTGCTCCCACCTCATATACTTATGTTCTTGACCCCTCGGGTGAGACTATCCTCCAGCACAGTTACACACCTATCCAGTCCATCAGCGAGGAATCCGCTTATGTTATGAACAAGCTGATGCAGCAGGTAATCGAAGGCCCCAACGGTACAGGTAAGGCTGCAAAGCTCAACAACGTTCCCGTTGTAGGTAAGACAGGTACATCGCAGGAGTGGAGAGATAACCTCTTCATCGGCTGCACTCCCGATTACGTCAGCGGCGTATGGTATGGCTATGATGATAACAGAACTGTAAAGTCAGGCACATACTACAACACTGCACAGCTCTGGAAAAACATCTTCGGCGACATTGCGGACGCTGGGGAGAGAACTGAGTTCCCCGAGTGCGAGACCATCAAGGAGCTTTACTACTGCTCCAACACAGGTCTTATCGCCAGCGGAAGCTGCCCCACAGGCAACAAGGGCTACTACAAGTCCACCAACGTTCCCCCTATCTGCACAAAGTGCGGAGGCTCGTCCGCAAGTGCCGCTAATGATGAAAGCACATCGAATTAAAGGAAGTTTTATATGGATAATAAGATAACACTCAGCTGCCCCTGCCATTTCGGTCTGGAAAGCGTACTTAACTTTGAGATAAAGAAGATCGGCGGCGAAAATATCACCGTCACCGACGGACGTATCTCATTCGAGGGCGGATATGATATCCTTGCTCGTGCAAATATCTGCCTTGCCACAGCTGAAAGAGTGCAGATAAAGCTTGCTGAATTTCACGCCGATACCTTTGACGCTCTCTTTGAGGGTGTTAAGGCTATCCCTCTGGAAAGATTTATTGGCAAAAGCGACGCATTTCCCGTCAAGGGTCACAGCCTGAACTCAAAGCTTTCCAGCGTTCCCGCCTGCCAGTCCATTATCAAAAAGGCAGCGGTTGACAGGCTGGCTTCCGTTTATCATCTGAATTATTTCGAGGAAACAGGCTCTGTTCATCAGATACAGTTCAATATCCTCAAGGACACCGTAACCGTTTATCTTGATACATCGGGTGCGGGACTGCACAAGAGGGGCTACCGTCGCAATTCCAACGCTGCTCCTATCAAGGAGACCCTTGCGGCAGGCATAGTTGACCTTGCAATGGTCAAGAGAAATACTATTTTCTGCGACCCTTTCTGCGGAAGCGGAACTTTCCTTATCGAGGCCGCATACAAGGCGCTGAACATTGCTCCGGGACTTAAAAGGACATTCGCAGCCGAAAAGTGGGACGTTATCCCCCAGGATATCTGGCGTGAAGAGCGTGTCCGTGCAATGGACAGCATTATCCGTGACAGCGATTTCTTCGCATACGGCTATGATATCGACCCCGAGTGCGTTCAGCTTTCCATCGACAACTGCGCAAAGGCAGGCGTGAAGAAGCGCATAAGGATAGAGCGTGCCGATATCAGGGATTACGACAACAAGGACGGCGAGATAACAGTCTGCAATCCTCCCTATGGCGAAAGAATGCTGGAAATAAAGGAAGCCGAGAAGCTTTATACCGAAATGGGCAAGGTGTTCAAGGCTGATAGAGAGCACCCCTGTGCAATAATCTCGCCCCATGAGGACTTTGAAAAGTTCTTCGGCAAGACTGCCAACAAGCGCAGAAAGCTTTACAACGGCATGATAAAGTGCAATCTTTACTCATATTACAAATAATTTCAAAAATCGCTTGACAAAATAAGTTTAATATGTTAAACTTACAATATTGTGAATATGTACCTGCGTGGGGGAGTAATCTTCTTAGACTGATACAAGGTTTAAGCGGCAAATCGACATACCGACCGAAAAGGTCCGGTTTGCCTTAATTGATAAGACTCATGTACAGATGTAGCCGATGTTTCGGTTCTGTCTGTATATGAGTCTTTTTGTTTTGTACGGAACCAAAGACCGCAAGGTCATACAAGCAGCGGCATATTCATAGAATGTATTATTATTCTTGAAAGGATTTGAAAAATGGATCTTCTGTCATTATTTCTTATTGCTGTGGGTCTCTCAATGGACGCATTTGCGGTCTCAGTCTGTAAGGGGCTTGCCACACCTAAGTACAAGCTGAAATATTCCATGATATGCGGCGCATGGTTCGGCGGATTTCAGGCGCTTATGCCTGCGGTGGGCTATCTTCTCGGCGTAAATTTCAAAAAGTATATCACAGCCATTGACCACTGGATCGCATTTGTGCTGCTTGCTCTCATAGGCTTCAATATGATCAGAGAGGCGCTCAAAAATGATGACGAGGGCGCAGACCCGTCATTCACTGCAAAGTCAATGTCACTGCTTGCCGTTGCTACCAGTATCGACGCACTTGCTATCGGCATAACCTTTGCATTCCTTGATGTTAATATCGTTGCTGCCGTACTTTTCATCGGAGTCTGTACATTTGTTATCTCAGCCGCAGGCGTTAAGATCGGCTCTGCTTTCGGAACCAGATTCAAGTCCAAGGCGGAGATCGCAGGCGGTGCGATACTTATCATTCTCGGTTTAAGGATACTTGTTGAACATCTGATGAATTCCTGAGTGACATTAAAATCCCATTAGAATTGCGACAGAATGAAAAGAATAATGTGATAAACAGCTGAAAATTATGATTATCAGTTGACGGTGGATTTTCTGTGTGTTAAAATAAAAGTATAGCAGAATGCTCTATTTACACGATAAAAAGGAAGACTTGATATGAGTGAAAATCCCTATGCAGTTCTCGGTCTAGAGCCGGGAGCTACCGATGATGAAATAAAGAAAAAGTATCGTACACTGGTAAAGCAGTACCACCCCGACCTTCACCCCGATGACCCCGAGGCTGCCCGCAAAATGAGCGAGATAAACGATGCTTACGAGCGCATAAAGTCAGGGGATACGGGTCAGAGCCCATACGGCAGTGCGGCATACAGCAGCTCCGCCCCCAGCGGAACCTATACCAGAAACGGAACAAATTATTATTACCGGTATGCCGATATCAATGATTTTGATGATATCTTTAAGGCGTTTTTCGGCGGATTTGGCTTTAATATGCACACTTCCGATACCATGAGCGCCGAGGAAGCCTTTGAACGTATCGACAACTACCTCAGAAGCGGCGATTATCGGAACGCTGCTGCTGTGCTGAACCGTTTTTCTGTCTCCGCAAGAGATGCCAGGTGGTATTTCTACGCAGCCGAATGCAGCGAGGGCATGGAGAATTTCTCCGATGCGGTGCAGTATGCGGAGCAGGCGGCACGTATGGACAGCACCAACAGGGTGTATGCTGATTATGCGGCACAGCTCAATAAAAAGCATGGCTTTAAGCTGAAGATACACAGGTTTATCCCAAGACTTTTGTCAGGTATTGCAATGGTGCTGGCGATAATGTTTATTGTAAGAATGTTTGGTTTTCTTTTCTTTCCCTTTTTAACTTTTTAATGAAAGGCAGCGTTTAAAATGGACAAGCTCAGGAATAAATTTATAAACTTTATGTATGGCAGAAGCGGCCCAGACAGCCTTTATAAGGCGACTATGATAGCCTGTATCGTGCTGATGATAATCAATCTTTTTGCCCGCTCGATCATACTCAATCTGCTTATATGGGCATTGCTCATATGGGGAATGTTCAGGGCGTTTTCCAAGAATATCTACAAGCGCCAGCAGGAAAATATCAAATTCATGCAGCTTACCGACAAGGCAAAACGCAAATTTAATATGACAAAGACCATGCTGACAGATAAGGAACACTGCTATAAAAAGTGCTCCAAGTGCAAGACAGTTCTGCGGCTCCCCAAGCAAAAGGGTGAGCATACCGTTCAGTGCCCTAAGTGCAGGGAGAGCTTCAAAGTTAAAATAAGGTAAGGGATAATTAAAAATGTCAGGCTGGATAATAACAATAATCGTCTGCTTTCTGGCAGGAATGGGCGCAGGTCTGGGAACAGGCTTTGCGGGAATGAGTGCGGCTGCGGTGATAACCCCAATGCTGGTAACGTTCCTCGGAATGCCCGCATATGAGGCTGTGGGAATTGCCCTTGCCTCAGATGTGCTTGCCAGCGCAGTTTCGGCATATACATACGGCAAAAACAAAAATCTTGACATTAAAAACGGACTTATAATGATGGTTTCCGTGCTGGTATTCACAGTTGTGGGAAGCTATGTTTCAAAGCTTGTGCCTAACTCGGCAATGGGCGGATTTTCCGTCTGCATGACGTTCCTGCTGGGTATCAAGTTCATAGTAAAGCCGGTTATGACCACCAAGGAGAAGATGGAGAGCGTTTCTCCCAGGAAGAGAGTTATCCAGTCTATTGTCTGCGGCGTGCTTATAGGCTTTATCTGCGGATTTATCGGTGCAGGCGGCGGAATGATGATGCTCCTTATCCTTACAAGCGTTCTGGGCTATGAGCTTAAAACAGCTGTTGGAACCAGTGTTTTCATCATGACCTTTACGGCGCTCACCGGTGCTGTTTCGCATATGGTAATGGGCGGAATGCCCGATATCCCGGTGCTTATTCTCTGCATTGTGTTCACGCTTATCTGGGCGAGAGTCGCTGCGGTATTTGCTAACAAGGCGTCGCCAAAGACGCTGAACCGTGCTACAGGCGTTGTGCTTGCGGTGCTGGGTCTGGGAATAATGATAGTTAATTTTGTAAAATAATGCAAAGCAAAAGGCTGTATCTTTTTTCGTGATACAGCCTTTTATATTATGGCGGAACGTTATGTAGCTCCGCCTGAACCTAATCCGAAGCTGATGGATAAAGCGTTGTCAACACGGTTCATTGACGGCGTATCCAGTTCGCCCATGCGTTCTTTCAGACGCTTTTTGTCAATGGTCCGTATCTGCTCCAGAAGCACAACACTGTCCTTTGAGAGGCCGCATTTATCAGCGTGTACCTCGATATGGGTGGGCAGCTTTGCCTTTTCACGCTGACTTGTGATGGCAGCCGCTATAACAGTGGGACTGTGACGGTTGCCCACATCGTTTTGAACGATAAGTACAGGACGTATGCCGCCCTGCTCGGAGCCTACCACGGGGCTGAGATCGGCGTAATATATTTCTCCTCTTTTAACAGACATTTTTGCTATCATCCTTTCCTGATATCGGAATTTATCGTCTGTTTATATTTTTACCGCTTATCGTGAAAATAAACAGCGGCGGAGAAATTTTTCTAAAAAGAAGCGGGGGACGGATAATGATACTAATCCCCAATAAAACTATAGACAAAAAATCATCGCATAATCCATATACGCAAGATTATGATCAATTTTTTGTATAGTTTTTAATTGGTGATCAGTATAAAATAACCCCTGACCGCAAAAGTCAGGGGTTATTTTTTATTATGGGTCTATCAGTGGCTGTGAGCTTCAGCGCCCGCAGGCTCTCTGAACAGCAGAGTAATACACCACACCGCAGCCAGTGCCACAAGGATATACACTATCCTGCTGAGGATAGCGCCTGTGCCGCCGAAAAGCCACGCAACAAGGTCAAAGCTGAAAATACCAACCAGTCCCCAGTTCAGTCCGCCGATAATGAGCAGAACAAGTGCGATCTTGTCAAACATAGGTAAGTCTCCTTTCAGACTATTACTTTCAGAAGTCTCCTTCTGTAAATGCAAACCCGATGAAGTATAAAACTGTTTTCAACAAAACGTATCATACTGCATATACCTCACTGATATTATCTGCATCGGTATGAAAAATATTCACCTTGAACAATTATGAGCCTGAAAATAAACATAAATGCCAAAACTTACAAAAACAGCGGTAAAAATTTAAAATAAATATTTATTTTGCGCTAAAGTTTTTAAATTATCTGCCGATAATATAGGCAGAGGATTTTGTTGATTTATGTTGGGAACATTTTTTTATCTTCCCGAATATAATATTTGAACATACTGTCACTCTCAGGTGCTTTGGCTCTGACCCAAAGCCGGCATTCAGGAAAGGATCCCGCTCATGAACATTACCAAGGATAAATTTTTCTCGTCCGAGCTGCTCCAGTCGGATATGAAGATCACAAATAAAGTAAAATACACCATACTCCAGATGTGCTGCGCATTCGTCCATCTGATGCTTATCTTCATCTTTGCGGCGTTCGGCGTGTACCCAATGGTCATTTTCAATATTTTCAGCACCATATGTTACCTCAGCTGCGGCATACTGGTAAAAAAGGAGCTTTATATCCCCCTTTACTACATAACCTTTGTGGAGATAAGCCTTCACTCTTATATCGCAACGATACTTGTGGGGTGGGAAACAGGCTTCCCCATGTACATAATCGGAATAACGCCCATAATATTCTATATGCACTTCTCGCTGAGCGAAAATTCCACTTTGTATGAAACGCTGCTTATCGGTCTTTGCTCCCTTGCAACCTTTGTTAGCTGCAAGTTCATCTCCTACAAGACCGAGCCGCTTTACACTATCCCCGATGAGCCTTCATTCTGGATATACATTTTCAACTCACTGTGTACCTTTGCGATGCTGGTGCTGTTCTCGCTCATATTCCTGCGTGAGATAAAATCAGCCCACACAAAGCTTGAAAATCAGAACGCCCAGCTTGACCGAATTGCAGGCATTGACGCCCTCACAGGGCTTTACAACCGCCGCAGCATGGATAAGTTTCTTGCCGCTGCAATGTCATGTCCCAACGATTTCTCCATTATTATGTGCGATATCGACGATTTTAAAAAGGTCAACGACACATATGGCCATAAAAGCGGCGACAAGGTGCTTCAGGCGATATCAAAGATAATCGTTTCAAGCCTCCGTGAAGACGATTTTGTATGCAGATGGGGCGGCGAGGAAATACTTATCCTTATAAGCGGAACTTCCCTTAATCCCGCAGCTATGGCAGCGGAGAGAATACGCTCACAGGTTGAGAAAATGTCCGTTGACAGCGACGGTCAGGCAATAAAATGCACCCTTACCATAGGCGTTGCCGAAAGGTCGGAGGGCAAATCCACCGATGATATAATCGCCCTGGCGGACGAAAGGCTGTACAAGGGCAAGCGCTCGGGCAAGAACCGTGTGGTGGAATCATAAAAGGAAAGGTAATGTATGAGAGCAGTAGTTCAGAGAGTCACCCAAGCAAAGGTCGAGGTTGACGGAAAAGTAACGGGAGAAATAAAAAAAGGCTTCCTGGTGCTGGTGGGCTTTACCCACGGCGACACAGAAGCCGACTGTATAAGGGTAGCAAAGAAAATATCGGGACTGAGAATATTTTCCGATGAAAACGACAAGATAAATCTTTCGCTCAAAGACGTTGAGGGCGATATACTTTGTGTGTCCCAGTTCACATTATATGCGGACTGCTCCCACGGCAACCGCCCCAGCTTTACAAATGCGGCACGCCCCGATCTGGCAGAACCGCTGTACGAATTTTTCTGCAAGGAGCTGGAAAAATACGCTCACACAGAGCGTGGCATTTTCGGAGCGGATATGAAGGTCTCGCTGTTAAACGACGGTCCTTTCACAGTAATTATCGAGTAAATATCTTTTTAAGCCTGTCCGTTACACGCTCGGACAGGCTTTTTTTATGTTCAAACTCAGCAAAGGTGCGGCGGTGATCCTTCTGCATCTTTTTTATATCCTTTTCAAGCTCGGCAATTTTCTTTTTCTCGTCCGTATTCATAAAAGCGCCCCCATATATTATGATAATATGATTATATCATATGCGGCGGGAAAATACAAGACGGCGCTTTTAATATGAAAAAAATATAGTCGGATATGTTATGCTGATCACCAATATCCGACTATGTTACCAGACTATATTTTGTTACACAAGATACAAAGGCACTACGCTTTTATGGCGGACACCCTCATATTCAAAGTTGTCGATATAGACCTGCACGGAAAACGACCTGCGCATATTTTCCTCATTGATGACCTCTTCCGCCGCACCGTATTCACTGGTGCCGTCACGGTTGAGTATCAGCGCCTTGTCGGATATTTTCAGTGCGTGCTCGGGATAATGGGTGTTCACTATGGCAGATATGCCACGCTTTTCCGAAAGATTTTTAATGGTATCAAGGATTATGAGCTGGTTTTTAAAGTCCAGATTGGACTCAGGCTCGTCAAGCACCAGCATACAGGGGTCAATAGTCAGCGCTCTTGCGATAAGCACCATCTGAAGCTCACCGCCGCTCATTTCGTTGCAGAGCTTGTCGTGAAGATATGTTATGCCCATGTCCTCCATTGCCCTTTCGGCGGCAGCCCTGTCCTCTTTGCCGGGCTGGGAAAATGTGCCCAGATGTGCGCTTCTGCCAAGAGTTACCATGTCGATTGCGCTGTAGGAAAATGCCGAACCCTTTGCCTGTGGCACATATGCTATCTTCTGCCACAGCTCCCTGTGGCGCAGCTGTGAGATATTGGTGCCGTCCAGCTCGGAGCAGCCGCTTTTCCACTTGAGCAGACCTATCATGCACTTGATGAGAGTGGTCTTGCCCACGCCGTTTGAACCCAGCACCGACATGACCTCTCCGTCATTTACGGAAAAGCTGATATCATTGAGGATCTGCTTTTTCTTATATCCGAAGCAGCCGTTTTTGACCTCAAAATTCATGACCATGCACCTCCTGTTTTTTTCAGCAGAATAATGAATACAGGTGCGCCTATTATCGCCGTAAGTATGGAAATTGGTATCTCGGCGGCGGTGGCGCTTCTTGCGAAGGTGTCCATCACTATCATGAAAAATGCGCCGAGGCAGATGCTTATGGGGACAACGGTGCAGTTATTGTTGCCCTTCATCATGCGGGCGATGTGAGGGATAAGCAGTCCGACCCAGCCTACCTGACCGCACATTGAAACGCAGGAAGCGGTTATCATTGATGAAGCGGCGATGAATGCCACTCTCATAAGCTGAGTGTTCATTCCCAGCGAATGTGCTTCGTCCTCGTTAAGGGAAAGGATATTAAGGCGCCATCTCAGCAAGAAGATGATAAGCACGCCAATAGCTATAAAAGGTATTCCCAGCGCAAGGTTGCCGTATGTCGCCCTTGACATGCTTCCCATGAGCCAGTAGGTTATCTGCGGCAGCTGATCCTCAGGGTCGGCAAGATATTTGAGCAGTGATACCAGCGCCTCGAACACGGCAGATATAACGATACCTGCAAGGACTATCATAATGATGTTGCTCCTGCCCTTTGTCTTTCCTATGGAATAGGTCACAAAGCAGGATAAAAGTCCGAAAACCAGTGCTGTAAGCTGTATTGCCACAAGATTTCCTCCGAAAAGCATGGCAAGCACCGCACCGAAGGACGCTCCGCTTGCTACGCCCAGAGTATCGGGGGTCGCAAGAGGGTTTGAGAAAAGTCCCTGAAATGCCGCTCCCGCACAGGAAAGTCCTGCGCCCACCGCAGCGGCAAGAAGTATTCTCGGCAGACGGACGTTATAAATTACCGTTGCCGCTGTCTTGTCAACATCTGCTCCTGTCAGCTTTGAAAAGAGCACCTTTACGGTCTCGGAGGGCGTAAGGGAATATCGTCCGATACCAAGGCATATCAGCGCAGCAAGCAGGGGAAGCAATATCATTATCAGATAAAATAAAACTCCCGCTTTGCCGTTCTTTGCTTTATTTTCCATTTATGCGACCATACCTTTCCTGAGGGTTGCTGTATGAGCCTGCGTCCTCCGTAAGTGCGGAAACGCAGGCTCCGTTTATAGTTATTTATACTAATCTTCAATCGCTCTATAGGCAAAGCCGACAGATGAAATAAGACCAGTCAAGGAAAGCGACCGCAGGCGGGCTTGCCGCCCGGCAAGGGAGCTTGACGAAGAATGGGCTTATTTCAGCCGAGGATTTGTCTGTAGGTTGATTGAAGATTAGTATTACTTTGTCTTTCCTGAAGCTTCGCTTACGGGATTATAGATGTTCTGAACATCATCATCGGTAAGCTCTACACCGTAGAATTCCTTGTAGTAGCTCTTTATCTCGCTGTCCATATCCATGTCTGCGAACTTCTCGGGCTGAATAGTCTTTGCAAGCCACTTGAGTACCAGAGGAGTATCTGAGCAGGGAGGGAACCAACGGTACATACCCAGGGGGAACTTATATACCTTGCCGTTGTTTACAGCAGATACGGTGCTCCAGTCATGACCCTCGATGGTGTTGTTGTAAAGGTCCTCAGGGAGATAGGGGCTGAAGTTTGTGATAAGGATAATATCGGGATCCCACTCATACACCTGCTCCATATTTATCTCGGCAGAGCCTGAAAGATCAGCAGCAACGTTTATTCCGCCTGCGGTCTCGATCCAGTACTTGCTGAAGAAGTCAGAGCCGCCTGCTGTGATAACGCCGTTGTCATAATTGAAGAGAATAAGAACCTTGGGCTTATCCTCATCGGCAATGTTATCGGTAACAGCCTTTATTTCGGAAGCTGTGTTTCTGCCGTACTCGATGATCTTGTCAGCGGACTCGGAATCGCCGTAGATATCGCCAAGAAGCTCTATCCAGTCAGCATAGGTCTCGATGCAGTCGTAGCCTGCCATTGTGGTGGAGAAGCCTACTGCGGGAATGCCTGCGTTGTCGTAAAGGTCACGCTCCTCGGTATTTGCAGCGGAGTAGAACACAACATCAGGCTCCATAGAAAGCAGCTGCTCGATATTTACCGCACCGTTTTCAACAAATCTTGTATCGGCATTTGCAATCTCGGGGAAAACATTTATAAGATAGGAATTTTCAGCCGCAGCCATTGAGCTGGGGTGAATACCGATGATATCATCAGCAGATCCTCTGAACAGGCAGTAAACGGAGGGAAGAGGGAGGATAGAGGAAATAACAACTCTGTCGATATTGGCAGGAAGTGTTACCTCTGCGCCTGTGTGGTCAACGATAGTTCTTGTTTCGGGGTCAGCTTCGCCGTCAGTGCTGTCGGAGGTCTCCTCGCCCGAAGTTTCCTCGGAAGCTTCCTCGGAAGTATCGGCAGCACTGTCGTTTCCTGCAACAGCAGAGGTCTCAGCCGATGTATCGGCAGCCGAGTCAGATGTGCTTCCGCAGCCTGCAAAGCAGGTAGCTGTCATTGCAAAAGCCGCTGCGCACGCAATAATTTTTTTCAGTTTCATCTCAAAAGTCCTTTCGTTATGGGTTTGCTATCCTGCGGATAATGTTCTCCATTTCTCCGCCTATGTAACAGGGATACTCATTCCAGTGTAGCTTGCTGGATACAGCCGCATGAGGAAGCGGGAGGAAATCAACATCATCACGCTTTATCAGTTTCTTTATCTCGGGGTCGCCGCACACAAGGGAATATTCTCCGCTGTTTACTGCATTTCTCACCGATTTTTCATCGGGAAGGTCAAGGTCGCCGTCTCTTGAAAGTCTGCTGTCAAGGTCAAGCATACTGCCCACTGTTATCTGCGAGCTGCCGATCTCCTCCGCACATTCCCTGAGGGAGTTGGAAAAGACCTGCTCATGTATGATAAGCACCTTTTTGCCGTCATGGACAGCTGTGAGCTTTTCTGTGCCGTTTATCTTGTCTTTAAGATTCTGTCCGCTGCCGAGGGGCATTACGCACACAAAGGGAATACCATACTTTTGCTGCATATATTCCGCTGTGTCCAACCCCGAAAGAGATACCACAATGTTCATATCGGCACTTGGGCAGCGCTCTATCTGAGCTATCGAAAGTCCCATTGCAAAATCTGCCACCAGCTCATAGCCGCTGTCGGTGATGAACTTTGTTACAGCGTGATAATTCATCTCGCCGCCTACGTCAAGGGGAATCATGCCAAGAACGTTAACCTTTTTCACGCCCATGCTTCTTTCCCCCTCAAAGGGCTTTGCGAAACGCTTTATCAGCTTGATGAACACCTCGGAAGCGCCCTTGTGATAATACCTTTCTCCCGTGGAGTTTATTCCGAAGGAGGGTATTCCGCTGGCAGCCTCCGCCTCGGCAGCCATTCCCTCAAGGTCGGTGCCTATTATCATGGGAACGGGACTTCCAAGGAATGCGATAAGCGTGGGATCAAGGCTCTCGGCAGCATTGAGCGCCATCTGAATGAACTTGTCATCATTTCCCAGAACGGCGTCCATGCGGCGCAGTCCCGAGCAATATACCGCCGAGCGGGAATTGAGCCAGCGTGGTTCATCATAGCCAGTGTAATTTCCCGTGCAGCCTGATGCGTCGTGCATAACAACTATGCCGCCAAGGTCAAAGAAAGCAGATGCCGCTCCCGAATAATCAGGCGCCAGAGGAGGCAGTGTGATCGAAAGTTTGCTCATATTATCAGCCCCGCTTTCTCTATCATCTCGCTTACGTCAGCCTTTTCATTGAAGGCAGCTATAAGCATATCCATAAGGCGGCAAACGCCGTCATAGCCGTACATATAATCGTCCTCCATAAGGTTTGCCACCTTGTCGGAGGCTGTGATGTAGCCGCAGTCAAAGCCAATGCAGAGGAAATCCTTGTCCGTAAGCCCGAACTTCACCGAATCGTGGTGGAGCGGGTTCACAAGCAGCAGGTCGGGCACAAGCTCCATAAGCTTTTCATAGTTTTCCTGCTCAAAAGCGTGAATACCGTCCGATGCCACCATTGCGACCCTGAAGCCGTTTTCAGCCAGCATAAGCGCCAGCGAAAAGGGTCTAAGCACCGCCTGATAATCCACTGCTATGGGATAATCCCCTATAACAGCCTTTGCTTCGGCTATCTTCTGCCTTGCCTTGTCACGGTAGGGCGCTGTAAGAGGAAGAAGATTTTCGCTCAAAGCTTCGGAAAGGCGTGTGTAAAATGCGTCGATATCCTGCTCCCTGTAGGTAACATAGCCCTCAACAGTCGGGATACCCAGATTTTTCTCCATATCCTTTGAAGCCATTTTCGCCGCAGGCCCCGCAAGTATATCCAGCTTTGAGGAAGACATTTCCCTGAAATCCTCAAACCTGTCGTACTCGGATATGTGGAGCAGCCGATAGCCCTTCTGCGCCAGAATATCACGCAGGTCGCCGTTTTTGGCAACGGTGTTTATGCCGATAAGGTTCACGGTATTTTTCTGCTCCGTGCTCTTTTCAAGCAGGCTGTACATATTCATCTGGAGAGTAACTCCCGGAGGGAGCTTGCTGTCCAGCGAAATAGGGTTCATCTTGCAGTGCCTGAACTGCACATCAGGGTACTTCTCCGAAAGCTCCGCAAGGATAGGCTCATGGTCAGTGCCGAGCAGATCGTCCAGACAAGCGGTGAAGATGAAAAGCACCTTGGGTATCTTGTCAAGGCCCTCAAAAAGGTCATCAACGCCGTTTATTATCATCTGCTCATAGTCGCCCGAAATGATATCCGCTTCGTCGATGAAAAGGTACGAGACCTGCTCCTTTATGCCGTTCATCTCGCCGCCCAGCGCCGTATGACGGCCGCAGGCAAAGGGACACACAAAAAGATGATGGCTCTCGGGAACAAGCGCCGCAATTCTTACAACACCCCAGCCGCCGTGGGAGGGGGAAACATAATGCAGTGTCTGCTCAAAGCAGCCGCACTGTGACATCAGGCTTCATCTCCTTCCGTAATGCTCAGCATATTGTCCGCCAGTCTGCGGTAGCAGTCTGCCATCTCACTGTCGGGGAAGGCTTCTATGACCGTCTTTCCCTGATTTTCAGCTTCCTGAACTACAGGACATCGGGGAACTACCGAAACGATATCTCCGCCTATCTCCTTGAGAGCGGTGCGGACTATCTCTTCTTCATTTTCAAGATTTCTGGAATTAAGGATAACTCCCGAATACTGAGCATATCCTCTTTTGCCGAAATTCTTAACTGCGCTTGCAATGTTTGATGCCGCATAAAGGGACATCATCTCACCAGAGGTAACAATAAAAACGTTGCGTGCATATCCGCCTCTGATAGGCATTGCAAAGCCGCCGCATACAACATCGCCCAGAACGTCGTAGAGAACTATATCGGGCTTGCATATCTCATAAGCGCCCAGCTCTTCAAGCTTCTCGAAAGCGGTGATTATTCCTCTGCCTGCGCAGCCGATACCTGGGGTGGGGCCTCCTGCCTCAACGCACCAGATGCCGTTGTAGCCTCTGAAAAGCACATCATCGGCAGTGATCTTTTCCTTTTCTCTGATAGCGTCAAGAACGGATTTGATCTTCTTTCCGCCCGTAAGGTTCTTTGTCGAGTCGGACTTGGGATCACAGCCTATCTGTAGCACGCTCAGTCCCTTTTCGGAAAATGCAGCGGCAATGTTCGATGTGGTTGTTGACTTGCCTATTCCGCCCTTTCCGTATATAGCGATCTTTCTCATGTTTACTCCTTTTCGTCTTGATTAGCTTTTGCTAACTGATTTTCTAAATTATATCATTGGCTTTTCTGTCTTGTCAATGCTAATTAGCAAAGACTAACTAAAATCCGCGTTTTTAATAATAACTTTTTCCGCCCGATAAAATAAATCGGTGCATTTTTACATATGAAAATGTGCATATATGCTCATATGGCTCTGATATTTTGACATTCGTGTAATTTGTTAAAAAATCGCAGGCAAATGGACAATTGTATGAAATGTCCCGAAAATTTTCATAAAATCTATTGATTTTTACTGTCAGCTATTGTAAAATAAATACAAAGTATTGCTATTGAAAGGGAGCGTATAAAAATGGGAGCGCTTAAAGCTGCTGCAATTTTTACAGATCATATGGTCGTTCAGATGGGCAAGCCCATCATACTCTGGGGGCATGACTACAGCGGTAGAAAAATAACCGCCACCTTCTGCGGATATACCGCCGATACCCTTTGTATCGACAACTGCTGGAAGATAACCCTTCCTCCTGTGAACACCTACGGGGGACCTTATGAAATGACTCTTACCGACGGCGATGAGACTATCGTATTTTCCGACATAATGGTGGGCGAGGTATGGATAGCAGGCGGTCAGTCCAACATGGAGCTGGAGCTTCAGAACGAAAAGCACGGCGCCGAGGAGCTGGAAAAGGTCGCTGATTCCAACGTCCGCTTCTATTACACCAAGAAAAATCCTTACATAGATGAGTTCTTCTACATCGACGAGAGAAACGGCGGCTGGGCTCTCCCCTCCCCCGAATCTGCAAGATGCTGGTCAGCTGTGGGCTATTACTTCGGCAAAAAGCTTGCTGCCGATCTGGGCGTTACCGTGGGAATCATCGGCTGCAACTGGGGCGGCACATCTGCTTCAAACTGGATTGATAAGAAAAATCTTGTCCGTGATATCGACACCAAGACCTATGTTGACGAGTACGACAAGGCAATGGAGGGCAAGACCTTTGAGGATTACCTGAAAGATCTCCGTGAATACCGTGAGTGGGAGGCTGAGTGGCAGCCCAAGATAAACGAGTTCTATGAGAAAAATCCCGAGGGCAGCTGGGACGAAGCACAGGAATATGCGGGAAGCAAATCCCGCTGGCCCGAGCCTCTTGGCCCCAAGTCCCCGTTCAGAGCAGGCGGACTTTACGAGACCATGCTCAAGCGCATAGCTCCCTACGGTGCAAAGGGCTTTATCTATTATCAGGGCGAGTCGGACGACCACAAGCCCCAGATGTATGAAAAGCTTCTGAAAATGCTTATCGCCCAGTGGAGATACGACTGGAACGACCCCGAAATGCCCTTTATGATAGTCCAGCTCCCCATGTTCCTCAACCGTGACGACATTGACCGCAAGAACTGGTGCCTTATCAGAGAAGCTCAGATGAACACTCACCTGACCACCTCAAACACAGGCATTGCGGTAATTCTGGACTGTGGCGAATACGGCAATATCCACCCTGTTGACAAGATACCCGTAGGCGAGCGTCTGGAGCTGCAGGCAATGTACCACACCTACGGCAAGATTGCCGAGGACGAGGCTTACGGCCCCACATATTACCGCTCATTCCCCGAGGAGGACTGCTTCATCATCGAGTTCAAGCACGCAAAGAGCGGCTTTGACCTTAGAAATGAGGACACCCCAAGCGGCTTTGAGCTTGCAGGCGATGACAAGGAATACCACCCCGCAGCGGCTCAGATACTCAGCGGCGGAAAGATACGTCTTACCTGCCCCAACGTTAAGGAGCCAAAGTTTGCACGTTTCAGATGGGTAAACTATGGTGATGTTACCCTCTTCGGAAAGAACGGTCTCCCCGCCGCACCTTTCAGGACAAGCCCCGAGGCATGATATGATACAACGACACCCTTTGATGTTTTCATCAAAGGGTGTTTTCTATAACTGTTCAACCATAGAGGCTAATAGAGAAATTTAATGCGCATTCGTATAAACTTGCTCGGCCATTAACCATAGAAACGCATATAAAAGAACGGAGCGAAGGCGGGCTTGTCGCCCGGCAAGGGAGCTGGCTTATTTCAGCCGAGGATTTGTCTATAGGTTGATTGAGGATTAGTATTATTTGCACAAATCTTTCAATATGTGCTTCTGACGCAAAAAATCCCTTTGATGCTTTTATCAAAGGGATTTTTATATAGCTTAATTACAATTACTGTTCCCCATCATACTCCGCCGAGCATTACCATAAGCGGCAGAGTTATCGCCGAAAGCAATGTTGTCACTGCAAATATCACCGCCGATATCTCGGGGCATTTCTTATATCTCAGCGCAAACATCGTTCCCGTTGCCGCTGCAGGACAGCCTGCCGCTACCAGCACCACCATGAACACCGTATCGGGGATAAAATCAAACCACCTGAACATCAGCCAGAAAAGCACGGGGCACAATATAAGTCTGAGAAATGTTGCACGGTAAACTCCGATATTTTTCAGATGTGTGCCGATGACTGTTCCGCTGATGGTAACGCCTGCACATATCATTGCAAGAGGAGTGTTCATTCCGCTGACGTAGCTTGCTGCGGATGACACCAGCTCGGGAAGTCTGAAGCCTGTAAGGAATGCGATAAGTCCCAGAAATGTTGCGATTATGGCAGGTGATGTAAGCACCTTTTTAACGGAAGTCTGCGCTTCCTTGCCGCCGAAGAACACCACGCCGTGTGTCCAGACCATTATGTTGAACACTGTAACGTAGCCTGTGAGGAAGAACACGCCCTCCTCGCCGAAAAGACCGTTTATAAGCGGTATTCCCATAAATGCGCAGTTGGAATATATGGCGGCGAACTGCTCCACAATACCCTCGTTGGTCTTGTTCTTGCGGTACAGGAATTTCAGCAGGAATATCATCACACCGTATGAGATAAATCCCAGCACCAGTGACATTCCCAGCCCGATAAGCAGCTCATTATTGAAGCTTTGCTGATATGACATAAATATCAGCACGGGGTTTACTACTTCAAGCACAAAGCCCGAAAGCTTTGAATTGGTCTCCTTGTCGATGAGATTTATCTTTCCGCATAAAAAGCCCAGCGCAACAAGGATAAACATAATAAGTATCTGCTTTACGCAGATGATAGACAATGACATTTTAATCTCTACCCTTTTCTCTTTTTTCTTTCCTTATGACCCCTTGATATGTAGATCAGCTGTTGTCCTTTTTAATAGCCGTTATAACGCTTATTACAGCTCCCACCATTATTACGGTGGAAACTATTCCGATGCCTATGCCGTGAGTGCTTACCTCCAGTATTGGCTGCGCTCCGCCTATTCCCTCGGCAGTGGCTGTGCACAGGCCGTAAAAGAACAGGAACGATGCCGCAGAGCGCATATCTCCGCAGCGGACGATAAGCAGTCCTGCGATTATGCCGATAAGGAAAAAGTCGATGGCAATGATAGCTTCCTCCGATGATATGCCGTCAAAATATGATGACAGACCGGCTGTCTGCGACACTGCAAAGATCAAGAACAGCAGCGCTGAAAGGAGCACCGCCGTAATGCTGCCGAAATCCTTCTGCAAGATGTGGAAAAAATAGCCATAGACCGCAATACCCGCAAAGAGCCAGAACTTGACTATCTGCAAAAATATCTCGGTCAGGTCAAAGCCCGATGTTATGCCTGTGATATGCGTCTCCCCCAGCACGAAAAGCACAAAGAAGGACAGTCCATATATGACGATCGCATAAACCGCTCCGGGGACGATATTTTCAAGCACATATCCCTTTGAGAAGAAAGAGCGCTTTCCGCCCTCCACCGCTGCAAGGAATATGAACGTGAATATGACCGCCATAACAGACGGCAGCAGCTTATCCGCAGGTGAACCGAGGAAGCGTGATGCTATGTATGCTCCTGCGCACAGCACAATAAACACTGCAAGCTTTAATATTGAACCAAGCACAAATTTTCCGTATTTTGTATCAGCCATATGTAATACCTCCCATGTCACAAAGAAAGCATTTCGGGGCGGCACTTTTCATAAACTGCGTAATATTTGAATCCGCAGTCTCTGAGCATTGCTCCGCATCTGTCAAAACAGCAGCCGAGTGTTTCGGGCGAGTGAGCGTCCGAGCCGAGAGTTATAAGCTCTCCCCCAAGCTCACGATAACGCACGAACACGTCACGGCAGGGGTTAGGCTCGGTAAGCCCCCGTGAAAGTCCCCCCGTGTTGCATTCAAGTGCTTTGCCGTCCGAGATTATCTGCCTGAGAATTTCGTCGATGTAGTCGCCGTACTCCGAATAAGAGTAGGTCAGCCCGTAGGGAGCGCCGTAGCGCACGATATAATCCAGATGACCCAGTGAATCATAGCACTTTACCCTTCTTATCCGCCTGAGCAGGGTCTCGAAATACAGCCTGTAGGAATTTTTGCCGTGCTTCTCGAAATACTCCGGATAATATGGGTCAAGCCCGTCTATGAAATGAACGGAGCCTATGACAAAATCAAAGGGATATTCCTCCGTCAGCTTGTAAAGATAATCCGCAATATGGCTTTGCAGCCCAAGCTCAATGCCTGTGCGGATATCCAGCCTGCCCGAATATTTCTTTTTAAGCTCCGACATCGCAGCCATATACCGTGGTATATCCAGCTCAAAATCAATATCGGACACAACGTCATGATCGTGATGATCGGTAAAGCATATCCGCTCCATTCCCAGAGCTATAGCCTTTTCCGCCTGCTCCTCGGGGGGAGTTTCACTGTCCCCTGAAAAGCTTGTGTGCAGGTGCTGGTCAGCGTACATATATTACCGCCTTTCTGTCAATCCTCCGCCTTGTCATCGGCAGCCTCAGTCTCAGCAGCCTGTGTTACCGATGTTGAGCGGTATGCCTCCACTGCGGGTATCTCGTCCGCAGTAAGAGTGCCATAGGGATAGTTGTAAAGATTTTCGATGCCCTCGATAAGCGAGCCTGTGTTTGCCGCAAAGGCATTGTTGATGAAGATAACATCTGTAATGCCCTGCTGCTTCATATACTCCACAGCGTTCATTCCGAAATATCGGATATCAATGACATATATCTCGTCAAAGCTGTCAACAAGATAAGGCACAAAAGCATTTCCGTAGGATTCCTTGAAAACGCAGGCCTTTCTTCCCGTATCAAGCTCGGTAACGATCTTTGTGTGGATAGCGTCCGAACCTAAGAACACGCCGTATGCGTAGCCCGAGCCTACTCCGTCATAGAAAAGGGAACCTTCGCCCTTGGGTGCAAGGGTGTCATAAGCATAGTAATAGGTCTTGTAATCGGACTTGGGCTTATAATAGGTGAACAGCTCGGGGCTGTTTTTAAGAATGGGATCGTTGGTATAGCCGTAAAGGGAGCCAACGTATCCGTCTATCTCCTTGACCTCGTAATCCTTGTCGATGTCGGGAGGTGTCTGACCCATTGCCTTGCAGAGAGCCACATAAGCATAATATGCGCCCCTGTGTGACCAGTGGTGGTCAGTCCTCAGGTAGATATATTCATCTGTGTGAGCCGCCAGCTCGGAATATGCGTCAACGGGAATAACATCGGCGGTGTAGCTGTCGTAGATGTGCTCGATAGCCGCCTTTTCGGAGGAGCTGTACTTGCGGAACTTCTTTGGCAGATAGAACTCAACGGAGGTGGGCACAACGATGTTATAAACGTTAACGTCCTCGCCCATGGCTTCCTTGTACTTGCTGATGATATCCGCATAGCGTGTGCCCATGGCGGTGCTGCCGCCGAAAAGCATAACGCCCGCATTCTCGCCGTACATCTTTACGCTGTCAACTATGATGCCGTTGTTGGAGAACTCGCCGATATTTTCTATCGGCTCTTCCTCTTCCTCGGTGATGGTCGTTACCTCCTCGGTAACTGCGGGAGCTGTGGTAACTTCAGGCTCGCTGCCCTCATCTGCGGGAGCTTCGGTAACAGCTTCCTCGGGGATTATCTGCACGGGAGTTGTTTCGGTAACTTCCACGGTGTTGCCCTCATCATCTGCCACCACGTTTACGCTGCCATAAAACTTGGGAGCGCTTATGCCCTTGAGACCGTTCAGCGATGAAGAAAGTTCCACCAGCTTTTCACGGTACGGCACCGTGTCGGAGAAATACTTGGTAAATCCGCTGGCAAAGCTGCCGTCAAAATAGCTTTCAGCCGTAAGCTCAGGCTTTTCGGCAAGCTTACGCTTTTCTATCTCGGAAAATTCGGGACGCTTTAAGAAAACAAGACAAAGTCCCACAAAAAATATCGCCGAGATAAAAAGAGTTATGGCCACACGCTCATAAACAGCGCAGCGCTTTTTATATATTTTATCAGCGTCCCCGTTTGCCTTGGGGGTTTTCTTTTTCTTATCCATACCGCACCGCCTTACTTTTTCTTCTTTTTGCCGCCCGATCTCTGCGGCTTGCCCGCACTGTTCATTTTAAGTCTCAGGCGGTTGACCTCTGCCGTAATGTCGCCCATGCCAACATATCTGCCAAAGCCCATATCGGCTATCTCCTTTGCCCTGTCGTTCATATCAAGGGCAAGCATTGCACGCACAAGGCAGATATCCGCCATAAGGGTAGTTCTGGGGTCAGGCTCGCTGAGCAGCTTTATGAATACGGTGACTGCATTCTCATATCGCCTGCACACATACTCGTTTATGCCCACCGAGCGGCGCATTACAAGAGTATTTTCCGCCAGGGCTATGGAATTGTACTGCTCATATATCTCCCGCACCTTGCTGCCCTTGTTGAGCAGGAACAGGCACAGGATATAGTTATTCACAAAAACTGAATTAAGATGCTTTGCCAGATGGGGAATATCGGTATTTTCATACTCGGTCTGAGCGTCTTTCAGCCTGCCCATAAACATCAGTGCCTGAGCATAAAGCGCCTGACCCTCGGCTATCTCCGACTTTTTCTTTGCCGTCTCACGCTCGGCGGACAGCATTTCAAGGTAGGTATTGTTATAGCCATGCTCCGCCAGATACACCGCCGAATCGCTGTAATGACCCGACATTTTAAGAAATCCCTTTAAAGTGTCTTTTATGCCCATTACTTTTCAGCCTTTCTGCGGTATTTGAGCTTGAGCCACAGGCTTACGGCTGCGTCCAGCAGGAGAAGTACGCCGAGAACGCCGTGTATCGCCCTTGTGGCAGTGTCATACTCCGTGTATGTGGCTGCTATCAGGAGGAAAAAGCCCCCTGCAAAAATGCACATAAGTATTTTAAGATATTTTATGCAGAGCTGGGCATATTCTTTCAACTCTTCCCCACCGCTTTTCAGGCTTTTAACTATGCTCACCGCATCAACTGCGGACACAAGGAAAAGCATTACCAGAATTGCCTCGTACATCCAGCCGAAGCCCAGCACATCTATTTTTTCCGCAAAGAACATTTTTATGACCACCCTTACGATTTTTTACTCCGCAGCGCCTTCCGATGAAGCAGCTTCCTCGGCAGCATTTTCGTCAGGAACAGCTGCCTCAGGCTGGGGAATAGTTACCTCCATTGCCTTTATGAGCTGAGTATCGGTGAGGACTGCCGCCTCGTCCGAAAGCTGAGTGATATCCATATCCTCAGGAATCGACACATCGAACTCGGGTTTAAGTCCCACGCCGTTGAAGTCGCCGCTGTTTGCAGTGGTGACAATGGCTGTGGAAAGCTTCACAACAGAGCCGTCGGAGCAGGTATATACGGACTGGGAATATCCCTTGCCCGCAGTGTTCTTGCCGATAGTGTGAGCGCCGCAGTTGTCCGCAAGGGCGAATGCGAAAAGCTCCGCCGTGCCTGCGGTGTTCCTGTTTACGATAACGGACATGGGCATATTCAGCTTCTCAGCCTCGGTGCATACCACCACAGGCTCGGTGCTGCCGCTTATATACTGAGCGGTGACGATATCCCCTGCCCCGATTATATGGTCAAGGCAGCTTTGAAGCATGGACATGGTTCCGCCCTCGTTGTTTCTCAGATCGAATATAAGTCCCTCTGCGCCTGCTGAGATAAGCTCGTCAAGCTTTGCTTTGAGCTGAGATTCGGTCTTTTCCGTAAAGGAAGCTATCCTTATATAGCCAAGAGTGGGGGTCAGCAGTCTGCCTGTTACAGTCACCTTTTCGGTGCGCTGGGCGGTCACGTCATAGGTGATGAAGTCAGTGGAACCGTCCTCCTCGGTGCGCTTGATGTACAGCTTCACACGGGTGCCCTCTTCGCAGGCAAAAAGAGATATTGCCTCGTCATATCCCCCTGCAAAGGCGATAACGTCCGTATTGTTCACGGCAGTGATGATATCCCCTGCCATAAGTCCCGCATCATCTGCAGAGCTTGCGGGGACGACTTCGGTTATCTTGATATATCCGCCGTTTTCCTTTTCGTAGTTGAATCCCAGTCCGACGGAAACTCCGCTTTCCTCATTCAGCTCCTGAGCATACTGCTCTGCTGTGAGATATTCTGCGTAGCTGTCGCCTATGCCGCTGATATATCCGCTTACCATGCCCTCTATCAGCTTGCTTTCGTCTATCTCGCTGATGTAATGGGTACGGCTGTAGGTATCTATCTCGGAAAGCTTGCTGTAGAACTCCTGCTTCTCGCTGACGCTCTTTATCTTCTGGTTGAATCTGTCCAGAGTGACGTTGCTTGTGATGATGAATGTCACAGCAGCAGTTATCGCCATAAGACCTACCGCTGCTCCCAGGGATACTTTAATACTCATTGTTAAAATTCCTTTATGATAATTTCCTGCGAATAATAATAATGCCCCGAACCTGCGAAAAGAGCAGATCCGGAGCAGGTTTGTTTTATTGGATAACTTTAGTTTTGTCACTTAACGCTGTTATCAGTTCATGCTTACATAGTTGAGGGGATTTGTGTGCTGTCCGTTTACTCTGACCTCAAAGTGGCAGTGGTTTCCGTATGCGTAGCCTGTGCAGCCTATGTATCCGATGGTCTGACCCTGCTTTACTTCATCGCCTACGTTAACGCAGCAGCTGGACATATGTCCGTAAAGAGTGGCTATTTTGTCGCCGTGGTCGATAACAACGTGGATACCGTAGCCGTTGCCTGTGTTGGAAGCAGTGATGACCGTTCCCGATGCAGCTGCAACGATAGGCTCGCCTGCGCAGCCGGGCTTTGTGATGTCGATGCCCTTATGGAAATCGCTGGAGCCGCCCTCTTCATCAATGGTTCTGTTGCCATAGCCGTCTGTCATGTTAAGGACAGTAGGGCAGGGCCAGATAAAGCCCTGAGAAGTACCGGGAGCGTAGTCCTCGCTGCTGTCGTCATAAGAGCTTGAAACGGATTCGGTCTGGGCAGTATCGGTAGTCTCTTCGGGGACATACTCCTCGCCGTTGGCTTCTGCCTCAAGGCGCTTCTGCTCCTCTTCCTGACGTCTGCGTTCCTCTTCCTCCTGACGCTTGCGCTCTTCCTCTTCTCTGCGCTTTCTTTCTTCCTCTTCCTTGCGCTTACGCTCTTCTTCACGCTTGCGCTCCAACTCCTCCTGCTGCTTGCGGATAAAGTCCTGGAGCTGCTCCTCGTAATCAGCCTGTTCAGCGTCCATCTCTGCGGTACGCTGCCTGTCAGCCTCAGCCTGAGCCTCATACCATGCCTTGGTCTCCTCATGGTTCTTGTAGGTCTCCTGGAGGTCTGCCAGAACACTCTCGGCCTCAGCCTTCTTGTTTTCGGCATCAAGCTTTGACTGCTCCAGCTCTGCCTTATCGGCATTGAGAGCGGATATCTTGTTGTTAAGCTCATCTATCATGTCATTATCGTGACGTGATACCCTCTGTACCAGCTCGGTACGTGCAAGGATATCATAGAAATCGGTAGAGCCTACCAGCATGGAAGCAATACTGTCATTGCCTGTCATATACATAACTCTCAGGCGCTGCTTGAACTGCTCGATGCCTGCATCTACTTCCTTCTGCTTGTCGGCGATCTTCACTTCAAGGTCGGCGATATCATTATCAAGAATGCTTATCTGCTCCTTGATGTTTGCTATCTCCTGCTCCTGTATCTTCATTTTCTCGTCGTATATTTCCAGATACTTTTCATGCTCATTGGCATTTGCCTCGTACTCCTTGAGGGAAGCCTCTACCTGCTTGCGCTCCTCCGCAAGAGCTTCCTGCTTTCTCTGAAGCTCGGCAATATCGCTTTCGTAATCGGCTGTAGCTGTAAAGCCCGCTATTGCGGAAAATGACATTACGCCCGCAGTTACAAATGCGCTGAACTTATTGAATATCAGCTTGAGTGTTTTTTTCTTCATTTTTACTGCATTTCCTTTCCTGACATCTGCCACGATAAGGTGATCTTTTTATCTTATACCGATCCTAAATCGTTCTGTAGTTGTTGATTTGCAATCAGTATTATACCTTAACGTATTTTCTTGTGCTGATGACTGTTCCCACAGCGCTTATGAGTGCGCCTGCGGCAATGTACGCAATCACTGCATACACCATAAATCTGTTAAGAGGGATAAAGCCTGTTGTACCCATTGCGGCAAAAAGTGTCGTTTCAGAGGAAAGCAGGTTTACAAGACTGTCGTAGCCCACCCATGTAAGGACGGAAGCCACAATGCCTGCAAGTGTTCCCACTGTAAGGCCCTCCACGAAGAAAGGTACCTTGATAAAGAGGTTCGTTGCACCAACGAAGCGCATAATGGATATCTCACGCTTGCGTATGTCAACGCTGGCTCTTGTTGTATTGGAGATAATAACGAAGCTTACTATGATAAGCGCTGCGATTATTATGATAGATACCACTGTGATTATAGCTTTAAGACCCGTAAGCACATTTACAAAGTCATAGGGAGCCTTTACCTTTTCGATATGCTCAAAGCTGTTTATCGCCATAAGAGTTGCGCTCATCTGGCTGATATCCTTTATCTTTATCCTGTAGGAATCGGGAAGAGGACTTGTTTCAATGTAGCTGAAGATCTCCTCCGCATTCGGAGTATCCTTTTTGATATCCTCGAACGCCTGTTCCTTGGAATAAAATGTCACGTCTGAAATGTTGGGCGTACTTCTGAGCTTATCTCCCAGCTGCTGGATATAGTCATCGTCAGCATCGTCTGTAAGGAAGATAACGACCTCGTTCTTGCCCTCGATATCGTTGATAAAGGAATTGATGTTTGCGGAAAATATCACCGCAAAGCCCACCATCAGCAACGACACCGTCATTATACAAAAGGAGGCAAAAGACATTATCCTGTTGCTCCACATATTTTTAAGCCCCTGCTTGAACAGATAGGCTGCGCTGCTTACTCTCATACCCGAAGAACTGTCCTTTCATTACACATGGTCATCGTAGTCGATAACGCCGCCGCTGATCTTTACCACTCTGCCGCCGAAGTCCTTTACAAGCTCCAGCTGGTGAGTTACCATAAGCACAGTGGTGCCTCTCTCGTTTATCTCGTGAAGGATCCTGACGATCTCCTCGGAGGTACGGGGGTCAAGGTTTCCTGTAGGCTCGTCGGCGATAATGAGCTGGGGGTTGTTCACCAGCGCTCTTGCAATAGCAACACGCTGCTGCTCGCCGCCCGAAAGCTCGTTGGGAAAGCACTTTGCCTTTTTCTGGAGGCCCATCAGACCTATTACCTGAGGAACTCTCTTGCGGATATATCTTGTAGGAGCGTCAATGCTTCTGAGCACGAACGCAATATTGTCATACACATTCATATTGCCGATAAGCTTGTAATCCTGAAACACGAAGCCGATGGTCTGCCTGAGCTTGGGGACTTCTCTCTGCTTCATTTTCATCAGGTCGAAACCGTTTACACGCACCACAGGCACCAGATCTGCACGCTCGTCAGCCTTTACATCTCTGATAAGCAGCTTGATAAGGGTACTTTTTCCTGCGCCGTTTTTTCCCACGAAGAAAACAAACTCGCCGTCATTTATTTTAAGGGACACGTCTTTAAGAGCCGAAACTCCATTATCATATGTCACCGATACGTTCTTAAGTTCAACCAATGTACTTTTCACCGCCTAAATAATACAGACATCAAAAGGGCAGTAGTGTTCCCACTGCCCCTTATGCGGATTATCCGCTTTTATCTCTTTTCCCTCAGCAGCTTATATTTATCTTTTTGCCGCTTTGTTCGCCGCACCCTTATCAGAACTTTGTGGGGTTGGCAGAAAGGTATTTCTTTACCATAAGAGCTATCTTGAAGATGATAGCGTGGTCAAATTCACGAAGATCCAGACCTGTGAGCTTCTTGATCTTTTCGAGACGGTAAACCAGAGTGTTCCTGTGAACGAACAGCTTACGTGAGGTCTCGGAAACGTTCAGGTTGTTCTCAAAGAACTTCTGAATGGTGAAGAGTGTTTCGTGGTCGAGAGACTCGATAGAGCCCTTCTTGAACACTTCCTGTAAAAATGTCTCACAGAGGGTGGTAGGAAGGTGATAGATAAGTCTTGCGATACCAAGGTTATCATAGGAAACGATGACCTTATCGGTATCGAACACCTTGCCGACTTCAAGAGCTATCTGAGCTTCCTTAAAGGAACGTGCCAGATCCTTGATGCCAACAACGGCAGTACCGATGCCCACATTTACTCTTGTATAGAACTCGCCAGAAAGTGTATCGGAGATGGAACGTGCCAGCTTTTCCAGATCCTTGGACTCAACATTGTTCTTTATTTCCTTGACAAGCACGATATCGCTCTCGGTAATGTTGAAAACGAAATCCTTGGTCTTGTCGGGGAACAGGTTCTGGATAACATCGTAAGCGGAAACGTCGTTTGCGGAGATGATCCTAATAAGGAAAACAACTCTGCTCACGTCGGAATTGAAGTGAAGCTCTCTTGCCTTGACAACGATATCTCCGGGAAGCACGTTATCGAGGACAACATTCTTTATAAAATTGTTCCTGTCATACTTTTCATCGTAATACTGCTTGATGCTTGAAAGGGTGATAGCCATGATATTTGCGTACTTTGCCGCATTATCATCGGTGCCCTCAACAAAAACAGCGTAATCGGGCTTTATATGGGAGCCGAAAGGCTTGTAGGTGTAACCATCCCTTACAAATATATCATGGGAATCGCTGAGGTCAAGAGAAACGAACTCGTTTGTTGTGCCGATCTTTGTAAGCTCGCTGCAGGCGATAATGGTAGCTGTGGAATCAACAACGCCGATAACACAGTCCATAGTATCTCTCATCTGATGTATTAAACCCTGAAAAAGTCTGTTTGACATTAGTTTGGTCATCCTTTCACATGAAATCCTGATCCTATAATACGCCGAATAAACGCCTGCAAACCCATGTTTCGCCATGAGCCATGCGCAGGATCCGATACGAAGATCTATTCGGCAGACATTACGCAGGCTTGGAAGACAGCTCCTGCCGCTGAAACAATCTTATATAGTTTAATTTTATCATACTGCGCGGCTTTTTGTGTTAATTTTTTATGAACTTTGGTGAAAATCACAAAAAAAATGTAGTTTGTCATATTCACTGTAAAATATTGCACAAAAGAATAAAGCGGGCAGAAAAACAAAAGGAGTATGTTCAGCGAACACACTCCTAAAATTACAAAAGCTTCGATTATCTGGATTCCTCAGCAAAACCGCTGTCAACGAGCTCGGTAAGTGCTGTTACAGCTTCCTGCTCGTCAGCGCCGTCAGCAATAATTCTGATCTGTGTACCGCCGACAATACCAAGTGAGAGGATACCGAGAAGGCTCTTTGCATTTACTCTTCTCTCTTCCTTTTCGATCCAGATAGAGGACTTGAATTCGTTTGCTTTCTGGATAAAAAATGTAGCGGGGCGTGCATGCAAACCAACCTGATTCTGAACCATTACATCTTTAACAAACATAATACTCTCTCCTATTCGTAAGTAGCTTTATCAATACAGTTTTGAGATTTAGCTAATAACTAAATTATACAATGCAATCGGAGCTTAGTCAACACAAATTTATGATTAAATGTTCTCATAGGTGTAAATTCTGCTTTTTGAATTACATAGCCTATTTTTTAGGTTTCCAATTTGTTACTTTTCACTAATTTTATGAGTGATGTACAATTTTCAACAGCGTTTTATATGCAAATCAACAGGAATTTGTTCACTGAATTTCTTGTGCATTATAACAATATATTTATATATTAACTTTCTGAGAACATCTTCACATTATTTTCCAAGCTTTTCCAGCATATCGGGACGCCTTTCGGCAGTTATTTTAAGCGCCTGCTCATGCCTCCACGCCGCAATATTCTTGTGGTGTCCCGTAAGCAGAACGGGGGGAACTTCCATTCCCTCCCACACCTCGGGACGGGTGTAGTGGGGATATTCCAGCAGGCCGTCAAAATGGCTCTCCTCGGTAAAGCACTCGTCGGAAGCAAGCACTCCGGGGCACATTCTGGCAATAGCGTCGCACATTACCATGGCAGGCAGCTCGCCGCCTGTAAGCACATAGTCGCCTATGGATATCTCCTCATCGACTATCTTGTCGAGCAGCCGCTGGTCCACACCCTCATAATGCCCGCAGATAACGAAAATATTCTCCCGCTTTGAAAGCTCCACTGCTTTCTGCTGGGTAAAAACACTTCCCTTGGGGGACATATATATAACATGAGGTCTCTCGGCAAAGCCCTCGGTAACTATATTGAAGCACCTGTAGATAGGCTCCGCCTGCATTACCATGCCCATTCCGCCGCCGTAGGGGGAATCATCGACACGGTTGTGCTTATCAAGGGTATAGTCACGTATCTGGTGGCAGTGCAGCTCTATCTTACCCGCCTTGCGTGCCCTGCCGATAATGCTCTCCCCCAGCACAGCCTCGCACATATCGGGGAAAAGCGTGGCAATATCAATTCGCAAAAGATCATTTCCTTTCAACTTTGGGTTCCCATACGCCCTTGCTTACGATGCCGAAGCTGTCGGCAAGCCTTTCAAGCTGTGATATCTCATCATCGGCAAGCTTCAGCACTGCGCCTCCGGCAAGCTCCTCGGCATACTTTGGCTTTGTGAGTCCGACAATAGGCACCGTACCCTTGGACACCGCCCATGCAACGGATATCTGCGCAGGAGCAACGCCGTATTTTTCGCCAAGCTCCCTCAGCAGGTCAATAAGCGGACGGAGCTTTTTCAGCTTGCTGTTATATTCGATGCCACGCAATGACATGACGGGGAATTTGTGCTCATCGTCATATTTGCCGGCCAGAGTCCCCTGCTCCAGCACCATATAGGAAAAGTACGTCTTGTTATTTTCATGGCACCATTCTATTATACGCTGCTGCTCCGCATCGTTGCGTATCAGACTGAAATGGTTCTGCACGGCAGCCAGCTCAAAGCCCTCTTCACGGAGCACCCTGTCGGCAAGCTTTATCTGCTCCGGGTCATGATTTGAAACGCCTGCCGCCCTTATTTTTCCCTCACGCATGAGCTGCGCAAATTCACGCATATTCTGCTCGGTATTGTTTGGCAGATGGAGCCAGTAAATATCTGCGCAGTCGATGCCCATACGGGATAAACTGCCCTCCAGTGCTTCCCTAACTGAACCGTCGGTATATTTCTTTTTGGGCATATGCTTTGTGGATATCATTATGTTTCTGCCCTCAGCCCTTGCCTCGGCAACGCATCGGGACAGTATTTTTTCCGATTCTCCCATGCCATAGACCTCGGCAGTATCCCAGAGGGTAAAGCCCAGATCACACGCAGTCCTGAAAGTCTGTTTCAAGGTCTCGCTGTCATTTTTCTGTCCGAAAATCATTTTTGAGCCAAGCATTCCTCTGCCCCAAGCCCATGTGCCCACGGCACAAGCGGGAAAATCAATCATATGACCTGTCCTTCTCCCTCAAAGGGATATCCGATCAGTCGAAAAGCCCCTCAATGGGACGGATAAGCATTTTTCCGCCCTCGATATCGGTCTTTACGACTACATCGGGAATTGCAGGGATAAGATATTCCTTGTCCCCGTTCTTTATCTGGTAAACGTCATTTGCGCCTGTGGCAGTGACGTTTGTAAGAGTGCCATAGACCTCTCCGCTGTCAGCGTCGGACACTTCCAGTCCGATAAGATCCTGAACGAAATATGTGCCCTCTTCAAGCTCCACATCGTTCCTGTCCATGTAAAGCACTCTTCCTCTGAGAGTTTGCGCCTGTTCGGGAGTATCTATACCCTCGATCTTCATAAGCACGATATTTTTATGTGGACGTGAACGGACAATTTCAACGGGAGTTTTCTCCTTGCCGAAATACAAGGTATCAAACTCGCAGAGAAATTCGGGACTGTCGCACCACGGCTCCACTCTCACTTCGCCCTTAAGTCCCTGAACGGCAACTATTTTGCCTATTTCAAGATATCTTTTCAACCTTTACATCCTTTCATAAAAAAATCGGCAGAACTATATTAGTTATGCCGATAATGAACACATTTCCATAAAGCAAATGTCAGTCTATCTCAACCATGATCTTTTCGTTGATCCTGCCTGCGCCTGCACGCATTACAGTTCTGATCGCCTTGGCGATCTTTCCCTGCTTACCGATCACTCTGCCCATATCATCGGGAGCAACATGGAGATGATAAACAACTACGCCTTCGTCATTGGGCTCGTCACGGTCAACCTTAACGGCGGACTTATCCTCGACCAGACCTGACGCAATAGCAATAAGAAGCTTTTCCATCAGCAAGCTCATCCTTTCTCATGTCTGACTTATCAGACAATATTTGCTCGTATAAACAAAACATTATATATCAAATAGAATAATTTTCATTTTAGCATCAGTATATTCGGACACCTCTCGCCGAGGTGTCACGATTATCTGACTTTAAGAGCGCAATTACTTGGTGATACCGTTCTTCTCAAAAAGCTTCTTAACGGTCTCGGTAGGCTGTGCGCCGTTTGCCATCCACTGCTTTGCCTTTTCAGCATCAACCTTTACGGTGCTGGGCTCGGTTGTGGAATCATAGTAACCGATCTCTTCGATGAATCTGCCGTCTCTGGGATATCTGGAGTCAGCAACAACGATTCTGTAGAAAGGGTTCTTGGTAGCGCCCATTCTTCTGAGTCTGATTTTAACTGCCATTTCTTTCACCTCTCGAAAAATTTAAAAAGTTTTTATATCAAAGTGTTAAAAACACATTGAAAGCTTAGCGGAACATTCCGGGCATTCTCAGTCTGTTCTTCTTGCCCTTGCCGTTTTTGCCCATAACACCCAGCTGCTTCATCATCTTCTGCATTTCCTCAAACTGCCTGAGAAGCCTGTTCACATCGGCAACGGTATTTCCGCTTCCTGCTGCGATACGCTTCTTGCGGTTAGGGTTGATGATGGAGGGCTTTGCCCTCTCCGCAGGGGTCATGGAGGTTATCATAGCCTCTATTCTGAGAAGCTGCCTGTCGTCGATATCCACATCTTTGAGCTTGTCGCCCACACCGGGGAGCATTCCCACGATCTGCTTGATGGGGCCCATCTTCTTGATCTGCTTCATCTGCTCGAGGAGGTCGTTCATATCGAAGCCCTTTTCCTCTTTCAGCTTGTTGGCAAGTCTCTGAGCCTCGTCCTCATCAATGGTGCTCTGAGCTCTTTCTATAAGTGTGAGCATATCGCCCATACCCAGGATACGTGAAGCCATTCTCTGAGGGTGGAACTGCTCGAAATCGTCAAGCTTTTCGCCTGTACCTACGAACTTGATAGGCTTACCTGTTACAGCCAGTACGGAAAGCGCCGCACCGCCTCTGGTATCCGAATCAAGCTTTGACATAAGCACGCCCGTGATGCCCAGTGCGTCATCAAACGCCTTTGCAACATTTACAGCGTCCTGACCTGTCATCGCATCGACTACCAGCATTATCTCGTGAGGATTTGTCTCCTCCTTGATGCTTTTCAGCTCATCCATGAGCTGCTCGTCTATATGGAGACGGCCTGCGGTATCGAGGATAACCACCTCGTTGCCGTGGTCACTTGCGTGCTTTACAGCTTCCTTTGCGATGGTAACAGGATTTATCTGACCCATCTCAAAGACCTTTACTCCAGCCTTTTCTCCCACAACCTGCAGCTGATTGATAGCTGCGGGACGGTAAACGTCGCAGGCTGCAAGCAATGGACGCTTGCCCTGATCCTTGAAATACTTGGCAAGCTTTGCGGCATGAGTTGTTTTACCCGAACCCTGGAGACCTACCATCATAATGATGCAGGGAGGCTTGCTTGGGTAATTTATGCGGGCATTTTCGTTGCCCATGAGAGCGATAAGCTCTTCGTTCACTATCTTTATTACCTGCTGTGCAGGTGTGAGACTTGCAAGAACATCAGTTCCCACAGCTCTTTCGGTAACCTTACCGATAAAGTCCTTAACGACCTTGTAGCTTACGTCAGCCTCAAGCAGAGCCATTTTGACCTCACGCATAGCTTCCTTAACGTCAGCCTCGGTGAGAACGCCCCTGCCCTTCAGGCGTTTGAATACTGCGTTTAATTTTTCAGAAAGTCCCTCGAACGCCACGGCAAACCCTCCTGTTGCAAGTTATAGAATGTTTTTTATCTTATCTGCGGTGTTTTTCAGCTCGGGAACGCCGTATTCATCGGCTTTACCTTCAAGCTCCTCCGCAATTTTCATAAGCTTTTCCGATTTTTCCGCAAGACCCAGAGCCTCTTCCAGCTCGAACAAGGTCTGCTCTCCACGCTTTATGCCGTCCCTTACACCCTGCCTTGTGATGCTTTCGTGCTCGGCTATCTCCGCCAGAGAAAGGTCCTCATTATAATAAAGATCAATGAGATCTCTCTGCTTATCGGTAAGCATGGCAGAATAATAATCCAGCAGCAATGCCACTTTAAGATTTTTTCCGCTGTTCAAAGCACACACCTCACTATAAGCTGTAAAGGCGCAAGCCTTTGTAAAGTTCACGACCTTTACATTATATCAGCCCCGCACTCTTTTGTCAAGGGGTCGGAGCTGATTATAAAAATAAATTTTTTGTGAACGCACGCCATATATAAGCGTCCGCAGCAGTGTAATAAATCTGTAGTCAAATTGACACGGAAATTTTTGTTGAAATATGCACCTGCGGCGTGTTATAATAATAATATCGTAAAAATCATATCAACATAAGGAAATCAGAATATGAAAACCGTTTTCAAATACATCTGGCAGTATTTCAGGAAGCTGGATAAGCTGCTGTTCATCACTGTTGCGGCGCTGTCCGTTTTCAGCCTTGTGCTTCTTTATTCAATAGTAGTGAACGGAGCTGCCACCATCAGCGTAAGCTCATCGCTCTACAAGACTCAGGCAGCCGCAGTCATAGCCGGCTGGATCGTAGCCCTTATACTTTCCGCCGTGGACTACAACAAGATAATCAAGCTGTGGGTGATATATGCCCCGCTGGCAATAATACTGACCATGCTGGTATTCACGGGCATGGGCATCGAGGTCTCGGGGAACAGGGCGTGGCTCGACCTCGGCTTTATGACCCTGCAGCCCTCGGAGCTGCTCAAAGTCGCCTTTATAACCACTTTTGCCCTGCACCTTTCCAAGGTGGGAGACAAAATAAACAGGTTCTCCAATGTTCTCCTGCTGTGCGCACACGTCTCCATACCCATTCTGCTGGTAATTTTGCAGGGAGACGACGGAACAGCCTGCGTTTTTGCCATGATATTCGTGATAATGATGTTTTCCGCAGGCATCTCATGGAAATATATCCTGCCCTGCATTGTGGCTCTGCCCTTTGCCCTGTGGTTCGTGTGGGTAAAGGTAATGCAGCCCTATCAGAAAATGCGCTTTCTTGTCCTTTTCGATGACGAGCTTGACCCTCAGGGCATTGGCTATCACCAGCGTGTGAGCAAGACCGCTCTCGGCTCGGGTCAGATATTCGGCAAGGGGCTTTTCGGCGGCGACTATCTTAAAGTGCCCGAGGCCGCCAACGACTTTATCTTCACCTACGTGGGTCAGTGCTTCGGATTTATAGGCTGTATCGCCGTTATCGCCGTGCTGACCTATGTGTGCCTTAAAATAATGGCAGACTCGAAAATTGCCAAGGACGATCTGGGCAAATACATCTGCGTGGGAATATACGCCATGTTCTCCACCCACTGCATTCTAAATCTGGGAATGGTTTTCGGACTTACACCGGTTATAGGCGTTCCCCTGCCCCTGCTGAGCCAGGGCGGAACCTCAGTCCTCACCATGTACATCGGCATAGGGCTGGTAATGAGCACCTATTCCCACTCGGAAAAGAAATACAGGGTATTCTACGACGGCGATTAGTAGTTGATGCCGTATCCGCCGTCAAGCAGTGCGATACCGTTGCTTTCGGGGTACAGATCTACGGTAAGGTCGTCATTGACGATGACCGCATACTCACGGAAGATAACTCCGTCGCTGCCGTTTTCGGAAATGACGATGTTGTCCTTGCCTGCGCTTACGCCCTGAAAATAAAGGGTGTCGGAGGTGGATTCATCTTCAAGGAATTTAACATTTCCGTACTTTACTGAGCAGTCAAGGTAATCGCTGCCCACGGATATGGAAATGATATCCCCATCTGCGGTGCTGTCTGCGGGGATACCGATATAGCCGCCGTCAGCCTTCTGAACTTCACCGTCAGCCTCTTCCGCAGCTTCGGGAGAGGCTTCTTCATTTTCAGCCTCCTCCGCCAATTCGTTTTCAGCGATGTCAGTGGTACCGGCGCTGTCAGCGATTTCGCCGGCATCTTCTTCCTCAGCAGGTGCTGAAACAGCGGCTGATGTTTCGGCAGCGTCGCTTGCGACAGTCTCCGCCTGAGTGATATCGGAAGCCTCGGCTGTCTGCTCCGTAACGCCCTGCCCGGAAACTGCCGTGTCATTTGTACCGCAGGCGGTAAATGCTCCGCAAGCGGTCAAAACAATTATAAGAGCCATTGCTCCAATAACAGTATATCTTTTCATATAGTACATTCCTTTCTGCCAAAGGCAACTGATCAGAAATCATTCTCTGATAATAAAACAACTCATAACAGGGAAATTTTTCATTTTTTTGCGCAGATTTTCAGCAATTACAGCAATTCATAAAAAAGTTACATTTTTCTATGGCATTTTGCCGAAATAACTCTTTACAAATTGTACGTTATGTTATATAATTTACAGTATGTAGAGTATGCCTATAGACACATCTGTGTAAACTATAACGGTCGGAGGTGCTTTTGTGAATACGGATTTTCCCCGTATAATTACCCTTTTGCGCAAAGAGCGCAACATAAGTCAAAAGCAGGCCGCTACCGATCTGGGCGTTTCTCAGGCTCTGCTTTCACATTATGAAAAGGGTATAAGAGAGTGCGGACTTGATTTTCTTGTCAAGACTGCCGATTATTATAATGTATCCTGCGATTATCTTCTCGGAAGATGTGCCGAGCCTATGGGCAAGGCCGCAAAGGAAGCTCCCGCTGCTTCGGGAGAGGATAAGGACAAGCTCACCGAGGAGCAGAAAATGCTGCTGGATTCCCAGAAGCTCATATTCTCCATGGTGTCCGAAAAGGACGAAGGAAAACTGGAAAAGGCTGTCCGCAGCTATCTGAGCCTTGCGGTATATAGGATATTCCGTGTGATATTCTCCGCCAATCCCAAGAACGACCGCAGGTTCTTCACCCTCAGCTCACCTGCCGCAGACGGTTTCACCCTCTCCGCAATGGAGCTGAAAAAAGCCCGTGCCGAAGCCATTGCCGTAAGCGGCGAGATGCAAAGCACGCCTATCACCACAAACACCCTCACAGGAACATATCCCGAACACGCCTCATCGCTTTTCAATCAGGTAAAGCAGTGCGAGGACGAGATAAACGCCGTGCAGGATAAGGACGAATAAACCAAGCCTTTGTGCTCATGCAGCGCAAAGGCTTTTATTGTAAATATGCACAAATCATACACATTATATCAGGTTCATATATGTTGATTCATACAGCATATATGAACTTTTTGTAAATCTAAGGAAATCGGTGAAATTTTTTGCCCCTCTGAATCGTTTATATATCAGAAGCGCATGAAAAGCGCAGGAAGATCATTCTCAAAATTTCTGATAAAACGAACAGGAGGAAAGCTTATGTCACTTAACAACATACTGGCAGCAAAAAGCGGCATTACGAATATCGAAAGCCGCCCAAATGTTATCCTTACATACACGGGGGCAAACGCTTCCGAAACCGATGATATCGCAAAGCTCCTTATGAGAGAGGAGATCAACGTTTACACCACAGACTGCGGCGACAAAAAGCTCAGAGAGCTTTGCCCCAACGGCAGCTGGCACATGATGATAGTGCGTGACGGCGGACTTGCCGCCCCCTCTTTTGATATTATAGGAAATGTGAGAAAAATTTCCGATATCCCGCTGCTCACCGTTTCCGACAGCTGCGACGAGATATACAGGACAATGGCTCTCGCCAAGGGCGCAGATGCCTGCATGGACGCAGATGATTTCGGCAAGTACGAGTTCAAAGCCCGTGTTATATCCATGCTCAGAAGATATCTGGGCGAATCCGCCGAGAGCAGGAGCTTTCTTGCGGCAGGCGGCACAGACACCCTCGTAAACGGCGCAATATCCGTTGACCGCAGGAGACGTGAGGTGTTCTCGGGCGGAAATCCCGTCAAGCTCACAGCCATTGAGTACGGCATCGTCGAGTACCTTATGGAAAACTGCGGCGATGTATGCACAGTTGACGATATCTACCGCCGTGTATGGCGTGAAAATCCCTACTCAGTCCGCAAGACCGTAGTGGAGCACATCAGGCGCATACGCAGCAAGATAGAGCCTGACCCCCACAATCCCAGCTACATCAAGGTAGTTTTCGGCGTGGGCTACAAAATGGAGCGTGCAGCCGTTTAAAATACCGCTTATCCCATACATCTTTATATATCTTCAATCTTCTCCTTAACAAACAGAACGGGAACCTTTTGCTGAAAAGGTTCCCGTTTTGTTATTCTTCCGTAAAGCTCAGCTTCATGGACATATAAATTGACTTGTCCTCAATAAAGTCAAGCTGCTTGTATAAGGGATATCCGCACTTTGTGGCTCTCAGCTCGATGTAGGAAAGATCCCACGCCTTGCCGTCCTCTATTGCCATGCTCACAAGCTTTTTGCCTATGCCACGTCTCCTGTACTCGGGGAGAGTGTAAACGTTCATCAGCGTACCTGTCTTGCCTGTGATGAACAGCGGACTGGCAGGCTTGTTTATCAGCAGGAAGAACACGCAGCCTGCGGCTTTGCCGTCCTCTTCCGCAAGATATACCACACAGTCACGGTTAAGATGCTCCTGAAAATAGCCCTTGGTCTTATCGGCAATGGTTTCAAAAACAGGCTCTTCAAGGTCGGTGTGGGTCTCGTGCATATATCCCAGTCTCATCTGAATAAGAGTAGGGATATCTGCGGGCTTTGCTTTTCTGTAGTTAATCATTTCATTACCCTCTTATTTTATCTTTCTTGCTTCCACATAATAGCGCTTATCCTCCGCATGACCCATGGAGAAGGTCTTTCTGGGCAGTGCGCCGTCCTTGATGACTGTGGGGAAAAGCTCGTCCTTGCCCATATCGGGGAGCAGCACTCCTGCGCAGCCCTCCCTGGAAGCAAGCTGCCTTACAATATCGGCGCCGTGGATATAATCTACCTTGCCGCCCTTTGCGGAAAGGTACTTGTCTATAAAGTTCTGCACGCTGCCAACGGTAAGGTTAGAAGTGGGCTTGGTGATGTAATATTTCTTTTCGGTGCTTCCGCATACCCATACAAAGCTCTGAGAAGCCGTTCCGTTTTCGGAAAGACCCAGTTCGTCAGTCATCTCGGCAAGCATATCATCGGTGTCAACACCCTCGATAATGCGGTGGATAGCCTCAAACTCCAGAGCGTCGCTGTGGAGATTTACTATCTCCGCCAGTGCATAGCGGGCAGGGTGGTTTGAAAAGTCCTTATCGGGATTTTCTCGCTTCAGCTCCTCGTAATATTCCTTGGCAGTGGCAAGGGAATGGTTTCCGTCGCCCATTGCATACAGCAGAACGGGAGTGCCCCTGCCGTATTTTTTCTCGAACTCCTCGCTGTTTCCCAGAGCCGCAAGAGCAGAATCTGTCTCGGCAACAGTTTCACCGTCCATAAGATAGCCCTTTATGCTGCCGCCGTTTTTCATAAGCGTAAAGTCATAAAGCTTTTTGAGGGAAGCTTTCTTTGCGCTCACCTTTTCAATGACGGTCTTTTCGGGATCGTCAATAAGTATCATAATGTGGGGAAGCTCCAGAGGCGCACCTCTGCGGACTTTAAGACGGGGAGGGATCCTCTCCGCAACTGTAGCTTCGGTAGCTCTCACGGCAGAGCCGCTGCCCTTGCGGTAATCGTACTGCTCCAGGTCAACAGCTCCTACGATACCGCAGCGAACCTTGCCTGTGCTGTCGGTGCGCTCAATGTATATCATTGCGTTCTTATACTCTTTGAAAATGCCGTCGGAGATGTATTTTTCCATATTCTTTCTGATATCGGATATCATCTGCTCCGAATCGGGGCTTTCAAGATATGCTTCGGGAAGAATAAGGTCAAGAGCGGAGGGAGCGCCCTCTGCAATGCGTGCAGCGTCCTTCCAGTATTCGGGCTGGGAGGTGAACTGGTCGCAGGCAACAACTGCCCACTTGGACATATCCGTATTTTCGGCAGGAAGCAAAATATCCGCCGTGCCGAATGCGGTGGATGCTTTAAAGTTATTATCCATAAAATTATCCTCACAAAATAAACATTTACTTTATTATACCATATCGGAAGGATTTTGCAAGGTCAAACGAAAATTTTTTCATATCACGTTTTCGCTGATATAGATATTCATTTGTTAAAACATATCGAATTTTGTAGATATAGCTATTGCAAAAGCGGATATTATGTTGTATAATATATTAGTATAGCTATTTATGCTCAAATGAAATTACTTGTCCTTACCGCACACGCAGGATAAGGACGGATTGGAGATAATTATGGCGCAGCAGCGTTTTGATAAAGACAGGAAAAAGAGCTTCGGCGGATACGGAAAGCCCAAGGGCGATTATAAGCGTCCCTACGGCGGTTCTCCCCGCAACGAGCGCAGCGACTATGACCGTGATGAAAGACCTGCGGATTTTGCTGACAGCGACGAGGTAACAGGTCTCATCGTCGGCAGAAATCCCGTTATGGAAGCACTTAAATCAGGCAAGGCGCTCGATACTATTTATGTAAACGAAAATGCAGGAGGCAGCATCGGTGCCATTACCAGAATTGCCCGTGAGCGTGGCATCGTCATCAAGAACGTAAGCGATCAGAAGCTTACTCAGATGTGCGGCGGCGCTTCCCATCAGGGAATAATCGCTTCGGGTGCCTGTGCGGAATATGTTTCCGTAGAGGATATTCTGGCTATTTCAAAAAAGAAAGGCACTGCGCCTTTCATCATCATATGCGATGAGATAGAAGACCCCCACAATCTTGGCGCAATAATCCGTACAGCCGAGGCTGCAGGCGCTGACGGCATCATAATCCCCAAGCGCAGAAGCGCATCGCTGAATGCCACTGTTTTCAAGACCTCCGCAGGTGCGGCAAGCTGGCTCCCCGTTGCAAGGGTGGCAAATCTTGGCGCTGCCATTGACGAGCTGAAAAAGAACGGCATTTGGATATACGGCACAGATGCAAGCGGTGAAAACTACTCCGACACCTCCTTTACAGGACCTATCGGTCTGGTAATAGGCTCCGAGGGCTTCGGCATGGGCAGGCTTATCCGTGACAAATGCGATTTCCTTGTAAAGCTCCCCATGTACGGAAAGATCACCTCCCTCAACGCTTCCGTTGCAGCAGGCATATTCATGTATGAGGCTGTAAGACAGAGAGCGGCTGTAAAGTGATAAGTCTTGAAATTGTATGCAAGGAGGAAATAGATATTGGCTGAAAATAAATTTTCTCTTGAAGATATACTGAGCGAATATCCGTCAGACGGTGAATCTCCCGACGAAGCCGCTCTGGACGATATTCTGAGCAGCTATCCCGCCACAAAGAATTACGAGGATTCGGGTCTTGCGGAGATATTTGACAGCAGAAACCCCACTAACGATATCAGTCTCAGCGGCATAAATATCTCGCTGGAGCAGGATTATCCCTCTCCCGAGGAGATACGCAACAGCCGTCCCAAGTCGGTGCATGACATTCCCGAGGATCAGCTTACCGAAGAGGAACGCATCAAAAAGGATAAGCAGATAAAATATGAGATAATGAGCGGTGACTATGACCGCAAGTATATGCCCGATGAGCTGAAAACCGACGCAGAGCTGCGGGCGGAGCGTGAGGAAAAGGAAGCTGCCGAGAAAAAGACGAAGAAAGCCAAGGTAAAGCCCGTCAAAAAGCGTTTTGATGTTGATATCACAGAGGGCATAAAGGGCCTGAGGGATATCTACGACGAGGAAGAGGATGATTTTGACAAGAAATACGGTTCTTCTCCTCTGCTGACGGACACCGACCTTATCCCCAAACGTGAAAAGCGTGAGATCCCCTTTGAGATCGAACAGCCCGAGGGCATGAGCCTTTCGGAAAAGATGGAGCGTCAGGACGAGTACGAGGAAAAATATGCCTCTGCCGAGCCAAAGCGTGAACACAATAAGGTCAAGCCCGAAAAGGTAACTCCCAAGAAGGCTGTCCGTGAGCGTGACCCATTCGACAAATATGCCGATGATAACGACCTTGACAGTATCCTGAGCCAGTACGAAAAGCCCGAGCGTCCCAAGACGCTGGCACGAAGCGATACATCGCATCTCAAGGGCTTTACCGACATCTTCAACAAGCTCCTTGCCAAGGAAGAGTCGGACGGCGAAGGCTCCGAGCTGCTGGAAGAGAGCAAGAAGATAAAGCATCAGAACAATCCCTCAGCTATTGAAAGAAAGAAGATATCCGATATCGACCTTGACCTTTCGGACAAGCTCATTCAGGACACAGCCCAGATAAGCCGCAGCAAGGCTGACACCGAGCTGGAAAAAATGAGCGCCCTTAAAGAGCGCAGAAGCAAGAAGATAAAGGATTTCGTCCTTGTGGGCGACGAAGAGGAAAACACCGAGGCTGAGGTAGCCGAGGAAAAGGAAAATGAAGAGATAGACGACTTCAAGAGCCTTGAAGATGCTCCCGATATTGAAAAGCATATCGCCGAGCAGAAAGGCCGTCTGGCAGGCAGACTGGTTGTGCTGTTCATCTGCTTCATAGCCTCTACCTATATGGCGATAGCAAACGACTTCAACCTCCCCGTACTTGAAACATTCACACTGATAAACAAGCGCAGCCAGCCCGACGTTTTCCTGTTCATCAACAGCGTTATCGGCGTTGTTGCGGGATTTGTGGCATCGCAGACCATATCCAGCGGCATTTCAAAGCTCTTTTCCATGAAAGCCGACTGCGACACCCTTTCGGCAATGGCACTTATTTCGGGACTGCTGACCTCAATGGTATCCCTGGCGGATTCCAATATGGTTCGTGGCAGCTTCGTTTACATCTATATCCCCGTTGCGGTGGGCGCACTTATCTTCAACACCATAGGCAAGCTGCTAATCATCAGCAGAACACAGCGCAGCTTCTCCTACATTTCGGGAGACAATGACCGCTACGCCCTCTTTATCGTGGAGGACGAGGACAAGGCGCAGAACTTCACAAGAGGCGCTCTCACCGACTTCCCCATTCTTGCGGGAATGCAGAAAACAGAGGTCATCACCGATTTTCTTAAAACATCATACGCCAACGACAGCACCGACAGGTTCTGCCGTATAGTTTCCCCCATAATCGCAGGCGCAGGTCTGCTGCTGGGCATGATCTCGGCACTGCTGGGCATAAGCGAGCACGGAACGATAGGCGCTGTCTGCATGGGCCTTTCCACATTCTCAGCCTGCGCATCTATCTGCTCATGCTTCTCAATGATGCTGGTGGTAAATATGCCGATGGAAAAAGCATCTGTAAAGTATAACGCAAAGCAGGGCGCTATCATCGGCTTTGACAGCATCGACGAATTTGCCGATACCAACAGCATTATGATAGACGCTTCACAGCTGTTCCCTCCCGGAAGCATTATCCTCAGGAACATAAAGTCCTTCCCCGATACAAGCATTGACGAAGCCATTGTCGAGGCGGCAAGCCTTACAAGCCAGGCAGGCAGCGTGCTGAAAAATATGTTCTACGACATAATCGTGGGCAAGACTGAAATGCTCAACCCCGTTGAAAGCTACATTTACGAGGATTCAATGGGTCTGTGCGGCTGGATAAACAACAAGCGTGTGCTCCTCGGAAACAGAGAGCTTATGCAGAACCACAGCATCGAGGGTCTCCCCTCAGTGGCAAAGGAAAAGGAATATACGGGCGAGGACAAGATCGCCGTTTACCTTTCAATATCGGGTCAACTGTCGGCAATGTTCATAATCGAGCTTATGCCATCGCACCAGATAAAGAACGCACTTAAAGAGCTGGAACGCAGCGGAATTGCAGTAATGCTCCGCTCAGTGGATTCCATGCTTTCGGTGCACAGGCTGTCAGAGCTTTTTGAAGTAACACCCGCACTGTTCAGGCTGATACCTTTCAGACTTCACACAGATTTCGAGCAGACCACCGAGTATGCAGCAAAGCGTCCCGCAACACTTGCCTGCTCGGGAAGATTTGCTTCCTTTGCTCAGTTGATAATCGGAGCAAACCGACTGAGAGGAACGATCTCCGCAGGAATAGCAATGCAGGCGGCAGAAATACTGCTGGGTATTCTGCTGACGCTGACGCTGGTGCTTCTCCATTCAATGGCAGAGCTTACGGTAACAAATATTCTGCTGTACAACCTGATATTTGTGGCGATATTTGCAATATTCAATGCAATACGAAAAGTTTAAGAACCTGTCTTCATAAGAAATGTGTGCGGATTTTCGAGCATAATTTTGTTGCAGAGTAGGCAAAAATCCGCAGGCGGGCTTTCGCCCGGCAAGGATTTTTAACGCAGTCTGCGGCAAAATTTGCCGAAAAGACGTGCGCATATGCTTGTGAAGACGGGTTCTAATATGTAATATGATCTCCCTGCATCACAAAGGTGCAGGGAGATTTTTTGTAATGTGAAGCCGAGAAACAAATAAAAAAAGCCCTGCACCGCAAAAACGGTGCGGAGCATCATATCATTCCTCAAGCCTTACAATAGACACAACGCTGCCGCTGTAGTCATCATATTCGCCGATGCTGCCCATGAGCCTGATGTCATCGTCAAGCTCTTCGGTCTCGACGATAAACTCCACCATGTCTCCGTGCCCCTCCCACAGCTCAACATAGCGGTTTGAGGGGTCGGTGTGGCAGTCTGCCTTGATGTCTCCCACAACGGCGGTAAAGGAGTTGCCCGAATCAAGGGTTATCTCAAACCGCTCCCCGCAGCTGTCGGCATAGGCTGTGCCAAGGGCAACGCACACATCTCCGTCAACTCGCCTTATGCCCTGACTGTCGGTGTATGCGTGCTGCTGGAGGTCGTACTGAGCGGACGATGTATCGGTTATGGTGCGGTAATCCATATATGTTTTGAACTCGGTGTTCACATCGGGCAGTGGCAGGGACTTGTCATATGCGCAGGCATTCGAACCCACGGCAGCCAGCAGTGCGGCGGATAATACGGCAGCGGTCATCTTTTTCATAGGTTACATTCCTTTCACATTTATACTAATCTTCAATCAACCTACAGACAAATCCTCGGCTGAAATAAGCCCATTCTTCGTCAAGCTCCCTTGCCGGGCGGCAAGCCCGCCTGCGGTCGCTTTCCTTGACTGGTCTTATTTCATCTGTCGGCTTTGCCTATAGAGCGATTGAAGATTAGTATTACACGGTAATTTTCGCATATTTGTTTAATTATAACATATTATGGTATCGATTGCAAGAACTAATGGTTAATTTTGTCATGACTTCCTGCATAAGAATATGAAAAAAACCGCCCACGAGGACGGCTTTTCTATTTCACTCATCACTTCAGCTCAAAATAAGCATACACATATCCGCCGCTTGCGGTGGGGAATTTCATGCAGTAGCTGCCGCTTTTAAGGTCGGAAGCACTGTAATATTTATTGAGCACCATGGTCTTTTCCCACTTGTGCATGGCAGGAACGGTAACCTCGGTATCCAGAGCCTTTCCTGCTGTGACAGTTATCCACTTGCCCCTTACCTGGCGCATAAGCTTGCCATAGCCCTTTACGGTGATGTCGCTGTCGGTGGTGTTCACAAAGGTTATGACGATTTGCTTCTTGCCCCTTTTCTCAGGCTCAAACTGCTCCGCATAAACGTCATAGGGATTGGTCATCTCAAACTCACAGGAGATATTATCGGCGATAAGCGCACGGTATTTGCCAGATTTCAGCCTTGTGCGGCTGTAGCGGGTAAGGTCAAGGAAGCAGTTTATGCTGTCACCCGATGATAAAAGCACATCGGAAACGAAAGGACGGTCGGTCTCTTTAGGCTCTACTCTGTCCCATTCATCGGTGTCGTCATTATACACATAAAGCCCCTGCGCCTCGGCATAATACTCCCCTGCATTGACGGCATATCCGCTGATATCTATTCTCTCGGTTGACATAATATCATAGCTTGGCTGAGAAGTGCTTACCGCTGCCCGATCTGCGATGCTGAACTCACAGAAAAGCCGCTTCTGACCGTTGTCGGTATAAATAGTCTGGGCAATGCGGTATTTGCCCGCAGTAAGGTTATTGGAATACGCCTCGGGAGTGAAATACACATCGGCTGAACCATTATAATAGTATGGGTCGCCCACATTTCCCAGCTCATATGCTACATCATTAACGACATAGCTGTCCGAGGGCTTTACCTTGTACCACTTGCCGTCGGAATATCTTTGCAGCTCGGTTATCTCGCCCATATAGGCAGTGCCGCTGATGTTTTCTGCGGTGAATGTGAACTTTATCTTATCACGGTTTCCCATAACGATAAGCTGCTTGTCGGCGGTCACGGAAAAGGGGTTGACGGAATCGGTGAGCCTGCCGTCGGAGCCGAAATTGTACTGCTTGCCGTCTATGGTCACAATACCCACAGCTCCCACGCCGTTCCGGTCAAAATAATATGTGCCGCCCGAAAGCTTCAGCCAGCCGCCTGTGAACATAATGCCGTCCCGGTAATAGCGGATAACTCCGTTTTTCCTGCCGATGCCGGTGTATCTGCCAAGGCAGCTGCCGTAAGGATCAAAGCGATATACCACGCCGTCGATGTTCATAACGCCTGTGGCTGCCGCTCCGTCATGGAGGATATATCTGCCTGTTCCCTCGCCGCTTTCCCAGCCGTGCTGCACTGCGGACACGGGCACTGCGGATATGCACATAACAGCCGCCATTGCAGCGGCAATAAGTCTGAATTTTTTCATATCGGTATCCTTTCTTTATGACTGAGTTTATGTTATATTCTGATTATATCATCTGCATGAAAAAGTATCAAGAGGAAAAGAATACCTGTAATCAAATGTAGGCAATGGAAATGGTTTTGTAACCATTTGTTGGGAGTAAGAACCCGTATTCATTTCATGATCGACCAGCTTAACGATGAACAGATCGAAGCACTTATGATGCTTTTAAAGAGCTTCGGTATATCAGATGCTCCAAATGAGGATACTAAAGCAGCGATAAAAGAAAGCAAACAACCGCTCAATAAATAAGCGCTCTGTCTTTTATAAGGCAAAGCGCTGTTTTTATATCATATAACAAAAGATCCGCAAACCGAAAAGGCTTGCGGATACATTGGTGAGCCATTGGGGATTTGAACCCCAGACCCTTTGATTAAAAGTCAAATGCTCTGCCGACTGAGCTAATGGCTCATCTCAACTCTCAACAATGCTTATTTATTATATCAAATAAAAATTGCCTTGTCAACAGGATTTTGCCAAAAGCCCTTGAATTTACATTTTGTTAACATTTCACCTGAGCAGCAGATTTACCGTAAGCACGCTGAAAATAAAGCCAGTCAGGTCTCCCGTGAGAGAAGCCGCAAGGGTGTGGCGGGTCTTTTTTATGCCTGCCGCCCCGTAATAGACCGCAAGGGTGTAAAAGGTTGTCTCGGTGGAGCCGAGCATCACGCTTGCCACCTTGCCCGCAAAGCTGTCGGGGCCGCTGTCCGAGATGATGCTCTCATACACAGCCAGCGCTCCGCTGCCGGAAACAGGCCTTATCAGCGCCAGCGGCAGGCACTGCGAGGGAAAGCCGATGCTGTCAAAAATCTGTGCCGATACGTTTGTTATCAGCTCCATTGCCCCCGATGCCTTGAACATTCCCACCGCCGTTATCAGTGCAATAAGAGTGGGCAGCAGCTCTGCACAGGTTTTCAGATTATCGGCAGCACCCTTTACGAACTCGCCGAAAATATCCGTACTTTTATATATCCCCCACAATATCACTATGGCGGCGCATATGGGTATCACAAGGCTTGTCATGCTCGGTTCTCCTTTCATTTTTCCGTCTGATAAAGGGAAGCACCGCCGCTGTAAGGGAGAATGCAAGTGCGGCTGCCGATGTTATCCACACGGCGGGAATTATCTCCAGCGGCTCCGCAGAACCGTATTTCATGCGTATGGAAAGGGCTGTTGAGGGGATAAGGGTAATGGAAGCGGTGTTCAGGACGGTGAATATCACCATTGAGGGAGTGGCGGTGTCCCCTGCTTTCTCCTCTTCAGCAAGAGCTTTCATTGCTTCTATCCCGAAAGGCGTGGCGGCATTGCCCAGCCCCAGCAGATTTGCGGTTATGTTCATGCAGATGGCATGGAACGCCCTTCCGTTTTTGTCGATATCACGGAAAAGTCCGCCGAGTATAAATGAAAAGCCTTTTGCCAGCACATCGGTAAGCCCCGATCTTTCCGCAATGCGCATAAGTCCGCCCCAGAAGCACATTCCGCCGCAAAGATATATGCAAAGCTCCACCGCATTCACAGGCTCGGTGAGCACTGCCTCGGTAAGCTGCCCGGACGTGCCCGTAAAGACGGATACGGCTATGGAAACAAGTATAAGTCCCGCAAAAATAAAGGTCAGCATATCATCACTCCGAGAAAAATATATGTATCGTGCAGGCGGATTATTACAGTCCCACACGTCATCGAAAACGATTTATGCGTTAGTTTTTACCATTATCTAAATTTTTTCTCAAAAGCTATTGCAATTTCAGAAAAAGTATGATATAATATGTAACATCTAAGTTGGATGTAATCCGATATATAGGTGTGCGGGCCCTGTGCAACAAAACACCGTGAACCATGTCAGGCGGGGAACCGAGCAGCATTAAGCGGTACGTTTCGTGTGCCGCAGCAAGCCTGCACACCTATGTATCGGATTTTTTATAAAACAGAAAGATGGCCAGCTGAATGAAGAGATTACTGAAATTTTTCTCTGCGCTGAAACGGCTTTATGTCACCTCGGCACCTGCAGGCGCCGCTGTGCCCTATGTGCTGGGTCTGATATTTGTATTTTTCTATTTCGTCGATCACACTCACCCCGATGAAGCATATCTGATATGCGGAGCGGTCATGTTCCTGGCGGGGCTTTTCATACAGATAGGCTTTTCAGTTAACAGGGGCATAAACGGCACCCCCGCCGACTACCTTTCGGATTACGATAAGGACGTTATCGGCACAGCCTTTATGTACGGTGAGAAGAAGCGAATGTTTTACTCCGCTCTGGAGCTGCTCCTGGCGGAAAATAATTATAACGATGCCCTGGATATTTTCAGGGACCTTAAAGGCAAAAGCCTGACAGACAGCGAACAGGGCGTTCTGGGCTTTTACACCTCCATCTGCTACAGCAGAATGGGATATTCCACCAACGCCGCTCACTGTGCAGTTATCGCAGCCGAAAAGGAGATACATCTCCCCGAATCGCTGCTTATGGCGGCAAGAAACTTTTCCCTCTCCGCAAGCTACGGCTCTGCGGCTGAGTATTACGAAAAGCTCGTTCCCATCGCCGAGAGCAAGGGCATTTTCCCTTTCATCTACAACGAGATAGGCAGAATGTTCCTTTCGGCTAATCTTCCCGAAAAAAGCAGATATTACTTTGAAAAATCAATAGAATACGGTCTTGACCCCATAACCTCTCAGGGCGGTCTTGCGCTGGCAAGCCTGCTGGAGGGCAAGGAGGACGAAGCCTGTGAAAGGTATCGCCTTGCGCTTATCGCACGAATAGGCGATATGGAGGGGTTCAAGTCATACTGCGCTCAGATATGCACCGCAGGCGGCTATCCCGAAAATTTCTTTGAGGAGCACCTGAGAGAGCGCTACGGCAAAGCAGATTCCCACATCAACGGATAATTATAAAAGAGGAAGGATTTTATGTATCAGGCGTTATACAGGAAATACAGACCCGCCACGTTTGACGATGTAATCTCCCAGTCTCATATTACCACAACGCTGAAAAATCAGATAATGAGCGGCAAAACCGCTCATGCCTACCTGTTCACAGGTTCAAGAGGAACGGGTAAGACCACCTGCGCCAGAATTTTTGCCAAGGCGCTCAACTGCGAGCACCCCGTAAACGGCTCGCCCTGCTGTCAGTGCGATATCTGCCGTGACGCAGACAACTTTGCTCTCGCCGATATCATCGAGATAGACGCAGCCTCCAACGGCTCCGTAAACGATGCCCGTGAGCTGAGGGAAGCCACCGAATACACCCCCGAACGGTGCAGATACAAAATATACATCATCGACGAGGTCCATATGCTTTCAAAGGAAGCGTTCAATGCTCTGCTGAAGGTCATTGAGGAGCCTCCCCCGTATATAAAGTTCATCATGGCGACCACCGAGCTTCACAAGGTGCTGCCGACCATTCTGTCAAGATGCCAGCGGTTTGACTTTATGCGAATAAAGACCGAGGACATCGCCGCACGTCTCAGCGACATTGCGGTAAAGGAAAACATCACCCTCGCCCCCGACGCTGCCGAGCTTATCGCAAAGGCTGCCGACGGCGGTATGCGTGACGCTCTTTCCATTCTCGACAGATGTATCGCATTTTCCGAAAACATCACCGCCGATGTGGTATCCGAAGCGGCAGGCATCGCAGGCCGTGACTACCTTTTCGCTCTGGCGGAAGCCGTTGCGGACAAGGATCCCGCAAAAGCGCTGGATATCATCTCTCAGCTGTACGACCGCTCAAAGGATATGCAGCGGCTGTGCGAAGAGCTGGCGGCACAGTTTCGGAACATTATGATTGCCATTTCAGCCCCCGAGCAGACAAAGTCAATGATCTGCCTGCCCTCGGAGCTTGAGACCATAAAGCGGATAGCGTCTAAAATGACTCTTTCCGATGTATTGTCCCATCTGGACACACTTTCCTCCTGCGCAGAGCGTATGTCCCGTTCCCTCTCAAAGAGGATAGATATGGAGATGTGCGTTATCAGAATGTGCAGCGGAGCGGCTATTGTCACCGCCCAGGCCCCTGCTCAGGCAGCGGACAGAAGTGAGATCGACAGGCTGAACGCCAAGATATCCGAGCTTGAACAGAAGCTGGAGCAGAAGGCTGACGGCTCACCGAGACCCCAGCCGCAAAATCAGAAATATCCTCCCGCATCAGAGCGTGCCGCCGAAATGGCAGCCGCAGCATCGGGAAGCTCGTCCATAAACTATATCGACCGCTGGTTCGATATCATAGACAAGCTGAAGGAGACCTGCCCCTCAGTCGCCCCTGCCCTTAACGGCACCTACGGCTATGAGTGCGGCGGAAAGCTGCTCATAAACACCAAGGACAAGCTTATCGGCGTGCTTACACGCTCCCCCGAAAACTGCGTCAAGATACTGTCCGCCATAAATCAGCTGACAGGTCTTACCCTTTCCAACAAGATACTTGTGGGCTACAGGGAAAATCTTGACCGCTCACTGGCAGGCGGCGGCGAAAGCAAGGCGGAAGCGAAAATATCCCCCGAGGAAGCCCGGAAGGCTCTGCTTGAAAAGGCAGAAAACGGCGGTGTTCCCGTCGAAACTATCTAAGCTCAGTATCCGTCGGTATCCGTCGGATAATTGCTGCGGCACAGGCTGCGGCGCATAAATTTGAATACAATTTTTTCAAAGGAGTTATCACTATGAAAGCAAGATTACCACAGGGTATGGGCGGCGGCGCTCAGAATATGCAGAACATGATAAAGCAGGCTCAGAAGATGCAGGCTGAGATCACCAATGTTCAGGAAGAGATCGAGAACGAGACCTTCACCGCTACCACAGGCGGCGGAGCTGTTGAGATCACCATGAACGGCAGAAAGCAGGTCCAGTCCCTTAACATCAAGCCCGAAGTCGTTGACAAGGACGATGTTGAGATGCTCCAGGATCTTCTTATCAGCGCTATCAACGAGTGCGTAAAGCAGATCGAGGATACCTCCGAGGCAAAGATGGGCGCAGTAACAGGCGGCGTTTCTTTCCCCGGCCTTTTCTGATACCCCATAAATAAAAAGCTTGGCGGGGACTGGATAATAGTCCCCGCATTTTATCGAAAGGAGCATTTGCAATGGCAAACAGCACAGCACTGCCTCTGGTGCTCCTTGCGGAGCAGTTCGCAAAGCTTCCGGGCATTGGCATGAAAACCGCACAAAGGCTGGCTTATTTTGTAATGGGCATGAGCGACGAGGACGCACAGGCCTTTGCAGACGCTATAATCAATGCCCACAGCACGGTAAAGGAGTGCCGTATCTGCTGCAATCTTACCGATTCGGGTGTGTGCCCCATATGCAGCGATGATATGCGTGACCCCTCCACTATCTGCGTGGTGGAGACACCCAAGGACATTACCGCATTCGAGCGCACAAACGAGTACAAGGGCGTTTATCATGTACTCCATGGGCTTATCTCCCCACTGGACGGCGTTACTCCCGAGCAGATACGCATAAAGGAGCTGCTGAACAGGATAAAGAAAGGCGGCGTGAAAGAGGTCATCATGGCGACCAACCCCACTGTTGAGGGCGAAGCCACTGCCATGTACATCTCAAAGCTTTTAAAGCCCCTGGGAATAAAGGTAACACGCCTTGCATTCGGTCTGCCCATAGGCGGAACACTGGAATTTGCGGACGAGGTTACTCTTTTCAAAGCACTGGAGAACCGCAGTGAGATTTGACACATCTGTCATATAAATCACTTTATATTTGTGAAATGCCACAAATATAAAAAAAGGTATTGACTTTTTAGAATGAATGTGGTATGATATATAAGTCGTCAGGGAACGTTACCAATTCCGATTAAGTTAAACCTTTACTGGGATATAGCCAAGCGGTAAGGCAACGGACTTTGACTCCGTCATTTCGCCGGTTCAAATCCGGCTATCCCAACCACACTGGGGTGTCGCCAAGCGGTAAGGCACTTGACTCTGACTCAAGCACTTCCGGGGTTCGAATCCCTGCACCCCAACCACAAACCTGTTCACATTGTGAGCAGGTTTTTTGTTTTGTGTATGAAAAATCGGCAGCTCATATGAACTGCCGATTTTGCTTTATACTAATCTTTAATCGTTCTATAGGCAAAGCCGACAGATGAAATAAGACCAGTCTAGGAAAGCGACTGCAGGCGGGCTTGTCGCCCGGCAAGGGAGCTTGACGAAGAATGGGCTTATTTCAGCCGAGGGTTTGTCTATAGGTTGATTGAGGATCAGTATTATTGCCACTCTTTAAGAAATTCCACCATTTTAAAATAGCTCTCCTGTCTGGCTTTTGCGCAGGCAGCGGGGTTTTTCTTTTCTGTGGGAAGAATGTATCCCATCACCTTGTTCATCTTGTCCAGCGCCTTTTTCTCCTCTTCAGTGTCGCAGCGCTGGTCAAAGGCAAGGGCATGGCTGCCGTTCTCATAAATAGCGCACTCGTGCCTGTGTGGAAAGCCCTTATCCTCCAGCACCTTCATAATGCGGCGTGAGGCTATCTCCGAGGGCCATGTATCGTCAAATCCCGGGGCAATGAGCAGGATATCTCCGTTTATGTTCTCCGCCTTGATGCGTGAATCCTCAGTGTAGTTATCAATGCACTCGATGTAATAATATCTGTTCATCCGGCTAATATTGTAATTGGGATTTTTTCTCAGCGCCGCAAGGGTCGAGGGGATATGGGAAAGGCATTCGGAAGACGAATATGGCAGGTCATGACCGTGATAATTGAACATTGCACAGTGCTGACGAAAGAACATATTTTTCGTGCCCTCCACCACATAGTCATAGCCCGAAACGGGTATGGCGCAGGTTATGTCGCCAATGAGCGAGGCGCAGAGCAGCGTATATGCTCCCCCAAGGGAAATGCCCGTCATGGCGATCTTGTTTATCTTCACGGGGCAGTCGTTTTTCAGCCACCCCACAGCCCTTTCGCAGTAATCCACGGGGATAGCAAAATTATTTTTGCTCAGCCCCTCCCACAGATAATATCCCAGCGCAAGAACGCTGAACCCCTCACGCCTGCACAGCTTCGAGGCACGTTCCTCCACAGTGCTGCGGTTCTCGCCTGTTCCGCCCACGTATATCACGGCTTTGTCGGCGTAGGTGCTTCCCTCGTAGAACGTGCCCAGAAAGCCGTTTTTTTCAAGTGTTGTTTTTATTATCATATGCTGCTTCTCCTTTGCGTAAGCTATAGCTAACTCATATACATATTTTCTCCGATATAATTATAGCACGTTGTTATGCGGATTTCAAGTATCAGATCTGCGGCAAACTGCCTGCCGCCTTGATTTTCAAAGGAAAATATGATATAATTTACAAAGTATCTTATTTGAAAGGACAGTTTATCTTGAAGCCCGTAAATCTTAAATTCAAAGGCCTTGGCTCATATTTTGGGGAGAGCGAGATCAACTTCGGCTCCCTTGATGATGTTTTTCTCATCTGCGGCGAAACAGGTTCGGGAAAGACTACCATTCTCGATGCAATGATGTTCGCACTTTACGGCGAAAGCAGCGGCGGAGAGCGCAGCGAGCTTTTAAATGGTCATTACACAAAAAAAGACGGCGAGGCTTATTCTGTCTTTGAATTTGAGCTGTCGGGCAAGCGGTACCGCTTTTCACGGACATTTACGCCCAAAGCCCGTGCCGAGGGCTGGAACGAGTATCAGGACTGCGCATTTTACGACACGGAAAAGGAAATGTGGCAGCCGTATTTTGATAATCCCCGCCAGAAAGACGTAAATGCGCAGGCTGTAAAGCTGCTGGGACTTACCGCCGAGCAGTTCAGGCAGGTTGTAATACTCCCGCAGGGCAAGTTTGAGCGGCTGCTCACCTGTCCCACAAAGGAAAAAGAAGAGCTGCTCAGGACGCTTTTCGGCGCAGAGCGCTTCACACGCATATCCGAGCAGCTGAAAAAGCTGGCGGACGATGAAAAGAAAAGCATCGAATGTGAGCAGATGAAGATAGACGCTGACCTTTCTGCCGCAAAGCTTGACTCCCCCGAAGCGGCTGACGCTCAGGTAAGCGAATACAAAGCGGCTCTTGAAGAGATGAAGTCCGCCCATGCCGCCGCCCATGCCGAGAAAAAGCGTGCCGATGAAGCCCTTTCCGCAGGAAGCCTGCTGTCTGAAAAATTTGCCGAGCTTGATAAATCTGAAAAGTCTTTTTCGATGCTGAAAGAAAAGCAGCCCGAATTTGACAGGCTGGCTGAAAAGATAGACCGCCTTGAACGTGAAAAGGCAGTCCTCCACGAAACGGACAATTACCATGCCGCCCGTGAAGAGCATCTCCGCAGAAGCAAAGCCGTTTCCGATGCAAAAGCCGCTCTCACGGCTGCCAATGCGGACAATACCGCTGCGCAAAAGCGCCTGCAGGAACATAAAAACAGCGAGCAGGAGAATATCTCACGCAGGGAGGAATATATCCGTCTGGAGGGGCTGAGGTCGGTATATGCTGCCGCCGAGCCACTCCGCAGTGAAACGGAAAAGGCCCTTATACTGGGCAAAAAGCTGCGCATCGAATATGACAATGCAGGCAAAAAGGCAGCCGACCTGAAAGCCGCCGCCGACAAAAAAAGCAAAGAAGCGCAGGAAAAGGAAAAATTCGCCGACAGCGTTCTGCGGCTTTATAACGAGCTGAAAGCCCTTGAAGATGCAAAAAAATCCCGTTCCGAAGCCGACAGGCTCAACAAGGAAAGGGCAGAGCTTTCGGTCAGGGCGGACACCCTTGCGGGCAGGATAAAGCAGGCAGAAGATCAGGAAAAGAATTATCAGGCGGAATATGAAACCGTCCGCAGAGCCTTTATTGACGGCATATCCTCCCGACTGGCGGCAGAGCTTGCGGAGGGCACTCCCTGCCCCGTCTGCGGAAGCACCCATCACCCCGAAAAGCACTCAGGAGTGCAGTCCGTCTCCGACAGCGACATGGAAGCGGCAGAAAAAAAGCTCCGTCAGGTAACGGAAGAGAAAATAAAGCTTACCTCCGAGCAGATAACCGCCGTGCAGAAAATATCCGAGCTTGATGAGCAGATAAAAGCCCTTGAAGCCATTATCCCTCAGGGATATTCCGAGGAAAATTATATCAAAGCAAAATCCGCTTATGACAATGCCTACAAAGAGCAGCAGAAGCTCCCGCAGCTGCGTGAAGAACTTCATGAGATAAACGTTCAGCTTGACATGGCAGAGCAGGAAAATAAAATTATATCCGAAAAGCTTATCGAAGCAAGGGAAAACTACAGCAGTCTGGCGGCGCAGTACAAGTCCGCCTGCGCACAGATGGAAAAGGATATTCACGACACATCTGCACTGGAAAAACGCCTTACGGAGCTGAAAAGGCTCACCGATGAATACAGTCTGGTCTCCGAAAAGCTTTCGCAGGAAGTGTCATTAAGCGCACAAAAGCTGGCGGCGGCAAGCACAAGCCATGAGGCCGCTGTGAGCGAAGAAAAAGCAGCTGTACAAAAGCTTGCCCTGGCAAAGGAAGCAGCTGAAAAGGTGCTGGCAGAAAATAACCTCCCCCCTGCCGATGAATTTGTCCCCGACCGTGAAAATATCTCCCGCCTGCCCGAGTTGAACGAACGGCTGAAGCAGTTCGTATCAGCCCTTTCCGATGCCGCAAAGCGCCAGGAAGAGCTTTCCGGGGAGCTTTCGGGAAAAGAACGCCCCGATATCGTATCCCTTAAAAAGCTCCGTGACAGTGCGGACGCAAAATGCAGCGAGCTTGACTTCAATATCCGCAGCACAGAAGAAAATATCAAAAGGCTCACCGACCTTGCCGCAGACTGCCGCAAGCGCATGGAAGCACTTAACGCAAGGCGTGAGATCTATGCCCGTCAAAGGGAATTTGCCGACATGATGTCGGGCGCAAAGGGAATTTCCTTTACCCGCTACGTTCTGGGTGTAATGCTCGACATGGTTACGGACGAAGCAAACAATATGCTTGCAAATATGCTGGACGGCACTTTCAGCCTGGTGAGAAGCAAGGAAGTGGGCGGCGGCTCCAAGCAGGGGCTTGACCTTATGGTGGAAAGCGCCCTTGCGGAACATTCTGCCAGCTACCCCACGGCGCAGCTTTCGGGCGGCGAGAAATTTCTCATCTCCCTTGTGCTGGGCGTGGCGCTGTCAACAGTGGTGCAGAGCCGCTTCGGAGGAATAAGCATTGACGCTATGTTCATCGACGAGGGCTTCGGCTCCCTTGACCCTGCCGCTCTGGCGGACGCTGTAAAGGTCATCTACACCATTCAGGGCAGCCGCCGAAAGGTGGGCATAATATCCCATGTGGATAAGCTCAAAGAAGAAATCCCCTGCTGCATCAACGTGAAAAAGGACAGGCACGGCAGCTCATTATCATACTGAGGAGGCAGACTATGAAGCTGAGATTTTACAATGCACGCTATCTTGACACCAACGAAATGGCCGTGAAAAAAGGCACAGTCTGCACCAATGGGGAACGGTTTTCATACGTGGGAAGCACTGAGAATGCTCCCGAAAACGAAGTTTATGACAGGGATATAGACCTGAAAAACGATCTTATTATCCCTGGCTTCTGCAACGCTCACACCCACTCGCCCATGGTTTTCCTGCGCTCCTTTGCGGAGGATCTTCCGCTGGACAGATGGCTGAATGAAGCGGTTTTCCCCAATGAAGCAAAGCTTTTGCCCGAGGATAGCTATACCCTTACAAAGCTTGCGGTGTGCGAATATCTGTCGGGAGGCACGACCTCCTGCTTTGATATGTATTTTTCAGCTCCCGAGCAGACCGCAAAGGCGTTCATCGACACGGGGTTCAGAGGTGTGTTCTGCGGTGCGGTGAATAATTTCTGCGGGTCACCAAAGCTGCTGGAGGAGCATTATGTTAAGCTCAACAGTATCTCCCCTCTTATTTCCTACAAGCCGGGCTTTCACGCCGAATACACCACAAGCCTTGAAATAATGGAGCAGATAGCGGCTCTGGCGCAGAAATATCACGCTCCCGTATGGTGCCACAACAGCGAAACAAAGTCCGAGACCGAGGGCTGCATTTCAAGGTACGGCAAGACCCCCACCGAGCTTATGGAAAGCATAGGAATGTTTGAGTACGGCGGTGGCGGATATCACTGTGTATATTTCACCGAAAATGATATGGATATCTTCCGCCGCCATAATATGACCGCCGTGACAAACCCTGCCAGCAACTCAAAGCTTGCAAGCGGCATTGCGGACATCTCCTCGCTGATGTCCCACGGGATAAACGTTGCCATCGGCACAGACGGCGCCGCAAGCAACAATGCCCTTGATATGTTCAGGGAAATGTACCTGTGCACCGTTTTGCAGAAGCTCAGATACTCCGACGCTGCCGCCATGCCTGCGGAAAACGTTCTCCGTGCCGCAATATTGGGCGGAGCAAAGGCAATGGAGCTTGACTGCGGCAGCATTGAAGCTGGAAAGCTTGCGGACTTTGCGGTGGTGGATATGCGCCGCCCATCAATGCAGCCTGAAAATGACATTGTGAAAAATCTTGTTTTCAGCGGTTCAAAGGACATTATCCGAATGACTGCCGTTGGCGGAAAGATACTTTATGAAAACGGCGAATTTGCAGGCATTGACACCGAAAAATTATACCATGACTGCGCACAGATATGCGAAAGGATATTTGCCAAATGAAGCTAACGGATAAAACAACTGCCCTGTCGGGAGTGGCTGCAAAGCGAGGCGAGCTTTACGCAAAAATGGGCATAGCCACTGTGGGCGACCTGCTGGATCATCTTCCAAGGGAATATATCGACTTTTCCGAGCCTGTGAACATTGCCGATGCACCTTTGAACGAGCAGGCTGTGGTAAGCGGCACGGTCACGGCGAAGATACCTGCCGCAAGGATACGCCAGGGGCTGGTGCTTTACAAGGTCATACTCGACGACGGCACGGACACAATAACCGTGGTCATATACAACAACCGCTACGCCTATGACGCTTTTGCAATGAACGAGACCTACCGCCTTTTCGGACGTGTCACAGGGGGATTTGTGCGCAAGGAAATGAACTCGCCGCTGGTGATAAAGGCGGACGAAAAGTGCCTTATCCGCCCCAAATACGCCCTCACCGAGGGGCTTACGGCGCAGATGCTCATTACCAACATGACGCAGGCGCTGGAAAGCGTTTCCGAGCAGATAGAAGAGCCGCTCCCCGACTTTATCCGCCAGAAATTCGAGCTTTGCACCGAGGAATACGCCTACCGCAACATACATTTCCCCGAATCCATGCACGGTGCGGAAATATCACGGCGGAGGCTTGGCTTTGATGAGCTGCTTACCATGCAGTGCGGACTGGGGCTTATGCGCAGCCTTTCCCACGAGGTAACGGGCTGCCCCATGAAATATTATGAGCCTTCGCCATTTTATAAGTCTCTCCCCTTTGAGCCTACAAATGCGCAGAAAAAAGCCTGCGAGGATATTTTCAGGGATATGAGCAAAAGCTCCCCCATGAACCGCCTTGTTCAGGGTGACGTTGGTTCGGGTAAGACTGCCGTTGCCGCAGCTGCCTGTTGGTTTGCCTATAAAAACGGCTGCCAGGCGGCGCTTATGGCTCCCACGGAAATACTTGCCCGTCAGCATTATGCCACTCTGAAAGGCTTCCTTGAACCTCTGGGAATAAATGTGGGCTGCCTGACAGGCTCCATGACCCAGAAGCAGAAAAACGAGATAAAAGCACAGCTTTTAAGCGGAGAAATTTCCGTGATAACAGGCACTCACGCTCTTATTTCCGAAAGCACGGAATTCAAGCGCCTGGGACTTGTCATCACCGACGAGCAGCACCGCTTCGGAGTAAATCAGCGCAAGCTTTTTGCAATGAAAGGCGAAAAGCCCCACAAGCTGGTAATGTCCGCAACACCCATACCACGAACACTGGCGCTGATAGTTTATGGCGACCTTGATATATCCGTTATCAACGAGCTGCCAAAGGGCAGGCAGCCTGTGGAAACATATGCGGTAACGGGCAAGCTCCGCTCCCGTGCGCTGGGCTTTGTGAAAAAAGAGCTGGACGCAGGCAGGCAGGGCTACATCGTGTGTCCCATGATAGACGAAGAAAACGGCGAAGGCGAGATCCAGGCGGCGTCGGCATATGCAAAGAAGATATCGGAAAATGAGCTGAAAGGCTATTCAATAGGGCTGCTCCACGGCAAAATGCTCCCCGCCGAAAAGGACGCTGTAATGGCGGACTTCAAGGAAGGGAAAATAAGCCTGCTGGTCTCCACCACCGTAATAGAAGTAGGCGTGGACGTGCCAAACGCCACAGTGATAATGATAGAAAGCGCCGACCGCTTCGGCCTTTCCCAGCTTCATCAGCTGAGAGGACGTGTAGGCAGAGGCAAGTACAGATCCACCTGCATTCTTGTGACGGACAACGCCACCGAGGAAACTCGGGCAAGGCTTAAAATAATCTCCTCCACCTCGGACGGCTTTGCCATTGCGGAGGAAGACCTGAAGCTCAGAGGCGCAGGCGACTTTTTCGGCAGCCGCCAGAGCGGACTTCCGCCCCTTAAAGCCGCCGACCTGTACAATGACCGTGAGCTGCTGGCAGATACCTCGGCAGCTGCAAAAATGCTGCTCGAACGCTCCCCCGACCTGTCGGAATTTCCGCTGCTGAAAAAGCGTGCGGAAACGCTTCTCTCGCAAAACGGCGCAGAGGGAATGAACTGATAATGCGCAAACAAGCTTTTTCATACCCGAACTACTTTTTTATTTTGTCCTGCATTATATTACATTTTTTTAAATTCAATGCCGTGCTTGTGTAAAATCAAATGAAAATCACCGCAGGAATGTTGTGCGGATATGTGTAATTTAACAATATTCCACTTGAAAAAATCCTCGAATGATGTATAATAGATATGTATGACACTGCGCTCACAGTCTTATGACAAACACCTGTTATAAGCCAACAAATAAACTTCCATGAGGAAAGGAATGGTCATAATATGCCCGAAAAGAAATTCAGCGTGACCCTTAAAGAAATCATAGACGAATTCAGCCTTGAAACAATCCACCTGCCTATGGACGCTTCCAAGCTCCTTGTTATCGAAACGGAGATAAACCGTCCCGGTCTCCAGCTTTCGGGCTTCTATGAGTATTTCAACAATGAACGTATCCAGATAGTGGGCAAGGCAGAGTTTGCTTACCTTGCAACTATGGAAGAGACTGTCCGCAAGGAGCACCTTGAAATGCTCTTCGCCCAGCACGTTCCATGTATCATAATCACCCGTGAGCTGCCCTATTTCCCCGAAATGCTCGACCTTGCCCAGCAGTATGAGATCCCTCTCCTCCGCTGCAAGGACAGCACTTCAAGCTTTATGTCCGCACTTATCGCATACCTTAACCTCCACCTTGCTCCCAGAATAACCCGCCACGGCGTTCTTATCGAAATTTACGGCGAGGGCGTTCTCATTCTGGGCGAAAGCGGCGTCGGTAAGAGCGAGACCGCCGTTGAGCTTATCAAGAGAGGTCACAGACTTGTTGCGGACGATGCTGTTGAGATAAGAAAGGTATCGAATATTAGTCTGGTAGGCTCATCTCCCGAAAATATCCGCCACTTCCTGGAGCTTCGTGGCATCGGTATCGTCAATGCCCGCCGCCTGTTCGGTATGGGCGCCGTAAAGGTAACAGAGAAGATAGACATGATAGTTGAGCTGGAGCCTTGGGATTCGGAAAAGGTTTACGACAGAATGGGCGTTGACAGCGAATTTACCTCCATTCTGGGCGTTAAGGTCCCCTGCTCCACCATTCCCGTAAAGCCCGGACGTAACCTTGCAGTTATCCTTGAGGTTGCCGCTATGAACAACCGTCAGAAGAAGATGGGCTACAACGCCGCTCAGGAACTGCTTGACAAGCTGGGTCTTGAAATGGAACATAAGGATACCATCAAAAAATGGGATATTTATTGATTTTTGAAAAGGCATTAAAATGAAAATTATCGCAGATATGCACACCCACACGGTAGCCTCCACCCACGCATATTCCACCATAAAGGAAATGGCGGAGGCTGCCCGTGACGCAGGTCTTGAGTACCTGGCGATCACCGACCACACCCCCGCCTCCACCGACGGCCCTCATGTGTGGCATTTTCACAATCTCCACAAGGCTGTGCCCCGTGAGCTTTTCGGGGTAAGGATAGTTTACGGCGCAGAGTCAAGCGTTAGCGACTATGAGGGTCATCTGGACTTTCCCGACAAGGAATGTGCGGCGCTGGACTGGATAATAGGCTCCGTTCATCTTGATATTCTTCAGTCCGGCACCCTTGTGCAGAACACCGAGACCTATCTGGGACTGGCGGAAAATCCCCTTGTTGACGTGATAGGCCACTGTGCCGCCACAAAGTTTGTTTTTGACTATGAAACGGGAATAAAAGCGTTCAAAGAGCATGACAAGCTTGTAGAAATAAACGAAAGCACTCTGCTCTGGAAAAACGCCGAGGGCAATTACAGAAAGATCATTCCCCTGTGCAAAAAATACGGGGTAAACGTCATTGTGAACACCGACGCTCATTTTTATGCTTCCGTAGGTCAGGTATCGCAGTCAATGAAGCTGCTGGAGGAGTATGACTACCCGGAAGAGCTTATAGTGAACCTCAGCGGAGAGCGTATCCTTGAACGTCTCAGGCGGAAAAACAAGGAAATATTCCGCTGACTTTCACTGTTTCACCAGATTTTTCAATGACGAAAGAGTATTATATTGGGGGAGCGTGATAATATGACGAACGAACAGATAAATATGATAAAAACAGCTGCCAAGGACTGCGGGTGCAGATGCGATGAAAATATACTTCTCAGCGGATTCACCACCTTCGGCATAGGCGGAAAATGTCCGCTGATGATAGAAGTAAACGGCGAGGAGAGCCTTAAAGCACTGCTGCCGATGATGAATGATATCCCTTTTTACGTTATCGGCAAAGGCTCCAATCTGCTCATAAGTGACAGGGATATTGACATGATATTCCTTCACATGGGCAGGGATATCAGCAGCATAAGCTTAAACGGAGATCATCTCACCTGCGGTGCGGGTGCATCACTGTCGCTTGCAGGCACATTTGCCAAAAACAACAGCCTTACAGGGCTGGAGTTTGCCTACGGTATCCCGGGGAACATCGGCGGAGCGGTGTATATGAACGCAGGCGCATACGGCGGCGAGATGAAGGACATCGTGCAGTCCGTAAGGGCTGTTGATTACTCGGGCAATGCCCATGAATTTTCCGCAGAAGAGCTTGACTTCGGCTACCGTCACAGCAAATTCTGCGGCGGCGGATATATCATCACCGAAGCCACTCTGAAGCTGGCTCACGGTGACATGGACGAGATATCCGCAAAAATGGCGGAGCTTACCGCCAAGAGAAAAGAAAAGCAGCCCCTTGAATACCGCAGTGCGGGCAGCACCTTCAAGCGCCCTCAGGGAACATTTGCGGCGCTCCTTATCGAGCAGTGCGGACTTAAAGGCTACTCCTGCGGAGCGGCACAGGTCAGCGAGAAGCACAGCGGCTTTGTGATAAACAAGGGCGGCGCAAGCTTTGACGATGTAATGAGCGTTATCAGCCATGTTAAGGAAACAGTCTATGCAAAGACGGGGATAATGCTCGAATGTGAGCCTGAAATTATAGAATAGAGGATAAAAATGCCCATTATTGAAATAACCGACTTTTCCATGAAAGGTCCCGACGTTTATGCAAATCTTACGGAAGCTCAGCTGAGAAACCGCCTTGAACCCGAAAAGGGAATTTTCATTGCCGAAAGCCCCAAGGTCATCGACGTGGCTCTCAGAATGGGCTATGAGCCTGTTTCGATCCTCACCGAGCAAAGGCATATCCACGGCGATGCGGCTGACATAATAAGCCGCTGCGGCGATATCCCCGTATATACCGCCCAGCGTGAGGTGCTGTCAAAGCTGGCAGGCTTTACGCTGACAAGGGGCGTGCTGTGCGCAATGAAGCGTCCCAAGCTCCCCACCGTGGCGGAGCTGTGCAAAAGCGCACGCAGGATAGCTGTGCTGGAAAACATCATGGACGCAACCAACATCGGCGCCATATTCCGCTCGGCGGCGGCGCTGAACATTGACGGAGTGCTTGTCACTCCCTGCTGCTGCGACCCTCTTTGCAGGCGTGCAGTGAGAGTGAGCATGGGAACTATTTTGCAGGTGCCATGGACAAGGATAGGCGAGGAGCAGTCCGACTGGCCCGAAAAGGGCATTGAAATGCTCCACAAGGCAGGTTTCAAGACTGCGGCAATGGCTCTCAGCGACCGTTCCGTAAGAATTGACGACCCTGTCCTTATGGCAGAGGAAAAGCTTGCCATAGTTCTCGGCACTGAGGGCGACGGTCTTTCCGAAAACACCATTGCGACCTGCGATTACACGGTAAAGATACCCATGTCACACGGTGTTGACTCCCTTAATGTGGCTGCGGCAGGCGCTGTTGCGTTCTGGCAGCTGGCGGCAAAGGACAGCGGGAAGTGATATTTCCCGCTCAGTTACTTTAGAAGCGTCAAGTTTTACAGATCAAAGCTTAAGGGGAAAATGCTAATGAAAAATAAAATTGACTTGACATGCTGTTTTTATTCATATCCCCTCAATAAAAAATATAGATAATAATTTTATTGAAAATATTAAACTTGCATTAGGTTAACTTCCATTTGGCGGTGTGTAGCCGCTCCCAACTCGTTGATACAGTTAGTTTGTAAGAATAATAAATTGTAATTCAACGGCGTGTCGCCGCTAAATCGTGACTTGTGAGGTTTTAAAATGAATAAAATTAAGCTGACTGCACTCCCTTGTATATGCGCAGATGTTTTTTATGGTACTGAAATAATCAGACCGGGAGGAGAGGCATTGAATTTTGCTGTTCACGCCTCGCACTTTAAGGATATATGTGTTACGCTTCTTGGTGTTGTCGGAAAAGATAAATATGCAGAAGCGATAATGGATTCAATAGCAAAATTCGATATTGATAAAAACCATATACGCATTGATGAAAGGTATCATACTGCAAATAATATGACTTACCTTACTGAATCAGGCGATAGGTATTATAAAGATGATTCATGGGACGGAAAAATTCTCGATAACATCGTACTGAATGATAATGAAATCAAAATCTTGTCAGGATCCGATGTAGTCTTTGTTCATTTCTGGGCTTCGTGTTTTTCGCAGGTAGTTGAACTGAAAAAAACACTTGGCTTTAAGCTTGCAGTAGATTTTGATGTTTATAGAGATTTTGCAGTTATGGAACGATATGCTCCGTATGTTGATTTCTTTATGATAAGCGGCTCGGAAGAGCTCCTGCCGAAGTTCAAAGAATTATCTAATAAATACCGCTGCCTTTTCAACGTATCACTTGCCGAACGAGGAAGCGTTACGTACTTTAATGGACAGGAATTCAGAGTACAGGCTGTGAAAGTTGAAAACATAATTGACACGACCGGATGCGGCGACAGCTATCACGCCGGATTTGTCTGCTCATATATGCTTGAAAATGATATTGAAAAGGCTATGAATGTCGGCTCCGAAATTGCAGCAGAAACCTTAAAACATTATGGAGGATTCTGAATACACAACTTTCATTTTTGCGGTGTGCCGCTGCTGCCGCCTCGTTGAGATATTTTTGAGCAAAATTTTTTATTTGCAGCTTGGTAACGTTAGTTTATGTGAACAATGGAGTGATATAAATGAATGTAACGATCGAAAACGGAAAAATTATTTTCAGCGAAGATAATAGGAAATACTCATTTGATGCTCACGGAGAATATCCCCGTCCGTCATTCATGCCTGCGATAAGTGTCGGCGGAAGCATTTATCAAACAGAAGTGGCGATATAAAAATTGAAAAGCATACAGCAGTGCAGGATGTGGCTATCGGAAATAATATGGCTGCGTGGTACATTCAGGAATTTCTGCCGGATGGGGTAGATTACAAGCTAAGCAAAAATGCGGCAATATATATCGGGGATTTTTCTGCGGGAACAGAAAAGCAGATATATAAAGGAGAATGTTACGGCGACCTTTGCTTTTATGAAAATGACCTGTTCTTTAATATGGGCAACAAGGTAGCTGTATATCACATAAACAGCGGAGAAACCGAAGTTCTTTTCAAGCATTCGGGCATAAAGAAAAGCGGACTTGAACTGCATATTACTCCAAAGCGTATCTTCTTTCAGCACTGGACACACAGCAATAACAATACAATGTGGTATGACCGTGAAACACAGCAGGTAATCAATCCGCATTTTAACGGAGCTGTTATGTTTTTCCTTGACGACGAAACTATTATTTACAGAGGTATTGATCATACCTGGATCTATGATGTTGATTCAATGAAAAAGAAACGCTTTTTCAATAATAAAAGCCGCAACAAGATAATTGATATGGTGGGAACGTTTTTCGATATTCCTAAAGAGCATATCTCCAAATACACCTCTGAATGGACACATATAACGCTTGAAAGCTTTGAGAATGGCAGGTTGTATTTTAATTGTTTCCTTTACTATTTTGAAGGATACGATGTGCCTTTTGAAGAAAAAGCCAAAAATTGTCATTCTTTTGGCCTTCCTTCAATAGTTCAAACGCAGATATCCTGCGACATATCCGGAAAAGATATTATAATAGAAGCTGACAGATCGGACATTGTAACTGAAGAAAGTTCTTACAGCTCAATCACCAAGGCAAAACTTGATTTTCTGCAGGTTACAAAAAAGGCTTTCCGAAACAGGCAGGAAGTTAACCAATAATCTGTTAGCAGTTGTTTGTTATAGCTATAATTTTCAATTTGGCGGCGTTTCGCTGCTGATGCTCGTTGAGATATTTTGAGACAAACTTCTTGCTTATGGCTCGGTTACGTAAGACATCAGCAGGCATAGCCTGCGAATATGTAGGAGGAACATATGGAACACGACTGCGGATTTAAAAAGGGTGACAACCGGTTCAGGTATCGCACAGGCGGTATCCTGATACATGATAATAAAATGCTTTTCGTAAAAAGCAATTTCGGCGATTATTATTACATGATCGGCGGCGGAGTACATCTGGGAGAGACTTCCGAAAAATGTATTGAGAGGGAAGTGTTTGAGGAATCGGGTCTCTGCGTGCGTGCAGACCATCTTGCAGTTGTGTGCGAAAACTTTTTCAAAGGTGACGGCGGAACCACCGACGGGCTTCATTGCCACGAAATAGAGTTTTATTACCGCATGAAAATCCTTGACGATGACCCGAGCATTTGCAGGAAAATTACAGATGACGGTGAAAGTCTGGTATGGCTGCCTCTGGATAAGATCAGTGAAAGCAATATCAGACCCTTATTCATAAAGCACACCATTGACAGGATAATCGGCGGGGATCAGATAATTCATGTTATTCAAAACGATGATAAGTGAGCTTGGCAGTGGGGTAAGCTGACAACATCAGACTAAAAACCATCATTAAAGGAGAACATCAATGGACATCACAATTATCCGCATCGCAGGAGAAATTTTAGTCACCGCAAGCATATTGGGCATCATATATTCCGTGATACGCTATCTGGGCGTTTTCATCGGGGACAGAAAAAATATCGGCAGGAGGAAAAGATATGCTCATATCTGCCTGATATGCACAGTAATTCTGGCGGTATTGTTTGTTATCAGCATTTTGTTCAGTCTGAAAAGCAATAATATGTAAGCAATATAGGAAAATTTTTACGCAGAGCTGTCTGATCCGTCCGAAAATGGCGGCGTGCGGAATATGTCTATGCGGTGATAATAATACTAATCACCAATAAAACTATAGACAAAAAATCATCGCATAATCCATATATGCAAGATTATGCTCGATTTTTTGTATAGTTTTTAATTGGTGCTTAGTATAAAATAAACGGCCGGGATATATTTTTCCTGTTTAATCCCGAAAAATAAGAGCAGGCAATAGGTCTGCTCTTATTTTTTTGTACGATACATTTCAACGAATCGGCTCAGGCACAGCCTGTTTTATCTGTCGGGGCAGACAAAATATCAGGTACCGAGCCTCAAATATGATTATTTACACAAAACATCTAAGCGAATAGGCTCAGGTTCAACCTGAATAAAATTTCTTTTAAGCAGAATACTAATACAAAATCTGCGAAAGGAAGATCTGTATGAGTTTATTTGAAAGAGCAATAGTTATGGCAAAGGGCAGGGAGATACTTGATTCAAGAGGAAATCCCACTGTTGAGGCGGAAGTCCTGTTGTCGGACGGAACCGTTGGCATCGGCCGTGCTCCCAGCGGAGCCAGCACGGGCAAGTTTGAGGCGCTGGAGCTTCGTGACGGCGGAAAGCGGTACGGCGGCAAGGGCGTTCAGACTGCTGTGAAGAACATCGACACAATCATAAGCGGCGGTATCTCGGGCATGGACGCTGCACGCACAAATGATATCGACAGCCGTCTTATCGAGCTGGACGGCACCGAGGACAAAGCAAATCTCGGAGCAAACGCAATTCTTGCCGTAAGCCTTGCCTGTGCCGATGCAGGAGCAAAAAGCCTGAATATCCCCCTCTACCGCTTTCTTGGCGGCGCAAACGCACATGAAATGCCTGTGCCTATGATGAACATTCTGAACGGCGGCGCTCATGCGGGCAACAATCTTGATATCCAGGAGTTTATGATTTTCCCCAAGGGTGCGCAAAGCTTTCCCGAGGGCATAAGAATGTGCTCCGAGGTGTTCCACACGCTGGCAGCCATACTGAAAGAAAAGGGGCTTAACACCGCTGTGGGCGATGAGGGCGGCTTTGCTCCCGAGCTTACCTCCGAGGGTCAGGCTCTTGACCTTATAATGGAAGCCATTGAGCGTGCAGGCTACAGCGCAGGGCAGGATTTTCTTATCTCCCTTGACGCTGCCGCCAGCGAATGGAAGGGTCAAAACGGCGGATACTATATGCCAAAGAAAAAGCTCTCCCGAACTGCGGAAGAGCTTATAAACGACTGGGAACAGGTATGCGCCAAGTACCCCATTTTCTCCATCGAAGACCCTCTTGACGAGGAGGACTGGCAGGGCTGGCAGGATATAACACGCAGACTGGGCGGAAAGGTGCGTCTGGTGGGCGACGACCTTTTTGTCACCAACACAAAGCGGCTTATCAAGGGCATTGAGAACGGCTGCGGAAACGCAATCCTCATCAAGCTCAACCAGATAGGCACTCTCAGCGAGACAATGGAAGCAGTGCGGATCGCCCGCAGAAACGGCTTTGACGCTATAATCTCCCACAGAAGCGGTGAGACTGAGGACACTTTCATCGCCGACCTGTCCGTTGCTCTTAACACGGGACTTATAAAAACAGGTGCGCCCTCCCGTGGAGAACGCACCGCAAAATACAATCGTCTGCTGAGGATTTACGAAGAGCTGTAAAGCTTCATCAGCACAAATATTATCAGCACGCACTGGGCAGCCATTATCAGCGGAATGCCTATCATGAACCGCTTGTGCAGGGTCTTGTGGCGTATCTTCCGCATGGTGATGTACATTCCAAGGGAGCCGCCCAGTGCCGCTGTGATAAAAAGCTTCTTCTCGGGGACACGCCTTGCCCCCGACTTTGCAAGCTTTTTGTCGCTTACCGTGATAACCACGGCGTAAAAATTTATTACCAGCAGATATATCAGGAAAAGTATCAGATAATTTTCCATTTACTTACGTCAGATGACTTCAGTGCCGCCAACGGGACGGATATACAGCTTGTAGCAGCTGCCCTTGCCGAATACCTTTTCCATCTTCTCGGCATATTCCTCGGTCATGTCGGAGGGAACGAATGCCTGAATGGTTCCCGCAAAGCCGCCGCCGTGAACTCTCACTGCTCCCCTGCCTGCAAGGATATTTTCGGACATATAAAGACCGATGACCAGACCCTGCTCAGCAGGAGCCTTGGTGGCAAAAATGTTCTGGAGATACTTGAAGGAGCTGTTTCCGCTTTCGGTAACAAGCTTTAAGAAGCCGTTGATATCGCCGCCTCTGAGTGCAGCAGCTTCCTTGCCAACTCTCTCGTTGTCGTCAAAGAAGTGAAAAGCTCTTGCAACGGCTCTGTCGCCGCATGCCTTTCTTACTTCTGCAATATTTTCGATGAGCTGCTCCTTGGTGATGTCTCTCAGCTCGCTCTTGCCGAAGAACTTAGCCACTGACTTCATCTCAACGGGAATAGCCGCATATTCGGGTGTAAGGTCAGCGTGATTGCCCTTGGTATCAACGATGCAAAGGTTATAGCCCGATGCCGCAAAGTCATAGGAAATAGCATCGATAACAGGGTTTTCGGTGTCTTTGAAATCAATGGTGATAAATCCGCCGACGGAGGAAGCCATCTGGTCCATAAGTCCGGAGGGCTTGCCGAAATAAACGTTCTCGGCATGCTGAGCTATCTGGGCGATCTTGACTGCGCTTACCTTGCCTTCATTGTAAAGGTAGGAGAAAATAGTTCCGATAAGCACCTCAAATGCCGCAGAGGAGGAAAGTCCGCTTCCCTTGAGCACGTTTGAAGTGGTATATGCCTTAAATCCGCCGACCTTGAAGCCTGCGTTCTTAAAGCCTGCCGCAACACCTCTTATAAGTGAAGCGGAGGAGTTCTTCTCGCTGTCCTTTACCTCGGTATCGGAGATATCCACCACGTCCTCGGGGAAGCCCTCGGACTTGACGGAAACAACGCTGCCCTCGGCCATGGAAACTACAGCGATAACGTCCAGACCAACAGCCGCAGCCATTACGCAGCCTCTGTTATGGTCGGTGTGGTTTCCGCCTACTTCCGTTCTGCCGGGAGCAGAAAAAATTCTTATATTGTCAGCCTTGCCGTAGATATCCTCAAAGGCTTTTTCGGCAGCGGCATAGCGCTCCTTCTGCATTGAAACGGCAGCAGCGCCGTAAAGCTTTTCAAGAGTTTTTTCACTGATATTCATATTATGCCTCCATTATCAAAGGTATTTTTCCACATCTATCTTTTCTGCCTGATTGTTCAGAAGATATTCCAGAATATTCTTATAAGCACCCATGGGATTCGCCTTTATCTTTTCTGAGATAAGCTCCGCCTGAGAATGGTCGGGAGCATAGAAGCTCATGCTGATAAGCTCGGTATTTCCGTCACGGAGCCTGAAGCTTACAGTGCTGCCGTCCTCATTATCGCTGATATCGCAGCTGCACATTCCCTCGTTTTCCTCTCTCACAAAGAAAGAAAATGCGGAGTGGAGCAGCTTTTTTCTGAACACCAGCGGAATGTAGCGGTTAAAATACTCCGAACCTAACCTGCCCTTTTCTGTGATGCTTATTATCCGCCTGCCGTCCTCCTCGGTAACTTCAACGGAGCCGTTGGCGATAAGCTCTTCAAGAGCGTCGGAAAAGAAAAAGTAGCTGATAACGCCGCTGTCCTCGGAAATGAGCCTGAGCTGCTCCTCGGTGACAGTGCGGTTGAGCTTGTCAAGTATGTAGCACAGCAGAATTTTAACGCTGTGGACTGAATTCATTTCAGGATCGGGACGATGACTCATCTTGAGCTTCCTTTCTCTTGTTCCCTGCACCCCTTCAAAAGTTGGGGTAATCCAGCATATGGGACAGGATAGCGATATTTGCCGCCGCCTCCACAACGGGTACTGCTCTGAGCACCACGCAGGGGTCATGCCTGCCCTTTACCTCGATGACCTCGTTGGAAAGGCTGCTGTAATCAATGGTCTCCTGGGGCTGTGCGATAGAGGGAGTGGGCTTGAAAGCCACTCTGAAAACAATGGGCATTCCGCTGGAAATGCCGCCCAGGATACCGCCGTGGTTATTGGTCTTGGTCTTTACGTGGCCGTGGTCGTCAACATAGAAATCGTCGTTGTTCTGGCTGCCCAGCATTTTTGATGCGTTGAAGCCTGCGCCGAACTCGATTCCCTTTACTGCGGGAATGCCGAAAACCAGCTGTGCGATAGTGTTTTCCAGTCCCTCGAACATGGGCGAGCCTATGCCTGCGGGAACGTTTGTTATAGCGCACTCCACAACTCCGCCAACGCTGTCCATGCACTCTCTTGCCTTGGCAATATCGTCGTACATAGCCTGTCCCTTTTTGTCGTTGAGGACAGGTATCTTCTTGTGGCGGACTTTAAGGATAGTCTCCCTGTCGATATTGCAGGGGTCAAATGCAGTGTCCTTGATGTTGTGTATCTGTGCGATATGTGCGCCCGTGTATATGCTTCTGCGCTCCAGTATCTGACCGCAGACAGCGCCTGCGAATACCAAAGGAGCGGTAAGTCTGCCTGAGAAATGACCGCCGCCTCTTACGTCGTTAAAGCCTCTGTATCTTACTGCGCCTGTATAATCCGCATGGCCGGGGCGTGCAAGGTGGGAGATGTTTCCGTAATCCTTGGAATGCTGGTCGGTGTTCCGGATAAGCGCCATGAGAGGAGTTCCCGTGGTGCGGTTATTGAGCATACCCGACATGATGCTGGGCAGATCGGCTTCCTTTCTGTGGGTGGAGGTTGCGTCCTGACGGGGCGCACGCCTTGCCATGAACTCCCTGAGCTGCTCTAAGTCGATATACTCCCCGGGAGGAAGGTTGTCCATAATCACGCCGATAGCGGGACCGTGGGATTCCCCGAATATGGAGATGCTGATGTTATGATTCCAGAATGAGGACATTGTGGTTCTCCTTTCGATCTAAACGGCTCACAGGACTTCAAATTCTCCGCCCAGAGCCTTAAAATCCTCGAAAAATCGGGGATAGCTTTTATTGACAGCCTCCGCACCCCTGATGATAACAGGAGCGTCCGAAGCGGTAGCGGCAATGGCAGCAGCCATAACGATGCGGTGGTCGTTGCAGGGATCCACCTCACCGCCCGTGAACTTATCAACGTGCTGCATTTCAAGGAAATCATCGCCTGCCGTGACCTTTCCGCCGATGGCGTTAAGTGCGTCGGCAATGGCAGTGATGCGGTCGCTCTCCTTTATTTTAAGGCGGGCGGCATTCACAATCCTGGACGTTCCCTTTGTAAAGCAGCCAAGCACCGCAAGAATGGGCACAAGGTCGGGAATATCGCCCACATCAACGGTGAACGGCTCCAGTCCGTCTCCTGTGCTGCTTTTTTCGATTATATCAACGATAGCCTTGTCGCCCTGAACAGAATCGGGGATAAGATTTTTCACTCTTATCTCTGAGCCGAGGGCATTGGCTGTGAAGAAAAACGCCGCCTGAGAATAATCGCCCTCAACGCTTACACGGCAGGGAGAATACTTCTGACTGCCCTTGATAAGGTACATGGGCAGTCCGCCAAGCTTTGTTTCGTATATGTTTATGCCAAAGTTTTTCAGCGCCGCTATGGTCATATCCGCATAGGGCTTTGACTGCAAAGGCGAGGTGAGCTTTATTACCGAGTCCTCCTCGCACAGGGGCAGGGCGAACATAAGTCCTGTGATGAACTGGGAGGAAACGTCCCCCTCCAGCAGATACTCCCCTGCTGTGAGCCTGCCGCTTATTGTCATGGGCAGACCGCTTTGGGGCTCAAAGGAGATCCCCTTTTTTGAAAATTCTCGGACATAGGGGGTGTAGGGCCTTTCGGGCAGCTTTCCGTGACCTCTGAATGTGGCATTTGTGCCCAGTGCCGCCGCCACGGGGATAATAAAGCGCAGTGTGGAGCCGCTTTCGCCGCAGTCGATATCTGCCTTTGCAGCAGGATCTTTTATTCCACGGACGGTATAAACATCGCCGTCCGCCAACACGTCAGCCCCCAGAGCCTCCATTGCACCTGCTGTCACCTTTATATCGTTGGAACCTGTTACATTGGATATCTCAGAAATGCCGCCTGCAAGAGCCGCAGCGATTATCATTCTGTGGGAATAGCTTTTTGAAGAGGGGGCGTTCAGGGTTCCGATAAGCTTTGAGGGGTATATTTTAACGTCCATATCTTAAACCATCTTTCCGAAAAACTTATGCAAGGAAATCATTAAAATCGGCTACTGACATTTTCACTGCCGATGACTTTCCTATATCCGAGCAGATTATCACATGGATAGAGCTGCCGTCACGCTTCTTGTCGTTCATGCAGGCGCTTCCCAACTGTGCGGGAGTAGGCCCGATGTCCCTTGTAAGCTCATATTTTTTCAGGCAGCCGCAAAGGTCAGCTGTAAGTCCCTTTCGGCACATTCCACGCTTTTCGGCAAGGTCGGTGATTATCTCCATGCCCTTTGCAACGGCTCTGCCGTGGGAAATTCCCGTGTAATGGTAATACTGCTCGATGGAGTGGCCAAGAGTGTGACCGAAGTTCAGGAGCATTCTCTCGCCCTTGTCAAACTCGTCCGCCTCAACAACATCTCTTTTTATGGCAACACAGCGGGCGATAATATCGTCCATTACCTCATGGACTGTGTTGATATCGTGGTTCATAAGAATGCCGAAAAGCTCGTCCGACTTTATCATGCCGTACTTTACCACCTCGCCCATTCCGTCAACTAAAAAGTCATGGGGAAGCGACTTCAGCGCACCTGTGTCACAGAGCACCAGCTTTGGCTGTTTGAATGCGCCCACCAGATTTTTTCCCTCGGGGATATCAATAGCCGTTTTTCCGCCAACTGACGAATCCACCTGAGCCAGCAGGGATGTGGGGAGCTGAACGAAATCCATTCCCCTGAGATATGTAGCGGAAGCATATCCTGCCATATCCCCTGTTACTCCGCCGCCAAGGGCTGCGATGCAGTCGGTACGGGTAAAGTGGTTTGCGGCAAGGAAGCTGTATATCTTATTAAGTGTATCGGAGCATTTTGAGGCTTCTCCGTGAGGAAAAACGAACTTTCTTACATCAAATCCGCTTTCTTTAAGTGACTTTTCAACTGTTCCCGAATATATTCCGTCAACATTATCGTCGGTTATAAGGGCAATTTTCTCGGCTCCCGTTACACTGCTTACGTATTTTCCGCAGTTTTCCAGGAGTCCGCTTCCGATAATTACATCATATTTAACAGATGCGTTTACGGTAATTGTAATCATTGTGATCTGTCCTTTCGGGAAAAATAAACGGCTCTGCAAAAGCAGGCAGAGCCGTAGCTGTTATTACTGCATATCCTGCAAAGCGGCCTCGGCGTCAGCAATCTGCTGTTCACGCATATCGCCGATGCTCTCCATCTCGGAGGATTCCTCGCTTACATATTCGGAGCCCTGCACCACAGGGTTATCCTCTTTCTGGCAGGCAGACAGTGTAAGTGCAAGCAGAGCAGCTGCAAATATCATTGTTTTTTTCATAACATACCCTCCCATACACGATTTTTGACGCATTTATACTCTTACATTATAAAATATTTTTGCAGCTATGTCAATAGTTTTGGGGTAATTTCACGATGTAAAGCAGCAAAACAAGGCAGCAAAAAAAAGCGGACCGCCGAAGCGATCCGCTGATGTTTCACACAAAATGAACAGAGATTATTCTTCCTTCATCTTTGCGAAGCACTCGCTGCAATATACAGGACGATCCTCTCTGGGCTTGAAAGGAACCTTTGCTACGCCGCCGCAGGAAGCGCAGGTAGCCTCGTACATTTCTCTTTCAGCCTTAGCGCCGTTCTTACGTGCGTTGCGGCAGCTCTTACATCTCTGAGGCTCATTCTCGAAGCCCTTTTCAGCATAGAACTCCTGCTCGCCGGCAGTGAAAACGAACTCTGCGCCGCATTCCTTGCATACTAATGTCTTGTCTTGGTACATTTGATTTCCCTCGCTTAAATAAAAATAATTTGGACCTGAGGACGGACTCACACCGACACCTTTGATAAAACAACGCTCTATAAGATTAAGCTACTTGGCCATATGATAAGAGCCATGCTCTTATGTTCATTTCTCGTCCGCAATCTTTCCTTTGAGCTTGCGGCGTGCTCTTGAAACGGCATTTTCAGCCGATTTCACGGAAATGTTCAGCTTCTTTGCGATCTCCTCTGAAGTAAGACCTGTGATGCTGAGCCTGAATATCTCATACTCCATGGGAGAAAGGGTATCCTCCAGCTCCCTGAACAGTTCACGCTGGATAATGATATTTTCGGGAGTGAGGTTATCTTCCCCCTTGTCCTCATCGCTGCCCTCCTCGGTGCTTTGCAACCTGGAAAGCTTTGCGGCGGCGGTCTTCATACGGTTGACCACGCAGGAATAGGCATATGATGAAAACGCTGTGCCCTTATCGCTGCTGTAGTGGCGTATGGCGCTTAAGAAGCCCAGCACGCCCTCCTGCACGAAATCATCGCACACAGATGCAGAACCGCACATTGAAGCGGCTTTGCTCTTGATAAATCCGAAGTACCTATAGATAAGCTCGGACGCTGCGGGAACGGAAAGCCGCCCTCCACGGCATCTTTCAACCAGCTCCTCATCGGAGCAGGACGACAGGCTGTCGCATGGATCTTCGCTGCGACCACCAAAGTCAGCACGGTCAGCGGTCATATAAGGCCTCCGAAATCATCATAATTGTATGAAAATATATATTCACTTTTAATATTGTACCCGAAAAAGCTTTTTTTGTCAAGGGGCTTTTTAATAAATTATAAACTCAATACAAATATTTGTTGCAAAACATATTATTTCAACTTGTTTTTTGGCTATTTTGCTCACACAGGAAAAATATCAAGGTAAAATTTAGTAAAAAATATAACAGCCCCGCCGCCGTTAAGCGACAGGGCTGAGAAATATGCTTATGAAAATTATGCTACAACTGAGATATCAAAGATATCAACTATGCCGCTCAGATCCTGAGAATCAACAAAGCTGATGTCGCTCTTGTTTGCGGTAGGAGTTGCATATACGATGTCGGAAGAGCTGATGGAGGTCCATGCGCCGTTTACATAAGCCTTTACTGCAAAGCCGTACTTAACGCCGTTGGTAAGACCTGTTACATACATACCGTTTGCGGTTCTGTAGCCTGCTACTGACCATTTGCCGTTGAGGTAGGTGTAAACTGCATAGTTTGTTGCGCCGTTGACTGTTGTCCAGTTAAGAGCTACCTGACCGTTCTGACCCTGAGCCTTTGTGATAACGGGCTTTGCGGAAGCTGCAACGGGAGTTGCATAAACGATATCGGAGGAGCTGATAGCGGACCATGTGCCGTTTACGTAAGCCTTTACTGCAAAGCCGTACTTAACGCCGTTGGTAAGACCTGTTACATACATACCTGTTGCTGTTCTGTAGCCTGCTACTGACCACTTTCCGTTGAGGTAGGTGTAAACTGCGTAGTTTGTTGCTCCGCTTACTGTTGTCCAGTTAAGAGCCACCTGACCGTCCTGAGCCTGAGCCTTTGTGATAACAGGCTTTGCTACTGCTGCTGCGGGTGTTGCATAAACGATATCGGAGGAGCTGATAGCGGACCATGCGCCGTTTACGTAAGCCTTTACTGCAAAGCCGTACTTAACGCCGTTGGTAAGACCTGTTACATACATACCTGTTGCTGTTCTGTAGCCTGCAACTGCCCACTTGCCGTTTACATAGGTATAAACTGCATAGTTGGTAGCACCGCTTACAGCAGACCAGTTAAGTGCAACCTGACCGTCGCCTGCCTTTGCGGAAGTGATCTTGGGCTTTGCAACTGCGCTGCCCTGAACGTTTGCGTAAACGATGTTTCCGCCGGTGATGCCTGTCCATACGTTAGTCTTGGTAACGGGGTTGCCGAAAAGTGCTCTTACAACGAAGCCGCATCTGCCGCTTACTGTCATGTTCTTGATTGTGTAGGAAAGGTACTTGGTGTTTGCGTTATTAACTGCAGCAACCTTGCCTGCGTATGTATATTTGCCGTTTGTGTAGGTGTAGATAGCGTACTCGGAAGCGCCGAGAGCATTCTTGAAGTAAACAGTTGCCTGACCTGCCGCATTGGACTCTACTCTGGTGTAGATGTTAAGGGGCATATCAGTTGCATAGGTGGGGTAAGTAAAGGTCTTCTTCATGCAGTCCTCTACAACATAGCCGCCTGATGTTTTGCCGTCATCAAAGATAGCGTGGAGAACGCCGGGGCCTCTGTTGAATGACGCGTAATATACATAGTCGTAATTATAGTATGCGGTGTAGGACTGGTTCATTGCTGTAAGGCAGGTCTCATACCACTTGCCGTTGATCTTTACCATATTCCATGCGTGGTCGTCACTTACAACGCCTGTGCAGTCGATGCCTGCCTTGTGGCAGAAGTATGTGAAGGTCTTGGAGAAGCCTGCGCATACGCACTGCTTATCCAGGAGGCAGCCTACGATAGTCTGGTTTGCCTTTTCGGCAACAATGCTGCCGTCGTTTGCAAGGTGATACTTGGAGTTTGCGCAGATAAGCTCAGCGATCTTGGTCTCCTTTGCAAGTGCATCGGGGCAAGCGTTGATAGCCTTCATCCAGCTGTTTGTGATATCATCGAGCTTCTGCTTTGCGGCTGTTCTTACAGAACCGTTCTGATAGTTGTTGTAAGTAATGAACAGAATATACTTTGTACCGTCGGTACCGGTACCTGTTGCCACAGTGTCATTGAAGAAATACTGGGGATTGGAGTACATGAAAGCATATGTCATTGCCATTGACTTGTCAAGATCGGTGTAGGGAATCATGTAGAAAATATCATAACCTGACAGTGTTGTTACCGAAAAGTTCTTTTTGCTTGAAAGAATGGTATCAAAGTCAGAAGCCATCTGCTGATATGTTTTCTGATATGCAGCGGGGAGCTGAGCGTAATAATAATCGGAAGTGTAGTTATAAGATGCGTCCTGAGTCTCGGTGAAAGCCTCAGCGCCGTCTGCCTGCTCTGCTCTGAGCTTATCCATGCTTGCTTCCAGAGATGCAAACATCTCGTCAGTGTCAACGTCGGAAAGGTCGATCTCAATGCTGGGAGCAACGCCGCCCATAGTCTTGTAAGCCATAGGAAGCTCGGTGTAAGCGTCATCATATGACACGTCATAAGCTTCGTCCATAAGCTCGGTGCCGACAAAATCGCCCTCGCCCATATCCTGAACGTCTGTGTAATCGAAGCTGTCAGCAAAGACTGCTGCGCTGCACTGAGCCGCAAGAGCTGCCGCTGCCA
>OGSD01000047.1_pt1 | contig 107380 bp, 78 predicted proteins | sample 1553571 | NCBI WGS metagenome assembly OGSD01 (sample SAMEA2580072, study PRJEB22360) | human gut metagenome | biome: human gut; feature: human-associated habitat; material: faeces | place: Denmark | collected 2008/2010 | reverse complement strand
TTTTGACAAGCACGGAGATTCTAACGAACGTATGCTCGCATACTATATCCTTGGAAGCGCATATCAAAGAAGTCAGGATGCCCCCACGGCATTGCAGTATTTTCATGAAGCAGCAACAAAGGCAGACACCACTGACAGCAGCTGCGACTTCCTTACACTGCACAGAATACACGTATGGTCGGCAGAGATTTTAAAAAATCAGCGTGCCATAAGCGACGCTTTCCACGAAAATAGCCTGGCGTTTAAATACGCAATGAAGGCAAAGGACACTTTAAGTGCTATTATTACATATGAGCAGAAGGCCAATATTTATTCTAAACAGTATTTAATAGACTCAGTCATCAGCATACGCGAAAAGCTGTATGGACTTTACTCCAAATACGGATATAAAAGAGAAGCAGCCTACTCTTTAGGGCCACTTATTGACATTTACGCAAAAAACGGAAACATATCAAAAGCCAAGCATGCCTTGGATGTATATGAAAAAATGAGCGGAAGATTTGATAAATATGGCAACATAAAAAAAGGCTTGGAAGTGCATTATGCAATTAAAGGATATTATTATCTTAGCATTAACGACTATGACTCTGCAAGGCTGTGCTTTGACAAGTGCCTGAAAACAACATCCAATTATCCTAATGATTTTGGATACAGCTACGAGGGGCTTACTGAATTATACAAAAAACTTCATCGGCCTGACTCTGTTGCAAAATATTCTGAATTAACACGCCAGATGACAGATTCTTTTTATGCCCGTATGTCAACCGAACATCTCCAGCAGATGCAGGCCATGTATAACTATAACAGATACAGGCAGACTGCCGAAGAGGCTGAGAAAGACGCATTGCGGACAAAATATATCAGCATAATCATAATTATGGCTATCATGGCAGCAGCCATTGGCGGAGCACTGGCCGTGAGAACATATATAATGAGGAAACGCAGGGCAAGAGTTAACGAGATAAAAGAATATAAGCGCAGCATAAGCGAACTGAAGAAGGCAAGGCGCGAGCTGGACATACTGACCGAAAACAGACAGACACGGATGGAAAGTCTGATTAAGGAGAAGGAGGAAGAGATTGAAAGGCTGCAAAAAGAGAAAGCCGAATATGAGAAAAACAAGGACATTGCTGTCCGAATGACGCCGTTTGCAGACGAGCCTGTCGTAAGAATTTTGCGTAGACATGCCGAAAAGGAGCACGTGATGATGAGCGGAGATGAGCGCAAAATGCTCATAAGCCTGTTTGACAGCTACGAAGAAATAAGCCGGTTGAAGGCCGTTTTGAGTGAAAGCGAATACGAGCTGTGCCTCTTGGTCAAGCTGGGCTTCGCACCTTCGCAGATAAATATGCTTACCGGCCGCAGTCTTCAGGACATTGCCAACATACGAAAACGGATGTATAACAGAATAACCGGCAAAGACGGCTCGTCGAGAGACTTTGATAAATTTATAAAGTCTTTATAAACAGCGATTTACGTCATGAAGAAAATACGCCTGTGAAGTCTTTGTGAAAAGATTTCACAGCACAAAACTTAATGAGATGTACGTCCGTAGAGCTGTTGCGAACAGCTAAATTTAATGAAAAACACGTTTGTGAAGTTTTGTGAAGTTTGCAGCTTTTCGCAAAGAGTCTTGTGAACTTTTTGTGAACTTTTTTAATTGCCAAAATTTGTTTTTATTATAAAATTTCCGTTGTTTTGCGAAAGTAACGGCGCAGGGCGATCCGGCAAACTTGCAAGGTTGCCATGTAAAACGTTATTGATGATGCCACAAAAAGACTGGAGATGCGAATAAAAATAAAAACCATAAAACTTTAAGAAAGTAAATCGTTAATCGTAACATATTCATATTATGAAAAGATTCTTGTTAATACTCTTATTTCTTAACGCCATTGTCTGCACCTATTCACAGATTTCCTTTTCAGGAAAGATTAATACAGAAACGGGTGCGCCTCTTAAAGATGTGCAGATAATGCTGCTGAAGAACGACACTATCGTAGCGCTGGCGTCTACTGACGCCAAAGGCAGATTTGCCTTAAAGAACCTGAGTCCTGATACATATAACATAGAGCTGTCAGCCTTGGGATATTCATCGGTAAACAAAGAAATAAGCCTGACCGAGGATTTGAGCGAAGACTTTGTGCTGCGTGAGAAAGACATACAGCTCGACTCAGTGCTGGTTACTACCGAACGTCCCCGGGTGACCACGGCAACAGGACATATATATTACCTGTCTAAGAAAGCGCGTGAAAGCGGAAATCCGTATAAGGCGTTGCAGGAAGTACCCGACATTATCAGTAATTATATAACAGAGACGGTGAAGTCAATGGACGGAAAACAGCTGCTGGTGCTTGTTGACGGAATAAAAGTTAATTCAGGAATTACGACAATAGACCCGAAGAGGATTGACTATGTGGAGATAAAAGATGTAGTGAATGCGAAATATATGCGTGAGGGCGTGCAGAAGATATTGGACATACGCCTGAAACCGCAAAAGACCTTGTATCAGTTTTACGAGTATGGCCTGCGCAATGATTTTCCGCACTACTGGGGTTCAACTTGGGGAAAAATTGAGATTGGCAACAGCAAGTTTTCAGTCTATGCTGACTTCGGACCTGAATACACACACGACCAGAAATCAGAAAACGGCATCTGGACTAAAAGCAACAGCTATATAAAGGACATAAACGAAAATACGCTGTCGAGCAGCAAGACGCTTGACTATACCTTGATGCTGAAATACAAGCCGACTGAAAAAGACTATCTCGCAGCTTATTTCCAGGGAAACAACAACAGCGCGCACGCTGAGACGGAGGGCAGCGGAACGTTCGTTGACCTTGTTAACGGAAATGCGGGCAATGACGCCATGACTTCCGACTATAAGTCGAAAAGTCTGTCAAGGGTATATTCAGGCACACTGTTCTACAGACATACGATAAACGACAAGATGATGCTTGAGAATTATCTTACGGGCACGTATAATTATAATAATCTGAGAAACAACACAACCGACATATATCCGGCAGAGACATGGAAGGACATGACGGACTTCAGCACACGCAAGAACACTGTGTCGCAGACGAGCGAATTTACATGGGACGTAAACGACAAGACATCGCTGACGTTTGGAAATGCGACAACCTACATAAACGACAAGCTCAGCGAAAAATACGGCATGCTTCCCGTCTACCGTCATAATGAATGGAGCGAGTTTCTGTATGCATCGGCAAACGGAATGATAAAGAATTTTATGTATATGGTTTCGCTCGGATATGAGGGCATCTGGCGCAAGTCGGCCGGAGTGTCAGACCATTATTATCGCCCTTATGTGTCGTCAGCGTTTACATGGAACATGAAAAAGGCAGGAAGCCTGCAACTGGGCTATACGCTGAACAGCGCCGCGCCCGACGTGGCTATGCTGAATCCGTATGACACGTCGACCGACTCGCTTCGCCGTAACGTTGGCAATCCTTACCTAAAGCCACAGGAAACTCACGGCGTTTCGCTGAGATACTCGTACTATAAAAACGGATTTTACGCAGGAGCCTATTTTAACTACTGCTATATAACGGACAGATACGAGAATATAGGTTTTGTTGACGACAACGGTGTTTATACGTCAACATTTGAAAACCTTGGCCACTATTCAAATATCAATCTGTCGGCCCTGTTTAACTATAGATATAAAAACACCACCGTAGGTACGACCCTGACGCATTTTGTAGAATATTATCCAGGACAAGATGCCAAGAAGAGCTTTATGGGCAACCTCTTTCTGTTTCAGACTTTAGGCAAATGGGGCTTTTACGGTTCTGTGGCCTATACCAATTACACGTACACGAACGTGTCGGCACAGCACAACCTTACGCCTACGACAAGCAATATCTTTGTGTCGTATAACATCACGCCAAATATATCGCTGTCGGTCGGTTCAGAGTTTCTTACAAAGGACCTCAAGTCGAAGATGCGTGTACGCGACAAAGAGTATGAAATGTCAATCTTAAACAAGAAAGACGTCTTTCATCCTTATATATTGTTCAGATGGACAATAAGAAAGAACCAGAAGAAGAGAATAGACCTGGACAACAATATCGTGAAGGACATACAGGATGACATCAACTTGATGAACCGTAAATATTAGTTTGATTTTCGGGTGGTATAATATAAATGAAATAAATTTAAACTCAAACGTCAATACGACGCGATGCAGTGCGGCATAGCATGCAGTGCATGATATGCCGCCACTACGGCGCAGGCCAAACCGGCATCATTGCAAGTTTTCCATGAAAAAACGTTGTTTATGATGTCACAAAGGGCAATGTGTGTACGTCTAATAACTGAAGACTTAAGATATTAACCATATCCTTTCTGACTCAAAAGGGGCATGGGCTATGTAAAACAAAAAAATATATAATATGAGATTTCTGCTTTTTATAATTTTCGCCTTGATATCTGCAGGTTCGGGCGCTCAGGAAAACAAGTATGGCATGACTGGCCGTGTTGTAGACAAAGAAGGCATGGCTGTGATGCGTGCAAGTGTAACTTTAACCATGGCCGGCGACAGTGCGTTCAGACGGCAGGCTGTGGCTGACGACAATGGAGTGTTCTCGTTCAGCGCCCTTGACAACGGCAATTACGAGCTGAAGATAACATATATCGGACTTGCCGACTACATAAGCGACATAACCGTGAAAGGCAATACAGACTTGGGGAATATACGCATGGACGACTCGGCTGAGATGCTCGAAGGCATAACCGTAATGGCCAACTACACCAGGCAGAAACGTACGGGCGAAACCATTGTGAAAGTGAAAGGAAACCCGCTGACAAAGGGAAAGAGCACACAAGATTTTCTTAAATATGTGCGCGGCATAGATGTTACGGAAAGCAGTCTGAGCCTGAACGGAAAGCAGAACACCCTTATCTATCTGGAAGACAGAAAGATAAGTTTCGACCAGCTCAAGTCGATACCGCCTTCAATGATTGAAGACATTGAGATAATTCCGTTTGCCGACGGCTCGTATGGCGAGAAGGCTACGGGCGGAGTGGTGAAAATACATCTTAGGCAAGAAGGAGGCCTCATAGGCTCGGCAACCGTATACGGAGGTATGAACACCGAGGATCTGTACGGCGAATCGCCGAGGCTGAACCTGCTTTACACCAAGGGAAAATTTACGCTTAACAACTATCTGACGGCCTTTGAGTACGGGAAATATCCTGACATCCTCACAAAGGAATATAACAGTAGCGATGACTCTTACACATATAAGCACAACACAACCAGATACAGGATTTTCGGCGACAACCTGTCGCTGAGATACGCCTTCAACAAGACAGACAGGATAGACCTGTACGGCGGAGTGTCGGCAAGCTGGAACAGAACGTCAAAGAACAGCATTAGCGGAAACGACACTCTTGATATAAAGGCAAAGCCAATCAGCCGTGCATACAGCATAGGCACACAATACCGCAAGGGACTGGGCAACGGAGGTGAAAACTTCTTGAACATGCGTATAGACTATTCAAAAAACAAATATGACAACGGTCAGGAATACAACACAAACGGGATGTTTGACAATGCCAGGCAGAACTATGACATCGACTTTGTGACAGTATCACCATACGCCTATTTCAAGTTTAACGACAATATGAACCTGACAGCCGGCCTTGAGTATTACTATATGTCCAACATGAACAACAACCGCGGCACAAAGACGATGTCATATATAGAAGACGGCAAGTTTTGTCTGAATCAGGATTACTATTCTGCATGGGCTGAATATAGCCTGATACCGAGCAAGTCGCTGTTCTTGAAGTTTGGGATGAGATACAGCGGAACGAACGAGAAATACAAGGATTATCTTGACAGCTTAAACAACTTTGAGAGATGGCAGGACGGAATATGCCCCTCGCTGTCAGGACAGTGGACCATTGACGAAAACAAGATGAGATATTTGAACATCAGCTACCGCCGCATGTTCTATCTGCCCAACTACGGCTACCGTATTCCTAACGTGACATGGCAGGGAGACGACCTCTACAGCATAGGCAACACGGATCTTAAAAAGGAAGTGTATGACGATGTAGAACTGTATTTCTCTTTAAACAGACGTTTATCTTTCTCATATAGCATGAGCTACGGAAGCGACATTGTGAGCGTAATCATGCATAAAGACGAAAACCGCCCGGGCGTATATTACACCAGGCCTGAAAACTCAGCCTACAGCATGCAGCAGTCGCTCACGATGAACTATACAGGGCGTATATTCAGCTTCTGGCACACAAATACCAGCATTGCATATCTATACAGACATTCACGCAGCGGCGAGAATAAGATTAACCACGGAACTTTTACGTTCAGAAGCAACAACGACTTCAAGATAAACAAGTATTTAGGACTTACGCTCAACATGACAGCATCGAGCAAAAACAGGACTGAAAGTTATGATGAGAACGCGAGGTTCAAAATGGACGTCAGCGGATATGTGTCGCTGATGAAAGGAAAGATGAACGTGAGCCTTCTGTACGAAAACATACTCTACAACACAAAGAAACTCACTATGTTCGGTGAAGGCTGGGAGAAGAGACGCACTTTGCTTACACCGGATTCGCACGTAGTGCTGTTTGTTACATGGAACTTCACGGCAGGAAAGAAGATAAATAATCAGACACTGCCAACGGTTAAAAACAAGCCGGTGAATACACCGACGTTCTGAGAAGTGAAGAGATAGGAGTGAAAGATAAGAGTGAAGGAATAAGGTTTGATGCCGGTCATTTCAAATGTTGTATTGTAAGATGTTGTACAGATGTAAATTGGCAAAACATTTGAAAACTTCGCTCTTCACTCTTATCTCTTCACTCACATAATGTATTTCAATTTAAATAAAATGTGCCTATTTATTTTGAAATTAACTTTACATGCATTATCTTTGCAACTGAAACAATACGGTTTAAACCATTAATGGAAGAAATTATAATTATTCTGCTATTGATATTTTTCAACGGAATATTTTCAATGTCCGAGATAGCAGTTATATCAGCGAGAAAGGTAACATTAACAAACGACGAGAAGAAGGGGAGCAAGGGCGCAAAGACTGCCCTCAGGCTGGCCAACGACCCCGACCGGTTTTTATCCACCGTACAGATAGGCATCACGCTTATCGGCATTCTCACAGGTATCTATTCGGGTTCGGCCATATCGGGCAAGTTTGCTGACGTGCTCGAGCATGCCGGTATGTCGGCATCATGGGCCTATCCCGTGGCACAGACAATAATAGTAGTCATTGTTACATATCTGACGATAATTCTTGGCGAGCTTGTTCCAAAGCGCATAGGCATGAGCGTTGCCGAGCGCGTGTCAAAGGTAATATCGCGCCCTATGTATGTGCTGTCGCTCATAGCCAGTCCGTTCGTATGGATTCTGTCAAAGAGCACAGAGGCAATAGTCAACCTGCTCGGCGTTAAGAATGCGGAGAGCAAGGTTACAGAGGAGGACATAAAGTCGATCGTTCAGGAAGGTAAGGAAGACGGCGAGGTGCAGGAAGTTGAGCAGGACATCGTTGAGCGCGTGTTCATGCTTGGCGACCTTAAGGTAAATTCGCTTATGACACACCGCTCAGAGGTGGTTACGCTCGACGTGAACATGACTAAGGACGAGATAAGACAAGTGCTTAACGACGACCTCTATGAGTCGTATCCCGTTATAGACCACAGCCTGGAGAACATCGTGGGCGTGGTGTCGCTTAAGGATCTTATCTTCAGGCTCGACGCAAGCACTCTCAACCTGAAGGAGATAATGCGTCCGGCTGTTTATTTCTACGAGAACATGAGCGTGTATAAGGCTCTCGAACAGATGAAGGAGAAACGCCTTACGCAGGCCTTTATCTGCGACGAGTTCGGAAGCTTTCAGGGTGTAATCACTCTGAGAGACATCCTTGAGGGCCTTGTAGGAACTATAGACGAGGTGAACAACGAACCTGACATCATAGAGCGTGAAGACGCAGCGAGCTGGCTTGTTGACGGACAGTGCTCTTTCTACGACTTCCTGTCTTATTTTGACAAAGAAGACCTGTACGACGGCGAACAGAACTATAACACCTTGGCCGGACTGATAATAGAGCAGCTGAAGCATATACCGCAGTCGGGCGAGCGTGCCGAATGGAACGGGTTCAATCTCGAGATTGTCGACATGGACGGTGCGCGTATTGACAAAGTGCTTGTAACACTGAAAAAAGAAGAATAATACGCTATAAATATTAAGCGCCGGCTGATTTTGAGTAATAGATTTTGTAGATTGTATTATTTTCAGTATTTTTGCAACGAATGATATAATCTAATCTTTTGCAATGGAAATACAATCAGCTCAGAAATTTCAGGCTCTTTCGATAGCAAGACTGATAATGCAGGCAATGAATTATGAATGTTGCCAGTATTTTGTCGGTCCTGACCACACTCTCGATGATTTTGAGCGTGTGATGACAGAACTCGTGCTTTCGGAAGATTCGCAGTACAGCTATAAGAACACCATGGTGGCTATAGACGAGGACGGCGGAGTTTGCGGTATGTGCGTGTCTTACGATGGCGGACATCTGCACGACTTGCGCAAGGCTTTTGTCAAGGCCATGAATGACAACTTCGGCCGCGACTTCAGCAATATAGCTGACGAGACAGGGCCGGGTGAGCTGTATATCGACAGCATAGCCGTACCTGAAAACTGCCGTGGCAAGGGCGTGGCAACCGTATTGCTCAATGCCGTTATCGAAAAGGCCAAGGGCATGGGGCTGCCTGCTGTAGGACTGCTCGTAGACACCGGGAATCCGAAGGCTGAGAAACTTTATGGCAGGGTGGGATTCAAGTTCGTAGGCAACAACACCTGGGGCGGACATCCCATGAAACATTTGCAGTATGTAATTAACTGAGAATAAATTGACGCATGCAGGACAGTAAATATTTAGTAGCTAACGACCGTGACGCCCAATGGGGACTTGTCGTAAATACTGTGGGATACGACGAAGTGGGCCCTGACGAGGACTATCCTACCAAGGGGCATGGCGACGGATATTTTTTTGATGTTGAGCGCGGCCGCGTGCTTGATGAATATCAGATGCTCTATCTTATAGAAGGCGAGGGCATATTCTCGTCGGAGCATGTAAGGAATGTTCATATCAAGGCCGGTGATATCTTCTTGCTGTTTCCGGGAGAGTGGCATACGTATCATCCTCTGCCGGGAGTGTTCTGGAAGAGCTATTGGATTGGCTACAAGGGCCGCAACATGGACGACCGTATGCGCTACAACTTCCTGTCGCTCGAGAAGCCCGTATATCATGTAGGCTTCAGCGGCGACATCGTTTATCTGTATAACTCGGCCATAAAGGCTGCAAAGGAGGAGGCTGCCTATTCGCAGCAGATACTTGCCGGCATCGTGAACAATCTGCTCGGCCACATGTATGCGCTTGAACGCAACATGGAGCTTAACCGCCGCGGCGGATATGTAGACATGATAAACAAGGCACGCCTGGGCATACGCGAGGGTGTGGAGTCGAAGATAACGGTGCAGGAGATTGCGGCAGAACTTGGCTCAAGCTATTCTAACTTCCGCAAGCTGTTCAAGGTATACACCGGCATGTCGCCGGCGCTTTATCAGCAGGACCTGCGCCTGCAGCGTGCAAAGGAATTGCTGTCTACCACAGACATGAGTATAAAGGAGATTGCCTACAGGCTCAACTTTGATTCGCCCGACTATTTTTCAAGTAAGTTTAAGGTGAAGATAGGCTGTAAGCCAAGCGAATATAGAGCCGGCACAAGATGACAGTGCGGCAGAAGGCTCTTTAGAATAGAATCGGTCATTAGTCATAATCAATGTCTAATGGCCGATTTTTTATTGCGGCATATACCTTATTTTATTATATGCCCGTTCCATGACAATCTGCTCAATGTAAAAAGCGGAAATTTTATATGACCGGCTGGGGGATAAATTCTGCGTAGGCAGAGCAAGTGGATATATAAAAAGAGGAAATGCATCATAAGCGTGCATTTCCTCTTTTTTTGTATTTTGTGCACCCCATGCACGGTTGCGTCATGAGATGCGTGCCGTTATCGACGGATGACTATGTTATAGGCCGATGAATGTCTTTTCTACCCAATAGATCAATATTCCGGCCATGTATCCTGCAAATGCTATAAGAGAAATCCTCTTCATATACCAGCCGAAAGTAATCTTTTCGAGACCCATGACAACAACGCCTGCAGCAGATCCGATGATGAGCATAGAGCCGCCCACACCGGCGCAGTAGGCCAGGAGCTGCCAGAAGATGCCGTCCTGTGCCATGTCGCCCACTTCGGCAATAGGATACATACCCATGCATCCTGCAACGAGAGGCACATTGTCAACGATGCTCGACAGCACGCCGATAATGCCTGTTACGATATAATGGTTGCCGTTGAATGTTGTGTTGAGGCCTTCGCCCAGAGTGGCCAGCACGCCTATTGTCTCAAGACAGGCAACAGCCATAAGTATGCCGAGGAAGAACAGAATGGTGCTCATGTCGATGCGTGAAAGGATGTTTACAACTCTTTTCTGCATTGCACCCCTCTCCTCGTTTTTGTGCAGATGGCGATAGAACAGTTCGGTTACGGTCCACAGCACGCCTAGCACCAGCAATATGCCTACAAACGGAGGCAGATGAGTTATCGACTTGAATATAGGAACGAAGATAAGACCGCCCACACCGATGAGGAACACCGTCTTGCGCTGTCTCTTTGTCAGTTCGTTGGTCTCAGCCGTCTTGCCTCCGGCTATTGCCGGAACAGCTATTTCGCCTTTGAGCGACAGCGACAGCAGGTAGGCAGGCAGAGCCACAGAAACAAGCGACGGCACAATAAGTTCCTTTATAACTCCTGCAGCCGTTATCAGACCTTTGTTCCACAGCATGATTGTCGTAACGTCACCAATAGGCGAGAAGGCACCTCCTGAGTTGGCCGCTATAATCACGAGCGACGCATATATGAGTCTGTCTTTACGTTCCTGAATCAGCTTTCGCAGAATCATTATCATAACGATGCTGGTCGTCAGGTTGTCGAGGATGGCCGAAAGGAAGAACGTCATGAACGTTATTCGCCACAAGAGAGTCTTCTTGTTCTTCGTCTTCATCATGTCGCGGACGAAGTTGAAGCCGCCGTTCTGGTCAACCACCTCAACGATGGTCATTGCACCCATAAGGAAGAACAATGTGGTTGAAGTGCTTCCCAAATGCTTCTCAATTATTTCATTTACAGCAAGCGATATCTTATCGCCGGCAACACCGGGCAGGTAGCTTCCCGGATCGAACATAAATATTGTCCAGCAGCCCACCAGCATAAGCAGCGCAATGGCGGCCTTGTTCACCTTGGTGAAGCTTTCGAGGGCAATATACAGATAACCGATGATAAATACGGTTACGATAGCTAATGTTAAAGTTGACATTTTTAATTATTTAAGATTAGTTCATATTATCGTGCAAATTTAGTAATTATTTTCTACTCCAATAAAATATTTACCGAAAAATACTTTGTTTGTGTTATAATCTGGTCCTGTTTTCTGCCTTTTTGTGACGTGTTGTTATGCTTGTTTTCTTCATCTTTATCTGTTTGTGCCGTGAGTCATCCCGTCGGCAGTAACAATATGTCTGTCCGTTCCGTGAGCCGTGATTTTGCCCTCTGGACGATATGCTTGTCCTTACGAAAACGTTTGCAAAGAAGTGATGCACAGATGCTTTCATAATGTTAAGCTAAGTTTTATTCTCAAATCTTATTGTCTAAAAATCAAATTGTTATATTCACTTATTTGAAATAATCTTTATCTTTGCAGAAATTAATTTAATACGCTAAAAACATACTAATATACTAAATGGGCAATTCAAAATGTTTCTTTGCTGTCGACCTTGGAGCTACAAGCGGCAGGACTATCGTCGGCACTCTTTCAGACGGTAAGATAAAGTTAGAGGAGATTACACGCTTTCCTAACAACCTGATAGAGACCGGCGGACATTTTTACTGGGATATTTACGCTCTTTATTTCGAGATAATAAAAGGCTTGAAGATTGTGGCAAAACGTAACGTCGAGATAACCAGCATCGGCATCGACACATGGGGCGTCGACTTCGTATGTGTGGGCGACGACGGCGCGCTGCTGCGCAATCCGTTCTCATATCGCGACCCTCACACGTTTGGTGCGATGGAGGAGTATTTCGAAAAGAAAGTGTCAAAGGAGAAAGTGTATGGCGCCACAGGCATACAGTTTATGAACTTCAATTCGCTGTTTCAGCTTTATGCCATGAAACGCGACGGCAATTCGGCTCTGAAGAATGCCGAGAAGATACTCTTCATGCCTGATGCGCTCAGCTGGATGCTCACGGGCGAGGCTGTCTGCGAATATACCATAGCTTCAACAAGCCAGATGCTCAATCCGGTTACGAAAGAGCTCGACGAGATGCTGCTCGAGAGTCTCGAACTTCCGCGCGGCAAGTTTGGCAAGATGGTTGTTCCCGGCTACAGGATAGGCGTGCTCACTGATGAGGTGCAGAAGATGACAGGGCTTGGTCCCGTGCCGGTGATAGCCGTTGCCGGTCATGACACGGCAAGTGCCGTGGCTGCCGTACCTGCTGCCGACGAGAAGTTTGCCTATCTCAGCAGCGGCACATGGAGCCTTATGGGCATTGAGACCAAGGACGCCATAATTAACGGGCGCAGCTATGAGCTGAACTTCACCAATGAGGGCGGAGTGGAAGGCACTACACGCTTCCTTAAGAATATCTGCGGCATGTGGCTGCTTGAGCGCTGCCGCAAGGAGTGGGGCGACGAGGCTCCGTCTGACTATGGCGTGCTGCTGGCAGACGCAATGAAGGCTACTGCCTTTCAGAGCATCATAAACCCTGACGACGAGATGTTTGCCAATCCTGCCGACATGCAGGCTGCCATAAAGCAGTATTGTGCAGAAACAGGTCAGCACGTACCCGAAGGCTATGCCGAGATATGCCGCTGCATACTCGACAGTCTGGCGCTGCGTTACCGTCAGGTGTTCGGCTATCTTAAAGAAATGTCGGTGTTCCCGATAAACACTCTTCATATTATCGGTGGCGGCTCGCTCAACGAGTATCTCAACCAGTTTACGGCCAACGCCACAGGCGTCACCGTGCTTGCCGGTCCGCAGGAATGCACCGCTCTTGGCAACATCATGCTGCAGGCTAAGGCTGCCGGAGCCGTTGAGGATATCTTCGACATGCGCCGCATCATAGCCGACAGCGTGAGCATGAAGTGCTTCGAGCCTAAGGACAAGGCAGAGTGGGATGCTGCTTACGAGAAATACCTGAAGGTGGTAGAGTCAAAGGAAAATAAATAATAAAACGAATAAACCAAAAAATTATAAAACTTATAACTTATGAAAGAAGAAATGATAAATAAGGCTTACGAGATAGCCAAAGAGCGCTATGCCGAGCTTGGCGTTGATACAGAGAAGGTGTTGAATCAGATGCAGGACTTTCATCTCAGCCTGCATTGCTGGCAGACAGATGACGTTATCGGCTTCGAGAACCTTACAGGTTCGCTGAGCGGCGGTATCGCTACAACCGGTAACTATCCCGGACGCGCACGCAACATAGACGAAGTGAGAGCTGACATAATAAAGGCTAAGTCGCTCATCCCCGGAACTCACCGTCTGAACCTTCATGAAATCTACGGCGACTTCAAGGGCGAGGCTGTCGACCGCGACCAGGTTGAGCCTAAGCACTTTGCAAGCTGGATAGAGTGGGGTAAGGAGAACAACATGAAGCTCGACTTCAACTCTACTTCATTCTCTCACCCAAAGAGCGGCAACCTTTCTCTGGCAAATCCCGACGAAGGCATACGCAACTTCTGGATTGAGCACACAAAGCGTTGCCGTGCCATTGCCGAGGAAATGGGTAAGGCACAGGGCGATCCTTGTATCATGAACCTCTGGGTGCATGACGGAAGCAAGGACATGACAGTGAACAAGCTGAAATACCGCGAACTGCTTAAAGACTCTCTCGACCAGATCTTCGCAACAAAATATGACAACATGAAGGACTGCATAGAGAGCAAGGTGTTCGGTATAGGTCTTGAAAGCTATACTGTAGGCTCAAACGACTTCTACACATCTTACGCTGCGCAGAACAACAAGATGATTACACTCGACACAGGCCACTTCCATCCTACAGAGAGCGTTGCCGACAAGGTTTCGGCCATGCTGCTCTATGTGCCTGAGCTGATGCTGCACGTAAGCCGTCCGATCCGCTGGGACTCAGACCACGTTACAATCATGGACGACCCGACACTCGACCTCTTCAGCGAGATTGTACGTGCAGGTGCTCTCGACCGCGTACACTATGGCCTCGACTACTTCGACGCTTCAATCAACCGCATAGGTGCTTATGTCGTTGGTAGCCGTGCCGCACAGAAGTGCATGCTGCGCGCTCTGCTCGAGCCGCTGGCAACACTGCGCAAGTATGAAGACGAGGGCAAGGGCTTTGAGCGTCTGGCTCTGCTCGAGGAGGCTAAGGCTCTTCCGTGGAACGCTGTTTACGACGAGTTCTGTCTGCGCAACAATGTGCCTGTTGGTCAGGCTTTCATTGCCGACGTAGAGCAGTATGAAAAGGACGTAACATCAAAAAGAGGTTAATATAGTAGACAGAAAGACAAATGAAAAGAGTTGAGAATCGAGAAATATTTCTCAACTCTTTTTTAATTAATAATCCATAGTTTATAATCTTTTCAGTTTCTTCTGATGGAAATAATAATAGGACTGATAATAATAGCTGTGGGCGCATTCTGCCAGTCGAGCTGTTATGTGCCCATCAACAAAATAAAGAAATGGAGCTGGGAGTCTTATTGGCTTGTGCAGGGTGTCTTTGCGTGGCTCGTGTTCCCGCTGCTCGGCGCCTTGCTGGCAGTGCCTTCTGGCCACAGTCTCGCTGAAGTGTATATGGCAGACCCCGTGGCGGCTTTGTGGACAATGTTCTTTGGCGTATTGTGGGGCATCGGCGGCCTTACGTTCGGCCTTTCTATGCGCTATCTCGGAGTGGCTCTCGGACAGAGCATTGCTCTCGGCACATGCGCCGGACTCGGAACCATACTCACCCCCATATTTACGGGCAACACACAAGACCTTACGATGCCCGTTATCGTAGGCGTGGTGGTTACGCTGATAGGTATTGGCGTTATTGGCGTGGCAGGCAACATGAAGTCGCAGTCGCTCAGTGACGAAGAGAAGAAGAAGGCCGTTAAGGACTTCAACTTCACCAAGGGCATCATCGTTGCGCTGCTTGCAGGATTTATGAGCGCATGCTTCAGCATAGGTCTCGGCTTTGGCGAGCATCTCAACTTCGGCGACGCCACCGACCCGATGTTCCGCACGCTGCCCGCAACGTTCCTCGTTACGCTGGGCGGCTTTGTCACCAACGCGGTATACTGTTTCTACCAGAACGGCAAGAACCGCACATGGGGCGACTATTCGCAGACAAGCCTTTATCTTAACAACATCGTGTTCTGCGCCCTTGCCGGACTGCTGTGGTACAGCCAGTTCTTCGGTCTTAGCCTTGGCAAGGGATTCCTGACCGATTCGCCCGTGCTGCTCACATTCTCATGGTGCATACTGATGGCCCTCAACGTAACCTTCAGCAATGTATGGGGAATAATACTGAAAGAGTGGAAAGGCTGTTCGCAGAAGACCATCGCCGTGCTCGTGGCCGGCATTATCATACTTGTTGTGTCTTCGTTCCTTCCCCAGCTGTTGAAGTGAGTCGGGCGAATGACGCAAATAAGGTAAAAAAGTTTTTCCTGAAAACTCATCACTCGTCACATCAGCGTGTAACTTGTTGATTTTTACTGACTTGTGGCGTGATGAGTTGCAGCTGTAAAACGTCACCATATATCACCTGCCTTGCTTGGGCGTGATGTTTGGTGACGTTTTGCTTATTCAACTCATCACACGTTATGTCTCTGTCTGTCAGAGGGTTGCGTGCAGATGTGATGAGTGACGAGTTTTTCTGAAAAAATATATTGTTTGGCTGTATAACGCAAGTGGTCTGATTTGGCTTAAAAAACTTCTTGTATTTATCAGTGCTGTTTCATGGCATGCAATATGTGGCTTTTCGCAATGTAAAAAGCCACATATCAGCCTGTAAAAAGCCACCTTTTACAGGGCAGAATGCCGTCTTTTACAAATCTTGCTGTTTCAGGATAAGTCTGCCATCATGAGGTGTGAATAATCGTCTCAGTAAAATCAGCCGTAACATAAACTTTTATGTAGCTACGTCCTGTTGGTCTATGGTTTCAATCCAAATCGTTATTAGTTTTCAGTCTGTATTTTTGCTTTATATTGAGTGGATTTTAGTTAGATTTTTCGCAGGAATGGCAGGCTATGTCAAGAAAAAGTGAACATAAAGACGGGCTGAAAGTATGAATGCCAAAAATAGATAAAGCTATGGCGGCTTGATGCCGATTGGGGTTTAATTTTATGGTGTGTCAGCATGTCTATTCAGCCGCAAATATGGTCCTGCCTGATATTGAAACCCCATAAAATAACAGAATCCCAATGCTTCACAGCATCAGGATTCCGCCGTCTAAATAGACTCTTAAACTAATATTATCTGAGAATGATAAGATTTTTATTCAAACTTTATTTAGGCAAGTTAAATGCCTTAGACATTTCAGCCATCTGCTCGTCGCTCATGCCTTCAGGCTCTTCGCCCATGTTCTTGGCAGCGATGTATATCAGGGCGCTCTTGTTCAGCACGTCAACCTGATCGAATGCCTGCATGATGTCGTTGTCGATGGCAAACACTCCGTGCTTCTCCCACATTGCCACGTCGTAGTCGTCAAGCTGTCTTACAGTTTCTTCTGCAAGCTCAACGCTGCTGGGCAACTGATAAGGAATGATGCCCAATCCGCGCGGACAGAAAGCCTTTGTCTCCGGAATCATGCTCCAAAGCAGCTTCGTTAGCACGTCTTTGCCCAAGAACTTGCGTATGTGTGTCATTGCAACAAGCTCAATCGGGTGAGTGTGCAGCGATGCGCGGTAAGGAGAGCCTTTCTCAATCAGATGGTCGTGCACCATGAGATGCGAAGGCAGCTCGCTCGTAGGATTAACCACGTTGTCGGCTATGATCACATAGCTTGCGCAGTCGTCAAGTATACGGATTACGCTTCCGTTCTCCATTGGCCAGCGGGCCAAGTCGCGCATTCTGCGGTTTGTTCCTTTACAGAAGAAGTATGTGCCTTTAAGATGAGGCAGCGTTACTCCTATTTGCTTTACTTCACTTATGGCCGGCATCTGTCTTATTTCGTCGTCAACCAGCTCTGTGATGTTTATTGTAATGTTTCCTCCGTTTCTTTCAGCCCATCCCTTCTGCCAAAGATAACCGGCTACTTCAGCCACTTTGTCAATTTCTTTCTTCAATGCGGGACGTCCGTCAAGTATACTTTTCATATTTTGATTATTTTGACTGCGCAAATTTACAAAATTGAACATAATGACCACTTCGTGATTTGATATTAAAACTCGGATTTTTGACGGATGATTTTTTCTTGCTTTTCAGCGTATGTAACCATGATTCTTAATCCGGATGTTCATTTTTCGAACATGACGATGTGTTTAGTCACGTATTCCTGATGGAAGCCTGTCTGCGGAGAGATAATCCGCGCCATGCGGTTTTCGCTCACAAGCGATGTGCAAATATACGTTCTTTTTCTTGAAAATCTATGGATACAACCTATAATTTTTGTCAAAAATGTAAGCATTGACATGCGTATTATGGCTTTATTCGTGTATTTATAAGGTGTGGCAATGCCTGTGATGCGGTGGCTGAAAGTGCTTAAAAAGGCATGATTTGGCAGGTTGAGTGAAGAAAGACATAATAATTTAAACAATTTTAATATGACATTTTCCATTGCCTTGCGTCATATCGTAAGATATAAATATTTCTACTATGATCTACAATGAATTAGGAAAAACAGGAATGCGTGTGTCTAATCTCAGCTTTGGCGCCTCTTCTTTAGGCGGCGTCTTTCATGACATACGCGAGTCAGAGGGCATAAAAGCAGTCCATACGGCAGTTGACAACGGAATTAACTTTATAGACGTATCTCCATATTACGGTCATTACAAGGCCGAGATGGTATTGGGAAAAGCCTTGAAGGAAATACAGCGCGACAGATATTATCTTTCGACAAAGGTGGGACGCTACGGCGAGAACGGCGTCAACACCTGGGACTATTCTGCCAAGCGCGTAACCGACAGTGTCTACGAGAGCATGGAGCGCCTCAACATTGACTACATCGACTTGATTAATGTTCACGATGTTGAGTTTGCCGACCTCAATCAGGTTGTCAACGAGACTCTGCCCGCACTGGTGAAGCTCCGCGAGGAAGGAGTGGTGAAGCATGTGGGCATCACCGACCTGCAGCCCGAAAACCTTAAATGGGTGATAGAGCATGTTCCGGCCGGAACGGTTGAGTCTGTGTTGTGTTTCTGCCATTACAGCCTCAACGACGAGATGCTGCTCGACTATCTCGACTTCTTTGAGGCAAACAATGTGGGCATAATAAATGCTTCGCCGTTCTCGATGGGACTGTTGTCGCAGCGCGGTGCACCGGCATGGCATCCAGCTCCGGTGGCTCTTAAGGAGGCTTGCATGCGTGCTTCTGACTACTGCACAGAACACGGCTATCCGATAGAAAAGCTCGCCGTGCAGTATTCTACAAGCAATCCGCGCATCGCCACCACGCTGTTCAGCTCGGCTAATCCTCAGAATGTGCTGAAGAACATCGACTATGTAAATTCGCCGATGGACAGCAGCTTGGTTGAGGAAGTACAGAAGATAATTGGCGACCAGATGCGTGTGCGCTGGGCTAACACATAATATCGCAGGGCAGACATGGACTATAAGATTATAGATGCGCATTCACATTTGTGGCTGCGCCAGGATACTTCTTGGAACGGAATGCCGGTCAGGACATTGAAGAATGGCCGGTCGTTCTTTCTTACGGAAGAGGTGCAGATGGTTCCGCCATTTATGATAGACGGCGTAAACAGCGCCGAGGTGTTCCTCTCTAACATGAACTACGCACAGGTGGGCGGAGCTGTTGTCGTGCAGGAGTTTATCGACGGCATACAGAACGACTATCTGGCAAAGGTGAAGAGCGACTATCCCGAACGCTTCTTTGTGTTCGGTATGTGCGATTACTTCAAGCCCGGATTCTATGACACTGCAGCTTCGCTTATCGATAGCGGCTTCAAGGGTATTGCCATACCTGGCCACAGGCTGATATTGAGCGACGGAAGAGTAAACCTGAATTCTCCCGAAATGATGAAGATGTTTCATCTGATGGAGGACAAGGGCGTCATCCTGTCGTTGTGTCTGGCTGAAAACAACTTGCAGAACGGCGAGATCAAGGAGGTGATAGAGGAGTGTCCGCGCCTGAAGATTGCTATAGGACATTTCGGCATGGTTACCGCCCCGGGTTGGGAAGACCAGATAAAACTCGCCCTTAACGACAACGTGATGATAGAGTCGGGCGGTATAACATGGCTGTTCAACAAAGAGTTCTATCCCTTTAACGGAGCCGTCAGGGCTATCAGGGAGGCCATCGACATGGTTGGTGCCGACAAGCTGATGTGGGGATCAGACTATCCGCGCACCATAACGGCCATAACCTATAAGATGTCTTATGACTTTATCCTGAAGACCAATGATCTGACAGACAGGGAAAAAAGACTGTTCCTCGGCGAGAATGCTGAAAAGTTCTATGGCTTCAACAATCTGCCTGACCTGCCATACGTAAAGAATATGTCGGAGTAAATAATATGATGTCGTTATGAAAAAAAATAGCTATATAGTGCCTTTGTCGCTGATATTCTGCCTGTTTTTTCTATGGGCGATAAGCAGCAATCTGCTGCCGACGATGATAAGGCAGCTGATGAAGACCTGCGAGCTCAACACTTTTGAGGCTTCGTTTACAGAGACGGCTTACTGGCTGGCCTACTTTATCTTCCCTATACCAATAGCCATGTTCATGAAGCGTTACAGCTATAAGGCCGGCATCATCTTTGGCTTGTGCCTTGCCTCGCTGGGCGGCTTCCTGTTCTTCCCGGCTGCTATGATCAAGTCATACTGGGTTTATCTGTGTGTCTTCTTCATTATAGCCACGGGTATGTGCTTCCTTGAGACGGCTGCCAATCCGTATGTAACAGTATTGGGCAAGCCGGAGACGTCAATAAGGCGTCTTAACCTGGCCCAGTCGTTCAACGGTCTTGGCGCGTTTATCTCAGCCATGTTCTTGAGCAAGCTGGTGCTGAGCGGCAATAATTACACGCGTGAGACATTGCCCCTGAGCTATGAAGGCGGCTGGGAGGCCTACATTCAGCACGAGACCGAGTCGATGCGTCTGCCGTATCTGCTTCTGGGCACGCTGCTGATTGTCGTGGCGCTGATATTCGTGTTTACGAAATTTCCTAAAATAGCAGATGAGAGCAAGTCGGGCGAGGCCCGCGGCGAAGGCAAGCTTATCGACTTCTCCGTGCTCAGACATTCACACTTGCGCTGGGGCGTCATCGCACAGTTCTTCTATAACGGCGGACAGACGGCCATCAACAGTCTTTTCCTCGTTTACTGCTGTGTGTATGCCGGACTTGATGAGGCCACAGCCACAACGTTCTTCGGCTTCTACATGCTGGCGTTTCTGGTAGGCCGCTGGGTGGGCACTGCGCTGATGATAAAGTTTAAGCCGTCGCACATGCTTATGGTATATTCAATCTTGCTGATAATCCTGTGTGGCGTTATCTGCGCTTTTGGCGGACATGTAGGCATTTATGCAATGCTTGCCGTGTCGTTCTTCATGTCTATTATCTATCCCACACAGTTCTCATTGGCCCTGCAGGGATTGGGCGACCAGACCAAGAGCGGTTCGGCATTTCTTGTCATGGCCATTGTCGGCAACGCCTGTCTGCCGCAGCTTACGGCATATTTCATGCATGCCAACGAAGAGATGTACTACATCGCATACATTGTGCCAATGATATGTTTCGCTTTTTGCGCATATTATGGCTGGAAAGGATATAAAGTGATAAATTAAAATAAAAACAAACGTAGAAAAAATGAAAGCAGTTCGTATTGCCGCACCTCAGGAGATTGGTGTGGCTGAAATAGAAAAGCCGGTGATAAAGGCTGATGAGGTTTTACTGAAAATAAAATATGTAGGATTCTGCGGATCCGACCTTAATACTTACCGCGGCAACAACCCAATGGTGAAGCTTCCTGTCGTTCCTGGACACGAGGTGGGTGCCGTTATCGAGGAAGTTGGTGCCGATGTTCCCGACACACTGAAGAAGGGAATGGTTGTTACGCTTAACCCTTACACAAATTGTGGCAACTGCGCCTCTTGCCGCAACGGACGCTATAATGCCTGTGAGCACAATGAAACTTTGGGCGTGCAGCGTCAGGGCGTAATGTGCGAATATGCAGCCCTGCCTTGGACAAAGGTCATACCGGCAGGCGATATTCCTGTGCGCAGCTGCGCCTTGATAGAGCCTATGAGCGTCGGCTTCCATGCCGTGTCGCGTGCTGAGGTTACCGACAACACCTTCGTAATGGTTATCGGTTGCGGAATGGTGGGCCTTGGTGCTGTTATGCGTGCGTCTTTGCGCGGTGCAATAGTCATTGCTGCCGACATTGACGACGAGAAACTTGCGCTTGCCAAGGAGGCTGGAGCAACATATGCTGTTAACACCATGACAGAGGATGTTCATCAGCGCATACAGGAGATAACCGGAGGCTATGGCGCCGATGTTGTCATCGAGGCTGTAGGCAGTCCTGCCACTTACGTTATGGCTGTCAACGAGGTTGGCTTTACCGGGCGTGTGGTTTGCATAGGATATGCCAAGAGCGAAGTGGCTTTCCAGACAAAGCTGTTCGTTCAGAAGGAACTTGACATACGCGGTTCTCGCAATGCAACTCCGTCTGACTTCAGAGCCGTTATCAACTGTATTAACACAGGACGTTATCCCATCGAGAAGTTTATATCTAAGGTCGTTACTCCTGAGGAAACTCCTGATGCAATGAAAGACTGGAGCGAGAATCCCGGAAAGATTTTCCGTATTCTTGTTGAGTTCTGATCTAACGGCTGATATAGGCGTTATGCCGGTCAGCGCAAGGTCCTGATGCTGTTCTTTAATTCTGACAGATAAAGACCGGTTTGGATTAAAAGTATTGCGGCCTGCGTCAGACTCACTTTATGAAAGTTGTATGGTTTAGTTATTATAAGCTGCCGGAAGACAAGGCATTATGCCTGCTCTTCCGGTTTTTTTCTTGCCTCCTTATCAGCAGATTTTGTGTTCTTTTATATCGCTGTTATTTACAGACGTTTCCTGTCTCATGTTTATTCATATTATTCCGTAGGTGCATCCTTTTGTTGTGCGTGAAGGAGTCGGCCGTTTCTCTCACTGCATAAAATAAAATGTAAAAATAAGCATTTCTTTCATTTTATCGTTATAATTTTGCAGGCGAAATAAAATATATTCAATATGGTACAAACATCTAAGGTAAATGCTACGGCGGGAGTGAGCAAAGCCGGACTTGCCGGAATACTCATGACGCTGGGAATTGTTTTTGGAGACATTGGAACGTCACCCCTGTATGTGATGAAAGCAATAACACACACGGGCGAAGCTCTGACAGAAAATTACGTGCTGGGAGCGCTTTCGTGCATAATCTGGACGCTTACGTTGCAGACTACCATAAAGTATGTGCTCATTGCATTGCGTGCCGACAATCATGGCGAGGGCGGAATATTGGCTCTCTACGCACTGTTGCGCCGGCATAAGCGGCGTTGGATTTATGCCATAGCCGTTATAGGAGCCAGCACGCTTCTGGCCGACGGAGTGATAACGCCTGCCATCACCATTACCACAGCCATAGAGGGACTGCGCGGCATCAATCCCGATATACCCGTGCTGCCTGTTGCCATTGCCGTCATCACTGTTGTGTTCTTCGTGCAGCGTTTTGGTACGGAGCATGTAGGCCGTTCTTTCGGCACATTCATGCTGTTGTGGTTCATGCTGCTCGGTGTCGTTGGCCTTCTGTGGCTGATAGGCTGTCCGCAGGTTCTCAAGGCCTTTAATCCATATTATGCGGCGCGTCTGCTTATAGAGTCGCCCGTGTGGTTCCTCGTGCTCGGAGCCGTTTTCCTCTGTACCACGGGTGCCGAGGCCCTTTATTCCGACCTTGGACATTGCGGTAAGCACAACATCGCCATCAGCTGGATTTTTGTCAAGATTATGCTCATCCTCAACTATCTCGGTCAGGGTGCGTGGGTGCTTGCCAATCCGGTGCGTGCAGCCGGCAACGACAATCCTTTTTATGCCATCATGCCCGACGGCATGCTGCTCTTTGCCGTGTTTATGGCAACGGGTGCGGCCATCGTGGCGAGCCAGGCGCTCATCAGCGGTTCGTTCTCGATATTGAGTGAGGCGATGAACCTCAACTTCTGGCCCCGCATGAGGATAAAGCACCCTACCAATGTGAAGGGACAGATATATATTCCTACGGTAAACGGATTTATGTATGTGGCCGTGGTGTTTACGGTGCTTCTCTTCGGCGATTCTTCACGCATGGAGGCAGCCTACGGATTGGCTATCACCATAACCATGCTGATGACAACGCTGCTTCTGGGCTTCTATCTGCGCAAGATGTCAGCTCCGCGTTTTGTCGTAATCATTTTTGTCGGTCTTTACTGTGTGCTCGAAGGACTGTTCCTTGCTGCCAACATGTCTAAGTTTGTTGCCGGCGGATGGTTCACCCTGCTCATAGGCGGCTTGCTCTGCTTCATTATGTTTGTGTGGATAAGTGCACGCAAGATACGCAGCCGCTATCTGCGCATAAAGAAACTCAGCGACTATCACGACATAATATCTGCGATAAAGGCAGACAGCAGCATACCAAAGTATGCCTCAAACCTTGTGTATGTAAACCATGCACCGACTGAAGGCGGAGTGGACGACAAGCTGCTTTATTCGATAATAAACAAGCAGCCCAAGCGTGCCGACCATTACTGGCTGCTGCACATTGAGTTTGTAGACGCGCCCGACACGCTCGAATACACCTGCAAGGCACTCGTGCCCGACACGCTGTTCAGCATAAACCTGCGCATCGGATTCAGAATTGAGCCGCGCGTCAGCCTGTATCTCCGTCAGATTATAGAAGACCTGGTGGCTTCAGGCGAGGTAGATCTTACCAGCTCTTATCCTTCGCTGCGCAGCAAGGGCATTGCCGGCGACTTCCGCTTCATTATAATCCACCGCATCTATTATCCCGAAGATTCGTCAGACCGCCGTCAGAACTTGCTGATGAGCCTCTATGCTATAATAAGACGCATTGGCGTAGACGAGCCTAAGGCGCTCGGTCTCGACACGTCGGTGGTTGTGGTGGAGCGTGTGCCGCTGATTATTTCAGGACAGCGCGACGGCAGCAGAAGGCGTATAGCAAGGGCTGAGCCGGCAGAATAATGCCGCAGAATGTGCAAAAACTATAATAGTTTAGTCTGAAAACATGAGTAATGTGTCTTTCGCTTTGAAAGACACATTACAAAGAATATCAAAAAGTCAGTTTTTTTGTCTAACGGTGTGTATTCTCATTATTTTTGTGTAAGTTTGCATACATGAATAACAATTTGGCAGGCACCGCAAAATGGTGCGAGAATGTTATGGTGGTAGACGCCGACTATATAGATAAAGTGGCGTTCGACCTTATCGTTAATTTTGAAAGGATGATAGAGCGGCGCATCCCGCAGGCCGACATGGCGCGCTGGATTGACTGCATCGGTCTTGACGGAGGACTGCGCGAGGGCGAACACCAGACGCAGGTGATTCTGATACACGGCAAGAACAGAGACAGACTTGACAATTTCAAGCCGTCTGAATATGCCCATGAACTTGACGGCATGGCGTTTAAGGACAACCTGGGAGAGTTCCTTATCTGTGCGCTTCCCGTTGAGGACATTGTCAGCAAGGACGATTTCTTCGTTGAGACGGTGGAGCTTATATGCGCACAGAAAGAAGTGAAGCGTGTTATGGTTGTGCCTGATGCCGAGCGCATCTACGACCGTGTGCGCCATGCCCTGAGAAATGTTGACGACGAAAAGCGCGTAACCGTGTTTGCCATGCAGCCCATGCAGGGCGGCAACTTCCGTCAGGAGATACTCGGCTACTCGCTGATGAGCGCGCTGGGCATAAGGGCCGATGAGATAAAATAGGGAGCGGCAGGGATTATGGCGGAGCGGCAGCCTTGGCTGCCAGATGTCTGTCATCGCCAATTACCCGCCCCATAAGTCCCATCCCCAATAATCTTATAAGACTAATAACAAAAAACAAGCAAAATAAATTTTTAAAATGGGAAAAGTATTAATGATTGGAGCCGGTGGCGTAGCTACCGTTGCAGCGTTCAAGATAGCAAAGAATGCTGACGTGTTTACCGAGTTCATGATTGCAAGTCGCCGTAAGGAGAAGTGCGACCAGATTGTCGACGCCATCCACAAGGCCGGAATTAACATGGATATAAAGACGGCGCAGGTTGACGCCGACGACGTTGAGCAGCTCAAGGCTCTGTTCAACGACTATAAGCCCGAGCTGGTTATCAACCTTGCCCTGCCTTATCAGGACCTTACCATAATGGACGCCTGTCTGGCTTGCGGATGCAACTATCTCGACACAGCAAACTATGAGCCTAAGGACGAGGCTCACTTTGAGTACAGCTGGCAGTGGGCATACAAGGAGCGCTTCGAGCAGGCAGGACTTACAGCCATTCTGGGCTGCGGCTTCGACCCGGGCGTGAGCGGCATATACACTGCTTATGCTGCAAAGCATCACTTCGACGAGATTCAGTATCTCGACATCGTTGACTGCAACGCCGGAAACCACCACAAGGCTTTCGCTACAAACTTCAACCCTGAAATCAACATCCGCGAGATTACCCAGAAAGGACTTTACTATAAGGACGGGCTGTGGCTCGAGACAGAGCCGCTCGAGGTTCACAAGGCGCTCACTTATCCTAACATCGGTCCGCGCGAGAGCTATCTGATGCACCACGAGGAGCTGGAGAGCCTCGTAAAGGACTATCCTACAATCAAGCAGGCACGTTTCTGGATGACCTTCGGACAGCAGTATCTTACATATCTCGACGTTATTCAGAACATCGGCATGTCTCGCATCGACGAGATTGAATATGAGGCTCCGCTGGCCGACGGCTCTGGCAAGACAGCCAAGGTTAAGATTGTTCCGCTGCAGTTCCTCAAGGCCGTGTTGCCTAATCCGCAGGATCTCGGCGAGAACTATGACGGCGAGACAAGCATAGGCTGCCGTATCCGCGGACTGAAAGACGGCAAGGAGCGCACATATTATGTTTATAACAACTGCTCGCATCAGGAGGCTTACAAGGAGACAGGCATGCAGGGCGTAAGCTACACAACAGGTGTGCCTGCCATGATTGGCGCAATGATGTTCTTCAAAGGTCTGTGGCGCAAGCCGGGCGTATGGAACGTAGAGGAGTTTGATCCGGATCCGTTCATGGAGCAGCTCAACAAGCAGGGACTGCCTTGGCACGAAGTGTTCGACGGCGACCTGGAACTGTAATTTAATTCATAATTCACAATTCATAATTCATAATTGGAATGATGAGTTTTGAAATTTATAATTCATAATGGGATAGGAGAATTTGGTTCATAACTGTTTAGACAGACATTGGAGATTAAATGCATAGCAACAATGCAAATCATAATTCTCCATTCTCCATTCTCAATTAAATAATTCGAGTGGAACTGTTTAGACAGACATTGAAGATTATATGCATATCAGCAATGCAAATCATAATTCTCCATTCTCCATTCTCAATTAAATAATTCGAGTGGAACTGTTAGACAGACATTGGAGATTAAATGCATAGCAACAATGCAAATCATAATTTTCCATTTTCAATTCTCCATTCTCAATTACTAAAAAACGCTTTTATATGGCAAAAGAAAAAGATACAGAGGGCATGAGCATACAGGAAGGCAAACTGAAAGCCTTGCAGGCTGCCATGGCCAAAATAGAAAAAGACTTCGGCAAAGGCTCGATAATGAAGCTCGGAGACGAGAACATCGAGCAGGTTGAGGTCATTCCCACCGGAAGCATCGGCCTTAACGCCGCTCTCGGTGTGGGCGGATATCCGCGCGGACGAATAATAGAGATTTATGGTCCTGAGAGCAGCGGTAAGACTACTCTTGCCATTCACGCCATTGCTGAGGCTCAGAAGGCGGGCGGCATTGCAGCCTTTATCGACGCCGAGCATGCCTTCGACCGCTTCTATGCTGCCAAGCTCGGAGTGGATGTCGACAACTTGCTGATATCTCAGCCGGACAACGGTGAGCAGGCTCTCGAGATAGCCGACCAGCTTATACGCTCTTCAGCGATAGACATCCTGGTGGTCGACTCAGTGGCTGCGCTCACTCCGAAAGCCGAGATTGAGGGCGATATGGGCGACAACAGGGTTGGTCTGCAGGCACGACTGATGAGTCAGGCGCTCAGAAAGCTTACGTCTACTATAAGCAAGACCAACACAACGTGCATCTTCATCAACCAGCTGCGCGAGAAGATTGGCGTTATGTTCGGCAACCCCGAGACAACAACCGGCGGTAACGCGCTGAAATTCTATGCCAGCGTGCGCCTCGACATACGCCGCGTTACGAGCATAAAAGACGGCGACAAGGTTATCGGCAATCAGGTTCGCGTCAAGGTGGTTAAGAACAAGGTGGCTCCTCCGTTCCGCAAGGCTGAGTTTGAGATTACCTTCGGCGACGGAATCTCTAAGGTTGGCGAGCTTGTTGACCTCGGCGTTGAGTATGGCATAATACAGAAGAGCGGTTCATGGTTCTCTTATCAGGGAAGCAAGCTGGCTCAGGGACGCGACGCAACCAAGACTCTGCTGAAAGACAATCCTGAACTGTGCGAGGAGATTGAGGCACTGATAATGCAGGCTATATCAGACAGCGTGGAGTAATACGCCGTCTGTCTTGTGTTATAAAGATTTTTGAATATACATCCGGCATGGGCGCAACGGCGTCTGTGCCGGATTTTTTATGTCCTGTAGGGACACACCCCAGGTGTGTCCACATCGCCTTTTTGTATAAATTATGTGCCTTTATCATCCGGACGTACCTCGGATACGTCCCTACGGTTATCTGTCATGTGTCTTGCATGGCTCTTTATTTTTGAAACTTGCAACGCTTTATTGCCTTTCATTTTGTCATCGTGTTTATGTCAAGATTTTCATGCAAAATAGAAATTGCTTAGGCAGAAATATGGTTTTGCAGGTAAACAATATTTACAAAACATCGTTAAAGGCATGTTTTTGTCTGATTAACATACCGCTTTTTGTGCGTTAATGCACTGTTTTTTCATCTTTAACTGGCCGTTTTTGGTGCCAAAAAGCAGTGGTTTTTGCCCGTTTTTCAGGCAAAATCGTTGCACACAACGCTGTAGATTGTCTGTAATGTTCTGATGCGTCGCTGCTTATGTTTGCACACGATTTTTGCCGGTTTTTACGGCCGGATGATTTTATTTTCAGAATATCGCAGTATGAGAGCGTCAGCAAAAGTCAGAGTGTAAGCGTAAAGCCCAGAATGTGTTGCAGAGTGTTATCTGTGCAAAACCTTTGTCTGAAGGGCTTTGTGCGTGCAATCATGTGCGCGCCAGTATTGTTTTTGGGCTGTTATATTTATCTATTCTGGTGATTTGTTGCAGTGTAAATTTATATGTATTTGTGTGTTTTTTTTGTTAATATTTTGACTTTTGAGTTGTATATATAGCATTATTTTCTTATCTTTGGAGAAAACTAGCGGTTATTTATTCATTTTTTATTATATAAGTTTGTTTTGTTGGTTTTAATCAGAAGGAGGATTTTTATGGAAAAGACACGAAAAGAAACTGGGTTGAAGAGATTAATGTTCAATTATATTAAACTGCTTTTCTGTGCAGTTGTGTCAGTAGCCCTTTTTTATGGTTGTGATAATAATGATGATAATATCATTGGCGGAAAGCCTCCTAAGTTATCCGAAAAAGGTTACATCTCAGAGTATATAAAGGTAAAGCAGTTGAGATATTTTTATATGAGCGACACTTACGACAGTATACAGACCGATCCATATATACGATTTTCTCTTCTTGGTGAATGGTATAGTGATGAAGCGGCAGAAGAGGTGGCAAGAGAGTTTGGTGACACGGCCTATTATCGTGCACCGGGATTTCATTTTTGGGATTCTGTTGTCAGCGACTCAATAAAAAAGATAGACGTAACATGTCGGTCAGATTATGATGCGCAGCATCCCAAGGGCACGTCGCTGGCAGACATCGTGCTGTTCTGCGGGCGTTCTTATTATGACTTTATACGCAACGGATATACTGTTGTGGATGCAGAAAAGAATAAGCCTGAAAACGAGAACTTGTGCAAATATATCGAGTCAAGATGGAGTCCTTCTGACGAAATGGGTATCGACAATCCGTGGGCAACAGTTGTGTCAGACACCCTTAAAAACATATCTTATGCCGACACCAAGCTGCTTAACGCGCGTAAGACAGTTTTATGGTTTACCAAGCGACCTGAAGGTCACGGCACATTCTGGTTTGACCTTACTATAGAGATGTCGTCCGGATTAAAGTTCAGCGTGCCCGTAACGTATCAGTATGACAGATAAGGCTGCATGCCGGTGCAAGTAAGGTTGACATCAGCGTAGAACAGATATTGTTGTCAGCAGTATGAACTGTCATGCTGCTGACAATTTTTATAGAGCAAGGCATGGCTGTTATTTTTATGTCTGCGGCGTTGGTGTGCTGGCTTGTTTGTTGTCGGTCGGGGAGAGAATATTCTTTCGTGCTTAAGGTGGGTTCTATAAATTCGCTTTTTCAGATTTTTGATTTTAGGCGAGAAGATTTTGTAAGTGAATAAAGGAGTGTAGCGGGCTACACGACTGAATGAACTTGCAAAATGAGCCGCATAAAATCAAAAAGATGAAAAAAGTCATAATCCCATTGAAAGAAAAAATAAAACGTGGGAATTTATAGAACCCACCTTAACCCTATTGGGGTATTGTGATTCAGCATCAATGCACAAAATTGATAAAGTAATATGCGGTCTAATACCAGATTTGGGCTTATGCAAAAAGTTGTCGCTGCGCTTGCTCTTGTGTCGCAGATGTGCTAACTTTGCATCCATGCAAGTAAGCGTAGAACTTCTTAAAGAATGGTTTGCCGACTTTAATGTGCGCTATTTCGGCGGCAGTCTGCCCGTGCCCGCATTTGCAGTGGGGCGCTCGCGCACGCAGCTCGGATGTATGTCGTGCAAGGTGAGGCGCAGGATGTTTTCAAAGTCGTACACCGACTACACAATACGCCTGAGCAACTATTATGATGCCGACGAGCGCCATTTTAAGAACGTTCTGCTGCACGAGATGATACATCTGTGCATAACGTCGAGGCGAATAAAGGACACGTCGCCGCACGGCGAGGTGTTCCGCAGGATGATGCGCGCCATAAACGCAGACGGCTGGAGCATAAGCGTTTCTACAAAGATGGATGCCGTACAGAGGTCTGCCGGCAAGGCGCGTAAGCGCATGAGGGTGGTCTTGGCAGTGGCTATGACCGACGGGCGATGCCTGCTCTCTGTGGTTAGTCCGCGTTATGTGCCGGCGATAGACAGAACTATGAGCCGTGCGCGTGGCGTTGTCAGATATGACTGGTATGTGTCAGACGATGACTTTTTCAGTTCGTTTCCTTCTGTGAGGACTCCCCGCGGGCGCATTGTAGGCGAAGATGTCTTTGCCGAGCTTACGGGCAGAATGAAGCCTTTAGACCGGGTGCGGGCAGGCATCAGCCAGCGCTGACGCCATGCTGCGTTGTCTGCCGTGTTGATGGCTTGCGTGTGTGTTGCCCATATTAACCCCAATCTGTCTGCCGCACATAGCTTTATCTGTTTTGTGCATTCATGTTTTCAGCCTGTCTTTATTGTTCATGTTTGCGTCTTTTTGTTCGCTATTCTTGGCATAGCGCGCTATTCCTGCAAAAAATCTAACGAAAATCAGTTTAATATAGAGTAAATATTCAGACCGAATCATAAATAAGCGATTTGCTTTAAAAGCAGTTTTTATTTAAAAATACTAACGTTTTTATTCGTTTTTACTTTTTAAGACTTTTAGTTTTATAGTTTGTGAATATTTTTGTACTTTTGTTTTACAAATATTATAATTAAAATATCACCATAATATGGCTACTTGGAAGTATACAGATATAATGGTTGATGGTCAACTGGTAAAAGCACAAACTCCAATAATCATATCTGCGAGTAGAAGTACGGATATTCCAGCTTTCTATGCAAAGTGGTTTTTTGACCGTTTGAATAAAGGATATTCAGCTTGGATTAATCCTTTCAATGGGGTTAAATCTTATGTTTCATACGATCAAACAAGATTCATTGTGTTTTGGTCAAAGAATCCACGCCCGCTATTGGATTATCTACATATTCTTGAACAAAAGAATATAAAGTGCTATATTCAATATACTCTGAATGATTATGAATATGAAAGACTGGAAAAAGTTCCGTCATTAGCAACTCGAATAGAAACTTTTAAAATGCTTGTTGAACGTTTAGGTATAGGTTCTGTTATTTGGAGATTTGACCCATTGATTCTTACAGATGATATATCAATTGATGATTTATTGAGAAAAATTAAGAATATAGGAGATAAACTTAAAGGATATACTAAAAAATTAGTATTTAGTTATGTTGATATTGGATCCTATAAGAAAGTAAAATCTAATCTTGAACGTAATGGAATTCCGTTCCATGAATGGAATGAATCACTTATGGAGGAGTTTGCTCAGAAACTTTCTGCAATGAATAAAATTCAAGGTTGGAACTATACGTTAGCAACATGTGGTGAAAAAATAAATATAAAAAAATATGGTATTGAACATAATCGTTGCATTGATGGAGATCTTATTACTGAGTTAGCATGGAATGACTCCAAGTTAATGAATTTTATGAAAGTTAAGATAGAAACTATACCATCTCCTACTTTTTTTGCAAATGCAGAGATTCCAAAAGAGGCTATAATACTTCCGCAAAACCATTATTTTATCAGTGCTCACAAGAAAGATCCTGGACAACGTGAATATTGTGAATGTATGGCAGCAAAAGATATAGGAGAATACAATACTTGTCCACATTTGTGTGAGTACTGCTATGCAAATGCAAACAAGAAAATAGCACTGATTAATTATAAATCACATCTTTCAAATTCAGATTCTGATACAATATCAGGAAAGTATTAATACTTTAATATAAAAATATTTATGGCTGAATATTATTTTAATTTACCTACAATACCCGCTTTGACAATTTCACAGCAGGCTGCGTTAGATGAAAGTGGGCAAATATCAATATCAGGAGGTCCTGGAACAGGAAAATCTGTAGTCTCTCTGTGGAGGCATATAAGAAATTTCCAAAGTACCCCCAAAAAGAAAAGTCTACTTTTGACTTATACTACAACTTTAAAGGAATATCTAGCATCAACTTGTAGGACACAAAGTATTGAGGCTTCAAACTATGTTGGTACTTCCTTGAAAAATAGTAAATTAATTAAGCAAACGAAATTTGATGAAATTATTGTTGATGAAGCACAAGATTTAGGAACTGATTTTTATATTGATATAAAATCAAAAGTTTCTTATGGGGCTGATGATGCTCAGATTTTGTATCCAGAACATAGCTCTACATTACAAGAACTGAAATCTATATTTCCAAATAATGTTGACTATGTTTTGAGTAAGAACTTTAGAAGTACTAAAGCGATAATGCAATTCGCAAAGACTTTATTTGTGAAAGCAGTTGTACCTAGTGAGGTAATATCTGATTTGGCGATTCGTAATCCTGGAGAAAAGCCTATTCTCATGATATCAAATGGCAACATTTATGATCGAACAAATGATAAGCAGAATTCTGCTATTATTGAAATTATTAAAGAATACTCATCCGATACGGAAAACGTTGCGATTTTAGTACCATGGAAGAGTGATGTACAAGTGTTTGAAAGTGTGTTAAGTGAATATGGTATTGAGGAATTTTCTGTCTATTATGAAGATAAAGAACGATTTCCTTCAGGCTGTGAATCTATTCAAAATGTTCATATAACGACTTTTAAATCTGCAAAAGGATTAGAGTTTGATACAGTTATTATTCCTAACTTTCATAAGTATAATGAAATTTTAGGTAATTTTAATGTGGAATGGAAAGATTTTTATGTTGGATGTACACGTGCCAAAAGTAATTTGTTTTTAATTAGTAATTATAACATGCCTAATCTAGATGGTGTTGTTGAAAAAATAGAATTGTAAAAATGATTAAATATTATTTACCGATAAGTTCAAAGTGTCTTGCACATTACTATGCGAGCGCTTGTATTAGCCCTAGTTGTTATATTGAGAATAGGCCTGAAGATATTCAAGATAAATTTAAAGAGTATTTATTGCTTACAGATAAATTTGGTACGAAAGAAACAAACTGCTGTCTTGAAATAGTTTTGACAGAAGAGGAAATTTCTTCTCTTATTGGAATTAGTTCTAATTGGTTTGTTTTTGAATATCCTATTCCTATTTCTCGCGTAAAGAAAATTATTTTTTCTTCTAGAGAGCAAATGGATACAACACTAACTAATATTCGAATGAGTACAGCTTTTATTCCTGACAGATTAGGTGAAGTTGCTACTTTTTCGGAAAATCCATCTACTGATTTGATTCTCCCGAATGAGATAGTACCTTTTAATCATTCTAAAAGTATTAAAAGATTTGATCGTATTTTAGGGGCTTTAGCTCTTATGAATCTTTCCCGTGAACAATACATGAACTATTGTGATAAATTTTTTGAAACATTTTCGATGTTCAATGGATATATTAATACATTACTCGTAAGTGCAAAGAAAAATCTAAGTAAGCCTTTGTGTAGCTATTTGGAAGAAGAAGGTCAATTTAGAGATAAAGTACAACAACTTGAAGCTCCTTTATCAGAAGAATTAGTTTATAGTACAGCCAAAGCGGAAAATGTTCAAATTGATAAAAATAGAATTACAAAGGTTATTAATCTTTTATCTCTAAAGAATTGGTCATATATCTATGCTTTTATATACCAGTATGGTGTAGGAAGTGAATCTAAAAGAAAGAGGATTGATTCTTTTATCATCAATAATTTTAAAAGTGATGAACTTTTAGAAAAACCGAGTTCGGATACTTTAGCTCTATTATATGGTTACAATAGAGGTTATAGTGTCTTCAATAACGCGTATGGTCTCGATGCAAATAATAAACAAGCATTAAAGTTTAAAATGGAAAGTCGATTGGATCATTATATTATTGAAAGTGTTTATCAATATGTCTTTCATGGTAGGGTTTATGACAAGCCTTTTGATTACATTGATAATTGGTGTCCAATGCAAAACTTTCATAAACATTTAAGTTCAACAGATTATGTGATTCTTGACACGATAGTTATTGGTAAAAAAAAAGCAAAAGTATTTTCTACAGAATATTGGCTTGGATTTTTTCAAAGTCTTAAAGGTGGTATTTGGACTCCATTGCGAGAACTAATAGGTACAGAAAAAGTTGAAACCAGCATTAAAGAATTAGCTAACATTATTAATACTGATTTGAAAGATGAGTGGAATGACAAGTTGGAGGAAATAAATGCAAATTATTCCTTAAAGTTAGCAAACAAGGAGTGTCAGATAGAATCGTTAAACTCTGAAATAAAATTATTAAAACAGAAATTAACGGTTAAAAATAATACGTCTGGGAATTTTGCAGCCAAGTCTGATTATAGTTTAGAACATTTACAATTAAAACCTGATATTCCAACGGATTGTGATTGTTGTGAGAATAGTACTTATTCAATTGATGATCTTTTTAATTTATACGACAAATATCGGAATAAAAATTTCCCTATTGATGAATTGAAAAAGACTTTAAAAGAAAATAATATACAATATAGTAAGTCAATGAAAAAAGAAGAACTTGCTAGGTTACTAGCAAAATATCGTTATAAAACTAAAAATGAATAATTATGGCATTCTTTGAGTGTTTAAATTTAGATACAATTAACAGCTCTGTTGGATTAAGTGAGATAATAGACAATAATATAGAAGAACTTTTTTCGTTTCGCAGACTTAGTCATAATGAGATTATAAAGAGTTCAGATATAGTAGAGAGGTTAATTCTGTTAAAACATAGATATTTGGAGCAACTAGATTATGAATCTTCAAATTATAGATATTTTATTTTAATGTTGCTTGATATTTGTGAACGTCTGAATCTTAGAGAGCCGATACCTATTCTTTATAGAATTATAACTGAAAATGGTATTGCTATTAATAGCAGAATGGAAGCTGGTCTCACTTTTGTATATCCGAAACCTTCAGATGCAGATGAAATGGTCTCAAAAATGCCATTCATTTGTGATAAACTACAATATGCGATTCAAAATGAAGAAGATACGAGTAGTGATAGTATTATAACTTTCTTATATTATTATACAGCAGTTATTGATTCACTGCATGTGACAAAGGCAAATGAAGTACGCAATCTATTTTTGGAATATTTGGAGAATGACTCGTTTCCATTTCTTTCACAAATAAGTGAAATTGCAACTTATGATGTTGCTTGCAATGAAACAATTGCTAAAATAGAAAAGTATATAGACAAAATTACAAATAATTTATATGCATCAAATATTTCAAATAGTGAGGATAGTTTTTTAATAGAGGAGGACACTGATTATTCTGATACTATTAATAGTATTAGTTCTATTACATTTGATAAAATTAGAGAAATTTCAGTTAATAATTCAGGAAAGAATCTATTAAAAAATCGTGGCGTAGAAATTATAGATAATGAGGAAGATTTGTATACATATTTGAAGAGTTATGGTCCAATGCATAAGGCTAAAGTTCTTTCTGCAATAGACGAACCTTTCCCACAATATTTTGACCAACCTGTGACTGTTATAGACTGGGGATGTGGACAAGGATTGGCATCCTTTGTCTTAATGGAAAAGTTAGGTACTGAAAATATACGTCAAGTAATTCTTATTGAACCGTCTGAATTAGCACTAAGAAGAGCAGCTCTTCATTGTAAAGCTATTAATCCTAATGCAAATATAATTACTATTCAAAAAAAACTTGATTCTCTTGAAGTTAATGATTTTAGAAGAATAAAATATAGTAATGTGATTAATTTATTCTCAAATATTTTAGATATAGATGATTATAGTGTTAATCATCTTACATCTCTTTTAGAAAAAATCAAAAAGTCGAATAATTATTATGTATGCGTTAGTCCTCACATTGATGAACTTAAGACTGCAAAGATAAATATGTTTCATAATTATTTCAAAGATAGCAAGGGGTATGAATGCATACATGAAGAATCAAATACAAAAAATAATAAATATTGGTTATGTAATAATGTTTATAAAAGTAAGTTGTTGAAGCATGGTGCTTTTGATTGTGGATTATATATAACTTCAAATGGTTGTGAAAAAAAATGGACTAGAGAGCTACGAGTTTTTAAAGCTTAAATGATTTTTATAGTAATCATCGAACGGCATAAATATTTATCCTATTATAAGCAATGGGCGCCCCTGCATCAAGCAGAAGCGCCCACCTCGTGTCGGTTTTATTTATCTGAAAGTTTAAGAAGTCTTTTTTTATCCGTTTTTGAGCTTGTCGCTATATAGTTTAAAGAAGTCAAAGTTCAGTATTCTTGATATTTTCATAAGCTCATCAGTGTCAATCGACTTTTTTCCAAATATTTTATAAACATTGGTCCGGCTGCATCCCAACTGGCCGGCCAGCCACACCACAGACTGTTTTCTTTCTCTTAGCTTGGCCTTTATCAGCAGGCCTATTGTTGTCTTATCTGTGTTTGTCTTTTTGGTATCTTGCATTTCCTTTTATGTGTATTGGTGGTGTGGTTCCCTTTTTCTTACTTATCTCTCTGCCGGCACATTCATGTCCGTAAGCTGCCGGCCTGTTTTTTTACGTATACAAAGTTACGCCAAAGAATCATATTGTGCAAGTGCGGTTTTGCCGGTGTTGGAGTGAGGTTGACACAAGGGTGATTATCAGGTGATTTTTTGTGATTATCCGGTAAAAAGAAAATGCCCCGGCAGCATGTTTTGCTGTCGGGGCATATGTCGTTTTATGGTTTAGCCTGCATTGCAGCAGCTATTTTCAGCTGTGCCCTGGGGCTTTGCCGGATGAATTTATTGCAAAGCAGGCTTGTGGTCTTGTTAAAGATTAGCCAACTCTATCACTTTGTCTACTGCAGCAGACAGTCCGTCGATGTCTTTTCCGCCTGCAGTTGCGAAGTGAGGCTGTCCGCCGCCGCCGCCCTTTATCAGCTTGGCAGCTTCGCGCACCATCTGTCCGGCGTTGAGTCCGTGTTCCTTCACGAGGTCTTCGCTTATCATGACGCTGAGGGTGGGGCGTCCGTCAAAGGTGCTTCCCACAACGCAGAGCATGCGCTCAGGTTCGGCTGCACGTATCTTGAACACGAGGTCTTTGGCTGCGTCCTGCTTCATTATCAGTGTGGAAGCGATGACCTTCACTCCGTTTACGATGCGGGCCTGAGATATGAGCTTCTCCTTAACTCTCTCAACTCTCTCGGCTTGGAACTGCTCAATGCTCTTCTTCATTGAGTCGTGCTCCTCGATATATTTCTCTATCACGCCGAGCAGATCCTTGGTGTTGTTGAACAGAGCCTTTATTGCCTTCATTCCGTCCTCAAGGTCGTACATCAGCATTTCGCACTCTTTTCCGGTCTTGGCCTCTATACGGCGAACTCCGGCGGCAACGCTGCTCTCTGATATTATCTTGAACATGCCGATGCGGCCTGTAGAGTGGGCGTGGATACCGCCGCAGAACTCAATGCTCGGGCCAAACTTAACCACGCGCACCTTGTCGCCGTATTTCTCGCCGAACAGGGCTATGGCGCCCATCTTCTTGGCTTCGTCGAGCGGCATGTCGCGGTGTTCGTCGAGCGGTATGTCCTGACGTATCATGTCGTTGACAAGCATCTCAACCTTGCGTATCTCCTCGTCGGTCATCTTCTGGAAGTGAGAGAAGTCGAAGCGCAGCGTGTCGTGTGATACGAATGAACCCTTCTGCTCAACGTGGTCGCCCAATACCTGCTTCAGGGCATAGTCGAGCAGGTGGGTGGCCGTGTGGTTTGCGGCGCTTGCCTCGCGCTTGTCGGTGTCTACGCATGCCATGAAGTCGGCCTCAGGATTCTTTGGCAGCTCCTTAACGATGTGTATCGACTGTCCGTTCTCGCGCTTGGTGTCTATGATGTTCACTGTTTCGTTCTCGCTTACCAGCACTCCGCAGTCGCCAACCTGACCACCCATCTCGCCGTAGAATGGTGTGTTGTCGAGCACGAGCTCATAGAAGGTGTTCTTCTTCTGTGTCACTTTGCGGTAGCGCAGTATGTGGCATTCGTATTCAGTGTAGTCGTAGCCTACGAAGTTCTGCTCGCCCTGGCTCAGCTCTGTCCAGTCGCTGTTTTCAACGGCAGCGGCGTTGCGCGCTCTTGCCTTCTGCTTCTGCATCTCCTCGTCAAACTGTTTCTCGTCAACACTGAGTCCGTTTTCGCGGCAGATGAGTTCAGTGAGGTCGAGCGGGAATCCGTAGGTGTCGAACAGGCGGAATGCCTTTGTGCCGTCGAGCACGGTCTTGCCTTCGGCCTTAACCTCCTGCATGGCGTCAGACAGCATGTTGATGCCGTTAGACAGCGTGCGCAGGAACGATTCTTCCTCTTCCTTTATTACCTTGGTTATCAGTTCGCGCTGTGCGGTAAGTTCGGGATAAGCCTCGCCCATCTCGTGTATCAGCGTAGGCATGAGCTTAAACATGAATGCCTCTTTCTGGTTGAGGAAGGTGTATGCGTATCTTACGGCGCGGCGCAGTATGCGGCGTATAACGTAGCCTGCCTTTGCGTTGCCCGGCAGCTGGCCGTCGGCTATTGAGAAGGCTACGGCACGCAGGTGGTCGGCAACCACGCGCATTGCCACGTCGGTTTTCTCTTCCTTGCCGTATTCCATGCCTGAAAGGCGTGAAATCTCCTTGATGATAGGCTGGAAGATGTCGGTGTCGTAGTTAGAATGCTTGCCTTGCAGGGCACGCACAAGGCGCTCGAAGCCCATGCCGGTGTCTATTACGTTCATTGACAGCTTTTCGAGAGAGCCGTCGGCCTTACGGTTGAACTGCATGAACACGAGGTTCCATATCTCGATAACCTGTGGGTCATCCTTGTTTACAAGTTCGCGGCCCGGTGTCTTTGCTTTTTCTTCGGGAGTACGAGAGTCGAGGTGAATCTCTGAGCAAGGTCCGCAGGGGCCTGTGTCGCCCATTTCCCAGAAGTTGTCGTGCTTGTTTCCGTTGATTATGTGGTCAGCCGGAACATGCTTTGCCCAGAAGGCAGCAGCCTCGTCGTCGCGGCTGAGATTTTCTTCGGGAGATCCTTCGAACACGGTTACGTAGAGGTCGGCCGGGTCTAGGTGAAGTACGTCAACGAGATATTCCCATGCCATGTCTATGGCGCCTTCTTTAAAGTAGTCGCCGAAGCTCCAGTTGCCGAGCATCTCGAACATGGTGTGGTGGTATGTGTCGTGGCCCACTTCCTCAAGGTCGTTGTGCTTTCCGCTCACGCGGAGACACTTCTGCGAGTCGGCCCTGCGTCTTGGTTCGGGGTCGCGTGTTCCCAGTATGATGTCCTTCCATTGGTTCATGCCTGCGTTAGTAAACATCAGTGTCGGGTCGTCTTTAATCACCATCGGTGCCGACGGAACAATCTGATGTCCTTTCGATTCAAAAAACTTTTTGAACGATTCACGGATTTCGTTAGCTGTCATCATTTTCTTTATATTTTGTTTTTGTTCTTTTCACGATAAAGGTAAAATGCCTATTTGGGAGCAAAATTATAAAATAAATCCCATAAATCATTAAATAATTGTGTAAAACATACAATTCTGTTGTCTGTGCGGCAAATTATTGTGTCGCAGGACGGCATGAGCCTGTCGGCAGCGTCTTTATCTGCAACTTGAAGAAATGTATTATTTTTTCGGTTGACAGCATGAAAATGAAAAAAAAATGATAAATTTGCAACATCAGACGTTACATATTTTAATTTCCACGAATTATGGCATTGAACACAGAAAAGAATCTTAAGCTTTATTACTCGATAAAGGAAGTGGCAGCCATGCTCAACGTGCCCGAGAGCATGCTGAGGTTTTGGGAAAAGGAGATACCGATGTTGCGGCCGAAAACAACCGGTAACAATGTGCGCCAGTATACGCAGGCCGACATTGAGAATGTAAAGGCCGTGTATAATCTTGTCAAGGTCAGGGGCTTTAAGCTGTCGGCTGCGCGTAAGATGTTGCGCGAAAACAAACAGGCTGTTGACGGCAATGCGCGTGTTATGGAGAGTCTGATAAAGGTGCGCGACGAACTGAAGTTGCTCAAAAAGCAGCTTGATTATCTTGAGTAGTATTGTTTTTGCGATACCTCGCAAGATAACTTTCCGGCTTTGCTTTCTGCATATGTCTTCAGTTGCCTGTATACCTTGATATACACCTAATTGTACATCTTGAGGGTATGCGTTGAGGTTTGCTGTGTTTGTAGTGGATACAGGCTGTTCTCAGACATGAAGTAGTATACCGAAAAATAAATTCTTTATTAGAAAATCCCATTAAATCATTATTCCGTACATGATTTAATTCTACAAAAATATTGATGCCTTCATACGTCATGTTGTTTCCTGTTATTGTCCTGTCGTCTGCTTTTTGTGGAAATAGACCGCTATGCCTCTGAAAAAGCAAATGACTATACGCTAAATTTAAGACAATAATCCTACCGGATCTTAATGAAAGCAATTTGGGATAAAAGCAGATGCCAGGAGACTTCACAGTGTCCTGGCATCCTTTCAATACATAAAATCAAATTATTAACTTTGAATTTTAGTCTGGCTCTTTATTTATTAACGTATTTTTTGCCATTGATTATAACGATACCCTTTGCATTCTTGTTAACACGCTGTCCGGCGATGTTGTATGCAGGAGCATCAACGTCATTCTTGTCGGTGTTAATCTCTGTGATGTCAGTGCTGCCGCCAGAGAGCAACTTAAGAGTAGAACCGTCTTCTGCAACGATGCTTACGTCAACAGGATTCTCGCTGTAGCAGAAGCCTTTGAAAGAAGCTTTTGAACCAACTGCGTTGAATACATAGTTGCAGTCTGCATAGACCTTGAACATGATTACGCCAAGACCATTGCCGGCAGATGTAGCTTCAGCATTGTTGTTGTGATAAATCTGAATAGGCCAAAGGATTGTACCGTTGCTCTGGTCATAGAAACCTTCCTCGTCAGCTGGCAGAGTGTATGCAAGCACGCCGTTTGTTATAGGGTCTGCGTTCTTGTCAGCGTCATCAGCAATGTTCATAGCAAGAGTGTAAGAGAGGCATTTGCCTTCTTCAAATACAGTGTATGCCTTGTTTGAAGAAGCCTTTAAAACAGCATAGAAATAACCGTCCTTCTTAGCCTTTACTACATAGTAAGCGCCTGTTCCCGGTTGTACGAAGTTCTTTGCAGGATCCTCACCGCCGGCTCCTTTAGGGTTGCTGTTTCCCTGAAGACCTAAGTCAGAGCAGTCAACGTCTTTGTCTGCACCAAAGCGTACTTTGTTGTAACCGTTGAATGCGATATCCACAGCCTTGTACTGATCAGCAGCGCCTGTTGAAACTGTAACGTCTTCGTTGTCAACTATAACAGAGTTTGCGTCGATGGCTGTCAGTGCAGTAGGGTCAGCTGCGCCCTTTTCAGTCAGCCATGCTTTGGCGTCAATTGTACAAACGTTCTGCGCGCTGGCGCAAATTCCTGCCATAAGGGCAAGTGATAAAGATAAAATTTTTTTCATAAGTTTTAATTTTAGTGATTAATAAAGTTATTATAAAGTTTTCTTTTAAATATTTGTTATATGTATGCTGCAAACCTTGAATTTGCAGCATACATTTTCTTTTGGTTATTCTGCAGTAGTGAGCGTTCCTGTAAACGTATTTGTCGAAGTGTAGGTCTTTCTGCCTTCGGTTATGGTCGTTACATATATAAATGTAATTTCGCCGTTAGTTACCTTGGCGCTGAAATTGCCGAGGTTTGCACTTTTGTTATTTGTCAGGATATATCCCGAAGTGCTGTTTCCCGAACAGTTTGCTACATCTGATATTTCTTCTTTGACAACAGGATCGGCCTGTTTCAGTGTTACATTGGCAACCCACTGTCTATTGGCAGACAATTCTATTGTTCCTGTAGCTTCGTTTTCATCTTGCAGCTCGCCAGATGAGTTTGTGAGCTTCTGGTTCCATGTGCCGATATATGTTCCTGCAACTTCCTGTTCCGGGTTTTGTGTCCCTACAGCTTCATCGTCGTCATCGCTGCATGCGCTGAAAGTCATCAAGGCCATTATCAGTGTTAAGAATAAATATGTTTTCTTTTTCATTGCTTTCATTTTTTATGTTATTAAAGTCAATCTATTAATAGCCGGGATTCTGGTCCTCTTCAGTCATGCTGTCGTTGCCTGAAATTTCTGATGTCGGGATAGGACGATACCATTTTGTCTCTCCTTTAATGTTTTTCATATCCTCGGCACTTGTAACGAAATAGTTGTATGCCACGTTGTAGCGAACCAGCTGACGTGTACGGCGAAGGTCAACCCAGCGGGTCTGTTCTGCGTAACATTCACGTGCACGCTCGTCCAGAATCAAGTCAAGCAGAGTGAAGTTTGAAAGCATGACGCTTACTTCATAGTCAGCAAGGCTGTTAAGATGAGGTGCTCCGGCGCGGTCGCGCACTGCGTTGATTTTCTCAAGGGCCGCAGTTTCGTTTCCTGCCATATAATAGGCCTCGGCAGCAGTAAGATATGTTTCAGATGCATGGAGGACTACGATGTCGCGGTAGCTGATGGTCTTTCCGCCCATAGATGCGGTCGGGTCGTCCCATTTCTTAACGCACGGCGTTGTTTCCAAAGATGTTCCTCTGTTGTTGTCATTGAGGTTCTGATTGGTTATCGTCGGTGTAAGGAAGTTGCCTTCTGCGTCAAACTTGTAGACAAATATCTGTCCGTCGTGGAGCAGGTTGGCATGAGGCTCCTTCGGATGCTTGTTCGGGTCGCGTACAAACTGCGATTTGTGCGCTGTTAGATATGCCTCAAATTCGGCTTGAGAAACATAAGTTGGAGCATAGTATGCAAATATTGGCAATGTGTTTTTGTCAACACTTGTGTTGTAGTATGCAAAGTATCCATATTTAGTCCAGTCGGCCACGCTGTTGTCATACTGATACATTGTTGTCATGAATGTAGCGTCCCAGCGTGTGTCTCCTTTCTCCCACAGTGCCAGAGAGCGTGTGTTGAGAGCCTTGTTAGAGGTTGAATACTTCTGTCCCTGAGCTACGTCGCCGTAATAGTGGCAGTAGTAGATGTCGAGTTCGTGTCCGCCGTCGCTTATATCTCCGGGCCATCCTGCCTTGTCATATTGAACTGCGAAGAATGTCTCGGGATTGGTGTCCTCATTTGACGGCAGCCATTTGTCTTCGAACGATTGTGTGAGCGGTATGCCGCTGATGGCAGCCTCGGCAGCCTGTGCTGCCTTCTCGAAGTTTTCTTTTGATGTTATGGTGTATGTGCCGGCATTTTCGTCAGTGAGAGTAGTGTTGCAGTCCCAGCCGTGTGCAAGATATATTTTTGCGAGCAGGGCTTGTGCAGCTTTTTTATTTACGGAGCCGTCATGTGTTATTTCAGGAATTTCGCTTGAGTTGATAACTTCCTGAAGGTCGTTTTCACAGTTGGTGTAAATAGTTTCGAGGTCTGTGCGCGGATAGTCGCGGCTTGCGCTCTGAATGTAGGTGTCAGAGTAGGGCACTGCTCCAAACTGCTGTGTCATGAGATAATATCCGTAAGCTCTAAGGAATAGGCCTTCTGCACGATATCTCTTGTATTCTTCTCCGCTGTAGTTGATAAGACCGTTGGCATTATTTATAAGTCCTGTACATGCAACGTAGTAGTCTTTAACTTCGTCTGTCTCAGCGGTCAGCGAATAATCCTGGAATACTGATGCACCCTGACCACGGCAAGGCATATAGAGGTCTGTGCCGTCATCGTTGATGTTTAATGCCGTAGCCAGATTCTTTAAAGAAAGGAATGCATATGCCCTGAAAGACTCCAGTCCTTCTTTTGTCCTGAAATATGTTTCAGGATCCATTTTGTCTCCTCCGGCTGTCTTGTTTTCTGCTTCAAGGAAGTCCGAGCAGCTTGTGGCCGACATCAGTGCCAGAAGAGCCATTGTTATGATATATGATATTTTTTTCATTTTTCTTGATTATTGAAGTTAGAATTTAAGACTTGCACCAAATTCCCATGTAACGGTGCTAGGACCATCGTTTTCTGCACCGCCTCCGGCCCATTCCGGATCAAATCCTTTGTAGTCGGTCCATACGAACGGGTTGGTTACTGTGCAATAAAGGCGCAGATGGCTGATGCCGATCTTGTTGATCCATTTCTTCGGGAACGTATATCCGAGAGTAATGTTCTTGACTTTTACGAAAGACGCGTCTGTGATGGCCTGGCATTGTGAGCCGTCACGGTTGAAGGCATGTGTTCCGTTAAGACCTGCAGTGTTTCCGTCGTTCGGGAAAGGATATGCACCGTAGTGTGTGGTCTGCTGGTATACCGGGTTGATGTATGTTCCGTCGGGATTAATACCGTCGCAGTCGATAAGTGTTCCTGCCGGGATATAATAGTCAACATTCAGGTGCATCCATCCACGGTCTTTATAGTCGAGATATTGTGCATAGAAGTCAGAGTACACCTTATAGTTCTGCTTGGTGTAAAGTGATGCAGACAAGTCCCAGTTCTTGTATGACAGAGATGTTGTGAGGCTTCCTGTCCATGACGGGTCTGACCTGTAAACCTTCTTGTCTTTGTCGTCGATAGTTCCGTCGCCGTTGACATCTTCTATAATCGGGTTGCCTTCCTGCAGTCCGTAGCAAATGTTGTAATAGTCATATTCTTTCATTGTTGAGCCTGGTGTAAGGCCTTTTGCCACGGCTATTTCTGTGTTAGGCACAATCATGTCGCGGTCGGTTACGATGCCGGCCCAGTGATATCCGTATACGTTGTTGATAGAGCATCCAATGAAAAGGTTGTCGTTAGGCAGGTTTGCACCTGAACCGTTGATTTCCTTCACCTTGTTGATGTTGCGTGCATAGTTTAAAGAGATGTCCCAGCGCCAGTCTTTTGTGATGACAGGAATTGCGGTTACAGCAAATTCGATACCTCTGTTCTGCACGCTTCCTACGTTTGTGTTAAGCTTCATGGGGTTGCCGTCGCTGTCTGTTCCGGCTTCGAGCGGAAGCTCTACAGAGTAGAGAAGGTCGTCTGAGGTCTTCTGATACAGATCCACGCTACCGAAGATGCGGTTCTTGAGGAAGCCGAAGTCGATACCGAAGTTGATTTCCTTAGACTCTTCCCATGTCAGGAATCTGTCTACGATGCTGCTCGGATAGAAAGCGTTTACGTAAGTGCTTCCGAAGGGATAGTAAACCGGACCGGCTACTGTTGTTCTTGTAGCATAGTTTCCTACGCCGGTGTTGTTACCTGTTACACCGTATGAGAGTCTTACCTTTAAGTTAGAGAGCCATTTTACGTTCTGAAGGAACTTCTCTTGTGACGCGCGCCATGCAACGGCAACAGACGGGAAGCATCCCCAGCGCTGGTCTGGTTCAAATTTTGAAGAGCCGTCCCAACGCACAGTTGCGGTAAGCATATATCTCTCGTCGAAGGTATAGTTGGCGCGAAGAGCGTATGAAATCATACTGTTTTCACTGAAAGAGTTGTTCGTATTGGTAAGGTCAATGGTTCCTGATGACAGATTGTACCAAAGTGAGCCGTCGAGCACACCCTGTGCTGCCTGATTGGTGGCTTCGGTGTCGCTTGCCATCATAGAGAACAGTCCCATGAGGTTAACGGCGTGTTTCTTTGCAAACACTTTGTCGAATGTAAGGATGTTGTCCCATGTCCATTGTATGTTGCGTGACGTTGCAAGACTTGCCGTGTTTACAGGGTTTCCGTTGGTGTCGGTTGTACCTACTACTGTGGCTCCGGCATAGTCGAGCACATAGTCGGTGAAAACACCGTCACGGTAATAAGTGAAGTTTGGCGAGAATGTTGTCTTGAACGTGAGTTCTTTTATCGGCTTGATTTGCAGATATACATTGCCGAGCATGCGCCATGTCTGACGCTTGTGTGTGTATACGTCCATCAGGTAGAGCGGGTTGTACTGTCCTGAGAACTGGTGGCCTGTTGACGAGGCCGTACCCATGGCTACAGAGTTGCCTGGATAGTAGTTTTTATATATTTGTCCGTATTGGTTGTAATAGTAGCCGGTGTATCCTTCCTCCGGAATGTTTCCGTTGGCATCATAGATATATCCGTTTCTTTCGTCCGGCTGTGTTGAATATGGCTGGCAGAACGGATTGAGCCTGTAGGCAAGCTCTATGGCGTCATCGTTTGCATATTCGTTTCTGATATAAGCCATGTTTACGGTGAATCCGCCGCTGATAATCTTGTTGATCTGTGCGTCAAGACTGCCCTTGAAGCTGAACTGGTCTCTGCTGTCGCCTACATAGATACCTTTCTCCTGGTTGTAGCCGAGTCCGACATGATAGTTTACTCTTTCAGACGCTCCGCTTATGGCCACGTAATGGTTTTGCTGTGTTCCGTTGCGTGTTGCCAGATCTGCCCAGTCAGTGGTCTGTCCTCCTGCAATAATCTGTTTTAGGATAGAATTTCCGTCTCCGTCAACCAGTGCCATTTGATCAAAATTGCCCATGATGTACATCGGGTTGGCCAAGTTGGTCTGTCCTTGTCCATAAGAAAGGAACTTCAGGAAGCGGTAATTGTAGAATTGCTGTCCGGTCTGGAATTCAGGCATACGTGCAACTTTTGATACGCCGTAATAGCCGTCGTATGAGATGGTCGGCTTGCTCATTTTCTTGCCGATGTTAAGGCTTCCTTTGGTTGTAACCATAATCACACCGGCTGTGGCGCGTGAACCGTATATCGCGGTTGACGATGCGTCTTTCAGAACGTCGATGCGCTCAATGTCTTGCTGGTTAAGGAAGTTGATGTCGTCGCAGATTATTCCGTCAACAACATAAATAGGTTTAGTGTCAGAGTTTGTAGATGATTTTCCGCGAATCTCAATGTCAAAGTCTCCGCCGGCACGGCTTGAGTTCTTTGTAATGTTGACACCAGGAACGGTACCCTGAAGACCTTCCATGACAGTTGCGGCTCCTTTGGCTGTTACGTCTTCCGTGCTTAGTGAACTCACTGATCCTGTGAGGTCGCTTTTTTTCATGGTTCCGTATCCTACAACAACAAGCTCGTCAAGTGCCTGGTTGTCTTCTTGCATGACAAGGTTTAGTGTGGAACTGTTGCCTACTTTTACATTCAGGTCTTTATAGCCGATGTAGGTAATTTTAAGGTTGGTCGACTCTGTTGCATTAGGAATCTTAAAATTACCGTCGATGTCAGTTATAGCACCTGCTTTTCCGTCGACAAGGACTGTAACGCCGATCATTGGTTCCCCGTTAGCGTCTCTCACCGTACCGGTAATTACCTTTTGCGCAAATGCAGAAAGGCATATTACAGGCAGCATTGATGCCAATAGGATTCTTCTTGTTAGTAAATGCATAAATGTTTTATTTTTAATTGTTAGTAGTTAGTGTTTCTCTATATATGATTATATGTTTGCTCTATTTTTTCATGGCCGTTTTCATGGTATTTTTATCAGTAGGCCAAGTAGATTTCTGCCGGTTAAAGTAGATTTGTTATGTGCAAATATACAATAATTTTAAATTCAAGACAAATAAAAACACTTTTTTTTGATGTTTGTCGGATAATTTATTTTGTTATATAACCTTAATATTTGATTTATTGGCTTATTTTTTAATGCTTTTGTGTTTAGTTTTTTGCTTAAATAATGTTGTATTTTGGCAATTCTTTAGGTTGTATTATATATTATGGTAGGTGGGCTTGGTGTCAGGATGGGCCGGTTAAGACTTTGTCTGATTCATAATAAATGTTAACGTATGGGCTGCTGCTTATGTAACAAATATGGGGTATGGGCTACGGATGTTGAGTTGATTCAGAATAGGAAACTGTTGTTGCTGTTGATCGGCAAAGTAAAACGCAGTGCCGGATTTGTTTCTGGCTTGTCGCCATGTCATGGTTCTGATGTTGCGCCCTTTAGGGAGGATATAAAACAGAAAACTTTTTGATTTTAACGCTTTCAGACTGGCTTTTTCTAACGGAATGGAATTATTTTATGAAAAAAGCCGTAAATTCGTTCGTTTTGCTAAAGTGTTGATTCCTAGCGGCTTATGTCGTCGTTGCAGATACTTCTCGATTGTTAAAAAAGCTAACTGGGCCGTTTGCTCATCAAAAACCATAGGTTTATGCACCGCAGGTAGTACATTTTTCATGCCTGAAGCAATAGTTTTGGCGTCTTAAATTGCTGTTTTGAGGGCAAGAAAGTGTCTGATATGCAAATAAATGTTATAGAAATTGGTGCGTTATATTTATCGACTTAACAATTATTATAATTATGCTTTCTATTTTGCAGAAAACTCTGAACATAAATTTTGTAAAGGTTTTTCTGCCGAGACTTTTGTGCCGGGCTGTTTTGTTGGGTGGTATTGATTGCATAAAAATAAAAGCCAGACATCGCAACGGATTGTTGTTGCTGTCTGGCTTTTATCATGTTGTGTGATATAAGTCGCGCGGCAGATTGTCTTGATCTTTGCCGCTGTATCTGTCTGTTTGATTATATTTCAGGTATCCAGCTGTTGTCCATCTTGAAGACGTTGTCAACTGTTATCTTGGCAGCCTCTTTTTTTGTCAGTTGCTTGCTCCATGGTGCCCTTTCTTTCGTTGTTGCTCCGGCACCGCTGTTGTTGTATTCCATGTAGCGTGCTGTCTTTTCGTTCGAAGCCTTGCCCCAGTTGTGCCATCCGGCAGGCAGAATGTGACTGCCAAGCTCGCAGTTCATGAACAGGGTGAAGGCGTAAGGGCGCCACGGACGTCCGAGATATACCTTTGTAACGCCTTCGGCTGCCGTAAACTTGCAGCGGTTGAACACGTAGCCGAAAGCCACGTCTGCCGGCGTTGAGGCTGCTGTGACGTAAGAGTTTTGCTTGCTGTGTATGGTGCAGCCTTCAAACCATGCCGTAGACGGACCGAAGATAAAGTCGGTTGTTCCCTCGATGTAGCAGTTCTTAAAGTATAGTCTGGTGTTGGCCAGACCTGTATACACTGTGTCCTGGTTGCCCAGCAGGTGGCAGTTTACAAACACGAGATGGTCGCCTTCTGTGTGAAGTGCCACGGCCTGTCCAAGCTTTGCGGCATTGTTTTCTATCGTGATATTCTTAAATGTGATATAGTTGCCTTCCACTTTGACGGTGTATGTGCGGAATGTTCCCATGGGCTTGTTGGTGTCTTCAAGCCTTATGTTGGCGTGGTCGTCGTAGGTTATTATGGTGTTTTCTGCATCTTCGCCGCACACTTCGATGTTGGTGAGCCACGACGGTATTATCACTTTCTCCTTATATACGCCTTTCTTTACGTATATTACTTTGTGATATTCCATGAATGCGCGGCACACTTCAACGGCCTCGTTGATGGTTCTGAACTGGCCGGTGCCGTCTCTCGAAACCACCAGCGTGTCGGGATTGTCATAAGGGTTGGCTGCGTTTGCCGTAAATGCGGCCAGTGCCGCAATGATAGTGATGAATAGTTTTTTCATAGTTGTGTTTTTTGACAGGCTGTGCCATACGGGCACGACTGCCTCAGCCGGCTGTTACGCCGGCTGTGCATGGCCAGCCGGAAGTTGTTTATAATATTTGTTTTATTTCTTGTAGTCCTTCTACTTTCTTCAGTTTTCCCATTATAGTCCTGACGTCGTCGCGGTCGTGTATCCTCAGTTCGAGTGTTCCGTCAAATATTCCTTCTTCGCACGACAGCGTCACTCTGTGTATGTTTACGTTAAGCTCGTCGGATATAACCTGGGTAACCTCGTTGAGCATGCCGATTCTGTCTATTCCTTTTATCTCTATTACTGCATCGAAGAGCAGTTTCTTGTGCATGTCCCATTTGGCATCGAGTATGCGGTTGCCGTATCCAGATTTTAGCTTTGCTGCAACGGGGCACGACCTTTTGTGTATCTCAATGCGGTTCTTGCCGTCGATAAATCCTAGTGCGTCGTCGCCGGGTATGGGGTGACAGCAGTCAGGGAAGATAAACTGGTTTATGTTGTCGTCTGTGATATATATAGGCTTTTTGCGGTTGAAGCCTTCTTTTACGATGAAGTAGTTTGGCTTCTTGTTCTCGTTGCCTTTCTTCTTTTCCTTGCCCAGGAACGGCACAAACTTTCGCCATGTTACGGCCGAGTTCTGCTTTCTCTTACCGTTAATCTCGTCGATGTCTTTATCGCTGAGTATGATATTCTTCTTTCCTATTGCCTTGAACAGTTCGTCCGGCTTCTGCACCTCGTGGAATTCGCATAGCTTGTCGATTACAGACGAGTTGATTTCCAGTGAGTGCTTGCTAAGGAATTCAGACAGAATCTCTTCGCCTTGCTTCTGTATCTCGCGGGCTTCGCGGCGTAATATTGCCTGTATCTTAGCCTTTGCCTTTGCCGTTGATGCAAAGTTTATCCATGATGGCTGCACGTGCTGCGAGTTTGAGGTGAGAATTTCCACCTGGTCGCCGCTTTGCAGCTTGTGGCTCAGCGGTACGAGCTTGTGGTTTACCTTTGCGCCTATGCAGTGGCTGCCGAGGAATGTGTGTATCTGGAATGCAAAGTCGAGGGCCGTACAGCCTGCCGGCATGGTCTTTATCTCGCCTTTTGGGGTAAATACAAATATCTCTGATGCAAAAAGGTTGAGCTTTATAGCGTCGAGGAAGTCCATTGCATCGGGCTGCGGGTCGTCAAGAATCTCTTTGATGGTGCGCAGCCAGTTGTTAAGTTCGCCTTCGTCTTCAGTAATTTCGTCGCCTTCTTTATATTTCCAGTGTGCGGCAAAGCCCTGTTCTGCCACTTCGTCCATTCTTTCAGAGCGTATCTGTACCTCAATCCATCGGCCCTGCTTGCTCATCAGAGTTACGTGCAGAGCCTGATATCCGTTGGCCTTGGGATGGTTTACCCAGTCGCGCAGACGGTCTGGGTGCGACTTGTAGATCTGGCTTATCGCCACATATATGTTGAAGCATTCGTTGACTTCCTCTTCACGTTTCTTTGGCTTGAAGATTATTCTTACAGCCAGAATGTCGTAAACCTGGTCGAAGCTTACGTGCTTGTTCTGCATCTTGTTCCAGATGGAGTAGGGACTTTTCACCCTGGCTTTTATTTCATATTCAAGTCCCATCCTGTCGAGAGCCTGCTTTATTGGACCTGTAAAGTCGTCAAACAGACTGTCGAGAGACGCCTTTGTGTCTGCCAGTTTAGATTCTATTGATTTATACTCTTCGGGATGTTCAAACTTGAAACTCAGGTTCTCAAGCTCGGTCTTTATCTTGTTCAGTCCTAGGCGGTTGGCAAGCGGCGCGTAGATGTATAGCGTTTCTCCGGCAATCTTGTATTGCTTGTTTGCCGGCTGGCTGTCAAGCGTGCGCATGTTGTGCAGACGGTCGCATATCTTAATTAGGATAACGCGTATGTCGTCGCTCATGGTCAGAAGCAGTTTCTTGAAGTTTTCTGCCTGTGCCGACGCCTGGTCGCCGAATATTCCGCCTGAAATCTTTGTCAGTCCGTCCACAATCTGCGCAATCTTAGGGCCGAAGATGTTCTCTATGTCTTCAACCGTGTAGTCGGTATCTTCAACCACGTCGTGCAGAAGTGCCGCACTTATACTGGTAGAGCCGAGCCCCATCTCGCTGCATGCGATCTGGGCCACGGCTATTGGGTGCATTATATATGGTTCGCCAGACAAGCGTCTAACGCCCTTATGTGCCTGTTTGGCAAAGTTGAATGCTTTAGTTATTATGTCAACTTTCTTTCTGTGGCGTGTGGACAAATAGTCGTTCAGCAGACGCTGAAAAGCATCACCGACCAACTTTTCCTCAGCAATTTCTCTCTCTTTGTCAATGTTGTTACGCTCGTCCATAATTGGTTTCTCCAGATATTATTAATAAGGTATACAGGTGAAGCGCCTTTTTTATTTCACCCTGATTTTCTTTCCGGCACGTATGTTGTTTCCTTTTATACCGTTAAGCTGGCGCAGCTTCTTTACGGTAGTGTGGTGCCTTTCTGCTATCTCAGACAATGTGTCTCCGCTTCTTACGGTTACGCTCTTCTTTCTTGTTCTTGAGCGTCTTGACGATTTTCTCTTTCTGCTTTTGCTCTTGCTGTAGCTCTTGCGTGTGCTGCTTGTGCTTGTCGTGTACTTGCTGCTTTCAACTTCCACCAGCGAACGTCTGGTGAGCAGCGCGTCAGTCTCGTATCTGTAGATAGAGTCTTCGTTTGCGATAAATGTGTTTGTGGCGTTGGCCGGCAGACGTATCACCGACGGCTTGTTGTTGCCGTTGACGATGTCGCGGCGATACTGCGGATTTAGCGTGCGCAGCTCTTCAATGTCAATGCCGCACACGTCGGCAATCTGCTTAAGATGAACATCCTTTGACACAACCACGGTGTCGGTCTTGGCCGGCAGTGTGGTGCGCATGGGGCAGATGTTGTGCTCGCAGTAGTAGTTCATCACGTAGTTTGCGGCAATGAACGCCGGCACATATCCTCTGGTCTCGCGTGGAAGGTAAGGATAAATCTTCCAGTAGTCGGCCTGTCCGTCGGCGCGGTGTATGGCCTTGTTTATGTTCTCCGGTCCGCAGTTGTATGCAGCAATCACCAGGCTCCAGTCGCCGAAGATATTATAAAGGTCTTTAAGATAGTGAGCGGCTGCATAAGACGATTTAATGGGATCTCTGCGCTCGTCGATAAGCGAGTTGATTTCCAGTCCGTACTGCTTGCCCGTTGCCACCATAAACTGCCACAGTCCGGCAGCGCCTGCATGAGATGTGGCTTTAGGATTTAATGCCGACTCGATTACCGGCAGATATTTTAGTTCAAGCGGCAGTCCGTAGGCCTCGAGAGCCTCTTCAAATATAGGTATGTAGAAGTTTGACGCTCCCAGCATGTAGCTTACCGAATGGCGCAGTCTGCCGGTATATCTGTCGATGAATTTCTGTACAATTTCGTTGTATGGCATTTCCATGACGTTCGGCAGCCTGCTGAGGCGCTCGATGTACACCTCTTTCGGGTAATCTCTGTTCTCGTCACGGTAGTTGCAGTCTTCGTCCTGCTGTAAGTAAGTTTTTGAATAGTATAAGTTTAGGAGGCTGTCAACTTCATAGTTCATAGCCTCAGGCAAGTCAATTGTTTCTTCTTTTCCGTCATTGTCAGTCACAATTATTTCATCCTTTTCGTTCTGAGCCTGCATCACGCAGTTACCTCCGAAAAGCATCGTGGCAATGATTATAAAAACTTTCTTTCTCATAAAATGTTTATATACAGAATCTTATAATTTAAATCTTTTTTCAGAAGGTTATAGAGCACTGAAGTCCCAATGACGATGATTTAAGCGGATTCAGTGACGACCTGTTGTTTATTATCGTAGGCTCAAGCTTCATGCTCAGGTCTTTTGAAATGTCAAATTCTGACAGTGACGCGTCGACATACGCGTCTATTACCGACAGGGCGTAAACGCCGATGAGGCAGAATACGCTCAGGTCGCGGTATCTGCGGTAGAAGTCCTTACGCTTTTTGAACAGATTTTGGTATTGTTCCTTGTTCTCTTCCGTTATGGTGTTGCCCAGATGCAGAAACTGGTTATAACTCTCCGTGCTTGGGTCGTTGTCCATGATGTCCATGTAGGCCTGCGAGTAGTCCTTATACATCTGGTTGTTCCATCTTATGGCGTAAAGACATCCGATGAAGCCGCCATACACAATAGGCAGCTTCCAGTATTTGCGGTTATATATTTGTCCTGCTCCCGGTATCACGATGGCAAGCCACATGGCTCTTTTGGCGTTTGGCCTCCATGTGCTCCAGTCGCGTTTCTCTTTTTTCTTCTTTACAGAGTCGTTTGCCGACAGCATCCTCATGCTGACAGAGTCGGCCGCAGACACAACCTTGTTTATCGTGTCGCTTATCTGCTTGTCGTTTTCTGCCGCAACCGTCATGATCGTGTCGTTGACCAGGATGGTGTCCTTGTCGCCCGTTCCGAGCGCGCTGCACGGCATCATCACGGCAAGCATGCATATGGCCGCTGCCAGTCTTGACAGGTAATATGTTAGATGTCTGCTTGTATCCACAGCTTTATCTTACTGTTCTTTCAGTTTGTCAAACATGCTCATTATACGCACAAGCTCTTCTTCGTTGGCAAACGGAATGCTTATCTTGCCCTTGCCGCTGGTCGAGCAGGTCATCTGAACTTTAGTCTTGAAGAAGTCAGACAGATGCTGTTTCAGTGTAGAGAATTCTTCGGGCATCTGCTGGTTAGATGCTATCTTCTTCTTGCCGCTGACTATGTCTTCTCCGTTTTTCAGCTTCTGCACCATTTCCTCCACCTTGCGTACAGAGTAGCCGTTCTTCTGTATCTCCTTGAACAGCTTCACCTGCAGCGACGGGCTGTCTATCGCCAGCAGCGCGCGTGCGTGTCCCATGTCAATCTCCTTGTTCTGCAGCGCCATCTGCACCTGTGCAGGCAGCTTCAGCAGGCGGAGATAGTTTGATATTGCCGTGCGGCTTTTGCCCACTCTTTCCGACACCTTCTCCTGCGTCATTCCTGTGTTAGTCAGCAGGTGCTCGTATGCCAGGGCTATTTCTATCGCGTTGAGGTCTTCGCGCTGGATGTTCTCAACGAGAGCCATCTCCATCACGTTTTCGTCCTTGATGGTGCGTATGTATGCCGGTATAGCCCTTAGTCCGGCTATCTGCGATGCTCTCCAGCGGCGTTCGCCGGCAATAATCTGAAATCTGTTGTCGTCAACCTGTCGCAGCGTTATCGGCTGAATGATGCCTATCTCGCGTATGCTGTTGGCAAGCTCGTTGAGAGCTTCCTCGTCAAATTCGCGTCGCGGCTGGTTAGGGTTGGCTTCTATCTGCTCAATAGATATCTCGCTGATGGTCGAGCTGCCCTGCGGGCGCACGGCTTCGGTAGATATCAGAGCGTCGAGTCCGCGTCCGAGCGGATTGCTGTATCTTTTCTTAATGGCCATAATCTTCTTACTTGTTCCTGTTTATAATCTCCTTTGCCAGTGCCAGATGGTTCTTGCTTCCTGTTGAGTCGGCATCGTAAAGAATAACCGGAAGTCCGTGGCTTGGCGACTCGCTCAGTTTCACGTTACGCTGTATGACGGTCTTGAACACAAGCTCCTGGAAGTGTCGCTTCACCTCGTCATAAATCTGGTTGGCCAGGCGCAGGCGGCTGTCATACATAGTCAGCAAGAATCCCTCAATCTCCAGTTTCGGGTTCAGCTTGCTCTTTATTATCTTTATCGTGTTCAGCAGCTTGCTTATTCCCTCAAGGGCAAAGTATTCGCATTGAACAGGTATTATTACAGAGTCGGCGGCAGTAAGGGCATTCACCGTTATCAGGCCGAGCGACGGCGAGCAGTCAATCAGGATATAGTCGTAGTCGCCCCTTATCGGCTGCAGCAGGTTTTTTATCACCTGCTCTCTGTGTTCAAGGTTTAGCATCTCTATTTCGGCTCCCACAAGGTCAATGTGGCTCGGCATTATGTCAAGTCCGTCAATGTCTGTGGTATAGACGGCGTCATGTACGTCTGCATGGTCGATGATACATTCGTACAGCGAGCAGTCCACGTCTTTCGTGTTGACTCCGAGGCCGCTCGAAGCGTTGGCCTGCGGGTCGGCATCGATTACCAGAACCTTTTTTTCCAGTGTGGCGAGGGATGCAGCCAAGTTAATTGTCGTGGTTGTCTTTCCCACGCCTCCTTTTTGGTTTGCTAATGCGATAATTTTTCCCATTTGTCTTATATTGGTGTCCTAAATCTAATGTCTTTATTTGCTCGTTTTAGAATTGCTCCTTCCAAAAATATTTTGCAAAAATACATATTTTATGTGAGAAATAGTTGTTTTAAACCTTTTTTCGTACTTTTGTAGCCGAAAGAAAATGATTTTTATGAAAATTATGAAACCATTAATACTTATTTCTAACGACGACGGCTACCATGCCAAGGGACTTAACTCGCTGATAGACATGCTCTCTGATTTAGGCGATATCCTTGTCTGCGCGCCCGAGTCGGCACGTTCAGGATTTGCCACAGCCTTCTCTGCAACCACTCCCTTGAGGCTCAAGCTGCGCCGCAAGCGCGAGGGCGTTGAGGTGTGGTCGTGCTACGGCACGCCCGTCGACTGTGTCAAACTGGCGCTGAGCCAGCTCTGCCCGCGCCGCCCCGATATGGTCATCGGCGGCATCAACCACGGCGACAACGGCTCTGTCAACTCTCATTATTCGGGCACTATGGGCGTTACGCGCGAGGGTTGCATGAAGTATATTCCTTCTGTTGCCTTCTCTCTCTGCGACTATAGAGACGACGCCGACTTTGAGCCTCTGCGCAGCATCGTCAGAAAGATTACGGCCAAGGTGCTGGCCGAAGGTCTGCCAAAGGGAACGTGCCTTAACGTAAACTTCCCCAAGGCTGCTGAATTTAACGGCGTAAAGGTATGCCGAATGGCTAAGGGTACATGGGGAAATGAGGTTGTTCGCGCCCGTCATCCCAGGGGGTACGACTATTATTGGCTTGTGGGCGAATATACCAACGATGAGCCTGAAGCAACCGACACCGACAACTGGGCTCTCAACCATGGTTATGTGGCCATAACGCCCACCACAATCGACGTTACCGACTATGCCATGTTCGAACGTCTGAAGGATGATGACGATTGGCTTAGTTAGCTTTTATTAACATCGTCTTCTCTTTTGTTTATTCCACGCAGAAAGTCTTCGAGCGAGTCTTCCTGGCGAAGTCGTAGTTTTTTGCGCAGGCGTGTTCGTGATTTCTTGATGCTGTCTGGTTGCACTGACAGCATCATAGCAATTTGTTTGCCATACATTCCAGTTCGTATGTATGCGCAAAGGCGTAGTTCATATTCAGTGAGAGCAGGGTGCATCTCTTTAAGTCGGATGAAAAATCCGGGATGTACCTGCTCAAAATGAGCACGAAACTTGTGCCATTCGTCTTCTTCGCTGGCATGTGCACGAATTTGATTCTTCAGTTCTATCACTGTGCTTCTGGTTATTTGTCCGGTATCGCCTCCATTGTCAATGCGCTGTAGCAATTCGTCAAGCATCTGGTTTTTCTCTATCAGCATCAATGAATTTGAAACCAGTTCGCGGTTTTTTGAGTCCATTTCTAATTCGAATTGCAGTTCTTCATTCTTCAACCGCGTGGCTAACTCCTTATTCTCCAGCTCTTGTATACGTTTTTTTGCTAAAGCCTTACGGCGTTGTGACCAAAATCCGTAACAGGCAAATCCACAGGTCAATATGACAACAACAAGAATAAGAATAAGCAAAAGTCTGTGTAATCTAGCTTCAGCCTGCTGCCGTGCCAATGTCGCTTCATAATTGTCTATAGCTGCACGACTTTCCTGGCGGTAGACTTCCGACAAATTGTTTTCCAATTGAAGCGAGTCTTCATGCATTCTTGCAGACCTAAGATAAATGTATGCAGAGTCCCACTGCTCAACCATGCTAAACGAATTGGCCAAACCGTTAAGTATTGGTATTATTACTCTGTGGTTATTATGCTTGCCCAAATATTTCCATGCTTTTCTATAATAATAAATAGCACTGTCAGCCATTCCCCTATCGGCAAAAGAAGAGCCCATATTTGTACATGCTTGAACAAGAGCACCTCTCCGATGGTATTTCATTGCCAACTGGTATGCCGTATGAGAATACACTTCTTTCAACTTTATGTTTTTGGTAAAACTCACAAGAGACGAATACGCCTCCAACATAAAAGCTGTGTCTTGTTTGGCTTCAGGCTGTTTCATTATGTCTTTGAGCAATGCTATCGCCTCCTTGTTCTGCCCTCTTGTATTGAGAATATCTGCAAGGTTCAGACGGTTTTTTATACGATAGTCTTTTTTCCCGCACAGATTATACAAGCTGTCAGCCCTATTCAAATAATCGTATGCCTTATTATGTTCGCCCAACTGCTGAAAAATCGTTCCGATAGTGACACATGTATTTGCTATGTTTATCGTGTCGTCCACCTTTTCCAAATAACACAATTGTTTGTGATAAGCCTTATACGCCTCAAAATACGTCATATTGCCTGCCGTACAGTTTATGATAAGCCTTTCCAGTCGGCGATAGTCATACTCGTAACGAATAGTATCTACAAGCGTTATAGCTTTTCGGGCTAACGATTCGGCCGAATTTTGTTGTGAATATTTCCACATCCAGAATGCGTCCCAATACATTGCGCGCCACATCAATACACGCTTTTTCCTGTGCTCTCTTGCTATGGCGTACATGGACTTTATGTAAGCTTTGCATCTTTCAGAACGTGCAAAATTGTCCATGTCGCGTTCGCACTTGACGGCAAGCGAGTCGAAAGGCGCATAAACCGGTTCCCAGCTTTTAGCTGAAAGCGATTGCAAGAATATTGACAATGATAATATAAGAAATAGTCTTAACATGATTTGAATTCACTTTAATTGATGTATATTTGTTCCAATGGTGAGTCCTATGTTTTTCATTAATGTAAAAGATTTTTGTTTTTCAACTTAATGCTTTAAATTTGCACTATGCAAAGGTAGGCAAAAAGAACGAGAAATAATACAGAAGGAACAAAAAACGGGCATGTCCCCCACGTGTACCCCTGATAAATTGTTCTGTTACAACACGATTTACTTATATTTGCGCATGGTTTTATTCAAAAATCTTACTATTATGAAAAATCGTTTATTACCAATGTTGGCACTCGCAGCCGTTTGCCTATGGACAGAAAACAGCGCAAATGCGCAAGTAATAACAGAGTTTACTCCCACGAAAAAGGGAGACAAGCAAATTGTTTTTCAACGTAAAAACAAACCAGATTCAAAGCTATACGACATGCAACGCAACGGGAATTACACAACATACTTCCCTAAGCGTACACAACGACCGTTGTTGGCAAATAGCGATGAAGGGGTAGATGTTAAATTTGACTTGAAATTTGATGAAGAAAATTACATGTTAGCCATGTTGAATATTTTCAACACAAAAGGCGAAGCATTAATCAGATGGTATAGTGACGTTGAGGAAAACATTTTAAATGTACCAGCTGACGTTTACGACATTTGTTGCGTATTACTACCTATCGGATCTTTTGATAATGTTACACCTGAAACAATTTGGTTGTTTAAGGAAAAAGTAAATATTTCAAAAGATACAATTGTTTCTTTTGATGCCGCCGAAGCCACTAATATAATAAAAATAGAACAATATAATCAATCTGGTGAACTTTTTAGACCCGATTCGGAAGACCCATATACATGTAATATTCTTGCCCCAGGTAATATCTCAAATAATTATTTTTATTCATCAATATTCCCAAAAGAGTATTACAATGATGGATTACTATATACATATTCAGGACGTAATTTTATTTATAACGATTTTGATAATAATCAGTTTAATATTAAAACAAATAAAGTTTCAGATAGGATTATATTTGCATTTACACGTGTGGTCGTAGACAAAAAGAATAACATTTATGTAAACAAATATGTGCAGGAAGGATGTAAAAATAGTGTTACTTTAAGAAACAATCCTGATAATTATGTTTGTTACACGGAAGAGTTTGTTCCAACTCCGGCTGGCAAAGAAACCGGAAGCTACGGAATGCCAGGATTAGAACTTACCGTTCTTTGCAACAATAAAGAACAAGATGGAGTGTATTTTAATTCAGGTGTATCGTCATGTGAAAGCAAGAACGATGTCAGATTATATATTGATGCTGTTAAAACTTCAGAAACTGGACATAGTTATGACCTTATGGCTGCACCTGTCTTTGGCGACCAACTTAATATGAGCGTAATGGAATATCCGATGGAAGACGGCACAGTCATTCGTGATACGACTTATTCTTACAGTTGCATTACAGGTTTACCTATATATACAGATGGAAAAAATACAGAATATGTGCGTACTCCGAACTATTCATTCAGGAAACCAATAAATGGAGGAGATGCCATTATGTATCCAGGGCATGAAGCATTCTCCTTTACCAATGAAAATAAAGGCATGATGTATGGTGCTTCCGCTCCTTTCTGCAACTTTGAGATGACTTCCTTTCATAATGAATATCTTAATGTCACTATGTTCAATTATTATCCGTTTTACATTGGACAATTGGGCGAACAGCGAGGAACAGACCTGAATTATACGCAGACAATAGTTAAATTTAACAACAACGAGGTTTACGATGGTGACTATTATGGTGTAAGCGATTTTACATATAATTGGGCGACAAGCTCCCATGAAAAAGGCGTATTTGACCTTACATTCACAAACTCGAATATTGAGGTTGATGGATTAGCTGGTAAAAACGTCACCCACATTATCTACGATGAACAGAAAGAAGACGCCATGGCACCCGTTTTGCAGATGTTGCAGTTTAGAAGCACTGACGACGTTGTAACAAACAGCTTTGAAAATCCAAAGGACGGAATATTACAATTCGCAGGCGGCGATTTCGTTTATAATGAAATTCCCGGGACTGATATTAACTGGTACGACTGCAAGGAGCAAACCGTAGCCGTAGCTTATTCGCCCTACGGACAAGACAGCTGGACAGAACTTGCCGTTGACGAGATACCTGAACTTTACCGAATGCCGGGCTTTGGCTATTTCTATCGTGGCTCGCTTGAAAGCGTAAACCGTGAGAGCAGTAACGGATGGTATGATTTGAAGATAACATTAACTGACGATTCTGGCAATATGCAGGAACAGACCATAAGTCCTGCTTTCCGCATAGGAAACGTTACTGGTGTTAGTGAGACTTTGCAAAGCACGATGTCTCTGCGCCATGTTGGTCGACAGCTTTATGTTGATGGCGTTGACAGTGCCGGTGTGTCGGTCTATACTGCTGATGGTATGTGTGTTGTTAAGGCTGCTGATGCTGTTACTAGTCCGGTCTCTCTCGGCAACGTTGCTCCTGGTATGTATGTGGTTAGGGCCACAGCTGCTGATGGCAGACAGATAGTCAGAAAAATAATAGTACACTAAAATGAAACATAGCAAAATATGCTGATTTTGTAAGCATTACATTTCTTTATTACTGCCGGACTTTATAATCCGGCAGTTTTTGTTTTCATATTTTTCAGATTTGTGATTTTGTATAATACGATTATTATGCTGAAATTTAAACGTCTGATTTGGTTAAATCTGATGACTTACGATTATTGAATTTATGCAAATACAAGATAAAGTAAGTATAATTAGCTTTAACAAAAAACGTCTTATTTGTTTCATTGTTTCCGTTTTTAGTGCTATTTTTGCATGTCTAGTTTATTAAGAACAATTATTTTAAACAACCATAATGAAATATTATCTTATTGCCGGTGAGGCAAGTGGCGACCTTCATGCGTCGCGGCTTATGCAGTCGCTCAGAAGAGTCGACGGCGAGGCTGAGTTCCGTTTCTTCGGAGGCGACCTTATGTCGGCTGCCGGAGGCATGCGTGTGCGCCACTATCGCGACTTGGCATATATGGGCTTTGTGCCTGTCCTGCTGCATCTCAGAACCATATTCAGAAACATGGCTTTCTGTAAGCGCGACATAATCGAGTGGCACCCTGATGTGGTGATATTGGTTGATTATCCAGGTTTTAATCTCGACATAGCCAAGTTTCTGCATGCCAAGACTTCAATACCTGCGTATTATTACATCTCGCCAAAGATTTGGGCATGGAAAGAGTACCGCATAAAGAACATAAAGCGTGATGTCAGCGAGCTGTTCTCCATTCTGCCTTTCGAGGTGCCCTTCTTTGAGGGCAAGCACGGCTACAAGATACACTATGTGGGCAATCCTACGGCCGACGAGGTGAGCGGATTTTTGAAGACCTACACCGATTCTTACGACGAGTTCTGCTCTAAAAACGGGCTCGACTCACGCCGTCCTGTCATTGCTTTGCTGGCCGGAAGCCGCAAGCAGGAGATAAAGGACAATCTGCCGGCTATGATAGAGGCAGCCTCGCGCTTTGCCGACAAGTATCAGCTTGTTGTGGCGGGAGCGCCGTCGATAAGTGCAGACTATTATGCCGGGTTCATATCCGGACAGCCCGTAAAGATAGTCTACGGACAGACTTACGAACTGCTCGCCCATTCGCGTGCGGCTGTTGTAACCAGCGGAACGGCCACTCTTGAGACGGCTCTGTTCAACGTGCCGCAAGTGGTGTGCTACGAAACTCCTATACCAAAGGTCATCGCCTTTCTCCGTAAGCATCTGTTGAAGGTGAAATACGTTTCGCTTGTCAATCTCATTGCCGACCGTGAGGTGGTCAGGGAGCTTGTTGCCGACACATTTTCTGTGGATAACATTGCAGCAGAACTGTCGCGTCTGCTGCCCGACGGAACCTGTCGCAGCAGCATGATTGATGGATATGCCGAAGTGCGCAGGAGGCTCGGCGACAGAATAGCCCCCGACAACGCGGCTGAGATCATGGTGCGGCTGCTGAAGAAAGAGGTCGACGAATAGCCCGTGTGGAATATTTTGCCACGGCATTTTTGTCTTCACCAGTGCAGTTGTATGTGCTATTGAATAAAATTCTTTTATTTGCTTAAAATAACACGGCCGTTTCTGATTAAAAAGTGGCCGGTTTACGCCTCAAAAGTGGCCGAGTTTTGACCCGTAACTCGGCCACTTTTGATTTATAATCAAACCTTATGGTTTTGCTTGCAGTTTATGTTGTGGCAAGTTCTTATTTTGGAATATGTTTATTGAAAGATGCTGTTTTGCTTACGATTTTTCGACTAAAAATTATCATGCCGGTTCAACGTATTGAAATTTTTACTAATTTTGTATCGGCTAATGATGAAAAGCATTAACCGAAATGAAACGGATTTACAGGCTTAGCACCTTAATAATAGCCTTATGCGTGTTTATGTCAGTCAGCTATATCGTTGAGTGTCGGCCTTAATCTAAGGTCTTGTCGGTAATGTATTGCGTGACATATGTGTCCATATGCTGTTTCTTCTCCATGTTGGGCAGTATAAGGCAGAAGATAAAAGTTGCTGATAAGGTAAAAACTATTAAACTAATCCGCGTATGAGTTATATTTTCTTTTATAAAAGTTTGCATTGCAATAAAGGCTTTCGGCAAGGATGCTGAGCCAAAGATGTGGGACGAATTTATACAATCGCTTTAGAAAAAGGAATAAATTTAGAATATTTTGCGAAATAGTTTGCTGGTTTCATTTTTTTTTATTATTTTGCGATGTCATAAATTATGATAATGATATATTAAATTTGTGAAATGACGTGCCCTTGAAAATGGCAGCTGAATATGGGCGGTAAGAATAATGTTGCCCAGATGGAGCATGCTGAAATTAAGGCACATCTGATTGATGTAAAAATAGCTGATACACCAATACATCGTAAGGTATACGGAGAGGAGCATTGTGATTACTATTGGTTTAAGACGTGCAAAGGCTCCAAGGAATATATCTGAATATATTTTGAAATAAAACTATGCTTAGCCTATGAAAAATATAAAGTTGATATTTGTCTTTTCAATGTTTTCTGCTTTAAATACGTTTGCTCAAAACGTAAATAAGTCTGATTCACTTGTGTCTGACGAGATAGACCTTCAGGAGGTAGTGGTGAGCGAGAAATTGATAAAGCGCGAAGCCGACAAATTTATAGTAGACGCAATAAGGCTGCGCAAGGGCAAAACCGACCTGCTTGACTTGCTGAGCAATGTGCCAGGTATATTGGTTACGGACAACGACATCAGAATACCGGGACGTGACGGCGTAAGGGTTATGTTCAACGGACGTATGAAAACCATCCCTGAGGGTGAGCTGATCAATATACTGAAGTCGCACAGGGCGTCAAATGTGGCAAAGATAGAGGTGATAACATCGCCAGGCGCAAAGTATGATGCAGGAAGCGATTTTGGCATCATAAACATAATAACAGAAAGAGGTGCCGACTATATAGGCGGCGAAGTTGGCGACGATGTAACCTATGCCGACAAGTGGAGCAACGCAGCCCGCATGAACCTTAACTATCAGAGAAAGCGCGTTACGGCATCGCTCAATGCAAGCTGGAATTACGGCAGCGTTGCATATACTGAAAGCAATGTGAAATATTTTACAGACATGACGCGAAAGAGCCATACGGACATGGGCTGGCGAAACAACAACTATAACATTTCCGGCTCGTTAGACTTTATGATTGATTCGCTTTCAACAGTAGGCATTGAGGCTTATTATATAGATACATACAGAAATTATCCAAGCACGACCTTTGAGAACACATACGACATGGCCGGGGTGATGACAGAGGAGAGTCGCTCGCCGTCGCTTGAATTGCGTGACGGGCGAAACATGAACCTTAACTTTTATATCGACAGAAACTGGAGCAGCACTAACAGGATATCTTTCATAATGGACCTTTTTAAGTTTGATAACGACCGTGACTACAGTTTCAACTCTTACTATTATGAAAACAGCGTGCAGACGGACAGCGTTGACTATCTTCGCAATCAGGTGGGCGCACATCTTAAGGGACTGAGCTTTGCGCTCGACTATTCAACTCTGTTGCCCTGGAGCATCAAGCTTTATGCAGGAATAAAGACGTCTCTCACAGAGACGAGAAACTCCTCGCTATATGACTATTCCACACTTCCTGTGCAAAATGACGACTTTACATATTCGGAAGACATCTATGCCGGATATCTGTCGCTCAACAAGTCGTTGGGACACTTCGACATGGTGCTCGGCGGAAGATATGAACTTACGCATACAAAGTCGGAAAACGGCAACGGGACATTGGCAACAGACAACTACGGCAGACTGTTTCCGACTGTGAATGTGATGTACAGGTCGGGCAACGGGTCAACCTTTGGCGTCAGCATTTTCAGCGGAATAAGACGTCCGGGCATACAGGTGGTCAATCCGTTTACGGCTTATCTGAGTGCCAACTCAACAGCCCAGGGCAACCCTACAATAAAGCCAAACTACTGGTATGGAGTAAGATTTTCCAACAACATAGTGCTTTGCAGCGGACTTGAACTCGGGCTGGAGCTGAGGGCTGCAAAGGAGTTTGACTGTATAGGACAGGTTACACAGATGAATGCTGCCGACGGCTCTTCGAACACGCAATGGCAGAATGCTTACGACAAGGAAGGCTGCGGAGTGGACCTTAGTCTCTATTTCACAAAGCTCTCATGGCTGAGGGCTTATGTCTTTGGAGAGTTGTTTTATTGTAAAACCACTGCCGACAGCCGTTATAGCTTGAGCAGCGAGCATGTTCTCAAGGCTTTTGCCATGGGCGACTTGAGGTTTATTTTCGACAGACGCCGTAATCTTACAGGATATGTTACCGCCACTTATTCGGGGAAAGACAAAAATGTGGTTCATACCGTTGATGGAAGATTCTCAATGAGTTGCGGTATGGCTTATTCGTGTTTTAAAGGACGCCTTAATATGAAGTTGGGAGTCAGCAACTTGTTTGCAGGAAATGTTAAGGGTGTAAGTATTTCAAACAACGGAATGAGCATGCATTTCAACAACGACTATTCGCCTTTGTCTGTAACTTTGGGCTTCTCGTATAGTTTCGGCAAGGAGATACGCAGCAAGAGAAAGACCTACAGCAACAGCGACATAAAGAGCCGATTCTGATATAATGGACGGTTATTGACCGTAATGCCTGTGCCGTAACAAAATACTCTCTCTGATGGCGTTGATGACAACCGGCTAATGCGGCTGCATCACAGGATTCAATAACCCCGAATCTGTTTATTAGGATTCAGTCTGAAAGCATGAATGCACAAAATGGATAAAGCGATGTGCGGTCTAATGGCTGATTTTGGGTAAACATAAAGTTCTTTCCAAATGCTTTTATGAGGCATACGGAAGGGACTTTATGTATTGCGTAAATAAAGAGCTTATTTGTGTGAAATCTGTAAAAGTCTATATGGGATGATAACGAATCTTATATGAATGCCGTCTTTGTAATGCTGTCTAATATTTTTGTTTGCGGATAAATTTCATTCACATCTTTTCAGTTCCGGATATTGCTGCGTACCTGTTCTATAACCTTGTCGCTGTTTTCGCAGCTGAAAACATATTTCTTGCCGGAATTTAATACTACGAGAAATGCCTCGGAGAAGTCGCCTACATATTCGTAGTGTCTGCCTATGTCATTATTGGTGAACAGGCCAATGCTTCCGAACAGACCGCCACTTCCGAACAGGCGAAGTCCGCTTTGGTCGTATGGTCTTATTTCCTTGATGTCTTCGAGTGGTATTATTATTTTTCCTACAACTTTGTGCATTATGAGCGAAGTGTCGTTAAGCTCTATTGACTTTGGCGAAATGAGGTAGACATAGAGAATCGTAAATGCCATTATGGCGATTACTACTGCATAATAAACAGTATCTTCAGGATGTCCGATTGCCGTGTAAAGGCATAGACCTATTGCTCCGATGATTATTACTGCGCACAAAATGGTTATAACTGTAAATGTCTTTTCTCTGTTTACTTTGTTTTTCATGGCTTGTATGTTTTTGTTGTTTGTAGATGTTACTTTTCTTACAGATGTTTTGTATGGAGAGTCTGTCGTATTCAGCATTTTATGGCATGCAGTTGTGAGCATTAATATGTGTTTTTCAAATTAAAACCGGCGTCATCCTTCCATGTCAGATGAAAGCATGACGCCGGTTTATGTTTATATTGCAACTGGTTAGTCAGCTAATCAGAATAGCGTCAGCGAGTAAAGATATATAACAGCAGCAGGCATGGCCATTAGCGACGAGTCGAAACGGTCGAGCATTCCGCCGTGACCGGGCAGAATGTTGCCGCTGTCCTTTACGCCAAGGGTGCGCTTGAAGAGCGACTCAACAAGGTCGCCCCATGTGCCGAATACAACTACAACAAGACCAAGGCCCATCCACTGCGGTATGGTAAGTCCTGATGTGTTGCTGTTCTGTGCGTCGAGATATCCTATCAGCCATGCCACGGCCAGCACGATAATGGCGCCGCCTATGGAGCCTTCCCAGCTCTTGCCGGGCGATACGCGCGGAAACAGCTTATGCTTGCCGAAGAGCGAGCCGCTGCAGTAGGCACCCGTGTCGTTGGCCCAGAGGAATATGAACACGCAGAGCGGTATCATGTAGTTGTAGGCAACATTGCCGTCGGGAGTGGCATTGAATGCGAGCACGTTGATGGTAGAGAAGGGCAGGGCGATGTACATCTGTCCGAGCATGGTGTAGGCCCAGTCGTTTATCGCGTTCTCCGTCTTCATGTAAAGCTCGCTGATGAAGAGATATACTATTGTAAGCAGATATGGTATGAACACGGCACCGCTCTGAATCATTCCGCTGCAGAAGCCTCCTACGGCAAGAAAGAAATATACACCGGCAACAGTGCTTATAAAGCGGTTTACCTGTACGCCCTTTACTTCGTTCACCAGTCCGCAGTATTCCCATATCGTCAGTCCTGTTACGAGAGCAAATAGAAACTCCATGGCGATGGGTCTCATGAAGCATACCACGATGGCTGCCACAAAGAACACGCCCGTGATGCTTCTTACAATAAGGTTCTTCATCTTGTCACTCATATCTCATCTATTTTGTTTCTTGAGAATTGTCATTGCCGTCAGAAATGCCGGTTTCAGCATTGCTTTCAGATGCCGGTTCCTGATTTACGGCGTTGTTGTCAGTCTCGCTGCTTTCGGGCAGAGCCTTGTCGCTTTCGCCTTCAGTCTTAGAGTCTTTTCCCTCTTCCTCCATAATCTCTTCAGAGCGGCTAACCCACGGACGCTTGCCGAATATAGTCTCAACGTCTTCAGCAAATATCACCTCGCGCTCAAGCAGCATCTCGGCCAGCTTGTTGTGGCCATCCTTGTGCTCCGTAAGGATCTTCTTCGCGCGGTCGTATTGCTCGTTGATCATCTTCAGCACCTCGTCGTCCATTATCTTGGCGGTTGTCTCTGAGTAAGGACGCTGGAAGTTATACTCGTTGTTGTTATAGTAGCAGATGTTGGGCAACTTGTCGCTCATACCTGCGTAAGCTATCATGCCGTAAGCACTCTTTGTAACGCGCTCAAGGTCGTTCATAGCTCCTGTTGATATGTGTCCTGTGAACAGCTCTTCGGCAGCACGTCCGCCCAGTGTGGCGCACATCTCGTCGAGCATCTCCTCTTTTGTCGTTATCTGTCTTTCCTCAGGCATATACCATGCTGCACCGAGCGCTCTTCCGCGCGGAACGATAGACACCTTTACCAGCGGGTTGGCGTGCTCGAGGAACCATGATATCGTGGCATGTCCTGCCTCGTGCAGTGCGATGGTGCGGCGCTCGCCCTGGGTCATAACCTTGGTCTTCTTCTCCAGACCGCCGATAATACGGTCTACGGCATCGAGGAAGTCCTGCTTGCCGACAAACTTTTTGTCGTGGCGGGCTGCTATCAGCGCAGCCTCATTACATACGTTGGCTATGTCGGCACCAGAGAATCCCGGAGTCTGGCGTGCAAGCATGTCAATCTCTACAGACGGGTCTGTCTTTACAGGTCTTAGGTGAACCTTGAATATCTCCTTACGCTCATTGAGGTCAGGCAGATCTACATTGATCTGACGGTCGAAACGTCCGGCACGCAGCAGTGCAGAGTCGAGCATGTCGGCACGGTTGGTGGCAGCAAGTATGATTACGCCGCTGTTGGTGCCGAATCCGTCCATCTCTGTCAGCAGGGCGTTGAGCGTGTTCTCGCGCTCATCGTTTCCTCCCATTGCCGGGTTCTTGCTTCTTGCACGTCCCACGGCATCAATTTCGTCGATGAATATGATACATGGCGATTTCTCTTTTGCCTGGCGGAACAGGTCGCGCACGCGGCTTGCTCCGACACCCACGAACATTTCAACGAAGTCAGAACCGCTCATAGAGAAGAACGGAACTCCGGCCTCGCCTGCAACAGCCTTTGCCAAAAGAGTCTTACCGGTTCCCGGAGGACCTACGAGCAGTGCGCCCTTAGGAATCTTACCTCCAAGGTCGGTATATTTCTTTGGATTCTTCAGGAACTCAACAATCTCCTGCACCTCCTGCTTGGCACCGGCCTGTCCGGCAACATCTTTAAATGTGATGTTAATCTCGGCTCCTTTTTCATACATCTTTGCCTTGCTCTTGCCCACGTTGAACACGCCTCCGGCGTTGCCTCCGCCTCCGCCCATGCGGCGCATGAAGAACAGCCAGATGAACACAAAGAATAAAATAGGTGCAATGTTGAAAAGAATGGTGAGCAGGTCGCTCCCTTTCTTGTTCTCGTAGTTAAGGTTGCCCTTAAACTTGCCGGCCTGACGCTCCGCATCGACAAAGCTTTCAACCTTGTCGGCGCTTCCGAACTCGCTGGTTACAAAAGGAGTCTTGCCCACTTCTTTCGTTCCAGCCTTAAACACGTCGCGTATGTGCTCGGCCTTAACATACATCTTCAAGGTGCTTTCGTCCTTGTTGAGCACAATCTCCGAGGCATAGCCTTTTGTGACGTATGCCCTGAACTCATCGTAAGACACCTTCTTGCTTGCGCTTCCGCCGATAGAGTCGCCTCCCATGAGGTAGACGCTTATGAGGCCGATTATCACAAGCATGTAAATCCAGCTCATGCTGAATTTGGGCATCTTGTTGTTTTTATCTTGCTCCATGTTGTTTCTGTTAATTTGTTCGTCTAAACTAACTTAAATATGTTTTTGAAAATTTCTTGGGTAAATCCAATCAGTCTAAATCAGGTATCTGGGTCTGTTTTGCGTCTTCCCAAAGATTTTCCAGATTGTAATATTCGCGCACTTCGGGCAGGAATATGTGAACCATTACGTCTGTATAGTCCATTGCCACCCACTGTGCATTGTTGAGTCCTACAACGTGAACCGGCTTTTCTCCGGTGTGAACCCTGGCAAATTCTTCAACAGAGTCTGTTATCGCCTCTACCTGCGAAGGCGAATTGCCCTGACATATTATAAAATAATGACAAATTGTGCCTTCAATGCCGCTCAGGTCGATTATGTTAATGTTTGACCCTTTCTTCTCTTGAATACCTTTAGTTATTGTCTCAACTAAATTTTTTGTTTGTTCCATTAATAAAATAAGGTGTTATTTATTTTCTGAATTTTTTTATCTCTGAGGAAAAAGAATTTTCATTCTGTTTTTACCCCTAAAAATGTATTTTATTTTATGCAAAGGTACACTGATTTATCGTAATTCGGGTAAAAAAACGTATTATTTTGAGATTTTTTAGAAAAAAGTCGGTAAAAATGTTGTCAGTTAAAAAAAAATGCGTACCTTTGCAATCGCAATCAGGAAACAAAACGATTGCAGACATAAAATTGGGATATGGTGTAATGGTAACACTACAGATTCTGGTCCTGTCATTCCTGGTTCGAGTCCGGGTATCCCAACAAAAAGATGCAGCCTAAGGGTTGCATCTTTTTTATGTAACAACTATAAGGTGTCTTGTCAGGAGAGTTTGTGCCCGGATAATATTGGCACTGAAAATTTTTCCGGGTCACATTTGTAAAGTTATATTGGTTGCCGGCAGTAAAATAATCCCTTGCCCTGAAATTCCCATTAAATATTTATAGTCTCAGTTTCTGTTCAGACTCGCAGGAGATATGAATGTCTAAGCAAAATTTATTGCTGCTTGCTGAAAATATCTATTTTATGTTTCCGGTGTCAATTCTTCACTTTTTTGTATCTCAGCAACATTGACATGGCATGCTCGCTTTGACTTCCATGCTTAATGGGGTTAATTAGTGTAAATGTCAAGCTGTAGCGAGGTGTTCTATTTTTCTTGTGTTTATTGATATTTTACGGCTGGCATGTATAAATGATATAAAATAGCCTCTATTTATAATAATGTGTAATTATTTGTTTTGAATTTTATTAATTACTTTTATAAGCATGTCATAAATTTAAGTTTTTTAGACATATTTTTATGTAGCCCTATGCAAGGCTTTGCTATTTTTGCAACAAGCTTTAAATCTATATGAAAAATCCGTTTTAACGGATAAACTGCTTGAATAATCTTTATTATAAATAAATTATTAACCTTAAGAAACAATAACTGCAATGAAAAAAACAATTCAAAAAGATGCTTTTTTCAAAAGGCATGAATGGTGGCGTAGCAGTAACCGCATGCTGCTGGTCTCTGGGTTGTCTGTTCTTATGCTTAGTGGAGCCGTTGTATCTCCGCCTATGGCAAATGCCGGTAATTCTGTCATTGAGCAGACCAAAAACTCGGTTAACAAGAAAAAAATTAGCGGAACAGTGATTGATGAGACGGGCATGCCGATGATCGGAGTGACGGTTCGTGTGCAAGGTACGTCGTCTGGCTATGCTACTGATCTTGAAGGCCGCTTTACACTTGACGTGCCGGAGAATGCCACTCTCGTTTTCTCTTATATAGGTTATGAAGACTACATGTTGAAGGTTGATTCGCGCAATGCCTACACCGTGAAGATGCAGACCGAGAACGAGGCACTCGATGAAGTGGTGGTGATAGGTTACCAGACCATCAAGCGCAGAGACCTCACAGGTTCTGTAGCTTCAGTAACAGGCGACGCCATCGCTTCTATGCCGGTTTCTAACATTGCACAGGCCATGCAGGGCAAACTGCCGGGCGTAAATATTACTTCACAGGACGGACGTCCTGATGCTTCGGTGTCTATTCGTGTGCGTGGTGGCGGTTCTATATCTCAAAGCAACGATCCGCTTATTCTTGTAGACGGTATTACAGTAAAGTCGCTCGACGACATTCCGTCAGATCAGGTTGAGAGCATTGACGTGTTGAAGGATGCCTCTTCTACCGCCATCTATGGTGCGCGCGGAGCTAACGGCGTTATCCTTGTGACTACAAAAGGCGCAAAGGAGGGCAAGGTGTCTGTGTCTTACAACGGATATGTAAAGTTTAATACTCCTACAAAATATCTTGAAACGCTTAATCCTTACGACTATCTGTCGTTCGTATGGGCAAATGCTGCCGCAAGCGGTGATGCATACAGAGTTCCGTTCGAGAAACTTTATGGCATAGGCGAATATGCCGGAAACAATGCCGGAGGAATAGAGAGCTATCGCAACATCTCTCATTATGACATACAGAAAGACGTATATAACAGCTCGTTCTCTCACAACCATGACCTTACGCTGACAGGAGGAACAGACAAGACCAAGGTGCTGTTCTCTGCAAGCTATATGGATGAGGAAGGAATGAAGATAAACTCTTTCGCACGCCGTGCAAGTTTCTCATTCAAGGTAAATCAGAAACTTGGTAAGAACGTAGACATCAATCTTGATGCAAGATACTCGGATAAGCGTACCATGGGAGACGAGAAGACCACTGACGGTTCTGGCTCGCTTCTGTCATCATCTTACCGCTTCCGTCCTATCGCCACAGGCAATATCCTTGGTGACCTGAACGCCTTGCGCGAGGGCAACATGGAGATGTATGGCCGAAACTCACAGTGGGATACTTACAGCCCTGTTGCACGCATCGGCGACTATGAGCCTCTGTATATAAAGCAGCGTCTTCGCGGAACATTGTCTCTTAACTGGCGTATCATAGAAGGTCTTACTTATCACACAGACCTATCTTATAATAAGAAATGGGAAGAAGACAAAATCTGGGGTGGTGCAATATACAACAACTACCTGAACGATGCTACCGGCGAGAAACTTTATGCCGGTAATGTGGAATGGAGAAAAGGCAGCAGCTGGGGACTCCGTTGGACAAACACTATGAGCTACGATTTCAAGTTCTTGCCGCAGGAACATAAACTTAACATCCTGCTCGGTCATGAGGTTACTGATTCAGGAGGCGATGAAATAGAAATCGACGCAAGTCACTTCCCGTCAAACTTCAGCAAGGACAATGCTTTTGCCATGATAAACCAATATGACAAGGCTGCCGGAACAAGCAAGTTCTTCTCAAGTGTAGAAGTGCCTGAGCGCATCCTGTCTTTCTTTGGCCGTGCAAACTATACGCTTTTGGACCGTTATCTGTTCACGCTGACATTCCGTGCTGATGGTTCTTCTAAGTTCTCTCCCGATCACCGTTGGGGCTACTTCCCGGCAGCAGCTATCGGCTGGCGTCTGTCAGAAGAGCCTTTCATGAGAGGCACACGCGAGTGGCTCGACAATCTTAAGCTGCGTTTCTCTTATGGTAGTGTTGGTAACGACGGCATCAACTCTGATTTGTGGCTGCAGACATGGACTTCAGAAACTGACCTGAGATGGCAGTATAATCTTGGAAAGAAATATTTCTCTTCTTATGACCTGTCGTCTACTGAGATGGCCAACAAAGACCTGAAGTGGGAAACAACGATAACACGCAACATCGGTATCGACTTCGGTTTCTTCAACAGCCGTCTGTGGGGTTCTCTCGATCTGTACTGGAATACGACAAAAGACCTCCTTATGCTGACATCACTGCCGGGAATAACAGGATTTACGGCTACATACGACAACATCGGTCAGACCAGCAACAAGGGTATAGAATTGTCTCTCTCAGGAGTTGTCTATAAGGATAAAGACTGGAACATCACTGCCGGTATGAACATCAACTTCAACAAGGGCAATGTCGACAAACTTGCTGAGAACGTAACAGGACTTTACAGTTCGCAGTGGTGCGGAAGCAGCACATTCCCTGGCAACGATTATATCCTGCAGGAAGGCAGTCCGGTTGGTCTTGTCAGAGGATACATCTATGAAGGCTTCTACACACCCGAAGACTTCAACTATGTCAATGGTCAGTATGTTCTTAAAGAGGGCGTTGCCGACCTCGGCTCGTTTATCAACCCTATACACGGCATCGACCGTCCGGCTGGACAGAACGCTTATCCAGGTCTGCCTAAATATCGCGACATAGACAACAGCGGCGTTATTGATGAGGCCGACGTAGTTGTAATCGGCGACATGAATCCTGTTCATACTGGTGGTTTCAACATCAACGCCACATATAAGAATTTCGACTTTGGAATGTACTTCAACTGGAGTTACGGAAACGACATATACAACGTAAACAAAGTGGCTTCAATGTACTGTGCAAAAGAAGGCGGTGCTTATGAGAACAAGCTCTCGTTCGTAAACGGATGCTATAAAATATATGATATTGTAGACGGACAGCTGGTACATCTTACAACTCCCGAGCAGCTTAATGCTGCCAACGCAAACTCAACTTTGCCTCTGTGCTACAGCGAAAACGGAACTACATCAACGCTTGCTATCGAAGATGGTTCTTATCTGCGCCTCAACACTCTGACCTTAGGCTATTCTCTTCCGCAGAATCTGTTGCGCAAGGTTGGCATCAGCAAGCTCCGCTTCTATGGAACAGTCTATAATCTGTTCACCCTCACCGGCTATTCAGGCCTTGACCCGGAGGTAAGCGCAGACACAGCTCATAATAACGCAAAATATCCTACTACGGGACTTGACTGGGGAACATATCCTCGTGCACGCTCGTTTGTAGTTGGTTTAAATCTTACATTCTGATAAAATAAAAAACAATAATCATGAAAAAAATAGCTATATATATATCAGCTTTGGCGCTGAGCCTTTCGTTTGTGCAGTGCAGTGATTATCTTGACACTTCATCGCCAGAGAATGCTGACGGCGGATTTGTGACATCTTCTACAACGGAGACATTTAAGGTCTTGTCGTGGTGCTATGCCGAATATCGCCAGAATTGTATTATGGGAGCTTATCGCTGGAACGACCCGATAGGTTCTGACTCTGAGACATATCCCGAGAGCGGATCTCTCAACAACTCTAACGCAAGGCTCCAGCCGGAGCAGTTGAGCATCGGTGCCGGCAACAGCGGATTTAACGGTCTGTACACAATCATTGCCCGCACTTCAGAACTGCTCTCTCTTCTCGACACAAAGCAGGCATTTATAGATGCCCGTGAGAAGGGGCAGGTAAACGACTGGACACATCTCTACGGTGAAGCTCTTACGATGAAGGCATTCTGCTATTTTGAACTTGTAAAGCATTATGGAGATGTGCCTTACGGATATGAGAACACAGCCGCCACTGATTATGAGCTTAATTCCCGTTTTGATATTTACGATAACGTGATAAGCATGCTAAAGGAGGCAGCTCCGCTGATGTATAAGCTGGGCGAAGGCAGCATAACAGCAGAGCGCTTCTCTCGCGGATTTGCTGAGGCTCTTTGCGGTATGGCAGCCCTTTATTCTGCAGGCTGGCAGACCGTGCGCACGGATGTTCCCGGACTCTATGGAGACGTTCAGCTCGAAACCAAGGGCAAGGAGGAGTATAAGAGTATTTATGCACGCCGCACTGATTATCTTGACTATTACAAAATTGCCGAGTATTATCTTGATGAAGCTGTAAAGAACCGTGGAACGGCAACTCTTGTAACTGTTGACGACCGCGGATATGCCAACAATCCGTTCCAGCGTCATTTCCAGTATGCTCACGACCTGCAGATAAGTCCTGAATCAATATTTGAGGTAGGCAACATTCAGGGCGGACAGAGCGGCCAGACCACTTCGAGCGAATATCCTTATGCTTTCGGCCGTCCGTCTAACGGCGGTTCTAACCAGGCAGCTCCGTGTAAGTCGTTTGCAGCTCTGCGAGTTATCCCAACATTCTATTACGGTGAGTTTGAAGAAGGCGACAAGCGCCGTGACGCAAGCGTTACTGTTACCGGCAGCAATGGCGACGGCAACGAGGCCATGTTGCGCTTCACTCCAGGAAACAAGCTCGACGGCGGTATCGCCATCAACAAGTGGGACGAAAACAGAATGAATCCTCCGTACACCACATCACAGCGTATGTCGGGCATCAACTGGCCTGTGCTCCGCTTGGCCGACCTGCTGCTTATGCAGGCTGAGGTTAAGGCAGAACTTGGCAAGGACGGTGAGGCTCTGGCTATTGTCAACGACATACGCCGCCGTGCGTTCGGCGACGACAGTCATGCCATATCTGCTTCGGGCGAGGCTCTCAAAGAGGCCATCATGCAGGAGCGCAAGCTCGAGCTGCTCGGCGAAGGCACACGTCGCTGGGACCTTATACGCTCAGGAAAATTTGTCGAGAGGGCTCTTGCCGTGCGTGCCGAAATGACTGAAATGGTGAACGACCTTCAGACAAAGGGATATCATGAGTTCAGCAACGGCAACGTTATATCAAACTATATCTGGGTGAAGAAGGTGCATCTGGATTCGCCTCTGACATACGATGCCGACAAGTCAAATCCTGCTTTGTATCCCGGATGGCGCGGACAGTTTGATTACAGAACAACCGACGTGGCCGACAAGGTGGTCGGCACAGACAACAACCTTGCTATAAAGGGACTCTTCGAATACATCGATCCGAACGGCGCTGAAGCCAAGGCACTCGAGGCCGACGGATATACGAAGACCGACTGGGGAGCAACAATTGTGAAGTATGCTGATCATTATTGCAACAGCAACCTTCTGCCCGGAGTGGCTGCCGGCAACGTTCCTCCACGTTACTATTGGCCTATGCCTTTCGAGGTGCTCAGCAAGTCGAAGGGTAAGATAACCAACGGTTATGGTCTTGCTCAGGAATAATATGAATAGTTGATGTGTTTTGTGGGCCGGCGGAGAGATTATGTCTGCCGGCCCTTTTCTTGGCTGACAACCGGTTTAAGCCAGGTATTTACTATCTTGGCTTTGCAAGGTTTATTTCTGATGAACTGTCAGGACATTTAAAATGCAATAGAATGATAATGAAAAAGAATATGATGGCTTGTGTGCTGCTTGCTCTTGCCGGTGTGCTTATGCCTGTCGGCAGCAGCGCGTCAGACGGCTTTGCCGACGAGAGCCGCAACACGGTAAGGATACTTGAGGGCGACAACTCTGACCCTTCGATAGTGAGATACGGAGATGCCTATTATCTCGTTCACTCCTCATTTGTGTACACTCCTGGACTTGTGGTGTATAAGTCGTACGACCTGGTCAACTGGACTTACTGTTCGACGGCACTCAACCATTTTGCCGGGGATGTGTGGGCACCCGACATCGTTGTGCACAACGGGCGGTTCTATATCTACTTTCCGACGCTGAGCAGCCATGGAAAGACAAGTATGGTTACATGGGCCGACAGTCCTGAAGGACCATGGAGCGAGCCTGTTGACCTGAATGTGGGCGGTATTGACCCGGAGCATGTTGTTGACGGCGACGGCAGGAGATGGCTGCTTATGAGTTCGGGCGACATGTATCCGCTGACGGCCGACGGATGTAAGATAAGCGGAAAGCCTGTCAGCGTGTATAAGGGCTGGCCTATACCAGAAGACTGGGATATAGAAAGTTTTTCGATGGAGGGACTCAACGTAAAAAAGGTGGGCGACTATTACTATATGTTTGCCGCAGAAGGCGGCACGGCAGGACCGCCTACCAGCCACATGGTTGTGGAGGCACGCAGCAAGAGCGTGTTTGGTCCATGGGAGAATGCGCCGTTTAACCCGTTGCTGCGCACGCGGTCGAGAGATGAGCGATGGTGGAGCAAGGGGCATGGTTCTGTCGTAGACACCCCCGATGGCAGGCTCTTTATGATATTTCATGCCTACGAGAACGGATTTCAGACGCTCGGGCGTCAGACTCTGCTGCGCGAACTGGAGCTGAAGGACGGGTGGCTGAGGCTGAAGGACGGCGACATATCCTTGCCTTCGCCTGTTGTGAAAAGGGTGTGGGGCATTGGCGACTTTGTATGGCAGACATGCCGTGAGAACGACATAAGAGAACGCTTTGACATAAAGCCAGGCAAGATTGTCATGAAGTCTAAGGGCAAGTCGCCGGCAGAAGGCTCACCGCTATTGGCCCGCACAAGTGCCCATAAATATGAGATAGAGGCATGCCTGACGCTGAAGGGCGAGGGGGCATCGGCCGGATTGGTGGCTTATTATGACGAACGCTTCCATTTCGGCTACGGATTTAGCCGTGACGGCCTGCTGCGCTATCGCCGCGGACAAGTAAGCAGGGCTGTCTCCAAGTGTAGCGAGGCATGCCGGACCGGACGACTATGGCTGCGCATGCGCAGCGACCATGACGTGCTCTCTGCATGGTATAGCGCCGACGGCAAGACATGGCATAAGTTTCCGTGGGGATTTGAGGTGTCGGGCGTGCATCATAATACGGTTTACGGATTTCTGTCACTTCGCCCGGGACTATATGCCGGTGGCGACGGAGAGGTTGAGGTTACTGACTTTAAGCTGACCGTGACTGACTGAAAGGCGTGTGTGTTTAATGATTTTAATTACTGAATAATATCTTTTTTATGAAGCGTTTTTGTTTAATCTTATTGTTGATTGCAGCTGTGGCATGCTCTGTGTCGGCCGCTGCTGTTGAGCGCTGGGGCAGATTTGAACTGGCGATGAAGGCCAAGACATCTGCCAATCCGTTTGACGTGGAGCTTACGGCAACATTCAGCGGACCTGACACAACGATGACCGTGAGCGGATTTTATGCCGGTAACGGTGTGTTCAAGGTGCGCTTTATGCCGAAGACTGTCGGCAAGTGGACTTATGTCACGCATAGCAGTCTGGAGGCTCTCGACTCTCAGCAGGGCAGTTTCGAGTGTGTAAGTCCTTCTGCCGGCAATCATGGTCCTGTCGTGGTGGACGGCCGGTATGCCTTTAAGTATGCCGACGGCACCCGCTATTACCCCATCGGCACCACGGCATACGACTGGATGCATGTGTCTGTCGATATGCAGAAGCTCACCGTGAAGTCGCTCAGCGAGGCTCGGTTCAACAAAATAAGGATGCTGCTCTTTGTGCAGAACTTTGATCCCGGCTATCCCGAGCCCGAACTTTTCCCCTTTGAGATAAAGAGCATAAAGAAGGACAAGTCTGGTAGACCCGTATATGAGTGGGACTACACACGCTTTAATCCTGCTTATTTTGACAATGTGGAGAAGTGTATCGACATGCTTGCTGAAATAGGTGTTGAGGCCGACCTGATATTGTTTCATCCTTACGACGACGGCCGCTGGAACTTCGACCGTATGCCGCAGGATGTCAATCTGCGCTATCTTCGCTATGTGGCTGCACGTGTCAGCTCTTTCCGCAATGTATGGTGGTCGCTGGCCAATGAGTATGATTTCTTCAGGCACTGGCAGCCGGAGGTGTGGGACGAACTTACGCGCGAGATAGTGAAGCACGACCCTTATTCGCATCTCTGCTCTATACACAGCCACACGGCAAAATACTATAAGTATTGGGAACCGGAGTACACCCATGCCAGCGTGCAGGACCAGGCACCGGTGGAGGGCTTCGGCCGTGCTGCCACGGTAAGGAATATATATAAGAAGCCCGTGATATTCGATGAGGTGTGCTATGAGGGCAATATGGACAACCGCTGGGGCAGCCTGAGCGGGCAGGAGATGCTCTACCGCATGTGGCAGGGCACTGTGGCCGGCACTTATGTTGGTCATGGCGAGTGCTATATGGACAGTCCTACTGACTATTCGCGCGACTTCCTTGCCATTGGCGGAACATTCCAGGGCGAGGCATGGAAGCGTATAGGTTTTATGCGTGACATCCTTGACGCCATGCCTAATCCGCTGATGCTGAGCGACAGCAGCTGGGACCCATATACTTCCACGGCCGGCGAAAACTATTATATAATATATCTCGGCAAGGGGATTAAGCCTCGCTGGACTTTCGAACTGCCTGTTAAGAACGGTGTGTATCCGCGTCTTAAGGAGGGCGTAAGAATGAAGGTTGAGATTATTGACACATGGAATATGACCATAACCGAATGTCCGCAGGTGTTTGAAACAACTGCTCCCGTTGGCGACCGTGTCTATGACAAGAAACACGGCAGCGTGCGTCTTCCCGATGCTCCGTATCTTATGCTGCGCATAACGGCAGCAGAATAATGCCGGTTGCGTGATTTGCTGTTGGTGTACAGTATATATCTTGTGTCAGTAAAATTGTTATAACCCAAATCTGTTATTATGATTCTGTCTGTATTTTTGTTTTATATTGAGTGTGTTTTTGTTAGCTTTTTCGTAGACATAGCAGGCTATGTCAAGAAAAAGCTAACAAAAAGACGACAATAGTAACAACAAGACGGGCAGAAAGCATGAATGTACAAAATAGATAAAGCTATGTGCGGTCTAATGACAGATTTGGGTTTAACGAAAACTCATCACTCTTCACATTCGTGTGTATGTGGCTGATTTTCAGAAGAATACCGCGTGATGAGTTGTAGTCTGAACTCATCACGTATGGGGACAGACCATGAGGGCGTGACGAGTTGGCAAATCAACTCGTCACAGCGTAATTGCCTGATATTCAGCTTTCTACATTGTGATGTGACGAGTGATGAGTTTCTGTAAAAAACTTTTTAGTTGTGTATTTTGTAAAAGGCGGCATATTATAGCGTAAAAGACCGCCTTTCGCATCTCAATATGTGGTCTTTCGGCGTGCAGAATGATGCCTTTTGCATCATGTTACATTTACTTCGAAGATTTGTTTTTTACATGTTGGCGCGCCGTGCAGCTGTTGGTGCATATCCGTGGCGGCGTTGTCTAATATTTGGCAGCCATTCTCCAAAAGAAATGATAGAGCCTGAACAAGGGCTCCCATAGGCTCTCGCCGGGGAAGATGAGCATGAAGCGTGCGTCGCGCACAAGTCTCTGTATGTTCTTTTTCAGTTGACTTCCGCGGTATTTGTCTATGCGTTTGTCGTAGAAGCCGAAGTTGCCCGAGAGCATAATCTCGTTGAGCAGAAATCTGCCGAGCCGCTCGTCTGCCTTGACTATGAGATATTTGTCGTCGAGACAGAACACCTTCTGCATCACATACATCACCGCCGTGGCCATCTTATAAAGTCCGCAGCGCTTCAGCGTGCGTGTGTCTGCCTCCTGTTCGGCTGCCGTGAATCCCTGGCGCAGCACGTAGTAATAGTCTAAGAGCTGCTTTAGACCTATGCCCTCATGAAAAAAGTGGTTTGAGATGTGTGCCATCTGATATATGCGGTTGAATGCTGCAGTGGGCACGGCTATGCTACCGGCTCCGTCGGGCAGCTGCACAATGTTTGCAAACTGCTTGCCGGCGTTCTTGCTGAAATAGTCCTGCAGTCTGGCGTTGCTTATCAGATTGTTCATAAACTGAGGGCGGTAGTGCAGCTCAACGGTGGTTCCGCCATAGTCGGGAAAGTCAGTGTGGTGATAGCATCGCTTGCATCCAGGAGCCATATAGCCTACGGTCTTCATCACCTTCTTGTATCCTCCCTCTGCCCATATATCTATGTCGCCCGGCGTGCGCATGTGCGGGTCGGGGTAGAGCAGGGCGTTTCCCTGTCCTTTAAGCAGGCAAGTGCGGAGTCCTTTGCGCCTGAATGTTTCAGAAACTTTAGCTGCGTTGACGTTTACCTTTGTGTTGAGTTTGGCTATCTGGCGGCTTAGGGCAAACCATCTCATGGTCATCTCCTTTTTGGGCAGACATTCTTTTGGCAGACGGTTAATGCCATGGAAGATTACGCCCTGAAGGTTTTGTTCCTTGGCCATGCGGAACAGTATCGGCCAGTCGGCGGCAGTTATGCCTTCGGGAGCCGGCTGTGATTCGTCTATAGAAAACCGCAGAAGCTGAAAAAACTTTGATGTCATTGTGCTGCAATAAACGGGTTATTTGCATTTAGCGTACAGATCCTTCAGCGTTCCGCGTGCAACTCCGCTTCTTACGAGCTGGTCGAGCAGGGCTTTTGCCTCTCGCTTCCTGTCCATACTGATGAGCACTTCTGCCTTTGAAATGATGTAGTCTTGGTTGTCGGGCTCGCGTTTAAGCGCCTCGTTGTAGTCATACAGTGCCGTTTCGTATGAGCGCATCTCCTTCTCGAGTTCTGCTCTTGCGGCATAGACGACGCTGCTGTCTGGGAACATTTCAACAAGATTGTTGAACTCGTCCATGGCTTGTGCGTTGCGTTTCAGCTGAATGTATGTGTATGCCAGTCCGAGTCGTGCCTGCATGTTGCGCGGTGACATTCTCAGAAAGTCCTCATAGTCGTTTCTTGCCAGCTCATACCTGCGCATGTTATTGTTGGCGTAAGCTCTGAAGTAAAGTGCCGAAAGGTTCACCGTATCCTTTTTCAGAATAGCGTTGCATGTCTCGGCTGCGTCTTCCCATTCAAGCAGCTGAAGGTTGACGGCAGCTTTCTGCAGCAACAGGTCCGTAGAGTCGGGATGAAGATAAAGCTGGCTGTTTATTACAGATAAAGAATCACGCCATTGCTTTTGCGTCTGCGCCTTTAGGGCGGTGACGCCAAGCAATAGCGTGAGTATGCAGATAATTTTAATTTTCAATTTACTTATCTATGTTTATTGTTCTGACCGTTTTGCCGGAAATCAGTCTTCGTCTTTGTTCTCGGCGTCGATGGCCTTAATCTTTTCGCGTACAAGGTTCATGTCGTCCTTAAGCTTCTGAACCTTTCTGTTCATTTCGTCGATGAGGCTGTTGCCCTTCTTGCTCGAAGCGTTAAGGAATCCGAGGTTGTTCTCGTAGGTCTGAACTTCCTGCTTGATTGCCTCATAGCGGCGCATCAGGCGTGCACGTTCGTTGTCGAGAGCGTCAGCACCCTTCTCTGCAACGTTCTTCAGGTTGTTCTTGAACTTGTCGAGACGGCGGCGTGCCGTTGATATGTTAAGCTCTTTGTAAAGCTTGTCCAGTATGTCATGATACTCTTTGTAGAGCTTGTCTTTCTCCTTAAACGGAACGTGGCCTACAGCGTTGTATTCGTCGATAAGCTCGCGCACTTTGTCCTGTATGTTGTCTCCGGCATTCTCAGCCAGTGCTTTCAGCTGTTCTATTATGCCGCGTTTCTTCTCGAGGTTGGTGCGCTCCTCGTTGCGTGTGCCGGCATTGGCGCTGTTGCGTGCCTCAAAGAAGTGGTTGCATGCAGTGAGGAACTCGTTCCACAGCTTGTCGCCAAGTTTCTTAGGCACCATTCCTATGGTCTTCCATTCCTTCTGCAGGGCTATCAGCTTGTCGCTTGTCGACTTCCATTCGGTGCTGTCCTGCAGAGCCTTTGCCTGCTCGATGAGTGCTCTCTTCTTGTCGGCATTTTCAGCAAACTGCTGTTTCATATTCTTGAAGAATTCAGCTTTCTTGCTGAAGAAGTCGTCGCAGGCAGCGCGGAAACGCTCAAAGATCTTTACGTTCATCTTCTGCGGAGCGAAGCCTATGGTCTTCCATTCAGCCTGTATGGCGATGATGTCCTTGGTCTTCTTCTCCCATTCGCCTGCGGTCTTTATTTCTTCCTTGGCTATTTCTTCAATTTTCTCGCACAGCGCGGTCTTCTTTGTGAGGTTGTCTTCCTCTTTTGCGCGTAGCGATTCGAAGTGCTGCTGATGGCGCTTGTTAATTATAGTAGATGCTGCCTTGAAGCGTGCCCACACTTCCTCGCGCAGTTCCTTTGCAACAGGGCCGGTCTCACGGAACTCCTGATGCAGCTTCTGCAGCTGGTGGAATGCGCTTATCACGTCTTCCTCAGTGCCGAGCTTTTCGGCAGCCTCGCATATCTTTGTCTTTATTTCAAGATTCTTCTTGAAGTCGTATTCGCGTGCCTCGCTGTTTAGTTTCAGCAGGTCGTAATACTGCTCAACGTAGAGCTGATAGTTGCGCCACAGCTCGTTCGCCTTTTCTGCCGGCACGAGCTTGATCTCTTTCCACTCCTGCTGCAGCTTCTTGAAGTCCTGATATGATTTGTTGGCTTCTTCGGGCGAAGTAACCATAGCTTTAATCTTCTCGATGATGTCGAGCTTTTTCTTCAGGTTTTCCTGCTTTTCTTTTTCCTGCTCAAGGAACAGTTTGGCGCGTTTTTCCTTTATTACGCCCATCTCAGCCTTAAACACCTCTTCGTCTTCGTCAGGAAGCACTTTGTAGTTTGCCGGGTCGCCGCCTCCCTCAAGATATGCTTTCATGTCAGCTTCTCTTTCGGCAAAGTGAAGTTTGTAAAAGATTGTTTTGAGGTAATCTATTTCGCCTTTCTGAGGATGCTCGTCGCTGTGTGCGATTTCTTTCACCCTTTCTATTATTTCGCTTTTGCTTTTATATACTTTTTTCAGTGCGGCAGCTTCAGAACTTTCTGAGACAAATTCTCCTGTTTCGGTGGTGTCGGTTGTCACTTCTGCGTTGTTTTCATTGGCAGCGCAGTTTTCTTGCATGTTGTTATCGGTTAGTTCAACATTCATTTTCTCAGTGTTCTCTTGGCTGAGTGTCTTTTCTTGAGAGTCCATCATATAACTTTTTATTCGTTCATGAATTGATTTTCAGGTAAAACCTTAGGTGTGCAAACTTAATTAAAAATATTGTAAATACCTAATAAATTTGGAAAAAAACGTTTTTCTTGGGTTAAATGAGCCTTTTGTGGCGGAAAATCCACCATGATATGCCTGAAATGAGCACGGATACTATTATGGCTATCACGAAGCCGTATTTCCATTGTTCCATGCCGTTTATGAGGTTCATTCCGAGCAGGCTGGCTATGAGCGTGGGGAACATCAGGATAATCGACACTGAGGTGAGCGTACGTATCACGGTGTTCATGTTGTTGTTGATGATACTCGAATATGTGTCCATGGTAGATTCGAGAATGTCAGAGTATATGTTTGTGGTTTCGCGCGCCTGGCTCATCTCGATGTTTACGTCCTCAATCAGGTCGGCGTCGAGTTCGTCCACCTGCAGCTTGAACTTCAGCTTTGCCAGAAGGTTCTCGTTGCCGCGGATGGATGTGATGAAGTAGGTCAGCGAGTCTTGCAGTCTTGACAGGCCTATGAGCGACTCGTTGTTCACTTCCTTGTCAAGGTTGCGCTTTGATTTTTCTATCAGGCTGTTTATCTGCTTCAGCCGTTTCAGATACCATACGGCCGAAGAGAGGAACAGGCGGAAAATCATGTCGACGTAGTCGGTGAAGCCCTCGCCGCGCTTCTGCTGATAGCTCACGAAGTCTATCATCATGTTTGTTTCGTGAAAGCACACCGTGATGGTTACGTCGCGCTTGTGTATTATGCCGAGCGGCACGGTGGTGTAGGGCGTTCTCGATCTGATTTCCTTTACAAAAGGTATACGCAGGATTATGAGCATCCAGCCATCATCGTATTCATAACGGGCACGCTCATCATTATCGCTGATGTCAGAAAGGAAATAATCGGGAATCTTAAATTCATTTTCAAGAAGACGCTGGTCTTCTTCCGTCGGGCATGTCACTTGTATCCAGCAGTTAGGCTCCCACTCGCCAATCTGCCTAAGGCCTTTGGTTGTGTTCCAATATGTTCTCATTTGCTAATCCTCCGAAACGGTTATGACTGCACGGCGGTCAGCATCAATGAGCAAACCTCCGCGCCTACAAGTTCATATTTTCCGCGTAATAATCGTCCATGAATAAATTAAAATTTCTGTTTTGCGGTGCAAAGATACTGCAAGTTGGGCTAATCTCAAAATAAAAATGAATGAAATGAATTTTAATTTTGTATTTAAATTGTGTTACAATGGCTTGTTGCGTTTCTTTGTTCGGTTTTTGTCGTGTTGGTTGTGCTTATGTAAATTAAAGCAAGGCTCTATAGCCTTTTTGTCGGCGTATAGAGCCTTGAGGCCCCAATCGGTCATTCCGCATCATGTGTCTTAATCCTATTAGCAGTCTGATGCTTTCTTTGTCTTGTTCTTTTATATTGGCGTCATGCCGTCTGATGTTTTGTTTGTTTGGCCGTCATTTCAGCTAAAATTCAGACGATAATAAGCTCAATAGATAACATTGATTCTGCCGAATACTTATGACCAATTGGGGCTGAGCTGTCATTTTGTGTTGACTGTATGTGTAGTGTCGGTCTATTCGGGCAATATCGAGACGGATATCGGCGCATAGTCGGATGGCGAGAAGCGGTTTAGTTGCTTCGATGCGGTGTACGTGCCGCGGAAGTTGGTCAGTCCGCCAAAGTTATACAACACTCCGTTTATACATTCTGTTTCGCCTGTCCAGCTGAATGTGCCGAGCATCTTCAGCGGTTGCGGGTTGCTGCTGCCTGTCTCGTAGCGCACTACTGAACCGTCGCTAAAGGCATAGATATAGCCGCCGGCAACGCCGATGAAACTGAAGTCGGAGGCGAGCGAGTCGGCTGGGGCACAGCGTTGCGCCGTCAGTTTGTTGCCGTCTATCATGTATGCCGTGTGCCGGCTGTCGTCCAGCAGCCATGTGTTGCCCCTGCCGTCAGATGTGGCGCGTGTGCTTTCGCCGAATGTCGTGCCGTGTGCTGTTTTGCCGTCTGCCGTGGCTGTTATGTTGCCGTTGCTGTCTTTGTCAAGTATGTATGTGCAGATGTGGGTGTCGGTTACGGCATAGATAATGTTGTCGTTAATGCTGGCGGCTTTTACTTCTCCGTTGTGCGTGGCGGCAAGGTTCCATTTTCCTGATGCGAGATAATATATTCCGCCGTCGCCTATGATTACGGGTGTGCCGTTCCAGCATGCGCCCTGACCGCTGACGGGCATGTCGGCGTATGTTTTTTCGGCGCCTGTCGCCGTGTCGTATGAGCGCAGCTCGTTGGTCGTCACGGTCTGTTCATATCCCAGGTTGGTCTTTTCCACTATGCCTCCGCCCATGTATATAGTGGTGCCGTCGGTGAAGTGAGTGGTGGCAGAGCCGCTGTTGCCCAGCTCGCCAAGTTCTTTGTAGACGATGTTCTGCTTTACACGCAGCGTGTTTACAGATGCCTCGCCTGCAATAGAGAATTTGCCTTTGGCCTCGCCGTCGGCATTCAGGATGACATAAGGGCATGCCTCATATTCCTGACCTTTCTTTATATACACGATAGGTTCCTTTTCGGGATAGGGGGCGTCGGGATCAGTGAAGCTGAAACTGCAGCCGCTCACTATCCCCAGCTGTTGCATGCTGCTTTCAGACGAGCGTCCGTTGTATATCTTTACATACACTTTGCCGTCGCGGTAGCAGGCAGATGTCAGCACCACTCCCGTAGCCTCGCTCTCTGCTGCCGGCTGTTTCACTACAATCTGCATAGAGTCTGCCGCGGCGCGCGTTTCGGTCGCGTTGCTCAGGCGTATGTAGCCTATGCGCTCTTGTCGGGTGATGTTGCGTGCAGCTATAATCTTTACGCTCTCGCCGCCTTTGCCTCCCATCTGCGACAACTGCAGCCAGTCGGCTGACGATTCTGCCTCCCAGGGCTGTGCCGTGGGTATGGTTACGTCGGTCTGTTGCCCTTCTGCCGACAGGCTGACAATGCCGTCGTCGGGAATAATTGGGTTGGGGTCAGGGCCGGGCGACAGTTCTTCGTCGCTGCTGCATGATAATGTCAGTGGAAGTGTGCATGCCATGATGCACCATAGTGATAGTTGATAAAAGTTTTTCATTGCTTTATATTTTTTATTAACGATTGCATGTCGCGAAAATATAAAGTCTTTGTGTCCTGCATTTCACGGCTTTCCGTGATTTTTTATTTACAGGTGCAATAGGTGTTGTGGCTCTTTTTATATCTTGTAGCGCATCTGTTTATGGCGTGTTGTCGTCGTTGCAGGTTGATGTATGCCATATAAATTTTAGACGTTGTGTATCGTCTTGAAAATCAGTCGGTTATGAGTGCGCTTGCAAAAGATGCCCTTTTGTCTTCCGAAAGACGGCCTTTTAGCCTCTGAAAGGTGCCCTTTTGCAGTACGTTTTGTGGCCTTTTGCAAATCGGCTGTGTGCATCGTCATTAATTTGTCGTGCCGGCATGATTTTCCGCTTCTTGTCGTGTGGCGTGTTTATGGCGTTCTTATGCCAGGTGCAGCAACGGAAAAGGCGGAAGGTTCGGGGCTCGTTTTGCCCTTTGCCTTCCGCCTTCAGCATGTATTAGGTTTGTGTAATTTTTATCGTTTCAGCTAAAATTATTTAGCCGGAATCTCTTCGAGAGTCTTTACGAGCAGATCCCAGAACTTGGTTGTTGACGGCCAGTGAGCACGCTCTGTCGGAGTGTGGGGCGACAGCAGTGTCGGACCGAACGAGCAGATGTCGAGACCCGGATATTTAGACAGGATGATGCTGCATTCCAGTCCGGCATGAACCACCTGAACTGTCGGCTCCTCGTTGAACAGGTTCTTGTAGATGTTGCGCATAACCTTGATCAGTTCGCTGTCGGTGTTGGGGTCCCATCCGCCGTAAGCGCCGCTGAACTCAACCTTCATTCCGGCCATGTTGAAGCAGCTCTCGAGCGATGTTGACAGATCCTCTTTCATTGTCTCGCTTGAACTGCGGGCAAGAATCTTGATGGCAGCCTTGCCGCCGTCGATGTCAACTATTGCAAGGTTAGATGATGTCTCTACAATTTCGGGCATTGTGGGGATATAGCGCCATACGCCGTTGTGTGCTGCGTAGATGGCGTCAACCAGGTTGTCCTGGATTTCCTGCGGCACGATCATTTCGGGCAGTGCTACGTCCTCGGCCACAACCTCGATGTCGCTCTCTATGCCTTTGTATTCGTTGTTGAATGTCTCCTTATATTCGGCAACGATAGCCTTCAGGTCTTCAACGTTCTCTTTCGGCAGAGTGAGCACTACTTCAGCCTCGCGCGGAATGGCATTGCGCATGTTTCCGCCGTGCCAGCTTGCCAGGCAAGCCTCGTCTTCTGCTATAGCCTCGCGTACTATTCTTACCATCATCTTGTTGGCATTGCCGCGGCCTTCGCATATTTCCAGACCAGAGTGTCCTCCCTTCAGGCCCTTTATTGTTATTTTAACGGCTGCGTCTGTCTTGTCGCTTTCAGCCTCCTGATAGTCGAGAGTGGCTGTAATGTCAATGCCGCCGGCGCTTCCTATGATGAGCTCGCCTTCCTGTTCGGTGTCGAGGTTGAGCAGAATCTCGCCCTCAAGTTCGCCTCCGGGCAGTCCGTTTGCTCCGTACATGCCTGTTTCCTCGTCGGCTGTTATCAGTGCCTCGATAGGTCCGTGCTTCAGGTCTTTAGCCTCCATCACAGCCATGATGGCAGCCACGCCCAGACCGTCGTCGGCTCCGAGAGTTGTGCCTTTAGCCCTTACCCATTCGCCGTCGATGTAAGTTTGTATCGGGTCAGTCTCAAAGTTATGAGTACTTGTCTTTTCTTTTTGTGGAACCATGTCCATGTGTGCCTGCAGAATCACCGTCTTGCGGTTTTCCATGCCGGGTGTGGCGGGCTTGCGCATAACGATGTTGCCAGCCTCGTCTTTAAATGCTTCAACGCCTGTGTTTTTTGCGAAGTCGAGCAAGAACTGCTGAACTTTCTCCAGATGTCCTGACGGACGTGGAACCTGTGTCAGTGCATCAAAGTTTCTCCAGATGCACTCCGGTTTGAGATTTTTAATTTCGCTCATAGTCATTATAGATTAAATTGTTATCAGGTCAGTCCCTCCGCGCCGTATGCCGGCACTTCGGTATGTCCATATTTATTGTTATATGTTTGCCGAAACATGTGTTTCCGCCGTATGTGCGGCGTGTCTCTTCTTGGTGAATGCCAGCGCTGCCCATCCGTATATGCCGAGCAGTATGACCAGCATGGTCTGCACCGTGTGTACTATCAGCACAAAGTAGAGGGCGTTAGTGTCGCTCACGCCGTAGAGGATGAGCATGGTCTTCACGGCAAAATGCCACGGACCGGCTCCGTTAGGCGTTGGGACAATCACTGCAATGCTGCCCACCACAAACGTTACAAGGGCGCACTGGAAGCCCAGCGATGACGTGAAGTCGAAGCAGAAGAACGTCAGGTAGTAATGCAGAAAATAGCTTACCCATATCCCAAGAGTGTAAAATATGAACAGGGGAACGTTCTTTACGCTTTTCAGCGATATCACTCCCTGCCATATTCCGCCCATGGTGGCTTTCACCTTATTATATATTGAGAGCTTTTTCAGCAGTATGTGGATCAAGAAAATTGCGGCTATGGCGCATGCTGCGGTTACGATATAGCCTGTGGTTGAGAACCGGTTGATGATAGAATCCATGCTTGTTCCGGTCTTTGAGAAGAATGTCGTGAACACTCTCATCTGCATCAGCAGTGTCAGCATGGTGACAAACAGCATTAGCAGCGTGTCGATGGCTCTTTCGGTAACAACGGTTCCGAGAGCTTTCGGAAACGACACTCCGTCGTATCTCTTGAGCACTCCGCAGCGTGTGAACTCTCCGATGCGGGGTATTACGAGGCTTGCTGCATAAGAAAGGAATATCGAGTTGACCGACGTTGAACTTCTGGGATATTCGCCGACAGGCTCAAGCGTCTGTCGCCATCTCCATCCGCGGAACATCTGGGCAAGTATGCCGAACGGGAACGACAGCAGCATCCATGTCCAGCTCATCTCGTTGATGAGTATGTTCTCGATGCTTCTGAAGTCGAAGTCGCGGTACATCCAATAGAGTATCGCCCCGCCGAACAGCAGCGGAAATGCTATTTTGAGTATGTTGTTTACTGTTTTTCTTGTATTCACGCTTGCCAAATGTTTTCTTTCCAGACCGTGCAGAGCCTTGCTTAAGCCTTGTGGCTTGCTGTCGACCCATGCATCATTCGGTCTGCCGCATGCATTATTGTCTATGCAAACTTACAATTTTTTTTTCAAAATACGCGTCTTGACACTAAAGAATTATATTTTCTTTAGAGCTTTTTTGCCGTTGTGTGCGGTATGTGTGTACGCTTGTTGCTGTAAGGTGTATGGTTTATTGCCCTGATGCACACGTTTTTATGTATAACGGAGGCTTGGTCTTGGACGCAGGTGTTCAGCTGAAATACATGGTCGTTCATCGCAAATCTGTCGCCGAAGTCTGTCGTCCGGCCCCTTCAGTTTACGTATCTTTTCTTGAGATATGCCGCAATGGTCCTGTCGTTATGCTTGTCCGCGCAGATCCATATTCGGCTAAGGCTATTGTAGCGGCATGGCAGCTTGCCGTATCATGAGTTTGTTTTGCTTGATGATTTTGTGCAGTTCCCGGTGGCAACGGTATTGCAGTGGCTGTCATATTGGCCTTCATGGTGGAGGGTGTGCAGATGTATGCCTTTTGTAAAGATAAGAGGAAAATGCATGGACGGAAAGTTTCTATGTTTTGTTTGGTCTTGTCTGGTGATGATATCTTTTGCCCGGTACATGCCATAAACTTGGCAGACATATCGCAGACATGCAGATAAATTGTTGCAGGAAAACGCCTTTGTAACGATATTTTATTATCATTTTAATATGTAATACAGCGGCAATGTTGGATAATAGTTATATTTTTGCAAAATAAATTAATATAAGTGTTATTGCTGTTGCAGCGCCGGCCGTATGCCGTATTTGCCGCAGTGCCGGCCATGATGCATGCAACAGGGACATGAAAACGGACAAACAATAATCAAAGAAGTAGGAGTTATGGCCAAGAACAAAAAGGAGAAACGTTATGTTGAGCGTGATGTAAGCTGGATGTATTTTAACCATCGCATACTTCAGGAGGCTCAGAAGGAAAACATACCATTGCTTGAAAGACTCTCATTTTTGGGTATTTATTCTAACAACCTCGACGAGTTTTTCCGTGTACGCATGGCTTCGCTCAGCCGTCTGCTTGAGTCTGACAATAAGGAAGTGCGCAAGCAGCACGACACGATACGCAAGACCATGGCGAAGATAAACAAGCTCAACTCTGCCTACAGCCAGGAGTACACCTCGGCTATAGACCATGTGTTCGACTGCCTGGAGAAGCATAACATAAGAATGCTTGACGAAACGCAGCTGAACGATGAGCAGAAAAGATTTCTGACAAACTTCTTTCACGAGCGCCTTAACGGCTACACAAACCCTATATGGTATTCGGAGATAGGCGAGATAGGGCAGCTTGAGGACAACCGTATTTATCTTCTTGTCAGAAAGACCGACATAACGAGCGGTTCGTCGCGCCCGAAGAGCAGTCTGGCCATAATAAAGGTGCCCGACAGAGAGAACGGACGCTTTATCAAGTTGCCGTCGTCAGACGGCTTCGATAATATAATGTATCTCGACGATGTAGTTAGATACTGCCTTCCGCTGATATTCATCGGCTTCAAGCCGGCCGTATTTGAGTCATATTCGTTTAAGTTTACAAAGGATGCCGAGATGGAGATGGACAACGACTCCGACTACGGCGTGCTTGAGAAAATTGCCAAGGGCGTGAGCAGCCGCAGGCACGGCGAGCCCGTGAGACTTATCTATGACAAGAGCATGCCCAAGGAGATGAAGAAGAAACTGATGAGCAAGCTCAACGTGAGCAAGCTCGATGTGTCTTTGGGCAGCAGCCGTTATCAGAACCACAAGGACTTGATGGGATTCCCCGACTGCGGTCACGACGAACTGAAATATCCGAAGTGGGCTCACGTGATGAAGCCAGAATTCCTTGCTCAGGAGAGCATTCTTGACCAGATACGCTGCAAGGATCTCTTCATCCATGTGCCGTATCACTCGTTCGACGGGTATATCCGCCTGCTGCGTGAGGCTGCGCTAAAGCCGGAGGTTAAGACGATAAAGACCACATTGTACCGACTTGCCAAAGACTCAAAGGTGGTTAAGGCACTGATATGCGCCGCACGCAACGGCAAGAAGGTTACGGCCGTGGTTGAGCTTCTTGCCCGTTTCGACGAGGAGAGCAACATACGCTGGAGCAAGCGCATGCAGGAAGAAGGCATAAACGTGATATATGGCGTGGAGGGACTTAAGGTTCACTCTAAGCTGCTCTATATAGAGTCGACCAAAGGCAGCATTGCCTGTGTCGGTACGGGCAACTTCCATGAAGGCAATGCCAAGGTGTACACCGACTATCTGATGATGACGGCGCGCAAGAGTATCGTGGCTGAGGTTAAGAAGGTGTTCGACTTTATCGACCGTCCGTTCTCGCAGTTCAGGTTCAGAGAGCTTATGGTGTCGCCAAACTCGATGAAGACAAGGATAATAAGTCTTATCGACAAGGAGATAAAGAATGCACGCTCGGGCCGCGAGGCATGGATAAAGATGAAGATAAACCATATAACCGAGCCGGACGTTGTAGAGAAACTTTATGCCGCCTCGAAGGCCGGCGTGAAGATAGACATTGTGCTCAGGGGCAACTGCTCGCTCGTAACAAGCCGTCAGGGACTTTGCGGCAACATACATGCCGTGGGGATAATAGACCGCTATCTGGAGCATTCGCGCATACTGATATTCGGCAATGCCGGCAATCCGAAGTTCTTTATCGGCAGTGCCGACTGGATGCCGCGCAACCTGCTCAACCGCATCGAGGTGATGGCTCCGGTTTATGACGAGGACATGAAGAAAGACCTTATGCGCACGGTTGACTACGGACTGCGCGACACCACCAACGGACGCATCGTGGACGGCAGCGGAGCCAACGTGATACAGGAGGTTGAAGACGGCCGCCCGTTCCGCTCGCAGGAGGAGCTTTACAACGCATATATGGCTGAAGCCAGGGCTGCCGGTCAGGACGAATGATTTCGGCCAGTTTCCAAAAGGTGGCATTTTGGCTTGTAAAAGGTGCCCTTTCGTTATGTAAAAGACGGCCTTTTGCAGCCTAAAACATGACCTTTTGTATTGCGGTTTGTAACGGCTTGTGAGTCAATGTGTTACACGATATATGACTTGCCGTGTGAAATGATGATTTGATAAACAGTTTTAAAATTAAAAACAGATATGAGATTAGCAGCTATTGATATAGGTTCTAACGGAGCGCGACTGCTCATAAAGAACTTCAGAACAACCGAAGACGGCACGCAGCAGATATCACGCGTGATGTATATGCGTGTGCCCCTGCGCTTGGGTTCAGACGTGTTTACGCTCGGCAAGATTTCTAAGGAGCGTATGCTCATGATGAAGCACATGCTCAAGGCTTTCAAGCAGATAATGAAACTCAATCAGGTTGACGACTACAGGGCATGCGCCACATCGGCCATGCGTGACGCCGAGAACGGCAAGAAGGTGCTCAACAAGCTCCGCAAGTCAACAGGCATAGACATAGAGATTATCAACGGCAGGGAAGAGGCGCGACTGCTGTGCAACAACATCGTAGAGAACATCGGCAGCGCAAAGGGCAACTATGCCTATATCGACGTAGGCGGAGGCAGCACTGAGATTTCTCTGCTTCACGACGGTGCGCTCACTCACAGCCAGTCGTACAACATCGGTACGCTGAGAATGTTGGGTGGCATGGTGTCGAAGGAGACCGTCGAGAAGATGAAGGCCGACCTGAAAAGATTTGCCAAGGACATGCCCGACATAAGGATAATAGGTTCGGGCGGAAACATAAACAAGCTGTTCAAGCTTACACATGCAAAGCGCGAAAACAGATATGTTACGGTTGATGAGATAAAAGACCTTTACTCTAAGCTGAAGGTGCTAAGTGTAGAGGAGCGTATAGAACAGTATGGGCTCAAGGTAGACCGTGCAGACGTTATCATTCCTGCAGCCGAGATATTCATCACGGCGGCCGAAGCTCTTGGCTGCGACTCAGTGCAGGTGCCTAACATAAGCCTTGCCGACAGCATTGTAGACGGATTTTACCGCGACAAGTATTCAGCCTGCGACATCAAGCCTGAGCAAAGCGACGCTGATGAGGCAGGCGATGATGAAGACTGATGTTTCTGTGCAGCATCGTTGATGCGGCTTAAAAGAAGGTATAGAAATATATTTAGCATGACATTTTGTCTTGTAGTTCAGACAAAATGTCATGCTTTTTTATGCTGGTACGTAAGTTGTAATATATCTTAGTGAGAGCCGACAACAAGATTTGAAGCTCATCACAGAACAGAAATAAAAAACAATTAAAAATAGGAGAATATAATTATGATACCAGTTAATCGCAAGAATTCATGGTTACCCGACGTGTTTAACGATTTCTTTGACACAGACTTCATGCCTAAGGCCAATGCTACAGCTCCGGCAATAAACGTAAAAGAGAGCGAAATAGATTATGAGGTTGAGGTTGCTGCGCCGGGAATGACGAAGGAAGACTTCAATGTTCATCTTAACCAGGACGGCGATTTGTCAATAAAGATGGAGAGCAAGAAGAACAATGCTGAGGAGGAGAAAAAGGCTCACTATCTGCGTCGTGAATTTGCCTACAGCAAGTTTGAGCAGACACTGATACTGCCCGACGATGTTGACAAGGAGAAGATATCAGCCAAAGTAAGCGACGGCGTGCTTACGGTTGTGCTTCCTAAGATACGCAAAGAGGAAAAGAATGTTGTGCGCCAGATTGTTGTAGGATAACAGTTCGGCAGTCTGAAAGCAGACGGTAACTTTAATTGATAATATAAATTATACTTTGTTGATAAGCCGTGGAACAGCGTTCCATGGCTTATCAACAAAGTTTTTTTTATCAGATGGTTGTTTGTGCCCGGTGTGGTCCTTGTCTTATGTCGGGCTGATTATAGTCTTTTACCTTATTGACGCCCACGCTATATCTGTTAAGAATATGGCGGAAGTTCGCCCGGCTTAAGGTGAATGGCGGGCTTGATGCTGATTACCTATTGATGTTAAAGTCTGAGACTATAGGGTAAGACAGGCTTTATTCGAACATTTCTTTCCATCGGCAGAACCTTTTCAGGCCTTCTTCGCCGTGTTTCGCAACGCTCTTTTCTGCCTGCTCGATGGTCTTTTCGCGGTCGAGCCGTGTCTTCGAGAAGAATTTGTCGGCATAGCATATCACCTGTTCTTCAAGCGTCTCGGGCAGCAGGTCGGTATGCGGCAGCGGAAGATTGCGGCTTACAATCTCCTGAAGCGACAGTCCTGCGCCTGTATGCCGTTCGCATACGCGTGCATGGCGCGGCATTCCTTCGGCCCTGAGCATCTCGGCTCCGAGCACTCCGTGGCGTATATAGGGCTCATGGCCGTAGCATTTTATGTCGGGTGCGTCGGTCTTTATCACTCCTATGTCATGCAGCATGGCGGCCTCCTCAATGAAGTTGAGGTCAAGATTCAGTTCGGGATGCCTTTCTGCTATGTCGAGGGCCTTGCGGGCTACGGCGCTGCTGTGGCGCAGAAGGATGTCTTTCAGCTCTGCATTGTCAGAATAATACTTGTCGATAATTTGTCTCCAGTTCATTTTTTAAGTAGGATTAATTGTTTGGATGCACGTCCGTTTTTCTGTATGTATATATTTAAGAAAGCTTAAACCCGGCTCGGTCGTCAGGCCGCATATGGTTTTATCTGTTTTGTTTATTCATGCTTTCATCCGGCTTTTTGTTTTCTATGGTTGTCTTTTCGTGTGTCTTTTCTTCGCATAGCCTGCCATGCCAGCGATAGAACAAACGAAAATCAGCCCAATATAAAGCAAAAATCCCGGCTGAATTCTAACGCCCGGTTCGGGCTAAAAACTGCCGGCATACAGTGGTTTCATTTATGATATTGTTGCCATAAGCCGGTTCGTCAATATTGGCAAGCCGGCCGTATGGCAACAATTAGCTATGGCATCCCGGGCGTAGGGCTGTTCCGTCGGCCCGGGAATATGTTCGGATTAAGAATTGATCCAGTCTCTTTCAATATATGCAATCACATCACCGCGGTTGACTCTTGAACCCTGGCGTGCAGCTATTTCAACCAGCTTGCCTCCGAGTGCAGCCGGTACCGGTTCAAACTGGCCCCATGGTGTCTGTATGTAGCAGAATGTTTCGCCTTCCTTGTAGTGCTGTCCGATGTACGGCTCAAGGCAAGGAACACACTCGCTGCTGCCTTCGAAGTCGAAGAACACCTGTCCCTTGAACGGAGACACGATGGCGTCTGCCTTTGCGTGCTTGAATGCTGACACTTCTTCCGGTGTGAGTTTTGCGCCGAGTTTCGCATCCTTTGCCTTCTGCAGGTCGGCCAGCATACGCTTCTTTGCCATTCCGCTCTTGTAGTCGCGATACTGTTCCGGGTGCATAGCCAGCTCGAACAGTTCCTCGTCGTCCTGTCCGAAGTCCCAGTTGTTGTCCTGCATCTCCTTCTTGAAGCCTTCGAGAGCGTCAGGTATAAGTGTGTGCGGGTCAGCATCAGTAAACTGACGTCCCTGCTTCTCAGCCAGCTCTACGAGCTCCTGGTCTATTGTTCCAGGTATCTTTCCGCTCTTGCCGAGAATCATTCCCCACATAGAGTCGTCCATCATTACGAAGCGGCCCTTGCCCTGTGCCATGGTGAGCAGGTTGAGCAGTGCGATGTTCTTGACATATTGTGAGAACGGAGTTACGAGTGGTGGATAACCTACGCGCGGCCATACATATGCCACTTCGTCGAACAGTTTCACCAGCATCTCGTCTGTTGTGAGTTCCGGCTGTCCCTTGCTCTTCAGTGTAGAGTTGATTGAACGGTGTATTCCGGCGAGGTCGGCCATCATACTTCCCATCATACCGCCCGGCAGACCGCATCCGAGGAGCAGTGAGCTCATGTGCTTGTTGCCCGGATTGATGAAGTAGCCCAGCCAGTCGTCGATAAACTCCTGTGTGAGGGTGCGGGCGCGCATGTATGCGTTCATGTCGATGTCGGCAACCTCGAAGCCTTCGTTCTTCAGCATGCTCTGAACAGAGATGATGTCCGGATGAACCTTACCCCATGACAGCGGCTCGATGGCTGTATCGATAACGTCGGCACCATTGTTGCACACTTCGAGGATAGAAGCCATTGAGAGGCCCGGTCCTGAGTGGCCGTGATACTGTATGATGACGTCTGGATGCTTGTCCTTAATAGCCTTTGTAAGCTTGCCGAGCATAGCCGGCTGACCTATACCGGCCATATCCTTAAGACAGATCTCGGTAGCACCGGCAGCTATCACCTGGTCGGCGATGTCGCTGTAATATTCAACTGTATGGATTGGTGATGTTGTTATACAAAGAGTAGCCTGAGGAGTCATGCCGGCCTCAAGCGCCCATTTAATGCTGGGGATGATGTTGCGGACATCGTTAAGACCGCAGAATATGCGGGGGATGTCAACGCCCTGGGCGTGCTTAACCTTATACATGAGTCTGCGAACGTCGTCGGGCACGGGATACATGCGTAGGGCATTGAGTCCTCTGTCGAGCATGTGTGTCTTAATGCCAACTTCATTAAACGGTTTACAGAATGCCCTCACTGCCTCATTAGGATTCTCGCCGGCGAGCAGGTTAACTTGCTCGAAGGCTCCTCCGTTGGTTTCAACGCGGGAGAAACATCCCATATCGATGATTGCCGGAGCAACGCGCTCCAACTGGTCCTTACGTGGCTGGAACTTACCTGAAGACTGCCACATGTCGCGATAAACGAGACTGAATTGGATTTTCTTTTTCATTATTATTAGATCTTTTATTGTGTGTGGCCTGATTTTGTCCGGCACACATGTTCATTTATGCAAAAATAGGTATTTTTTCTAAATCTAAAAGTTTTTATGACAAAATAATATGGTCTGAGACGAATATTTATTTGTTTTTTATAGTCTTATGAACATTTTATCATATTTTTTGTGCTGATTTGCTAAATACATATAGCAAAATACATGATAAAGTGTCTAAAATTCACTTGTAGGATAGCAAATAGACAAGTTTCTATTTGTAACTAACAAACCTTAACGTGCCTGTGGAAATTAATTTTACAAACTGATACAGCCCGCTTTGCCTGTATTTGTCTTCCTTGGCTTGCTGTTTTGTAGCTTTAGTCGGGGAGATTGGGGGCGGTGGTGATGTTTAACCATAATTCTGATGACCGTTTTTTGGGGGTAGCCGAAGTTAACTTTAATCTGGAAAAGGAATCTTTGAAGTCAACCATATTTAGGAAAGGGCAGGGAGGAGAATAAGCAAAAAATTTTTCTTTAGAAACTCATCACTCGTCACATGGCCATGTAAAGTGTTGGCTTACAGATCGTTGAGGCGTGATGAGTTTACGGACCAACTCATCACATCGTGCCCTGCGGCCTTCGGGTGTGATGAGTTTCGCAGGCAACTCGTCACACTGTAATTTGCTGTCACACAGCGGGTTGTGCCGCTTTGTGATGAGTGATGAGTTTTTAAGAAAAAACTTTGTGATTTTATCTTTATTGTCCTGTCTGTGCGAAAGCGTGCCTGTTTAATTTCATAATGCGGCGCTTCGGTGTGTAAACTGCCGCGAATTGATATGTGAAAGGCTATCTTTTATCATGCGAAAGGCCATGTATTGGCATGCAAAAAGGCATGTTTCATGTTGCAGAAGCATGCCTTTTGTCTTGTGTATTTCCGTGTCTTGCGGTGTCTGTTAATTATGGATTATTAATTATAAGCTATTAAAGTGCCTGCAAGAAACTGACCGAAATCCGCTCAATATAAAGCAAAAATAGCGACCGAATTACAATGACTGATTTGGGTTAAACCGGTTTTCCCATGCAGTCCCGTTTTGTCAGAACTGGAAGCCAAGGTTTACGTAGAAGTAAGGCTCCTCCGTGCGGCTTGAGTATCCGAGCGACGCGCCTATCGGACCGAACATGCTGTTGTAGTAATATGCTATCTCGCATCCCGTCATCGGCCCCTTCTCGAAGAGGTTGCGCAGCTTGTCGCCACGCTGTCCGAACGACAGGCGGCCTATGATGTAGTTGTTGTCCATGATGCGCTGCTGCGCCATGAGCTGTGCCGTTAGCAGCATGTTGTCAACAAACTCTATGTGGCCGATGCCAGCGAAGGGCTGCTGCTGTTCGAGATACATTCCGGGATGCATGCCGCCTATGGAGTTGCGCATGATTAGCGGAATGTCGTTGCCGATAAGGAAGCGTCCGCTTACCATGGGCTGCAGCACGAAACGGCTGTTGAGCGGGAACGACATGCGCCACATGAAGTCGGCCACGCTCAGTCCGGGTTCATCTCCGTGGCTTATGAAGTTGTCTGTGTAGTAGCCGTATCCGGCATTGAAGCGTGCGCCGCGCGTGGTGAAGAACCAGCGGTCTTCCGAGTTGTAGTTCATCCTGAAGATGTAGCTGTAGAAGTGGACATTGTCGAGAGTCTCATATTCAGACGACGGACCCGACAGCATGTCGTGAAAGTCGTAGAAGTCCATCTTCACGTTTACGTCTACCGAGAAGTTGCGTATGTTGAAGCTTAGCAGCTGCAGGTTGACAGAGTGCTGGTTGTAAGTGAAGTTGTAGTCGCGCTTGCCGCCCTCATAGATGTTTGTGTCGTCGTGCCTGAATACATACGATAGGCCTATCTTTCCGTAGTGCAGCGGATTGATCTGTGCGTCGAGCCTGGCCATCATTCGCTTGCCCAGGCGGCCCGTAAGCTCCATTATCACAGGTATGCGGGCCTTTATCTGGTGAGACACGTTGGCCTGCAGGGCCACCATCTCCTCTGTGTCGAATCTCACTCCGAGGTTTACCCTGCTTGTGCGCTTGTCGTCTGCCGATATTCTCAGCACGTATCCTTTGCCGCTCTTGTTGAGCGTATAGCCCGGGTTGGTGTATAGAAAGTTTACGCCGAGGGCAGTGATAGCCTCCTCGATGCGTTTCACCGAAACGCTGTCGCCTTTGTTGAGCCTGTATTTCGACATGATATAGTTGCGGTCGGAGGCCACAATGCGGTCGAAGCATACTGAGTCTATCTTGAACGTAAGTTCCGAACTTGTCGGCACTGGGCGCGAGGCACGTGCCGCGTGGATGTAGCCTTCTGAGGCAAGGCGCTGCTGCAGTGCCACAATCTTTTCCCACTGTTGCATGGCAGCCTCTTCGCCGCGTGCTATCAGTGTGTCGATGGCTGCCCGCGTAAAGCTTGCCGAAGAGTAGCCCTTTACGTTCACCTTGATAGGAATGTCGGTCATAGCCCAGTTTTCGTCAAACTTGTTCTTGCAGTTGATGTCCACGATCTGCATCAGTATGGCGGGGCCGCTTTGCAGCTCTGCCGCCGTGCGGTTGTCGCTCTGCACCGACACACCTATTATTATATCCGCCCCCATGCGCTTGGCTATGTCGGCCGGATAGTTGTTGCGCAGGCCTCCGTCTACGAGCACCATCGAGTCTTTGCGCACCGGGGTGAACACGCCCGGTATGGCCATGCTTGCCCGCATGGCTGTCGAGAGGTGTCCGCCGTACATGTCGTATTCGGTGTTGTCCACGATGTTTGTTGCCACACAGGCAAACGGTATGGGCAGGTCGGCAAAGCTGATTGAGTCGTGATAGCCTACGGTGAGCCGTGTGAAGAGCTGCGACAGGTTGGTGCCGCTTATCAGTCCGCCTGCGGCGTTGCGTGCCTTGCGGGCTATGCTCAGCGGGCGCGACAGCAGATAGGTGTTCTGCTTCTCTCTTTCGGCCAGGCTCTGGTTGCTCACGTCCACCTTGTCAGACAGCAGCGTCTTCCAGTCCTGCACCTTTACGAGAGAGTCGAGTGTGGCAGCGTCGTAGCCTATTGAATACAAGCCGCCGATCAGGGCGCCCATCGACGTGCCCGTGATAATGTCTACAGGTATGCCCGCACGCTCCAGCACGCGCAGCACGCCTATGTGGGCCATGCCCTTTGCGCCGCCGCCGCTGAGCACCACTGCTACACGGCTGCGGCACGAGTCTTGCACTTCTTCGGCATCAGCCGGAACAAAAAGTAATGCCGTCAGTATGACAGCTAACAGGCGGAGTTTACTTTTCATGATGTTGTCTGGTTTGCAGGGCGGCCTTATGGCATGTGTCGCGGCTTAAGGTCAGCGTCCCATGTTGTGGTTAATGAAGCGGTGCTCGGCCATCTTCTCGTATTTAGTGCCGGGCTGTCCGTAGTTGGCATAGGGATATATGCTTATGCCTCCGCGCGGAGTGAAATATCCCGTCACCTCTATATATTTAGGGTTCATCAGCCTGATGAGGTCCTTCATTATTATGTTCACGCAGTCTTCGTGGAAGTCGCCGTGGTTGCGGAAGCTGAACAGATACAGCTTCAGACTCTTGCTCTCAACCATGCGCTCGCCGGGGATATAGCTTATGCGTATCTCGGCAAAGTCGGGCTGACCCGTGATGGGGCACAGCGATGTGAACTCAGGGCAGTTGAACTGCACCCAGTAGTCGTTGCCTGGATGCTTGTTCTCAAACGTCTCGAGCACTTCAGGTGCATAGTCCATTCTGTAGGCGGTCTTTGCGCCGAGGGCCTTCAGTCCCTCGTCTTTTCTGTTGTCTTCAGTCATCATTGTAGATTAAATATTTTCCAAACGTTATAGTTTATTCCGTTGTCATACACGTCGGTGCCCTCATGCTCCTTGGTCTTCTTCACTACACGTATCGTTACGGGCAGCACAATGATCTCGTAGAGCGTCTTAAGCACCACCTGCGACACTATGAGCGACAGCATCTCGCCGGCAGGCACCACGCCCGACAGCGCAAGCGGGAAGAATATCAGCGAGTCGGCACTTTCGCCGAACACTGTGCTCACCACGGCGCGCAGAGAGAAATGCTTGCCGTTGGACGATATCTTCATGCGGCTCATCACGTAGGCGTTGATGAACGAGCCGGCAAGGAAGGCCACAAACGAGGCGGCGGCAATGCGCGGGGCAAGGCCGAACACGGCATGGAAGCCCTCGTCGTTGTGCCAGTAAGGCGCGCCAGGAATGGCGTCGGCCAGCGCTCCGAACAGCACGAAGATGAAGTTCATGGCGAAGCCTGCCCATATAAGGAGCCTTGCCTTGCGGAATCCCCATACCTCACACACGCAGTCGTTGATAATGTAAGACACCGGAAACACGAGCAATCCGCCGGTGATGTTCACCGGTCCGATTGAAATCTGCTTTGTCTCTAACACGTTTGCCGTTATCAGGCAGACGCAGAAAAGTATGCTGAAAAGCATGAACAGCACACTTACTTGTTGCTTATCTGTTTTCATTTCCTTGTTTTTTAAGAGGTTTACCAAGCACTCTGTAAATAAATTGCGGCTGCAAAATTAATAAAAAAACTCAATAAGATAAGATTACGCCTGTAATTATTTGCCCGATACCGATTAATTGATAACTTTGCATTTATGTTATTTATACAGGCCGTAAAAGGCCGGAGATATTTGGAAATAAACAAAGAAAACGTAAAAGGAATATGAAAAAACTATTGACAACAGCCCTGACGGTGATGGCAGCCATCTCGATGCAGGCGCAGGAGACTGCTTACAAGATTACGGGAACAGTGCCCGCAAGCGTATCGAAGGTTTATCTTTATGTGATGGGGCAGCGCGCAGCTTTAGACAGCGCAACGGTAAGCAACGGAAAGTTTGAGCTGAGCGGAAAGCAGAACCTTAACGAGATATTCATGCTGGACGCAAATAATGAGGGCATGGCATTCTTCAACGACGGAACACCTGTGGACATGAACCTGGTGAACTACACCATGGCCGGTTCTGACCTCAACAAGAAACTCTTTGAGTGCAGCCTGCCGCTGAAAAAGTATGACGCTGCAACAAGCGAGATATATGCTGAATATGAGAAGGTGGCGAGAGACAACAGCGAAGCCGGCAAGGCAAAGGCTAAGGCTCTGGCGGAGCGCTTCAACGTGGTGAGAGACTCTATGCTCAACGATATGCTGAACATAATAAAGACCAACAAGGACAACCTTATACCGGCCGTTTATCTGAGTCAGATTTACACCGCGCTCGACTATAACGAGCTGAAAGACCTGCTAAGTCCGTCGGCTCCTTACTATAACCATCCTGCCCTGGCCCGCGTCAAGCAGCAGCTTGCAGCCTTCGAGAAGCGCATGCCCGGCAAGATGTTCACAGACCTGACGATGAACGACACCGAAGGCAAGCAGCGCAAGCTGAGCGAGTGGTGCGGCAAGGGCAACTATGTGCTCGTTGACTTCTGGGCAAGCTGGTGCGGACCGTGCCGTCAGGAGATGCCAAACGTAGTGGCAAACTATGAGAAATATCATGCCAAGGGCTTCGAGGTAGTGGGCGTTTCGTTCGACAACAGCGCCGAGGCATGGAAGTCTGCCATTAAGAACATCGGCATGAAGTGGCCGAACATCAGCGACCTGAAGGGCTGGAAGTGCGCCGCAGCTCCCCTCTACGGCATAAACGCCATACCGGCCAACGTGCTGCTCGACGGCGAGGGCAAGATTGTTGCCACAGACCTGAGGGGCGAGGATCTCGGCGAGAAACTCAAAGAGATTTACGGCTTCTAAATAGGCATGGCGCCGGCATGGCGCTGCCTGAGAGGCATCTCAGATATATATAATGTATATGGTGCTGTGCGCCATATCCGTAATAAAGCTGACGGACAGGCTTATTGCTGATTTACGGCAATACTGCTGCCCGTCAGTTTTGTTTTTGTTGCGTATGCCTTATTGCCTTGTTGCCTGTCGGCAGGCATCTGTATATCTGCCGCAGTGACTTCGTTTGTGTCTGACATGCCTTCACGTATTATTCCGCAGGTACATCTTTAGGTATAAGGCCGTGCTGCGTGCATACTTCGGCAATAGTCTTGATGACGGTAAAAAGTAATGACAAAATTATTCTCCGTTACAGAAAAACAAAGTGTAACGTATGTTAATAGAATCTTGTCTAAATCTCGCTTTGTTGTCTTTTATTAACAAAAGAACATCGTTGAAGGTCGTAAATCAATGTTTTTCATCATCTAAAAACATGCTTTTGGCATGCTGAAAAGCTGTATTTCGGCACATAAAAGGCCGTCTTTCAGGCTGAAACCGGTCATTTTTAGTCTTCTGATACTTTTGATTTTGATTTAGAAAATGTATAACTGCTTGATTTGTAGTGTGTTATATGTAAAACTTGATTTTGGCCTGTTTTTCTGACGAATGCCGTATTTATTTCTGGCATGGCAATTCTGGGAGCGTTAAACGGACGAAAATTGCGAAGAATATTTACAATCTGCCGGCGACAGGCATATCAGTGTTCGGTGTGCTTAGGTTGGCTCCGTGGCGGCATGGTGGCCCACACACGGCTTAGTGGCATGCCGCCTTGTCCGTGCAGCCGCATGATGACGGCCGGCAGAGGGCATATATGCGGCGTGATATTATTACAAAAATTATAAATGAATGAAAAAACTATTGAAATGTGCTTGCTGCATAATTGGTTTTTTATTAAATTTGGAGCTGAAATTATTAAAACCTTAAACTATGGAATTACCATTCGCAGAATCTTGGAAAATCAAGATGGTTGAGCCTATACGCAAAAGCACACGCGAAGAACGCGAACAGTGGATTAAAGAGGCTCACTATAACGTGTTTCAACTGAAAGCCAACCAGGTGTATATCGACCTGCTCACCGACTCAGGCACAGGCGCAATGAGCGACCGCCAGTGGGCCGGAATAATGATGGGCGACGAGAGCTACGCCGGAGCCGACTCATTCTTCAAGCTGAAAGAGACGATACAGAGGCTCACTGGCTTTGAGTATGTAATACCTACACATCAGGGACGTGCCGCAGAGAACGTGCTGTTCTCTTATCTCGTACACGAAGGCGACATCGTGCCCGGCAACTCTCACTTCGACACTACAAAAGGACATATCGAGGGACGTAAGGCCATCGCGCTCGACTGCACCGTCGACGAGGCTAAGGACACTCAGCTCGAGGTGCCGTTCAAGGGCAACGTTGACCCCGTGAAGCTTGAGAACGCGCTCAAGGAGCACGGCGACCGCATACCGTTCATCATCGTAACCATAACTAACAACACAGCAGGAGGACAGCCCGTGTCAATGGAGAACCTGAGACAGGTGCGCGCCGTTGCCGACAAGTATGGCAAGCCCGTTGTGTTCGACTCTGCACGCTTCGCCGAGAATGCTTACTTCATCAAGACACGTGAGGAAGGATATGCCGACAAGACCATAAAGGAGATTACACGCGAGATGTTCGCTTTGGCAGACGGCATGACAATGAGCGCCAAGAAGGACGGACTCGTAAACATGGGCGGATTCATTGCCACACGCAAGCAGGAGTGGTATGAGGGCGCCAAGGGCTATTGTGTGCAGTTTGAAGGCTATCTGACATACGGAGGTATGAACGGACGCGACATGAACGCACTGGCAATAGGTCTCGACGAGAATACAGAGTTTGACAACCTCGACACACGCATCCGTCAGGTGCAGCTGCTCGCACGCCTGCTCGACGAGTACGGCATTCCTTATCAGCGCCCGGCAGGCGGCCACGCCATCTTCGTTGACGCTCCAAAGGTGCTCACACATGTTCCGAAGGAGGAGTTCCCTGCACAGACACTTACCATAGAGCTTTATCTCGAGGCAGGTATCCGCGGATGCGAGATTGGTTATCTCTTGGCCGACCGCGACCCGGTTACTCGCGAAAACCGCTTCACAGGTCTCGACCTGCTGCGCCTTGCCATTCCGCGCCGCGTCTACACAGACAATCACATCGCTGTTATAGCTGCTGCGTTGAAGAATGTTTATGAGCGCAGGGCTGAGATTACACGCGGTGTAAGAATTGCGTGGGAAGCACCGCTCATGCGCCACTTCACCGTGCAGCTCGAGAGACTGTAATATATACTTATAAAGTAGAAAACATAAAGGCCGTTTAGGCCTGACATACCAATGAGCCGACGGACAGATGCTCCGCATCCAGATTATGACGCATGTCCGTCGGCTCTTGTTATGTGTCGTAGTCTTCAGGTGCGTGCGTCTTGCCGTGCCGTGGGCTTGTTTTTGCCGCTTCATGTTGCCGCCGCCGTAGATGCAAAGGCCATGTGCCGTTGCGGCTGTAGGTCTGTAGTCGGTTATTAACTATTCCTTATTTTCAATAATTTATGTGGCAACAGACGCATAAATCGAAAAAAATATATTACCTTTGCACTTGCTTCTTGCACAGACATGCGCACCTTTGGCGCATGCACAGCGTGTGGAAGCCGACTGCAATGGTCCCGTAGCTTAGCTGAATAGAGCGTCAGATTCCGGTTCTGAAGGTCTTGGGTTTGAATCCCAACGGGATCACATACGGCGGAAACCCTTGTAAGAAAAAGGGTTTCCGCTTATTTTTTTTATAATTAGTCGCCCCTTAAAAAGATTATTATCTACTAGTATT
>OGSD01000041.1_pt1 | contig 110240 bp, 68 predicted proteins | sample 1553571 | NCBI WGS metagenome assembly OGSD01 (sample SAMEA2580072, study PRJEB22360) | human gut metagenome | biome: human gut; feature: human-associated habitat; material: faeces | place: Denmark | collected 2008/2010 | reverse complement strand
CTCGGCCACATAAGCTGCGACCTTCAATCCTTTAATTAAATTTCCCATGTCTCTTTGTTGTTTTAAATTGTTAGTTATTATTTCTATTCTCTTATATACATATTTCTCATATATAAGGCTTTGAGGGGAAATCAAGGAAGGGGAAGAAGAAAAAAAATAAACCAATCTTTCGACTGGTTGTGATAGTTGAACCGTTATAAATAGCTCCTCGCATTTACTTGGCCTATCATGCGGCATACATTCTTTCGTGGGGAACTTTATGTCTTGTCCACATACTGGAATTGCTACGCATCATCGAATCGCCATCTTATCCATCGTCTGAAAATAAGCGTGACCCGGTAATTGTTTTTATCATTAATACTTGAAGCCGTACGCACTCTTCATTGCAGTGCTGAATAATGCTCCAAGCTTTTTATCATATATAAGAGTTTGGGAGGTTTTAGGGAGGAGAAAAAATAATACCCTGCCAAGTATTGAAAATGGCAGGGTAAAATGTCTTTGGATAAAAAAAAATCCCTATCTTTGTTGCGTTCTACTTAAAGCATATAAGTACGGATTGAAAGACTTTTCTTTCGTAAGCATTTGATTATCAATATACGAATTAAAAAGATTATATTTGCATAAAAATCAGATTTTACAAAAAGTCAGATAACCAATGAAGAACAGCACAACATTATGAGTAGCAAAATACAGACAGGAAAAGATATACTTCTCTTGATAATTATACTATTCCTCTCTGACAATATACATGCACAAAATAATTATATCCACCGGCTCGGCATTGAAGGCCGGCCAGGATATATATTCCCTACCAGCTCTTTCTTGCGGGGAGAAAACAATATGCATAAAAGGCTGAGTTCTGCCTACTCGGCTCATTTGAAATATTCCTTCCAGCTACAGCCGGGCAGTACTGCAGACCGAATATACGGAAGTTCGTACCAAGGCATAGGATTAGGATATTTCGACTTCGGCAACGACAAAGAAATAGGGACTCCTATTGCCCTCTACGCATTTCAGGGAGCACGTATTGCCAAACTCACTCCCCGACTATCGCTCAACTACGAATGGGGATTTGGAGCCTCCTTCGGCTGGAAACCTTATAATTATCTCAACAACCCCAACAATACCGTCATAGGGACTAAAATTAATGCATACCTTAGTGCCGGAATTCATTTTGATTGGATACTCTCTCCTCTATTCGACCTTAACATCGGGGCAACCGCAGTGCATTTTTCCAACGGCAATACCCGATATCCCAATACCGGCCTGAACACAGTAGATTTCAAAATCGGAATAATATATAATTTCAATCGGAATATAAACGATGTATTACAACCGTCACAACAAATTCCGAGCCCGGCCTTTCCCAAACATGTCAGCTACGACCTCACAGTGTTTGGTTCATGGCGAAGAAAAGCCGTCGATGTTCCAGGCGGGCAAGTTCCTGCACCGGGAAAATACGCCGTAGCAGGGTTTTGTCTTGCTCCCATGTATAATTTTGGATATAAATTCCGCGCAGGAGTATCATTAGACGGTGTATATGACGCCGGTGCCAATATTTATGCCAAAGATTACATTACTCCTCTTAATGGTGGAAATGAAGAGGAAGCTTTTGGCATCCCACCATTACGTAAGCAACTTTCTTTGGGTGTCTCAGCACGCGGAGAATGGGTAATGCCCTACTTCACCGTTGGCATAGGTTTCGGAGCCAACATCCTGCATGGAGGAGGAGACCTCCAATCTTTCTATCAGATATTAGCGCTCAAAATAGATATATCTCACGACACTTTCCTACATATCGGATATAATCTTAAAGATTTCCACGAGCCCAACTATCTGATGTTAGGCGTAGGCTACCGGTTCAATAATAAACGTCCCCGACTGTATCATTAATGACTTTTACCACTTACATCACAAAGACTCCTTATTACTCAAAATAAACAGCTTTAGCATGAACTCATCAATACAGTTCACGACCTATCTATTCACGACCAATAGACTGAATATTCTTTATTATTAGAAAAATCCTTAATTCAAGTAACTACATACCATTTTTACTAAGTTTTGTTACTTAAATGATTTTTTTTAGACATTCGTTTTTTTCTATTCTGTGAAAGTCTGAACTATTTCTGCAACCATAACTATAATATATTCAAATCCAGCTTGATTCAAACCGGATAGGGCAAGGGATATTCTCTCTTTAAGGAATATCCCTATACAACCTAACCATTAGAAACCACCATTACGGTGTATCCGCTCTTATTGTACAGCAGGTGTAACTTCCAAATCTAACGAGCTTAAGTCCATATCTCGCGAGGAATTACCATACAATATTTGATATTTACCAGGAAAAACTTTCAGACCATCTACATCCGCGTTATAATAAGCAAAAGATTCAGGTTCGAGTGTGATTCTCACTTTTTCACTTTTACCCGCTTTTATCTCTTGACGCACATAACCTTTGAGTGATTTGATAGGAGCATCAGGATTAGTCAGACTTTTTACATAGACCTGCACAACTTCAGCACCATCCATTTTGCCGACATTGGTTAATGGAATAGTGATTTCCACTTTCTCCCCAGCTTTGATTGAACTGGAAGAGAGTAATGCCTCGCCAAATTCAAAGTCTGTATAACTCAACCCATAACCAAACGCATATTGGGGTTCACCCTTAAAATAGCGATAAGTGCGGTTTTCCATGCTGTAATCGGTAAATTCAGGTAACTGTTCTGTTGATTTGTAGAATGTCACAGGGAGCTTTCCGGAAGGGTTATAATCACCAAACAGCACATCAGCCACAGCCGTTCCTCCTTCTTGCCCCGGATACCAGGCTTGCAAAAGCGCATCGTATGCATAATCAATGTCAGCCAATGCTATGGCACTACCGGAACAGTTTACATAGATTACTGGTTTACCGGTCTCGTGCATCGCTTTCAAGAAACGCTTTTGTACATCAGGCAATTCAATTTTCGCACGTTCATGTCCTTCACCTTCTTGTGTGGGGGTGATACCACCTACATATATAATGGCCTCAACATCTTTAATTTTCTCTTTCAGCTCCTCAAATACCGCCAGTTTTCGTTCATACATATCAACAGAAAGGTGTGAGACACTCCCTTCTTTACCAGATTTATAATCAAGAGCAATCTGATAAGTTTCGCCTTCTTTTACTTGAAGCGTATAAATGGAACCACGTCTGCCCTTCATCGACTCTGTGAACTCTCGGCGTTGCGCTTCTGTAAGATTCATCCCAGGAGTATATTTAAACGACAATTCCTTGGGAACATATTCACCTATCTTTTTATTATTCACCTTTAACACATAACTATCTCCCCGAACAGAGAAACAAAGTGTACCGGTGAAATCAGGAACATATGTTCCTGAATATTTGGCGCTGAAATCCGAAGCGGGCACATCTTTCCCAAATCCATATCCTCCTTCTGTACGGAAATTTATCACTTCTGCATGACTTGTGTTGATGATTTCTCCTGAAAAGTCGGGTTTGGCATAATATTGGGCCAAAAAGCCTTTTTGACCATCATGATTTACCAGATGCATTTGAGGTATTTGCAAATAATCTGAATCAATCTCACTCCCGCGTTCAGAGATGATACGAGTATTGGGCAACTTATTTTTGAGACCTTGCAGAATGGTGATACAATGGGTCGGTGAACCGCTGTAATTGCCACGCATCATAATGGAATCATTGATATTGGGACCAACTACGGCAATGGATTTGATGTTTTTATCCAATGGCAGTATGTTACCTTCATTTTTCAATAGAACCTGTGATTCGTGAGCCATTTTCAAAGCATGATCCCGATGCTCTTGACAGTCAATCACACTGCCCGGTATCGTAGAGTAAGGCACATACTTGGCCGGATCCAGCAATCCTAGACGAAAGCGTTCAGTCAAGATACGACGCAAAGATACGTCTAAATCTTGTTCCTTGATAATACCTTTCTCTACGGCTTCTATCAATGCATTGTAGCTTCGCCCACATTCCAAGTCTGTACCAGTCAATACGGCATCCGCACTGGCTGCTGCTGCATCCGGATGTGTTTCATGACGGCCTTTCACATAAAAGTCATTGATGGCGTCGCAGTCACTTACTACCATTCCATCAAACCCCCAGCGATTACGTAGGATGTCTACCAACAAACGATTGCTGGCGCAACATGGTTCACCTTCATAAGCGCTGTATGCACACATCACTTCACGTACATTGCCTTTGACTACCAATGTTTCGAAAGCGGGAAGATAAGTTTCCCACAAGTCGCGCATCGAAACCACAGCATTGAACTCGTGACGTAATGGCTCTGGCCCACTATGCACACCGTAATGTTTGGCGCAAGCATGTGTCTTATAATAATGTTCATCATCGCCTTGCATTCCCAGCACGACGTTTAAGCCCATTCTTGACATCAGAAAAGGGTCCTCTCCATAAGTTTCTTGCCCGCGTCCCCAACGAGGATCTCGAAATATATTGATATTGGGAGCCCAAAAAGTAAGATTAGGAATCGCTGAAACGTATGGCCCTATATCTCCATCAAGTGGTAAGGTGTTATAACGTGCACGTGCTTCGTCAGACACCATTGTATAGGTAGTCAGTTGTGAAGAATCGTCAAAAGTTGCGGCTAATGCAATGGATTGAGGAAATACTGTAACCCCACCCGCTATCAGACCATGGCAAGCTTCTCCCCACCAGTTATAAGCAGGGATGCCTAACCGCTCGATAGCCAATGAACGATTAATCATCATACTGACTTTCTCTTGAAGAGTAAGCAATGACATCAAATTGTCAACTCGTTCTTCTACTTTTAGTTTAGGGTTTTGAAACGGATACTGATACTTCTCTGCTTCTGAGCATGCTGTCCATAAAAAGAGTGTCATCACACTGCACAGCAAGATGTTTTTCTTTGTCATGTTACTTTTGTGTGTTTTAATTAAGTGAAAACAAATAGATTATTGTAAGCAAATAAAAATAAAAAGTATGACATTACAAAGCAATAGGCGAAAAAGTTAGGGTAATATTATATTGATTAAACATTTTTCGCATCATGCTACATATAAGAGGCTCATTAGTAGATGAGAAACTTGATAATTACATCGGATATTACAACGTCCTATTCATGTCAATCTACCTTTCGAGCAAAAATTCTCATTGGACGAGTTTTATTCTTGTTTGCTGTACGAAATAACTCAGTAGCAGGATAAATGGGAAAAGTATCATCATTAACCAAAGTAGCAGCAAAGATGACAATATCCTTATTATCGGGCAGTACTACCTCTGTAACCTTAGCAGGCAAGTCAATGGCTAATTTGAACATATAGGTAAATTCATAAGGGTGGTCGCCCCCGCTTGAATGACGATGGGTACCCACATAAGCCACTTCAGAGTCTTTCAGATAGCCTTCCGTATGTCCTGTGTGCCCCCATTGCCCGATAAAGCCGGTATAAGAAGGTACAACGACTTCCTGTTCGGACTTACCGACACGAAATACTCCCTGCACATCTTTCTCGGCAGCCGCCGCAAGAATATAAAGGCGATTGTAATCATGATCCGTAGGCAATTTCAAAATATTACCTTTGCAGACCATACCATTAAATTCTTCATGAGTTTCCAGCTTAAAAGGTATTCCATGCACATCTATCTCAGCCGGAATCAGTTCGGCAGCGTAAGAATAGCCAGACTCAAAGTCTGCTGCAGTTTTAAACTCATTCCAACTAAAACACTTCTTATCATAAGTAAGAAGTAACGGTTTAGTAACCATTTGCGCTTTTCGCTCGGAAGCAAAACGTACCTTGTAGGTTTTGATACTATTGGGATTGATAAACACTTTTAAACAGTTCCCACTAAAATCCGCCTTATTAATAGTTTTTTCTGTACCGTCTGCTTCTACAGCCGCCACGATATTATCAGCAAAAACAATTGAAGCTTCTTGCGCCAGCTTGCCTCCCGTCTCATATACACGTACTACATATTCATCCGAACTTTCAGCTTTCTTTAACGCCTTGATAAGAACATTCCGATTATCTGAGAAAGCTAAAGAATATTTTCTCCCTAATTCACCACTATGCTTTTCAGTAGCAAATGCTTTGATACGCTGATTTAGCGACTCCGCTTCCTCACGAATCTGTACTACATCCAAAGCGCCTGCATGACCGATCAAACTGTAAGTAAAAGTATGATAGCCAAAATCCTGACAATTTTGATAAGCATAGTGTTCTTTTGTTTTCGGTGTATGTAGCAAAGTAAGACGCAAAGTGTTATTATCAGGTTTATCCCAGCCATACTTACTGTCATTCATTACAGAAACTCCATAAGAACCATTGCTATCTGTCAAGTCCGCCCAATATTGAGCATATACTTCGTAGGCAGTCGGAGTATTATTGCCTCTCTGCACACTACCCACCCCCAAATCATAAGTCGCTTTCTCGTTATCCAAATTGAAAGGGAACTCTGCTTTCAATAAAGAATTGGCAGACTGCCAGTCTATTTCATTAATGAAATCTATTCGATGTGCCAGCGCACCTTCATATAAATGAATATATTGACGAAAAAAAGAACCACCATGAGACTTCTCCACACAGAGAGTCTTACGTAATTCACCATTCTCGCACAAAGTCATCTTCACATTGCTAGTAATAGAAATTGGAGTTCTGTCTATAGTCTTCTTTAGTACCTCCCATGCGGGCCAAGAAAGCGATTCATTTTCTGTAAAGAGAGCCAAACGAATAGCTTTGCCAGCTTTCACTAATTCTTTGTTATTTTTCTTGTCGAACAGCGAAACTATATCACCATTTTCGTCTAGCATCAATTTATAAAATGAATTTTCAATGTTCGTGGCTTCAGTAATAGCCATTTCTTTTTCACTTCCTGCAAGACGCACATCATAAACCACATACCCCACAGCGGGAACAGTGGCTTCCACCAATAGCTGTACGTTTCCATCAGTATATGAAACTAGCTGTGAATTCACCTTTTTACCTTGTTCATCGTACACAGTCACCTCTTTTGGGAAATGGGGAGCCTCTATCTCTATACTCACGATATCGGTAGTCTCAAAACCAGAAGCATTATAGAACACTATAGGAACCCCCTTAACTTGAGTGTCAAGATTGTTTGCCACGCTTTTCACAGCATGAGTGAGAATACCGGAAAATTGTTTCAATGAAAGTAACTCATCATTCCAAGAAAATTCATAAGCACGAGGAATGCTAGTGCCTGTTAAGTCATCATGAAACTGATGGAAAATAAAGCGTTGCCAAGATTCCGTCAGGCTCTTTCCTGGATATTCCGCAGTTCCAAGCAAGGCAGCAGCCACAGAAGCTCGCTCTGCAGCATCTCCTAAAAGTTCATTTTGACGGTTATAAAGTTTCATGGCAGCCTGTGAAGTATAACAACCTGTACCATGAACATCCATCAACAGTTCACCATCGAATACCGGAAGTTCAGGGTGGATATCATATGGCTGATATGATTTGAACAGTTGGTCACTCGTAGCACTGATAATTTCTAACGATCCTTCTCCCTTAATACCCTTTTCCACAGAAGCAACAGAAGCAATAGTGGGAGAACCACCCATATCACCTGTTCCGTAATAGCGGTAAACTGTATTTAATGGAGTACGTTTGGAATAGTCTAATAGTGTCTTATTGTTGGAAAGGTCCTCATTATTCCAGCGGTGACCATAATAATATCCATGGGCTAACATAATGGAAGCACCATCTATACCTTTCCACAAACCTATGGTGAAAGGATGCTTGCTTTCACCATAGAAAGGATTCATACGCCAATCTAGTTTCTGTGAAGAGAAACCTATCAACCCACAATGAGAAGCTACAGTAGGAAGTGTCCAGCCAAAACCAAAACAGTCGGGCAAAAAGATATCGGAACTTTCTATGCCTAACTCTTTACGATAAAATTCCTGCCCCAACATAATATTACGAATAAATGACTCAGTAGAAGGAACCAAGGTATCGGTTGCATCCCAACTAGCTCCGCTCACATGCCAGCGTCCTGCTTTCACAAAGGCCTTCATCAATTCGTATTCACGAGGATAATACTCCTTCATCCAAGCGTATTTTACCCCACCTTCAAAATTAAAAATATAGTTGGGATATCGATTCAAAAGAAATAGATTTTGGTTCAAAGTGTTCCAAATATACTCTTTGATAGTAGTTTGAATGTCCCAGTTCCATTGCGTGTCCAAGTGTGCATCTGCCACCGCATACACCTTCGCTTTCTTCGCTATCATGGTTTGAGCTGACAATTGTCCGCCTATAACAACTGACAACACAGTTCCTGCTATCAAACAGATTCTCTTAGCCAGTATTCGCTTTATTTTCATAGTTATATATATAATTAATCAAAAACAAATGAAATTATCAGCAAGTACAATGCGGATAGCAATAATCCAATTAATGTACTACATTTCTTCATTAACCCTCTTTTGTCAGAAGCGTTCACGAGACTACACAATCACCCCACAGGGGAATTTCACTATTTTTTATAGTCAATCCATACTTTCATGCTACCAGCCTCCATATTATCCCATGCGTAGTAAGGAATTAGGGTAAATGTCTTTTTCCCATCTTTGGCAGTAATTTGCTGAACACCATTCAAAAGATTCACATTAAAATCAGTCTTAAATGATGTCTTTGGAGAAATATAGATCCCTTCAATTGTGTCTTTGTTTTGAGCATCCTCAATACAATACACCAATGGACCACGCTGAATAGCACGCTTTCCTATATTCTGCTTCACCCTGACATCAGATTTCACAACTTCTACTGGCATATCAAAATCCAATTCTATATTATCGCCTGAGTTCCAATCGGCTATCACTACATATCCCTTATCAATCCTCAGTTTTTTAACTTTCTTTCCATTAATGAATAAATTATATTTTTTACACCATCCTGGGATACGCAAACGCAACTCCTTATTGATTTCTTCATCTGCATTGATCGTAAATTTAATTCTTCCATTCCAAGGATATTTCGTTTCTTCTTTCATAGTTACTTGGACTCCATCCACATTTACTTCTGCCACATTGCCAATATAGAGATTCACCCAAATAGCATTATCAGAAATACCGTAAATATAGTTACCAATGGAAGGGAGAAAGCGTGATAATTGACTCGGACAACAAGCACAACCGTACCATGGAAGACGATGATGGTCTCCCTTAGATTCAAGAGGATTCACATAAAAGAAACGATCACCATTGAGAGAAATACCAGCTAATGCACCATTATACATGGAACGTTCCAATACATCAATATATTTAGAATCACCAGTGAACTGATTCATACGATGATTCCACAATACCATACCAACCGACGCACAAGTTTCGCAATAAGCTTCTAAATTAGGAAGATCATAGTCCTCAGTAAAACCTTCGTTGTGACGTGATGAACCTATACCACCCGTTATATACATATTCCGTTCCACAACGTCAGTCCATAATCTATTAAGCGCATCAATATATTGAGGATTGTGTTTTATTGCAGCTACATCAGCCATACCACAATATAGGTACATACAACGTACAGCATGACCACCAATACTTTCCATTTCCGAAACAGGAACTTCATCTTGATAATACGATTTATCCCAATTACTATTATCCCCCTTAGTACCATAACCATGCCCGCGTTGTTCCAATAGCCAATTAGCGAAATCCACGTATTTGGATTCCCCCGTTGTTTGCGCCAATTTTACAAGGGCTAATTCTATTTCTTCATGTCCAGGCACCCAATGGCGTTTATCTGGCCCGAAAAGTGTCATCATGTGGTCCACCATATGTGTAGACACATTCAATAACGTGCGTTTTCCCGTAGCTTTATAATATGCCACAGCTGCTTCAATCATATGACCTGCACAATACATTTCATGCTTGTCCATATTTGTCCAACGTTTATCCAACCCTGTAAGGGTATAAAAAGTGTTGATATATCCATCTGGAAGTTGGGCTGCAGCCATTTTGTTTATCCATTCATCTGCCTTTTTCTCCAGTTCTGGATTAGGATTATTGATTAGCGAGTAGGCAATGCCTTCCAAAGCTTTATAAACATCCGAATCATCATAAAAAATACCTGAATGCTTTCCTGAATTTTTTGCTGCATTCTCAAAGTTTCGTATCCGCCCAGTTTTATTTTCTATTTGATCTATACAAACAGGTAGTGTATTAGTGACATGCTTTTTCAGGCGAGGAGACCAAAAATCATCCTGTATACGAACTTGAGAAAAATCCACCTGATTAATCATTTTTGTTTGCGCAAAAAGTGTTGTGTCACCACCTGTATAGCATATTAATGCCATACCACAAACAAAAATTGTTTTAGTAACTTGTTTCATCTTTATAAGATTTAATATTTATTGTTTTTCAAATTAGAATCCTGCATACTCAAACCAAGAGAATGTCGCTTTTCGTTTACTTACTTCTCCATTACTGGAAGCATACATACCTACATACGGACCGATAAAACCACGAGCTACATTCGTGCTACAAACAGTTGCATCCATTTCTTCACAGAGCGCACGCATATTCTCATTTGTTTCACCATAGTAAAAAGCATATTTCAACCCATCACCCTGAATAGAAAGAATGACATTGTCTGCTCTATACGGAACATGAGCTAATATGGCTTCTTTCCCATTTTTCACTTGAATCAACCTCAGTTCACGAGGAGTATCTCCTTTACCCACTATAGTCAAACGATAATGGAAACGATCATTTTGCATAATTACCATACCGGCCTCCTCATTGGATTTGGTTGGATTGAATTGCATGGCACAAGCTGTGTAAAACTTATGATGTTCCACACGACGAGCAATCAAAGAGGGATTCACCAACTCACTCACACGCTGAGGCCGCAGGTTAATTTGAAGCTTAGAATCTTTTAACTCATACCATTTTTCAAAAGGAGTACGCAAGAAATTCCAGCAATAAGCTAACGATTGCCCATTAAATTCATCCCTATTATCAGGCTTTATTACCGGACATTCAGGAAGCTTAGGAAATTGTTCTTCCATGAGCACCCTTCCTACTCCTGGATTAAAAATGGGTTGCTCCCCCTGGAACTCTACAGAAGTTAAAAAAGTTTCACGACCCAGCATATTAAACCCATTTACAGGTCTCACCCCAAGCATCACACTATACCAATCTCCATTTTGGGTTTGTACCAGATCAGCATGCCCTATTGTAGTAATATCAATATCATTACCCAAATGGCGATGCGTCAGTACCGGATTACAAATAAACGGAGTATATGGACCAACAATATTGTCTGCAGTAAAAACGGACACTGCATGATTCTCCCACGTACCACCTTCAGCAATCATCAAATAGTATTTCCCTTTAATTTTATATATATGTGGCGCTTCAGCATAAGGACTATTGATAGCATATCCACTTGAAACAATATGCCGTTCACCAATAAATTGTCCTGTTGACGGATCGAGTTGTTGCACATAAATACGATCTTCAGCCGGATAACGACGAGGCGGTATTTTATTATCTCCATTGATGCTGCCACAGTACCACATGGTCCCATCTTCATCAAAGAAAAGAGAAGGATCAATACCAGGTGCATCCTTAATAAAGATTGGTTCCGAGTAAGGTCCTTCAGGAGAGTCTGCAGTTACAAAAAAATTGCCTCCACATCCTGTAGCTGTACAAATCACGTAATATGTACCTTGATGATAACGAATGGTAGGTGCCCATAATCCATTCGACGCTTTCAAACCATCTTTCATTTGTAGTTGGGAAGGACGGTCAAGCACATGTCCTATCTGCTCCCAGTTTACCAAATCCTTACTATGAAAGATAGGTAAACCCGGAAACCATTCAAATGAAGAAGTTACCATGTAATAGTCATTCTCCACCCTACAAATAGAAGGATCAGGATGAAACCCTGGAAGAATAGGATTCTTAAACGTTTTTTGCGCAGATACATTAAACGAAAAAATTAGTAGGAGCAATGCAAGACACATACGTGCCCAATTTGTTTTATTCATCTTAGTCTATTTATTTAAAAGTTAATTCATTATTCAAATACAATTTCATTCTGTCAGGTTATTGCTGCTCCCTGATTGCTTTATAAATTCTTTAGGAAGCATGCCAAAATGTTGATGAAAACACTTTGTGAAATAGGATGCACTAGTAAATCCGGTAAGCGATGCTATCTCATTAACCCTATAACCACTTTCACACAATAAAGAGGCAGCACGTTTTAACCGTTGTAATCTAATATAATCATTAGGTGTAAGGTCCGTCACCCCCTTTATTTTTCGGTGTAAACTTGAGCGACTCATATTCATTTTTTCTGTCAGTACATCCACACTGAATTGCGTATTATCTATGTTCTTTTCGATAATCTCATTCATTTTCTTCAAAAATAACTCATCTGTTTTTGTAAGTGCTACAACATTTGCTTCAATGAAAGGACGTTTGTAGAATAATTCTTTAATGGACTTTCGATTCATAAGCAGATTTTGAATTTGTGCCATAAGATATTCTAAAGAAAACGGTTTTTCAATATAGGCATCTGCTCCCAATTCCAATCCATTTATACGACTCTCCAAATCAGATTTAGCACTTAATAAAATAACAGGAATATGGCTATACTCTACAGTCTCCTTGATATTTTTGAGCAACTCCATACCATCCATATTGGGCATCATAATGTCACTTACAACAATGTCTATATCAAATTCCTTAAGCACCTTCAATGCCTCCAAACCATCAGCAGCTCTATATACATCGTATTTATCCATCAAACGTTTTGATATAAAGTCCTGCATCTCCAAATTGTCTTCAACAATCAACATAGCCGGCTTCTCTGAAAACTTCACATTTGTTATACTAATAGACTCTTCATCTTTCAGTTCAATATCATCTGTTCTTATTTGATGAAAGCATGGTAAGTTCAGCACAAACCGATTCCGTTCTATACATGTGGTATCAAGTATCAGTGAACCTCCATGTAATTGTGCCAAAGAACGCGCCAATGGCAAACCCAAACCTCTCCCAGAACTTATCGGCCCTTGAGATGAGACTTGCACAAATGGTTCGAAAATGGCTTCTCTCATTGTTGGTTCAATCAACTCTCCATCATTTTCAACAATAACACAAAAACTATTATTTGCTACAGTGGTTAATTCTACTTTTATTTCTGAGAGAGAATACTTTGAAGCATTTGTAAATAGATTACTTATAATTTTTGTAAATGCTTCCAAGTCTACATCAGCAAACAAAGAGTCTTCAGGTAGTAATAATGAAAACTCACGTTCATGTTGTTCACTCGGTAGCTTAAAACGCCTATAAATAGACTTAAGTAATAAATTTATATCAGTGCGTTCAAAATTCAATTGTACTCTTTTTGTTTCTACTCGCTGAAAATCAAGCAACTGATAAGTAAGTGAAAGCAAACGCTCCGTATTTCTCATCATAATATCCAATGTTTCTTGCGTATTCTTATCCAATGATTTGTTACGCATAATATATTCCAGCGGAGTCTTTATTAAAGTAAGCGGAGTTTTTATCTCATGTGCTATATTAGTAATAAATTCCAATTTGGCATGATAAGATTCACGTTCCTTTTCATGCTCTAATTCTTGCATTAATTTCTGATGCTTTTTATTCACTTTCTGCTGATTATAGGACATGAGAAGCACAATTAATGCAAGTATCAATATGCAATAAATAGTATATGCCCACACACTTTTCCACCAAGGACTATGTATCTGTATAGTAAGTGAACGAGCTTCCTGCCACTGCCCTACACTGTTTTTAGACTTTATTTGTAATATGTACTTACCCGGACGTAAATCAGAATATGAAATACGCTGCACATCCGTGTAAGACCAGTCCTTATCAAGACCTTCTAATCTCACACAACAAGCATCGTTTGTCGTTGCCGCATACTTCAATACCGCAAAATCAAAACTAATAAAGTTTTGGTCATATTCCAATTCTAACTCATTTGTATGAATAATAGAATGCTTCAAAGGCGAATCTGCTCTAGGAATAACTTCTTTATTGTTAATTTGAAACCCTGTTAGATAAACAGTTGGGAAGCTTAAATCATCTTTAATATTGAGAGGGTCAATAACAACCAAACCTCCAATGGTTCCAAAGTAAAGCTTTCCACGACTGTCTTTATATGCAGAGTTATAATTAAATTGATTAGAAATTAATCCTTCACTTTTAGTAAATACCCGAATATTACCAGACAAAGGATTAAGCCGCACTAAGCCACGATTAGTTCCTACCCAAATATCCCCAAAGTCATCTTGAATTGGGCTGAAAGCTGTATAATCTGGGAAACCATCCTCAATAGTATAGTGAGAAAATTGCTTGTCATCAGGATTATAACATAATAAGCCATATCCAATTGTACCCATCCACAACCAGCCATCTTTATCTTCATAAACATCCACAACTTTATTAATCCAATGTCCAGTTTGCCTTTGAATCTCAGAAATAAAATCAACTCTTTTTGAATCAAAAGTATAACATACAAGTCCTCCACCTACTGAGGCAAGCCAAATATTACCATGACGATCTTCACAAATATTATGTACGTACATGTTAGAAAAGCCGTTTATCCGCGTAAATGTCCCTTCCTTAGGACTGAACCAATATAGTCCACCTTGCGTGCATATCCAAATACGGCCTTTTGTATCTTGATAAATAGCATAAATTGAATTTTGTACATTGTAGCGTTCGTCTGATATATAATATCTTTTCACCGCTCCAGTATTAAGATTATAAATATTGAGTCCACCAGAATATACCCCCACATAAAGTTCATCATCAATTACACATAATCCATGAACATTATAGTGCTCCAAGTGAGCGCTAACAGGAATAATACTTTTTTCTTGTGAATTGAAGTAATTCAAACCAGCATCTTCTGTTCCAATCCAAAGATTACCCATGGAGTCAGATCTGATTTCTCTTACAACCCTTCCTTTAAGAGATGTTTTAGTCGCTATTGGATAGTATGACTCAATATACCTATTTTCATTGATGGACATATAATTGATACCACCAAAATAAGTACCAACCCATAGTCCATTATCGCTATCACGATAGACAGCATAAATAGCATTGTCAGAAAGCGAACGCTTATCAAAATAGTCATTTACACATTTTGATGCTTTCTTTTGTATTTCATCATAAAGATACAATCCTGTTTCTGTTGCCAACCAAAGCCCATTATCACTTATTTGTATATCATGTACATAAAGAGGCTCTTCTACACTTTCTCCTATTTTCAAACATTGAACGGTTTTGTCATTTAAATCGTATCTCACCACACCTGAATATTGAAAGCCCATATAAATATAATGTCCATTACCAGTTATCACCTGCATACCATCATTCTCGGCATTGAGGCAGTCTATTTTAACAGCATGATAATTTCCTGTTGTATAATCAAGTTGTATCAAACATTCTTTATCACCGCCAATCCAAACATTATCGTCATTATCAATCCACATAGCTGTAGCAGTAACTTTTGATACCCCAACTTTTAAATTTGCAAAGGAATAAAATTGGCACCTACAAGTTTGGGGATCATAACTATATATGCCTTCATCCTTTTCCAAAAAGAACAAGACTCCTTTTGTATTTGCCTTTACTGACAGAATCATCCCCTTTGGACTACGTCCCTCCACTGTTTTGATCTGTACCTGCCTTAAAGAATCTCCTTGAGTATCATAACAAAGGATACCTTGAGCACCCATCCAAAGTGTACTGTCTGGAGCCAAGCATAGTGAAAAAATACTATTTATACCTTGCGAATTATTTGGAGAACATTCACTCTTATAAACTTTCACTTTGTTACCGTCGTAACGGTTCAGGCCATCGCGTGTAGCAAACCACATAAATCCATACGCATCCTGTATAATGGCAGTAATATCATTGTGAGACAAACCATCATCCATAGTAAGATGTGAAAAATGATATTGCCGTACATCTGCATTTAGTGTAGCGCTCAAAATCATTACCAAGCCCATTAAACAGATACGTATGATTTTCATATTTATAAACTCTATTTATTAATATAATAAGTGGTAGATTCCTAAACTTACTTCACGAACTCATTAATTTTTAAATTCATACCTCCTTCAACAGAAATAGGCTTTCCTTGTACAGTACAACCTGTGATGTTTACATTGCGAACACAGTACTGTGCATCCTTTCCTAATATTTGCGATTCTACTCCATCCATATCTGATAATATATGTATATTTTTAACTTCTACTCCATCAATTGTGCTATTTCCAGTACATTCACGCCAGCTTTTATTTGTAATTTCAAAATCAATTAATCTAGGAGCCTCATTTCCTGGAAATTCGAAGCTTTCAATATAAAAATTCTCAAATCGTACTTTCTCAATATGAGTGGAGTCAAATGCATTGATTACCATTGCTCTTTTACATTTCATGACATCAATATTACTAAATGTAATATTACTAAATTTCTTCACACAAGTCTCAGTACCAATCTTCGCTGCAGCTGAGTTGCTCATAGTTAAAATCCTGTCAAACAAAATATTTTCAGTTGTCCAAACCCGTTCATTGTCCAGCCCCTTAACTACCACGTTATCATCACCTGCATGAATAACTGCGTTTATGAGTGAACAGTCTTTCGACGAATCGAAATCAATTCCATCTGTATTGGTCCAATTTCTCACAGGACGATTATTCAACACCTTAAGATTTCTAAAATGTACCTGCTCTGAACGATACACACGAGTATTCCAAAAAGTAGGATCGCGAAGTACAACACCATCAAAAACAATATCCTTACAGTTAGAAGCATAAACTAAATAAAATTCACGCGCACCATTTTTACGCAATCCACTCCAACCGGCTCCATCTATTGTACCATATCCCAATATACGAAAATGGTCCACACTATCTATACGAATTAAACATTTCTCCTGGTAGTCATTAGGATTAACACTACCCATAAGCAACGCATCATCTGCCAAAAATAGCGAAAGATTACTACGCATATTAAGCTGCCCGGTTCGGTAAATGCCTTTAGGGAAATACAATACGCCACCTTTTTTTGCGGTTTCATCAATGGCCTGCTGTATCTTCTCAGTACAAAGCGTATTTCCTGTACTGTCTATATCATAATCTTTTATATTCACAAAAGTCTGATTCTTAAGCTCAGCCTGATAGTCTATAAATGGATTAATAAGCAGATAAAGGTCCTCCATGTTATTAATTTTTACCACAAAAAAGCCTGGCCCATCTACAGTAAAAGTCAACTCATTTCCAACTACCTCACCTTGAATACCTTTTCTTAATGGGCTTATGCGATAACTTTGGATATCCTCCTGAACTGTCACCACAATCTTCATACTTGCCTTTCCATTACAAACGACTTGTGTGTAATGAATAGGAATATCCAATTTTGCCATTTTCTCAACAGCCGCTTTCACTCCATTAACACTTACACAGAACTCTTTACTAAGCGGCTCATCGCCTAATGCCGGAAGTAAACGAGGTTCATTGACTGGTTCACAGGCAATGAACAGAAAACCAGCAATAATTATACTAAACAGTGTTTTTACATATTTATTCATCTTTTTCTACTTTAAAAATGGATATAGATTGTACTATTACTCACAGAACAGGTTACCCACATATTTCACATTACTGCATTCTTTTAAATTGATAAATTTGTTCTTACCAAGCATAGGCATTACACAATTCCTTAACAGCACCCCATCAGTTCGGAATACATCAACAACAGGGGCATCCTTAGAAGTAACATTACCTATCAAATTATCGAGTACTATTTGATTACCACACGTTATATTAAATGACGATTTTTCATTTACATTCAGTAATTCTATATTACGCAGAGTCAAATTCTTCACATAATTGGCTTCTAATCCTCGTTTACATACCATGCGAATATCCTCTAGCACAATGAACTGTGGAGGAGCTTCGGCCAATCCTATAATATTAATAGCCTGCTCTACATTCGTCCCGATAATGTCTTTGAAACGAATATTTTTGAAGAACGGGGTTGATTCTGTTACCGGATAAATTTTCCCGCTAACCCCTTCGTAGCCCATATCAATCGAAATACCTTCACGCAGGTTTTCCATGATAATTCCACTTGCAAAGATATTCTCTACTGTTCCACCTCGTCCACGTCCAGTCTTCACACGTAAGCCACGTAATGTTCCTTTGAAAACGCAGTTCATAACTGTGACATTTTTTATTCCTCCTGACATTTCACTACCTATTCCCACTGCACTACGTCCATGAGCAAACGTACAATTTGATATGACAATATTCTCACAAGGAATACCTTTCTTGCGTCCATGCTCATTGTAACCAGACTTCAATGTTATACAGTCATCACCACAATCTATATAACAGTTTGATATCCTCACCCCGTTACAACAGTCTGGATCAATGCCATCTGTATTAGGTGATTCATAAGGCTGAATAATAGAAATGCCATCAATAATAACATTTCGGCAATACACTGGGTGTACTGTCCATGAGGGAGAGTTAGTTATAGTCAAATCTGCAATTTTCACATTCTCACAACGGTATAAATTAATCATACGCGGACGTGGATATTTTAACGGTGAACCTTCGGGATTTTCCGGTTCACGTTCCCGGATACCTGCAGCTGTACGCATTTTGTCAGTTTCCCAAAAGGCATCCCACCATGCTTTTCCCTGTCCGTCAATTCGTCCACGACCAGTGATTGTCACATTCTTTAAATCATGTCCTGTAAAAAGTGAAGCATATACTTTTCGTTCAATACCTTCCCAGGATCCGTTTATAATAGGTGTGTTTGCTATATCATTGCTAAAGTAAATTGTAGCCCCCGAACAGACCTCAAACTCAATATTACTTCTCAAGAATAAAGGACCACTTACATAATCTCCTGCAGGTACAATAACCTTTCCACCTCCTCTATCAGAAGCAGTATCTATGGCCTTTTGGAACGCCTCCGTACACAGTGTATGATTTCCAATAGCTCCATAGTCATTCACATTGAAATATTGCCCTAACATCATCAGTGGCATCATGCTACAAATCAGAAATAAGTATGCTTTCTTCATAAATTATATATTATTTCATTTTTACTCATTGTCCATGTTTACAACATCTTAATTCAATCGGTCCCAACACGCCTGATGGAACGCTGTCCCAAAGCTTAGCACTAAAATTACGATATGCAACGTCCACCAAAAAAAACGTTTGCCATTTCACATCGTTACGGTCCATCCATATCATTCTATTTGCATCAAGGTTACGCACCTCAATACGAAGTCGATTGTTTTTCTTTTTAAGCAAGGAAGCATTAATATTCAGATCAAACGGTACTGCCCATAGTTCCCCAACATATTGATTGTTTATCCAAACTTTAGCTGTCTCACGAACATCGCCTAAAGCAAGCTGATAATTATCACATTTCACATCAGGGAGATTGAAAGTTGTCTCATATACTCCTATACCACTAAAATACTGAGCCATAGTATCTGGAGCCTCAGTCCAACTCCCTATAGCAGTGGTATGATAAGATGCAGGTACTTGTGGTTTTCCCTCTTTGAAAGATACTTTCCAATCACCATCTATACGGAAAGAGGCAATTGCATTATGATAATTCCATATAGGAGCATTGTTATCTGCAAATAGTTTGATAAAGCAGGATTCCCCCGGCTTTAATTGTAAATAAACTCCCTTATCTGATATTCTAGCCATCCCCTCTTCACCTGTCAACGGATTATAAAGCGTTATATTCTCTGTAGTTCTACCGAGTTTAATCCAGCCTTCTTCAAACTCATTACTTTGATTAGCAACAAAGTAAATTATGCCTTGTTTATTCCGCATACGTATGAATTCCAAATTTTGGGTGCCAAATTTCTCTTGTATCACACCAGAACGTTTAATAGCATTGCAAAACTGAGCATCCACTTGGACATTATTATAACCTTTCATCTCATCCAACAATGAATAAAATTCTTTACGCTGTTTTTCAGATACATAATAACCTGGAATGTCACGAGGCATTCTATATGCAAAAACAATTTGAACGCCTTTCTCTGCAAACTGTCTGAGTTGACGTAGCGTTGAAAGTGGCATACGCTTACAACAAGGCACAACAATAGTAGTGTAAGCAGATTTTCCTGGTGTTACGATTTTACCATTAACTGCATCTGACATAATAATCTGCCTATCGGATATATAATCAAAATCAAAACCTTCACGTTTCATTGTACGTGCAATATCACCTATGTCCTGACGGTAGAACCAAGTATCAGGATTGTGTATGGTAAACATCTTTAATTTACTGCGTCCATCTTCATCGTCCGATTCTGTCCAAAAGTCATGCATAGGTACATACAGTAGTACCTCATTATCTGTTAAACTATTCTGTAACAGATGTTGGCAGCGCGCGACATAGAGTGAAAAGTTCGGAATTGTTTCCTTGAAAGCACTGGTTATTCCAAAATTAGCTGCAGGATAAAACCTCCATCCTGGAAAATCTATTTCTTTGGGTGAATAAGCACCACAAGTCAACATTATATGGTTGATTCCACTTATATACAACTCATCAATTTGCGGTTTTACCTGTGATAATGCCACCTTAAAATGATCACCCAACCAAGTAGCTGTTTCTGATGACGTGAGAGACTTACCCATTACGTGCGATGCAGATGAAGCAAATTTTAATAGCATCTTATCTGGGCGACCAAAAGACTTTTCGTTATATACTTTGTCAATCCGCACATTCTTTATATTCAGTGGACTGGCACCAAACGATTCAGTTTGAGGGATATCTGAAGCCCCATATAAATCGAGCCAATTAGCCGGAGTTCCATGAGCTTGTTCCACAGTTTTTACTCCATGACTATTCGCCCACTCATGCCATACTTTCACAAAATTATCCAATAGAAGATCAGACACTGTTTCACGATAATCACATAATACTCTACGCGCTTCATCACTTTTGTTCGAAGGATCAAGTAAGTAAAGTACTTTTCTTAAATCATAACCTCGACGTATTTTGAATTCATCTAGCAATACAGGAGTATAATCAGCTCCATAAACCTCGTATGAGTCATTGAAAGTTGAGCGCAAGTCTGACCGTGATTGAAACAGAGCATCAAATCTTTTCAAATATTGATGGACCGTATTTTTATCAAAATGATCTATTACCAATCCCTCGCCTCCCAATCCTGAACGTTTCGTCCGTTGTCCGGTAGGACAAGAAAATAAAGCATATACATCATATTTTTTTGCAGGAAATGTGTAAGTCAATATACCATTTTTATTGATATGCTGGGTAAGTTCTATATATTCTCCATCAGCAGAGTAAGCACTTAGTACCTGAATTTCACCTTTGCCCAATGTATCTACTTGAATATTTACTTTCTCTTTAGGCATTGCTGTAAATACGCGAGTCACAACCGAATATTTAGCACCCATTTCAGGGGTAACATTAGGTCCTCCAAAAGGCCAAGCAGAAGTTAGTGATGCATCAATTGCCAACCCGTTGTTTTTAAAACTAGTAGCAGTATAATTCAACATTTTAATCCAGTCTTGACTCATAAAGGGAATAAACTTCTCTTTATAATCATCAACCCCATATGTGGCTGCAATGCTGGCACCACCATAGCCCATTTCTTTAAACTGCTGCAGATGCCAATCTAACCCTGTACAATCCACTGCGCTACCTAACCAATACCACCAAAGCCATGGACGTTCGGTTGCAGTAAAATCAGAAAGCTTTTGCTTCAATTCTTGTGCTTGTATAGAAAAGCTTTGAAAGAGCAATGAGATTACTATACTCTTCAAAAACCAACCTTTTATTTTATTATTCATTTTGTTTGTATATTAATCATTACCTATTAAATATATATCACCTACCAATCCTGATTCTTCTAACTGCCAATCAGTGGTATTATAATCACCACGCTTTGGGTCACTAATATAACATTCTTTCCATTTAATATGGTGGCGATCCATACCTATTATTTTATTAGTAGCTATATTTTTCACTTTTATTTCTATTTTATTATTTTTCCGCTTTAAAAGCTTAGCATCAAAATCCAATAAATAAGGAACACACCAAGTTCTTCCTATTGATTTTCCATTGATAAACACTTCAGCCATATCACGAACATCAGAGAATTTCAACCGTAATTTTGTAGAGTTCTCTAAACCTTTTGGTAAATCAAATGCCAATTTGTAACATCCCACTCCATTATAATAACAATGTGTGCTGTCACCCAACTCAGTCCAACTACGCAGCTTAGTTGTTGTTAAAGTAGCAGGAGAATTCTTCTCCTCTCCAAAAGAAATAGTCCACTCCCCTTTTAACTGATATTTTTTTCCTATGTATTCATTGTAAGCTTCTGCTTTTTGTATTCTATTATCAGCAAAGATTATAATTGATTCTCCAGGCAACAATTGAATTCGTATTTCACAATTACGTCCCTCCCTTTCTGTTGCAGAAAGTTTATAAAAATCACCAGTGAGTGGATTGTAAGCTGTTAAGTTTTTGTACTTAGCATCAAGCATAATATTACCATAATTGAATCTACTATCTTGATTAGCCACAAAATATATTTTTCCTCCTTTGTAACTTTTACGAATAAAATCCAGTCCTACAGTAGTAAATCCTACTTTGGGAATTTCAAGTTTCTGTAAAATTGAATCAACATCCTCTGTAATAAACACTTGGGGGACACTTCTCATGGTTTCACGAAGATTGTTAAGTATCAGCAGTCTCTCACTCACTTTATGAAGTCCTGGAACATCAAGAGGCATAGAACTATCAAATATAACAGAAACACCACTTTTAGCTAACTGCAACAATTTAGTCATAGTTTCAATAGGTATACGCTTACATGCTGGAATTACTACGGCTTTATATAGATGTCCACCTTGACTTTTAATCATTCCATTATCCACAGTCATGCCTTGTAACAATTTATCAGACACATAATCAAACTGATAACCAGCATCTTTTAAATTACGACCAGTCACAGCAAATGGCCAATCAAATCCCCATTTGGTAGTAAGATGGTCCATCATGGTGAGTACTCCCAAGTCTTCTTTTGTTTCACTAAAGTAATCAGATACAGGATAATAAAGTAATATATCATTATCATTTTCAGACTGCTGTAGTACATTCTGTACCCTTGAGACATAAAGGCTAAAATCAGGCATATAGTCCATCAATGATGATCGAGGACCAAAGTCCGGAGCCGGATAGAATACCCAGCCAGGATATTCTGAATCTAAAGGTGTATTAGTGGAACTTATGAGATGTATATGGTTTATACCTGCCACAAAAAGCTTATCCACCTCGGGTTTTACTTGAGAGAGAGCAGTACGAAAATGATTAGTCAACCATGTAGCTGTCTCACTCGAAACCAGTCGATTTCCCATAAGGTTTGCACCCGATGAAGCAAATTTCATATGTAATACATCAGGCCTTTTATAAGGAACTCGTCGTGTATCCTCATCCACTCGCACTTTATCTATATTAAAGCAGCTGGGACCAAACGATTCGCACTGAGGGATGTCTGCAGCAGCATACATATCCAAAACATTTGAAGGACTTCCATGGGCCTGTTCCATAGTAAGCAAAAGATTCTCATTACTCCAATGAGTCCATTCCTTGGTAAAATTATCCAGAATCAAATCTGCCATCGTAGCACGATAGTCACAAAGGAACCTTTCGTGAAGCTCACCTTGCTGCTTATCAAACAAGAGAGAGAGATACGGCTTTGGAGAATACCCACGTCTTTTCTCAAACTCTGAAATAAATGTAGTAGTATAGTCGGCACCGTATACCTCATATGAGTCATTGAATACCGCCCGAATACCTTTCATGCGTATCAGATCTTTTTCAAAATCTTTTAAATAGTTACGTAATGCATCTCTGTCAAAGTTATCTAAAACAAGTCCTTCTCCCCCTGGAGAAGAACGTTTAACATGTTGGTTAGTATATCCTCCCATTACTGTTTCTATTCGCCATTTCCCTTTTGGAAGCGATATTTTCAATTTACCACTTGCACTGACATGAGAAGTCAGATCACGATATTCGCCATCATCTGAGAAAGCTGATACAGCAATAATATATTCATTATCTTTATCATCTATTAAGAACTTATCAATTATCCCATTCGACTCAAAACTCAATGAGCGTTTTAAAAATTTGGCCCCATCTTGTTTTACAACCTGTTTACCTCCAAACGGCCATGCAGAAGAAAGTGCCAAATCGATCTTCATATTCAGCCGTTTAGCATTCTTCAATGTATGGTTCACCATATTATACCACTCATCACTCCTATACGTTAATTGCTTGTCCTCGTATCCTTCCACACCATACGTAGCTATAATTACCACACCACCATATCCAGCTTTTGCATATGCATCCATATGCTTATCAATTAGGTCTTCTGTTACCGCATTTCCTAGCCAAAACCACCACACCCAAGGACGTGCTTCAGCACTGTATTGGCGTGCGTCGTCATTATTCTGAATTTCACCAGCTTGTAATGCTATGCACCAAACAATACTCAGAATGAAATATAAGAGGAACTTTTTCATTAGTATTTTTATTTTCTCAGTAAACAAACAATCTTTATACCACCCAATGGAAGCTAAAGAAAAAACTAATACAATATTAAATAATAACAATAAGGAAGCATCAATGTATATATACAGGCATTGATGCCTCCCCATAACTATTCAATAATCCTAATTATACACACTTATTTCAAAATCCACATAACATCATCTACATCATCCGAACCATCGTACTGCCGTTTGATCGCTTCTTTCACATTAGCTTCATTTGTTTGGTATTCAGCCCTTGGATACCTCCACCTCACAGGAACCTTACCGCTAGGATTACTCATATTACTACCAATCTGATATGCAGGAACTCCTGTACGACGCATATTATAGAAAGGCTCCCAGCCTGAATTATTGAAGAACGAAATGTATTTCTGATTAAGGATTTGCTCTAAATCGTTGTTGTAAGCAACCGCAGGACTATTGATATAGTCAGAAATAACAGCTTCATCAAGATTGTAAGATTCCATAGAAGCCCGTATACCTGCTTTGTAATAAGCATCGGCATCACCTTCAATCCAACCTAAATTGATAGCCTCGGCAATATTAAAACACTGTTCTGAATAACCTAACAAAATCATAGGCTCCCCTACAGGTGTACAATAATATTCACGATTGAAAGTTGAGGCCTGTTCACGTGTTGCATAAATAGCATCGTAGAGATCGTTCGAGTTCACTCCACCATACTCATTCACATCAAAGTTTGAATTATCAGGATTAGCATCCTGTGCAACTTTTGTACGTTCGGCAATCACAGAAATACGTGGATCGTTATATTTCTTAATCAAGTCATAATAAGTATTTCCAATTCTATAATAATCAACATTAGCTTTCAAATAGAACCACAGATAACGATTATCTTCGATATCGTACCAACGGTAAGTAACATTATCTGTATTTGAACTGAAGAGCGGATATTTTGTGGGATTATTCACAATCTCTGCAAATTGTTCTTTGATTTTTAAATCGGCATCATCAGAACGTTTACTCAAATTGATTAATGTACGAAGCCTTAAAGCATTCACAGCCTTTTGCCATTGTGCTACATCCCCATTAAAAATGAGGTCTCCACTACCTAATGAAACTTTCTCTTGTGCAGCCTGTGCCAAGATGGAATTGGCTTCTTCCAGCATGCTCAAGCAATTTTGAAACACCTGTTTTTGAGTATCGTATTTAGGGGTAAAATTAGCTTCAGACTGTCCTTTCATTGCCTCAGTCATAGGTACATCACCCATCTGCATAGTCATGTCAATATAATTCCAAGCCTTAAAGAAGTTCCCTACCCCTTTGTATGCAGGGGAGTTTACACGATCAGCCTCAAATTCCATTGCTTCTACATCACGCATGATATGGTAAGTTAATCCTGCCTCTCCTCCCAAATAACCTTGGAACTCAAGATCACCCTGTTGAGCTGATATAGATGCGATGTATTGTGACCAACCACATTGTACCCCAATCAAGGGGCGATAACATCCTAAGGTATTTTTAATAATTGTATTAAGAAGCAAAGTAGGAGGCACCTGCCCTTGAGAGGCCGAATTAGGATTATTCTCATATTCAGAGAATGGTTGACATGCAGAAAGCATGAACACGCCTGCCACCAAAGCTGCGAATTTATTTTTTAGTATTTTCATAATTGTTGTTTTTTACTTTTATCCATTTAGAATGTTATGTTCACATTAAATCCGATATTGCGGAATGAAGGAGTTTGCAGGTTATCCCACACTGTATTCTCATTATACTGATCAGGGTCTACTAATCCAGATTTAGTAATTAGGAAAAGGTTACGACCTACCAAAGAAACACTAGCTCCTTTAATAGGAGTTTTTGTCAAATGTTTAGTGAGATCATAAGTGAGCGATACTTCACGCAGTTTCAAGAATGAACGATCAACCAACACACACTCATCTATACCATAATATCCTTTAGAATTCTGCACATAATCAAAATAATTAGTTGGAATATCATTAGGAGCAAACTTACGCGTGTCACTAATAACATTACCTTCTCCATCGCGTTTCAACTCACCCGATACAACTTTTACGCCTTCTGCAATGTATTCTTTACCAGCATACCAGTTTTGGCGCTCTTGATCATCAATATCAAGTGAACGCCCACCAGCCCACATATATCTGTTATATTGGCTAAGCATCTTACCACCAATACAGGCATCAAACGAGAAGTTCAGTGATACTGGGCCATATGACATATTGTTACTGAAGCCAACCATCAAATCATTATTAGAATATCCCAGTTTTTGTTTGATATTATCCTTTTGAATATTTCCATTATCACCTATAATCACCTGCCCTGCATACTCGCTATTTTCCGGAGCATACATTATGGCTGAACCATAAATAGCATCCATACGATCACCAACTTTTAACTCACCGTATTGCGTTTGCCCTTCAGGTAATTCATGTAAATAGTTGCGATAAGAAGAAAGATTCAATACAAGATCCCAATTAAAACCTCTTTCATTTCTAAAAGGAGAAGCGGTAATTGAAAGTTCCCAACCTTTACGTAATGTTTTCAATCCATTCAAACAATAAGCTCCATACCCCGATGTTTCTGAAATGGGTTGATTGTAAGTCTGTGGACCATCAATAAAATAAAAATAAGTTGCGTCAAAACCTAAACGGTTGTTAAACAAACGAAGTTCGCCACCTACTTCATAACCAGTACTATAAGAAGGTTTGATGTCTTTAGAGTAAATAATTTCAGGAGAAGTCAAACCTAAATTGTTATTCCAGGTACCAGTTTCACTATACACAGGTGAAAAGTAATAAGGAGAGAAAGCACTACCCACACGAGCATAAGAGCCTCTTAACTTTAAGTAGCTAATAAATTCAGGCATAGGAATATATTCTGATACTACTGTAGAAAGCTGTGCAGATGGATACAAATAACTATTTTTACCAAAAGTAGGAATAGTAGATGACCATTGGTTACGAGCCGTCAGATTTAACATCAAATAGTTTTTCCAACCTAAATCCAAATATCCATAAACCGCATACTCAGCCAACTCACGCTTACTACTGGTAGGGGTAGTCGGTTTCATTGAATTTGATAAAGTGTAAATACCAGGAACAGCCAAGCCGTCAGTTTCAGCATAGTGTGAAGCGTCATTATATTGACGTGCATTAAATCCAAGCATTGCACCTACATCAAATATACCTAATTTCTTATCATATTTAGCAATCAAGTCTGTTAAAATCTGAAAATCATTTTTGTAGCTTTGAGAATAATTTCCGTTGCGATTATATGCAGTAGAATAGGCTGTACGATAATCCTCCATTAGCTGATTCATGTTTACACCTGTACGCAAAGTTATGTTCAATTCGTTAGTTACATCATATTTCAATGATGCACTGCCGTATGCTGTATTCTTGTGATAGCCATGCAAATTTTCATATAAAATGAAATAAGGATTGTTATAATCGAATGAACCATTGTCGTAACCAGGCCCAATATCAAAATTACGTTGCTGCAAACCTTCCAAGCCAGGAGCCCAATAATTACGTAAATCGCGTACATCCACATTAGCACCGGCCCAAAGAATCATAGAGTAAATAGGACTGTTCCGACCATATCCCACAGATGGGAAGTTTGGTGAATCAATCTTATTATAATTAATATTGGCATCAAAACGCAATTTTTTGGAGAATTGTATACCACCGCTCATATTCACAGTATAACTGTTCAATTTAGTATTTTCAAACACACCCTTTTGATGCATTTCACTTAAAGATATACGGAAATCTCCTTTATCAAATTTCGTTTCCACACTTATATTATTGTTTGTCACCACCCCTGTACGCAACATATTTTTTAAATTATCCTTACCGCGTGGAATCCAAGGTATAGCAATTCTGTTGCCATCGGCATCATAAGGGCTATTCCATTGTGGAAGTAACCTACCATCGAGTTCCGGCCCCCATGCTCCCCAAAATTCATCGGTACTATTACCCACACGATATTGACCTTGATAACCTGTTCCATATTTTTTCTGGTAAGATGGATTTGCAATCATACCTGTGTCGAATCCAGTGGATGAGTTTACTGAAATTTTAACCGCCTCTTTAGCTTTCTTTGTGGTAATCTGAATCACACCATTCTGTCCCATCTGTCCGTAAAGGACAGCGGCAGCAGGGCCTTTTAATACGCACATACTCTCTATATCTTCAGGGGCAACCTCCCAAAACGTTGCACTTTCAACTGGTACTCCATCAATTACAACTACAGGAGCCACGCCACGCAAAAGGAGTGCAGGGGTATCAAAAAGGTTAGGAGAATTTGACACCTTGAGTCCAGCAATCTTGCCGGTTAGATTAGAAGCAGTATTAGCAGCCGGAATCTTGGTGAGCGCAGGAGCATCTAAATCTTGCACCGCATAACCCAACTTCTTTTTCTCTTTTTTGATACCTAAGGCAGTCACCACCACTTCATCTAAAACTTCGGTATCAGATTTTAATACTACATTGATGATTCTCCGTCCCTTCACCTGTTCAACAACAGGGACTAATCCCACAAATGAGAAGCGAAGTGTACTTTTATCATTTTCCACTCTCACTGAATACTTACCATCTATATCAGTAATCACCCCGTTTGTAGTACCCTCCACTTGTACAGTCGCACCAATAATAGATTCTCCTTTTTCATCAACCACCGTGCCTGTCACAGTTATGCTCCCATTCGTCTGAGCGAATGATACTGTTATACACATCAATAGTACAACAAAAAATATGCTAAATTGCCGAATTGTCTTATACATATGTTCACTATGTTTTTCTAAATTAAAAAAGTTTATTATTTACCAGCATCACGTACACAACGCACTTGCCAACCTTCATACTTATGAGTCCAACTAATACCACTATCACCTCCATCACCGCGGCGATGATAAAGTAACCAAGGATAGTTGGAATCACTAACATCAATAGACCACCAAGTTGTTTCACGTGCTCCTAAAGTATCCCAACCTTTCCATGTACCATCTCCATTGCGTCCTGAACAAGCCCAGCCATTCCAACCAGCAGAATTAGCATAGTGGTCATGCGCCAAAAGCCCATTCATGTAATTCATATCACCTGCAGCAAAATCTTCAGTGCTGGCTCCAATTGACTCTAGCAAAGTCATCAATTCGGCTTTACTGGGTACATGCCAGCCTTCAGGGGCAATACCTCGCTCATCTGCTACTGCATACCAATTATAAATGCCACCATACGCTTTTGCACTATGATCACTCACATTTTGATTGAAAGTATCTGCAGTCCACTGCCAATCAGCAGCTTCACCAAAAATCCAACTGAATGCGCCTACCATATCTGATCGACCAGCTTTATCAAATTCTGCATTATGATTCTTATCACAGTACAGAATTTCGTCTCCATTATTATAGTGTGTAGTTCTTAGATTCTCGGCTAGCCAATATTGGTCACCAATCTTCACTATTTTGTATTGATTACCATCATAATCCTTAACTGGCATATCGATTTGTATGTTCTCTGTATACAAAGTATTAGAACCCTCAACACGATACCCTCGAATATGGTAAGTATCACCAGAAAGTAATTTAGTGATTTCACCAACTACTACATTTCCACCTTTGCCGACAAACTTCTTGTCATTCATTGTAGGGTCTTTAGTACGTCCCATGACCAACCCATATTCTGAATATTTACTCACATCACCATTTATTACCATCATATAAACGACTTTAGTGTTGGTTACATCCACAAGACTAAGCACACAATCACCTCCTGTTGCCTGCGAAAGAGTAGATTCAAACAAAATCTCCGAATTAATATCAGTAGAAGTCATTCTTCCTTTGATTGACTCACCTGTTTCCTCCAAGTATAGATATCGACGAGTATTATCAGAATAGTAAATGGACAATCGTTCACCTCTCACATTCCACGTTCCATCTATGACTGCTCCTGTTGATGAGTTTTCTTTGAACAGTCCATTGGCTTCGAAAATCATCGTCTTGCCCAAAAGAGCTAAATCATTGGATGTACCATTCATAGCCCTGGTAACCAACCATGTACCCAAAATGCGTTCATCATTTATATTCGCTTCGGGGGCCGGCTGTTGAGTAACTTCGAATGTTTTGGCATAATTAGTAGGAAGTCCTTTACCGTTAATAGAAACAGTAGAGGTTCGAGGGGAACCTGTGACATTATCCTTAAACATAATACGTAAAGGAATCTGACGAGGAGGATTGCCACTAGCCACCTCATCCTCAAGCATTACAGCCCATCCATCAGCAGATGTCACTTCTAACTTCAGGTTAGTTTTAGCTTTTAGTTGAATGACATTCTCAAGCCCGTCTACTGTAATCGAAGTGGGCATATCCACAATTTCAAAACCATCAGGGTTAAGTTGCACAACTTCAATTTTGCGTTCAACCGAACCTGCTTTCACTGTTACTTCTGCCAAACGCTCCTCAATTTTTTCATTTTTTTCCACTATAATTTGAAAAGAAGAACTCCCTGCCGAACCGCCTTTTATAGTAGGCTTGCACCATTCGGCATTACTTTCCACTGTCCAATTAAAATTGGAATTAACTTCGATAGTTTCAGTAGCTCCTTCAGAAACTACATTTATTGTTTCCGATGATACCGTCATTTCATAAATAAAATCAGGTAATAGTTCATCATTGCTGCAAGCAGCAAAAAAAATAGTGAAACAATAGGCTACCATAAAGGTAAAAATAATGTTTTTCATACTTAACTTGTTTTTTTAACATTAACAGCTGTTTTTCTTCATCGCAAAATTATATAAAGAACCATTTCTAAACAAAATTCTACAAATTTATGATATAAAATGGCAGAATATCTCCATTTTGCATCTTCATACTTCACCACATAACAACAATTAGAATAGTGGCATTCAATATTAGACACCTATAAAGTTTCAGGTACCAATATCTATAAAGGAGTAGTTTTATCCCATAACACCCTAAGAATAAGAATATTGCAAAAGCATCAGATAATAAAAAATATGAAGCCAAGATAGAAAGCCCGCCTACACACAATTCATAACAACAACATTTTTATCAAGTCTAAAGTACCTATAGATCACCCATTACAAAGGCGACTACCACCTTAAGAAAAACACAAAGCATATGCCCTTAAAAAACGAATTCAAATTTCACCGCACTATAATCAACGAACAAGTTACTCATTCAGCACAACACACCATTCTGACACAATTTTATAAGTTTCTGACAGAGTAGTAATATTTTCTCATATACCACCTCAAAAGGTTATCTAACAATAATTTGTCAATATCGTGTAAAAATCTGCATCAACTTGGAACTACATACAATAAAGCATACCTTTGAATTGTAAAAAACATCAAATCATTTTATCCACAAACTTTATGAAACCAATAAAATCTTTGACTTTCGTACTAATAGTATTGTTTTTATCGGTATTTATTATACCACTTAGCCTAGCACAACCTCAAATGTCTGTGAACTATCGTAACAACCTTTACCCTCTTCAACGAAAACCTTATATACAGCTTCCAATAGGTAGTATCAAGCCAAAGGGATGGCTCAAAGAAATGCTTTTCAGACAACGTAATGGTATGTCTTCACAACTTGACAAACTCTATCCGGAAGTTATGGGCATCCGTAATGGCTGGTTGGGGGGTGACGGTGACCAATGGGAAAGAGGTCCATATTGGATAGATGGATTGTTACCCCTATCCTATCTCCTGGACGATGAAGAAATGAAACGCAAAATACAACCCTGGATAGAATGGGCTTTGAATAGTCAACGTAAAGACGGTTTTTTCGGTCCTTCACGCAACTACGAACCTGAGCCAGGGCTACAGCGTAACAACTCAGAAGATTGGTGGCCTCGCATGGTAATATTAAAGATCATGAAACAGCACTATGAGGCTACTGGAGATACAAGAGTTATTCCATTTCTTACCCGCTATTTCCGCTATCAATTACAAACTTTACCACAAAAGCCTTTAGGATATTGGACTTTTTGGGCAGAGTATCGAGCTTGCGACAATCTTCAGATTGTATATTGGCTTTATAATATAACGGGTGAATCATTTCTGTTAGAATTAGGCAAGCTACTACATAAGCAAAGCTATGATTATGTAGATATGTTCTTGCGACGTGATGACCTAACACGTATTAATACTATTCATGGTGTGAATTTAGCCCAAGGTATCAAAGAGCCAATCATATACTACCAACAAGATCCGGATTCTACCTATATACATGCTGTCAAGAAAGCATTCTCAGACATACGCAAATACCACGGGCAACCTCAAGGAATGTATGGAGCAGATGAAGCTTTACATGGTAATAAACCAACCCAAGGGACAGAATTATGTTCTATTGTAGAACTGATGTATTCATTAGAAAGCATGCTCGAAATTACAGGAGATATACAATTCGCCGATCATCTTGAAAAATTAGCATATAATGCTTTACCTACACATATCACGGATAACTTCATGGCACGTCAATATTTTCAGCAACCTAACCAAGTAATGCTCACACGTCACGAACACAATTTTGATATCAATCATTGCGAAACAGACATTGTGTATGGACTTCTAACCGGCTATCCTTGCTGTACCAGTAACTTTCACCAAGGTTGGCCTAAGTTTACACAAAATTTATGGTACGCCACAGCTGATAACGGCATAGCTGCACTGGTTTATGCCCCCTCCGAAGCAACTATAAAGGTAGGTCAAGGAGTAGATGTACATGTAACAGAAACTACCACATATCCCATGGGGAACAATATTATGTTCACTTTCAATTTTCCTAATTCCATAAACACATCCTGCTATTTCCCATTACATCTACGTATACCTACATGGTGTCAAGAAGCTGAAATAAAAATTAATGGTAAAACTATACAGCTATCAAACTCGCAGTCTGGTATCGAAGTTATAAAACGCGAGTGGCATGCAGGAGATCAACTTGAACTAATTCTACCCATGAAAGTATTTACTTCTGAATGGTATGAAAACTCAGTTGCAGTAGAACGCGGACCACTAGTTTACTCTTTAAAAATAGGCGAAAAATGGGTAAAGAAACAAATTAAGGACGATCCTGTACGTTTTGGAACAAGTTATAATGAAGTACTGCCTACCACTCCGTGGAACTATGGACTGATAGACTTCGACACTCTAAACTTTAGCAAAAACTTTATTGTAGTAGAATACCCCGAAAAAATGAAAGCCAAATATTTTTGGAATCAAGAGAGTGCCCCTATAGAGATCAAGGTCAAAGCAAAAAAAATACCTTCATGGACACTCTATAATGAAATGGCGGGTCCCCAACCATACAGCCGAATGATATACGGCATAAATAACGAAAAAGGTTCAGAAGAAGAAATTACCCTCATCCCATATGGATGTACTACACTACGTATTACCGAATTTCCTGTTTTGGGAAAATTCGACTAATGAACATTTTCCTAATATATAAACAACTCAAATAGCTTTTAATATTATGAAACGACTTATTAAATTCATGATGCTAGCATGTACGCTAACATTGGTAGCATGTAGCAATCAAGCTCCTTACCAAAACAAGTCCCTCTCCCCTACCGAACGAGCAGCAGACTTGGTAAGCCGGCTCACTTTAGAAGAAAAGATTACCTTAATGCAAAACAACTCATCAGCTGTGAAACGATTGGGAATCAAGCCTTATGAGTGGTGGAACGAAGCCCTACATGGAGTTGCTAGAAACGGACTAGCCACAGTCTACCCTCAAGCCATTGGCATGGGGGCTTCTTTCAATGACACATTACTTTACCAAGTATTCACGTCTATAAGTGATGAAGCACGTGTTAAATACCGTCAGGCTCGTGAAGCAGGCAACTACAAGCGATATACAGGGCTAACTTTTTGGACACCCAACATTAATATATTTCGTGACCCGCGTTGGGGACGTGGACAAGAAACCTATGGTGAAGACCCCTATCTTACCTCACGTATGGGATTATCAGTTGTTAATGGCCTACAAGGTCCCCAAAATACTAAATATAACAAAACACACGCCTGCGCTAAACATTATGCTGTACATTCTGGACCTGAATGGAATCGGCACAGCTTTAATGCTGAGAACATCAATCCACGCGATCTTTGGGAAACTTACCTACCTGCTTTTCAAGATTTAGTCATACAAGGAAATGTAAAGGAAGTCATGTGTGCATATAACCGTTTCGAAGGAGACCCTTGTTGCGGCAGTGATCGTTTGCTTATCAACATACTACGAAACGAATGGAACTATAAAGGCTTGGTAGTTAGCGATTGTGGAGCCATTGACAACTTCTATTTCAAAGGGCGGCATGAAACACATAAGAACAAAGCTGATGCATCAGCAGCTGCCGTATTAAGTGGCACTGACCTGGAATGTGGACGCTCGTATACCGGATTAATATCTGCTGTAAAAGAAGGGTTGATCAATGAGTCCGCTATAGACCAATCATTGTGTCGTCTCATGAAAGCACGTTTTGAGTTGGGTGAAATGGATGACACCACCCCGTGGGATCAGTTGCCAGACAGTCTGTTGTCGTGTCATGCACATCAGCAGTTGGCTCTACAAATGGCACGTGAGAGTATGACATTACTACAAAACCATAAAAATATATTACCATTAGACAAAGAAATGACAGTAGCACTCATTGGACCAAACGCTAATGACTCTGTGATGCAATGGGCCAACTACAACGGTTTTCCAGTCCACACCATTACCTTACTTGAAGGACTAACACAGTATTTACCTCAAGAAAGGTTAATTTATATTCCTCAAAAGAATATAGAAGTTCAGAAATATCCTTGGGTAAATTATTATCCAAACGACATACAGGCAGTTATTAACCAAGCAGCAAAAGCAGATGTAATCATATATGCAGGTGGTATATCCGCTTCATTGGAAGGTGAAGAAATGGATGTAGATGCAGAAGGATTCCGAGGAGGGGATCGTACCACTATCGAACTACCCAATGTACAACGCAAATTAGTAAAAGCCCTGAAAGCTACTGGCAAGCCAATAGTATTCGTGAATTTCTCAGGATGCGCTATGGGGTTGCAGCCCGAAAGCCAAATTTGCGATGCCATTCTACAAGCATGGTATCCAGGACAGGCTGGCGGCACCGCAATTGCAGAAGTACTATTTGGCGATTACAACCCTGCAGGTAGATTACCAATCACTTTTTATAAAAAAGACAACCAACTACCCGATTTTGAAGATTATAACATGCAAGGGCGTACATATCGCTATCTGAATTATGAACCACTATATCCTTTTGGTCACGGATTAAGCTACACTACTTTCTCCTATAGTACCCCTTTCATTGAGAATGGTAAACTTAAAGTGAAAGTAACGAACTCTGGAAATTATAACGGTGACGAGGTTATTCAACTTTATATAAAACGCTATGATGACCCCGATGGCCCTTTAAAAACCCTACGAGGGTTCCAACGTATTCACATTCCTGCTGGTCAAACATCTGAAGTTTCTTTCCCTCTCACATCCGATACCTTTACGTGGTGGGATAAAGATAGTAATACTGTACACCCTCTACAGGGAAGATACAAAATTTTAGTTGGTGGAACCTCAGAAGAAAGCCTATTGAAATCCATTGAGTATAAATACTCGCCCACGAAAAAAATATAAAGGAAATATATAAAAGAGGTCGAACAAAAGTCATTAACAGACAATTAGTTCGACCTTTTGTCCCATTATACAGTGGTTTAAATGCATTTATAAGAACTCCTTGATAGGAAAAATTCAGGATTGACACTATATCACAGTATAATAGTAAAAATTATTTAACAGATTTACAACTCTATATCGCAACGAAATCATAGATAAGAGAAAGGAAGATTAATTATTAAATTCGGTCATTTGACTATTTCAGAACAAATGTTATAAAAGCCGAATGGCAACCATCGTTATATTCCTCTATTAGCAACTAACCTAGGACTTGAATTTTACAGTATTTGTTACAATTTGGGTGTTGAATGCTCCAATTTGATAATACTTACTTGCGGATGCAATGTCTCATAGCCCAAACATAAGTTACATTCATATTTGCTTTTTTATCAAGTCACCGAAATATCCTAGAGACAAGCATTATTCGCCCACGCAATATTTAACTATTGGTAATCCCTCACTCTGAGCCTTACCGGATGCTAAAAATTGTCAAGCAATAGTTCGATGTTAGTGGCAAATAGGCTTTTGCTAAGCCTATTTGTAGCATGCTCAAGCTCATATTAGATTTTTTCCAAACAACTAATGAATAATGACTGTTCTTTTTCCAACAAATACAGAGCCTCAATCAGCTCGTATGAGAAATATGAATATTTCTATATATTAATCCATTTTAACTGGAAGGCATTGTCTTAAAATAAACTAATAGATATGAGCAGCACTCTACTCCCTTTTCAACAAAAATTTCTCTGGCTTATTCTTTTCTAGCAACCATTTTCTTAACGGTTCATCATAAAATCTTAAGCACAAAAAAGCTAATATAATACTGCCAATCATCACTATTAATACAATCTGCCAAGTTTCATATAAAGTATAAAGTTTATTAACAATAAGCCATGAATAAAACAGATACATTAAAGGATAATGAACAATATAAACGGGAAATGATATATCTCCCAAGAATTTACATACTTTAGTAGACATATTGTCAGTTGTCCTTCCAGAAGCTCCTAACCATATTAATATCGGGAATACTATTGCAATACATAACATTTCAAAAAGTCCATTGTAGTTTATTCCGTCACTATCTGCTATATATGGCACATGAAATAGAACAACCAATATTATCGAACAAGTCCAAAAGGCACCTCTCACTTTAATAGCTTTGAAATTACGCGCCATCAGCATACCTAAAGAAAAAGAAAATAGTGTACGTAAAAGTCCTCCTACTAAATTTACCACATCGAAAGTCCACCCGACTCCAATACAACCATACCCAACCACATCATAGATAGCAAAATATGCTAGACCAATCCCTAACAGGATAGTCCATATCGTTAAAACCTTATTAGAGAAACGGTGTATTAATACCGCATACACTATATTGGCAATATATTCAAAGAATAATGACCAACAGGGACCATTAAGCGGAAACATTTCTCCATTACCACGAACATCATATATACTTTTAGGAAGGATAGGTATAAAAAACAGCCCTAGCAATAACGAGCCTATTATGATATGAAATGGCACCTGTGTTCCATTCCATTGCATACGTCCCTGTATGCAATATGCAACAGTCCCAATCAGTGCCCCCATAATAACCATAGGGTGCAAACGAATAAGACGACGTTTGAGTAATCCATTGAAAGTAAACTTCTTGCCTATACGATCATCATAAGCATAACTAATCACGAAACCTGAAAGTATAAAGAAAAAATCCACTGCTAAATACCCATGATTTACTACTTCTACGATTATCCCCCCGGCGAAAGCATATCCTTCAAAAATATGATACCAAACAACCAACAAGGCTGCCACTCCTCGTAGCCCATCCAATAAAGCATAATGAGGTTTAGTATCCACAAATGTAAGCGAATTGTTATTTTTCACATTATCAAAACTTATACACCTTACCTCTTGCCACCAAATACTCCGCAATTAGCAAATTAAAAAATGAAATACGGACTTTCTACAACAGATATTCAGCAACAGTAATCGAATACTTTTTCAAATCAAACTCTAATCCTTCTACTCTTTTCTGTTGCCATATAGGAGCTACATCCTTATCGTCTTTACCGAAATACTCCCAGCACTGGACAATCTTGGCAGCAGCCTTATTAGGAATAATAAGATTTACATTTTCTTCTCTTTCTCCCTTATTAATGAAATATACAAATAACCGATTCTCATGCGGAGAATAACTAGCATAAGATATTATAGCCCCCATTGATTCGGATTTTATCATTTTGTCACCCATAAATTTATTCCAAATCAACAATGAATATCCAGTAGGATTGATATTTCCATTCGAATCAACGGCATCGTGATCAGTCTGAGGATATTCTTCATTATTCAGCCAACGAGTATTCCAAAAACATGAAAACTCTATCTGTGGCTCCAACAATAATTGACCGGTCATATCAAAATTCACAATAGCATGTCCCATATCGTTAGTTCCATGCCAAAGCCCAGCCCAATCAATTGTACCATACTCAGCAACTATCAATTTCCATTTATCAAGCTGTTCTTGTGTAGCATACTTATTCATAGCATTAAGTGCTGTTTGTGCCGGCCATATCAAGCAACGAGTAGTATCTCTATAACTCTCATATCCGGCATTGAAATCAAAAACGCCATAATTGCTTACACACAGACGGTCAATATAGTTTCCAGCTTTGTTTATAACTGTTTTGAAGAACTCGTCACTATCACCATTAGGAATAACCAAGATAGAAGGATCCACTGCCTTCATGGCTTTCGAAAAATCTATGATATCCTGAGCATAAATCTCAACCGTAGAGTTTTCATTATTCTTGTTCCAACTTTCATTTCCTATCATCCAATATCGTACATTGTACTTTTTCTTAATATTAGCATACTTCACCCATTCAGCAGCATGTTTAATTAAAGCTTCACGGCTAGAGACTCTTTCTCCCTTTCCAGGTTTACGCAAATAATTATCAGCAGCAATTACCAATACAGGTTCAGCTCCAACATCCCGGCAAACTTTCATGAATTCATCGAAATCCAAAGGGTCATAAACAAACTCTCCATCTTTAAAAACTCCGGGATAATCATCCAACCCAATTGTTCTCGCCAATGAAGTATGCGATTCTTCATAAGGCGGTATGCTGAAAAGATATAAATCCGATTTCTCACCACCCGGATATCGCAGATATTTTGTTCCTAGTTCTTTTACTACTTCTGTTACGTTCTTCTTTGCCTCAGGAAAACGCCCGCCATCCATTATAAAATTCAGATTAATTCCTACCGGATGCTTTGACACATCACTGACAATACTATCCGTATATACTGTAATAGTTATTGCATCACTCACTCTATGGCCACAAGAGGTAGATAAAAACAGAACTAAAGTTGCCGTTATCAGCAGATTCTTTTTCATGGTTTTATAGCTTAATTAATAGAATTGATTATTCAAATTCCCGATATGCTCCAAAGCGCGCCAAACGGTCTTCACCTAAATTATCCGGAATTATATATGAAGATTCTCCTAAAGCTTTGCATATTTGACGCCACATATCCGTACGATTATAAGTTTGATGTACTTTCTGAAATTTAATAGACAACAATAAGTCTTTAGCAGCTTTATATTGTTTTTTATCAATAAGTAGTTGTACCCGCCTTTCGGCAATCCATTCATCTGCAGAAGCATCAACTTTACTCAGCCATTCCTCGCGTTTAGCAAGAGTCCTACTCCCCAACTGACGCAACAATTTATCACGAGCTACAACCACCTGCGGATGCAGTGCCACCCATTCTTCGCTTATGGCATCATAAGTAGCTTCCGCTTTGGTATATTCTTTATTTATCTCATACAATCTTGCCAATAAAGCCTGCGCTAATCCCAAATTCACACTACTTAACCAAACAATAGCTTCTTTACTTCTTTCGCGTCCGGCCAACCATGCACCGTAATAATACTTCCAATAGTCTTGCTGATCTTTATTGCATTTTATAATAGCCCACTGAAAAGCATCATCTAGATTTTCCATTCCGGAAGGTGCCCAAAAAGTGGTTGTCGGATCTATTTGAGGAATATCCGTTCCATACTCAAAAGCATTGAGCAATGCAATCCAGGGAGCGATCTCATTCTCTCTTGCCCAGCCGAATAACGGCACTTCCGTTATCGGACGCAATGCAACTTCCGGCACAGAAAGTTTACAAATATCCATTCGTTTATCAGCAGGTATCCAAAACTCGGTATGCTCCCTGTATTCACCCGGCTGCAATTCCAGTTTTATAGACTGGTCGCTGATAGGTCCCCCTTGTAGTTCTGCATAAGTCTGTCTATTATTTGTACTGAGCAATGACCATTCTTTATCTTCCTTCACTCCATAACTCCATAACTTTATTCCCGGTGCACTTTGTTCGTCCGCAATATGATAAAGGCCATACCCCAATGAAGGAGTATAAGCGCCAAAAGCGTTTACATCTTTCGTCTTCCAGAAATACCCGGTCATTTCTGATATATCTTTTTCTTTTTTAGGTCCCTGTTTTTTCCAGTTTATTGTATCTAATGCAGAAGCATGTACCAATACTTCTCCTTGCGGAAAATTATATTCAGTATCAGGCATGCAAGGAATAGCAGCATTTGTCCACGACATCCAGGGATAGGCATTCGTACCCGGATTATGCATTCTGACACGTTGTGTCAGAAAGTGTTCTCCTGTCCCCAAAGAATATTCAACAGAAAATTGCATACCGTAATGCATCTCCCGCTCACCACAAGTAACATAAATCCGGTCAGTAGTCCGATCTATCTTATAACAAACTGACTCATTCTGAGTAGGGGTATGTGAAATAGGGAAGCTGACCTCTATACCGCCCGCCACAAAATAGAAACGTGGCAAAATACGTGTGTGGCGTACAAGATGTGGATTATACAAGACTTCTTTACCACTCCCTTTATGTATCATCGACATCACCTTACCACATAAGTCCGGACAAATTACAACTTTAATAAGTTCATTTTCAAGTGAAATCATTCGATAAGTTTTAGGAACCGGCCGATTGGAAGTCTCACTATAACTAACATACGGATAAACACCATCAGCATCCATAGCAGTCGGGACAGGTCCTACAGGAGTTAGCACATGAGTCAGAATTATTTCATTATATTCCTTGCATGTCACGGGAAATACCTCTTGAGCTAAGCAGACAATAGAAGAAGTGCTGATGCCCAATATTAGAATTACAAACTTCAGGTAAAAATCTATTTGTTTCATTTTCTATTCTTTTTTAACTTCCAATAGTAAAAGTTACATAATATTCAGGAATAACCTGTATCTTATTCAGCCGACATAGCCCTCCTTTTGAGAAATCCAACCTGAGCCCTTCAGGTAAATCTTGCAGGTAAGTAGCATTAGCAAACAATTGTTGCAAGTAGAAATAGATGCCATCGCCCTGAACAGCTTCGGCATATCGCTTCAATCCTATCCGCCACGGGTTGCCATGATAGAAATTATCCGCCACCATCTCTCCATTAATAAATGCAGCACCTGTATCTCCGATATAATCAATAGAAAGAATAAGATCACTCACATCTCTGAAAGCACCTTCCGGCAAATGAACCAGAAAACGCCTCTCACTCGCCATGTGAACCTCGGGGAAAATGTGTACTCCTTTCTTGATAAATGATATCTCACTGCAATACTTCTTTTTACTGATCTTCGCAGAAGTTTCAGTTATAAAACGAACCGCAGGAAAAGCAACAACCTTCAATATGGTATCCGTAGATTGAATCCGTACTTTAGCATCTTCCTGCAGCACATCTGCGGAAGTTATCAGTAATTTCTCCTCCTTTTCCACCGTCACTTTACAGGCTGCTAAGGCTTGTTCCCGAGTTAAAGTTGTAATAAGAATCTCTTCCCCTGTTATAGATTTTAGTCTTACCGTGCTGTTAAATCCAGGTACTGGAATCAACTTTTTAGTCCCTCCTTTCACCGTATTCTCTGCGAATATATACTCCGGCTTCATTCCTTCGGGTGCAAAAAAGAAATAATGTTTCTTTCCTTCGGAAGTAATTCTTGCCAACGGTTGCAGGGTAGCCGACTTCAATAAGATACCATCTAAATCCATATTAAAAGGAAGAATTATATTGGCATTCTTGGCTACCGTTACGGTTCCCTCCTGTGGAAAACGAACCGTTTCACCGGCCAATTTCAAAGTAAGACTGACATCTCTCAGATCTTCACGTTTACAATGATCCTGGAAATTCGTAATAAAAACAAATCCAGCATTTTCTTTTTTACGCACTGCATATCTAAGGGTATGAGTATTTGAAGGAGTGATCGTATCACTGTTTTCCGGTAACACTACTCCCATAGGTGCCAGCAAATGACCGAAATCATTCACAAAATGATGAATAATGCGCAATGAATGATAAGAAGCGCGCGTATGTCCGAATTCTCCGATAGGAGCCTGAAAATCGTAAGACATCTTTGGCACCCCTGAAGGTTCATCACTAAAGAAACCCTTCTTTCCCTGAGGAGTAATTCCGCCATGATACATATAATAGCCTATGCCATTGGCGCCACTTCCTAACGAACGTACCATCAGTCCTTCACCTGCTTCGGCCGGAATGCGCGGCCTTCTGCCATAAGTCATCTGAATACCGACTCCCATTTCCGCACAGAAAGAAGGATAGCGGCATCCTTCATATCGTACCGGAGAGTAATCGGGAGTAGCGTGAATATCTCTGAATAAATAGAATGGAGACATACCTATATCCGCCCATGTCGGATAAGTATAAGCCGCCGTTACAGGAATAACTTCTTGGGGAATGATCGCAGCATTTCCCCACCCCGTAGCTGTATACAACGGAACTTCCATCCCATAAGACAGTGCTATCTCTTTCAACGTTTTCATGTGCTGATTACCGGCTTCAGGACTCTGGATATCCTGTTCTTGTACCGATACACCAAATTTGGTATTTTGCACATCATAATCAGCAACAGTATAGTCAATAGGCTGATCAGGGTAGCGAATAGCCCAGGGAGCAGCAGAGTGTTGCAACTCATTTTCCAATTGAATACCAATGATGCAACCACCATCTTTATAGAAAAATCCCTTCAGTTGAGAAGCAATGGCAGCATAAAGCCGATCTACATATTTCAAATATTCCCGATCATTGGTGCGAATCAGGAACGGGCGCCCATAAAGCCAATCCGGTATGCCCCCATTTCTGATTTCTCCGTGACAGAAAGGCCCTATACGAACAAGCGTTTTCATATTATGTTTCTGACAAAAAGAGATAAACTTCCGGAGATCCTTATCACCGTTCCAATCAAAAACACCTTCTGTTTCCTCGTGAATATTCCAGAAAACATAAGTGCAAATAACATTCACTCCTCCCGACTTAACCTTCAATATCTGTTCTTCCCACTGTTCATTTGGAATACGGGCATAATGTATCTCTCCCATAATAGGAATGAAAGGAGACTTATTTAATTCCATATAATAACTATTTACAGATATAGAACCTCCATCAGGAGCCACTCCACCCAAATCCAGATGACCGGTTTCTATTATTTTATCCGGTATATCCAGATTTATATGATATGCAGACTGCGCATTTACCTGGCAGTAATAACCACTTATACAACCAAGCAATGTCCACCAGAAAAGACTTTTTTTATTCATAGCCCTCATTTTGTTAAGGGTATCATATCAGTTATAATTTCTTTCAGCCGAAATATATCTACACTTACGGGAAGATTATATCCAACTGCCTCATAGTTTGCTGTTGCATCCTGAGGTACCCGAGGCTGTCGTTCTCCTTTTTGTCCGGCAGTTTCAGACCAAAATCGATTACCTTTATAAATCGCCATTCCTTTCGTTTCATCCCCGTGCAAATGTTCTATTCCTCCATTAGTCAGAATAAACGTATTATTCGCAAATTCCAATCCTGAAGAAAATCCTGTATTAAAAGAAATAGAATACCCCTGATTACTGATAATTAAATTATCGTGTACCTTAGTTTCACATAAAGGAACATCTTTATTATACGGATCACACCAAACATAAATACCCGCATGAGAATTCTTAATCCCGTCATTAATACTCACATTATAACGTACGATATTATTGTTCCATTCTGTTGCGCCGCCAAACTGAAACAAGCCATAGCCAGCCCCCTCATTATTCATAGCAAGATTATACTGCATTAACGAATTCGTTATTCCTCCGTCAAAATCAAATCCGCCTCCGTCTAATCCTTCCGGAGAAGTCTTGTTGTCATGCGAAAAACAATATTGAATAGTTAAACGATCTGATTCGTATCCCCAAATTCCAACCGGTCCATTTCCGGACCTCGGCATATCCCAACCATTCCCCATAGCCTCACAATACTCTATTGTTACATTGGTTGCATGGCCTACCAATATCCCGCTTCCGCTATGATTGTCCAAAATAGCAGGATTTCCAGCATTATTTTCGGCTACACAATGGCCTATATAAATATTATGCACAGATTTTGTTCCCCATTTACCAGTCACTTCAATACCGTTATAACCATTATCATGTACGTACGAATGAGTTATACGTACATCTCCTCCGCCAGTTACCCCAATGCCATTCATTTGATACCCGGAAGCTTCCACTCGATCAACCTCTATCAACCTCGAATTAACCACCTCTATGCCTGTCCCCGTATTGCCCTTTTTACGCCCCGAACCTTTCACCACTACATTCTTTACATGAATATTCTCACAGGCATCTATTACAATGGCAGAACTATGGACAGAATAAATATGTGAAACTCCCGTCCCGTATGAAGTGATAGTAAGCGGATTCTCAGATGTTGCCTTTACTCCCTTAACATGAATAGTTCCGGTTAATATCTGATTCCCTGCCAGATGAATACAATCACCCGGCAGAAATTTAACACCTTTCAAAGCATCCAAACTTTTAAACGGGGATTCCATACTACCATCAGCAACTTGACTATCGCTAAAAGAATCCACATAAAAATTTCGTATGCCGTTAGCCCAACCCGTTACACAGGTCAATAGCAATATAGAAAAAAATAACAATTTATTCATAACCACACTTCTTATTAGAAAACTTCTATTTCATCTAATGCAATCGAAGGCAAAGCATTCGGATAAGGGTAATCTTCGGGTAATTCAGTTTGCCCGTTTATCACAAGCTTCAAGTATCGTCCGTCTTTCTTTTCCGTCTTCACATAATTATGATAGATCTCTTTCTCTCCTTTGTATACAGGATATGAGAAGGTACTTTCTCCTATCTGCCGGAATTCCTTGCCATCTTTTGAAAGATAACATATCATAGACTTAGCCGGAAGCGTACTGTTTATAGGAGCAACCATAGTGCCGAAGCGAACTCCGGATACTGTTGTATTCTTCTTCAGATCAATCACAATTTCTACACCGGAAGCGATAGCTGCCCATTCGTAATTTGAGGGAGTAAAACCTTGCACACCATCCGTAAACAGAGTAGGCTTCACCGGATACCAATCCAAACTCCAGGCATCGGTGGAAAGTGTATAAGTACATCCCGTTGCTTTATTCACCAGAAAGTTCTTCACCGTCGGAGCTTCTAATATTTGATTATCTTTATCTGTCACCACAGCTTTCACACAAGTATTCTCTGTCAAATAAACCGGGCCTTCATAGATATCCGATTCCACCGTAGGTTCCGAACCATCCAATGTGTAGCGAATATCAGCATCAGGACATATAGTCTCAAGTGTAACCGCATACATTCCTTTTTCACTATCCCAACCTCCCTGAATACGAGGTCTGAAATATTCACGGCATGTATTGACATTCCTTTTCTGGAAAAAAGAAAACTCTTTCTTCAGATGAGAAATAAAAAGTTCCCGGTTTTTATTTCCAGGCTGGCTCCAAGCCACTTCTGCAATGGCAAGCAGGCGGGGAAATGCCATATATTCAAATTTCTCAATAGTAGCAACATATTCTCCCCATATATTTCCCTGAATCCCTATAATATGTTTAGCTTCTTCCGCAGTAAGTGCCTCTGGAATAGGTTCGTAATCATATACCTGTTCCAATGATATAAATCCCCCGATAGCTAAAGGAGCAAATTCCGGATTCTCCTGATAATAATCCAGATAACAATAAGTATTAGGAGTCATAATCACATTATTACCCAATTGAGCAGCCTTTATGCCTCCCGCTTCCCCTCTCCACGACATTACCGTAGCTTTCAGAGGAAGTCCTCCTTCCAGAACCTCATCCCAACCAATCAGCTTTCGTCCAAGACCTTCCGCAATCTTCTCAACCTGCTGAATAAAATAAGCATGAAGTTCAAACTCGTCTTTCAGATTTTCTTTCCTTATCAAAGCCTGGCAATCCTCACATTGCTTCCAGGATGTTTTAGGGCATTCATCACCGCCAATATGAATATATTCTCCGGGAAACAAGCTTGCAATTTCTGTAAGAATATCCTTTATAAACCGGAATGTCTGAGGTTTGGGACAATACACCTGATCAGAAATGCCAGCTCCTGCCATCAAATCAAGTGAAGAATGAAAACTACATGCATATTCCGGATAAACGCTCAAAGCCGCCAGGGCGTGCCCCGGCATTTCAATCTCAGGAACAATTGTAATTTGCCTGTCAGCTGCATATCTCACAATATCACGAATTTCATCTTGCGTATAGTATCCTGAATGTTCTTTTCCATCATAATGACGAGGATAATATTGATCCCAGGTGCCAATAGCCGAATTAGAACGTACAGAGCCTTTTTCGGTAAGACGCGGATATTTTTTTATCTCCAACCGCCATCCCTGATCATCGGTCAGATGCCAGTGAAAACGATTCAACTTATAATTAGCTGCTAGGTCAATAGCTTTTTTCACATCTTTCAAAGGTAAATAATAGCGCCCCGCATCGATCAAGAATCCCCGGTAAGAAAAACGAGGTGCATCTTTCACAAGGATGCAAGGAAGTAAAGTATGATTTTTATCTGCCAGAATCAACTGATTAACAGTGCGGAGAGCATAAAAAAAACCGGCAGGTGCAGATGCCTTAATTACCACTTTATTTGCAACAACAGAAAGTTCATATGCTTCTTCATTCAAGGATTTTTTATCTTGCAGTAATATGCCGGCCTTTTTAGACTTGTTTGCTTGCAACCTCAAACCATAGTCTCCCAACACTTGCTCCATAAAGTTATCAATTATCTGATTTACTTCCGGATGTTTACCGGCATATAGAATATTGTTGTTATGAGCTAAATCGAATGTACCTTGCTTCTCTTGTACATAAGAAGGCTGAGGTATAATATTGGCACCCATGACAGCAGGAACTACTACCCAGAATAATGTCACTAGATTTGCTACGCATAATTTGAATAAACTCATATCTAAAGTATTTTAATGATTTAAGATTCTATTTCAATTAGCTCCGATTATATCAAGTACTTTCAGTTCTTTACCATTAACAGGTACAGTTTTATCCTTCAAAAAATCAAGAAGAATATCCCAATTCTTATCTTCTGTGTTATACCAAAGTGATTTATTGAAAGTTCCTTCCTGCTTTGTAAAACCAGTGGCAGGGGTTTTCAAACTACCAATATATACATTTCCGAAATATTGGTTACCCACTGCCTTTTCCTCTTTTACAGCTACAATCACCTCTGGAGCATAAATATAATTATTCTTAAAGACATCTCCTTTCCCATAAGATGAATCATGCTTAGTGAAATGGAAAAGCGTACGGTCTATCTGTGGCTCCGGTTTTGGAAACAGGTAAAACAAATTATTCTCTACCAATGTATTCTGAGTATATCCAGTGAAATGCATTACAGGGCTGAAGTAGGCATCTTTATGGCTAGCATTAGTCAGATAATTGCGTAGTCCATCATTTATACTGACATTGTAACGTACCTTGGTTTCAATATTCCCATTCACACACCAGTCTTCCGGCCAACCATTCGTACCAATTACCAACATGAAGCCGCCATCATTATTATAGCTCAGATTATACTGGAATATAGAATTCCGACATCCCCAGTCCGAATCATAAGCATACCCGTCTATAATAGATCTATGATCACTTACTATATTAAACTGTACCAATGTATTGTCGCTACACCAAGGCCATATTCCATCACAAGCTTCTGATTCAGGTAGAGTTTTCGGACAATTCTTCATCACGTTATATTCTATCAATCCACCATCGCAACCAGCCAGAACAATACCGTCACCCGGCACTCCATCCAATACATTCTTCCTGACGACTACTCCCAAATTAGGATTCCACTGCTTCCTGCTCCAATAACCCCTAAACTTAATTCCATCCCTTTGGCAATCTTTCAGATAGCAATTTTCAATAGTCATTCCAATAAATCGATTCAGAATACTGTCATTATCCCGGCCATTCTGAATGCAAATTCCTATGCCGCCACCTTTCTCTATCACCGTACTTCCATATACATCGTGCACGTACAAGTCATCAATGACCATATTATGTGATTCTCCAAACTTATCCAACTCTACCCACAAGCCCAATAAACCAGCTTTCGGAACATCACCTTTATTAGAAATTTCAAGATCGCGTATCACCAGATTCTCTGAGTTCAATATATGAACAGCAGCTGTATCAACTCCATTTCCTTTTATATGCGGTTTTTCCAATCCTCCATATTTGCCCAGTACGACAGGATTATTCTCCTCTCCACAACAGGAAAGCAAAAGTTTCTCCGTAAATACAGCACCGGATTTCAACAAAATACTGTCTCCACCTTTTAGAGTTAAAGACTGAAGCTTTGCCAAAGACTTAAAAGGAGTCCCTACAGAGGTTCCATTATTAGCATCGTCACCATTTACAGAATCAAAATAATAATTAGTCGTTGTCATCTGCGAAGAGCAAGAAACTAACATTGCAACCAAACCTCCACAAAGTATTGTCTTTATATTTTTCATGTACATATTATTTTAAAGTTTATTATTACCAATTGTCTGTCCGGAAAGAAGATACCGGAAGCCCGCTAAGACTGAATAGTTCCGGTTCTACATAATTTTTAAAGGCATATCTAACTGCTTTCGGATTCCTCACATATTTAGAAGACACTATTACAACATCTCTTTCTTCATCTACATACGCTTCAGCCGGATGAAAAACTTTACTCTCATCTGCTATTTCAAATAAATGCAGGGGCTTTCCATAACTCGTTAGTCCATAATATAAATCTTTAAAAAAAATCACAGCTTTATCCCCATCGACTTCCATCCTTTCAAAAGTCGGACTCTTATATTCAAATCCCTTCGTACCATACACTTCAGCTAATGCCATCAATCCTAAACGTTCACCAACTTTCTCTTTGCGTACCGGATGAATTTGTTCTACTTCTCCCACATCCAAAATGACCGCCATACCACTATTCTCAATTCGATCCATACTTCTTCTCTGTTCATCACGCAGATAAGCACCTACATGCTCACCGACCTCACTTGGAACATTCCATGTAGTATAATCAAAAGGAGCTATTTGCGTGAAATAGAACGGAAAATTTCTTCCCCACTTCCGTCTCCATTCAGCTACCATAACAACCAGTCGATTCGAATACTGAGAAACATTATATACATTTGATTCTCCCTGATACCAGATACAACCCTGTATGCCATAACCGACAATGGGGTTCAACATTCCATTATACATGGTAGTAGGTATATTGGCCTCCCACCCTGTAGTACCATCACTCACTTCCGGAACTGAAATATCACCCAGTGTCTGACAAGTTTCACGACTCATCCAGGTTTCAACAACGGAACCACCAAAGCTTGCATTAATAATACCAACCGGAACCCCAAGATTCTCCTGAATAAAATGAGCAAAATACCATGCAACCGCACTACAATCTCCTACATTTTCCGGAGCAGCCACCACCCAATCTGCTTTTATATCCGTAAGTGGTTTATAACTGCCAAGTGGAGGCACATTTATAAAACGAATATTGCTTTTTTGAGAAGTCAGAATAGCTTTGGTAGATTCATAACATTCTTTCAGCTGCATAGCCATATTTGATTGCCCACTTGCTAGCCAAACTTCCCCCACATATATATCACTGAAAATTAGAGTATTGTCTCCCGTTATGGTTAATACATAGGGACCTCCTGCTTCCGGTGTATGAAGCATAATTCTCCACGTACCATCTCTCCCTGCTTTGGTGGAATAACTCTTGTCGTTCCATGATGAAGTCACTGTGACTGTCGTCCCGGCATCTGCCCATCCCCATATCGGTGTGACCGTCTTTTGCTGTAGCACCATATTATCGCCGAAAATATCGGCAACCTTCAAATCCTTTGCCTCAACTGTTAAAACAGCCAAAGCCAGGAGAAACAAGATAATATTGAGTCGTTTCATTTTATCAGTCTATCTTTTGTAAACATTCAAAATCAAATTCAACCTTTTTCACATCAGCTTGCTCATCAGTCCCGTTTGCCGGTAAGTCAAAAAAGATTTTCTCGTCTTTATCCAGTTTATAAATCACAAGCGTCAACTCTTTCCCCTCTACAGAATGTTCCTGCCGGTTTAAACCTACCGTCCAGGTGGCATGACTGTTATAATCATCATCCGAAAGCATATATCCGTTATAAATTTCCGCCTTATCACCGGAATAGTTGATACGCATATAGATGTTATTCAAATTCTCCAATGCATCTGTCGGCACTTGTAGCCTCCACTCTTTGAATGTATTATGAGCAATACCGTCGGCATATCCCGGTTTATCCACCACCATCGGCATCATCGGTTGTGGAAATTCCCGTGTAAGTGAAGGATTGGAGTAATAGTCCGTCGACAGCCAGGAAGAGTCGGTACTAAATTCAATCCTGTCATAATTATAGTATTCCACAATAACACGTGCAGCAAATAGCTTCTTCCCCTCAACAAATGGGAAACTTGCAAACAATAGATTGACACCTTTCCTGGCATATCCTGTAAGGTCTATTTCATTTAACTGGTTTGGTTTTATTTCCTGATTTACCCAAGTATCATTCAGATTGAGTATACATTTCGACTCCGGATACATAAACAAAGTGACTTTCTTGATCGTCGAAGGATTATCTAGGTTGAATTCCTTAAAGAAGAAACGGCGATAACGCTGCTGATAAGGTTCAATCCCATGAAAGTTTGCTGTTTCCAACCATTTTGCCTCTTCCAGGATGCCCTTAGGCTGAATACGAATATCCATTTGCGGCTGATTGAAAATAACCGCTTTCTGTTCAAATCGCGGATTCATACCCGTCTTCAACTTATAATAAGCAGCCTTCTTATCAGTAGAGAAAATATAAACATCTCCAAATGAACTGTATAAATCCGCATCAGAAATATAGCATACCTTCTTTCCATCTTGTTCCAATAACCAGCAGTTATCAGCCTCTTTTTCTGTCAGAATAACAACATACTTTTCTTCTCCATTCTGCAATTGTACCTTAAGTACACAATCTTTTCCCGGATTCAGTCCGTTAACAATCCAACTATCACTTTCCTCCTGTATCTTAGCCCGACTTGCCTTCACTCCTTTCACAGTCGATTTATCAAAAGATAGCTCCACGGGAATTTGCCTGTTCTGGAAAAACAGATAACAATTATCAACGCTTCCCATTAATTGTGCCGTAGCATAATTCAAGCGCATAGCATCAAGTTCCACATTCAAGGGCCAGATAAAGACCGTACTATCCTGCATTTCAACACTTTTCTGAGGAAAACGAAGCATTTTATCTTTCAGTTTCACCTCAAACTTCACACTCTTCTGTGCCTTCTTCGGATGGTAACGGGAATAATTGATTCCAAACATATAGCCAGTTTCATTATTAGAGCGTACAGACACCTGTAACCCATCTTCTTCCCATTTCGGGATAACAGGCATCATGGGAGCTAGGTCTTTCTCAAACTCATTGACAAAGTAATGCAGTTTTTTCACCTTCTTATAAGATTCTGCTATTTCTCCTGATTCACGAATAGCAGCCTGAAAATCATAAGACTTCACTGGTAACCGACTCCAATACCCTGTTTTCAATTGTTCTTCCTCAGTAGACCATAGTTTACCCGTAAACTGAGTGGCACCGGCAAAAATATAATATCCCAGCAGATTAGACCCTGAACCAAGTTTGGCTATCATCATGCCCAACCCGTCTAAAGGATCGATGCTGAGTCGCCTGTGATAGGTATTTTGCACACCCACTCCCATTTCACAAGTAAAGAAGGGGTATTTTTCATATGTCATATACACATCTTGCCGCTTTATTTGATCATTACCTATATTCTCATTATCACGAAACGAGTCAAACAAGAAGTTTCCCGGCTGGTATTCTTTTCCCACATGTTCCACCCATGGAGCATCTGCATATCCTCCCCATAAAGGGATCACTTCAAAAGGAGGAACAGAACCGTCTCCCCATCCAGTAACCGTATACATCGGAACATCAATACCATTTTCCAAAGCCGTATCTTTCAACCATTGGATATGTGGTTCACCCTCCTTGCCATACCAATATTCATTTTCCAACTGGATGCCTATGATATTCCCACCATCTTTATAGTAAAGCCCTTTCAACCGGTTAGCTATTTGAGCAAAATAGCGTTTGACATAATTCTGATAAACCACATCATTTGAGCGGTCTTTCAGATATTTTTTCTGTAAAATCCAATCAGGTGTCCCACCATTACGAGCTTCTCCATGCGACCAGGGACCCAGTCTCGGAACTACAAACAGCCCATGTTTCTGGCATAACTTAATAAAGCTGCGCAAATCCTTCTCATTCTCCCATTCAAACTGACCTTCTATCTCTTCGTGATGATTCCAAAACAAATAAGTCGAGATAATATTGATACCGCAAGCTTTCATTTTCAAGATACGATCTTCCCACAAATCCTTACGGATACGTGAAAAATGCAATTCTCCCATAACGGGTAGAATTGGCTTCCCGCCCACGGTCATATATAGGCTATTAACTTCTATTGCTCTCTCCTTAGGCCCCGGATTTCCCATTTTCAGATGACCGTACAAAGGTGTCTCCATGACGTTCGAAGCATCCAGTCTATAAACTTTCTGTGCTGATAAATTCGTAAACAAGCAAAAACCGATAAATAAAAAGGATATTTTTTTCATTTGTATTCTATCATTAGGTTAATAAACCGCTTCCATTGTCTGAGTACTCCACTGATCCGCCCAGCGAATAAGTGGTCTGTCTCCATCGAACTCAACCGGTAACCAAACATATCGTGAATTTATTAAATCCGTTTTATTCCACCTGTCAAACATAGCAATAAATTGATCCTGCATCCCTTCAATGGGAAGTACATAAGTACTTTGGGCATAAAATGTCTTATCGGCATCACGCCCCAAACAGGGGTTATCTTTCAGTTCCCAAACTCCCAACATTGAATCAGATACGGCCCATTTGGCTTTATTCGGGTCCCAACCGGTGCAACCGGATGAGAGCATATAATAATGACCGTTTCGTTTAAAGACTGCAGGAGCTTCCCGAGATTGTCCAATAAATCTCCGGACATAAGTTCCTGAAGGTTTTGTATAATCATCAGTCAGCAAACTGATATACAAAGTACTGTTCCATTCTGAGGAGCAAATATGATAAGCCTTTCCATCATCATCCTTGAAGATAGTCTGATCACGACTATCTGCTCCATTCGGTTTAAAAGACCCCAAATAAGTGAAGGTTCCTGTCGGTGAGTCACTGATTGCTACCCCAGCATGTGCCTTTTCATAATCAGGACTTTCAATATGCATCCACATTACAAACTTACCGGTTTTCTCATTATAGATGACCTTCGGGCGCTCTATCACTTGCGAAGGGTGAAGATCAGAAGTCGGATCATCATCTACCGTAGGCAGAACCTTACCCTCAAATTTCCAGTCTGTCAGATTCTTGGATGAATAGCAAGCCACCCCCCCAGCTTCAGCCCGCCAGCACTCCCAGGTTTTAACCCAGTCCAGGCGATAGGTAGAATCACCTTTAAATTCACCATACCAATAATAAGTACCTTCATGGTAGAGAATACCTCCCCCATGTGCATTTATCGGATTTCCATCCGTATCTTTCCAAATACTGCCGGGAGTTACGATATCTTTTCCCTGTTGCTTAGCCGACATCCGATCCACCGTCTTAATTGTAACCGATGCCCCTTTCATCCCCTCTGCTGAAACATTCAAGATTATCTCACCTGCATTTCCATCCGGTTGCAATATAGCCATTGCTTTACCTTTAAAAGTTTTAGGTGATAAGGAACGGAAACTTTCCATATCTGTAGGACATGCATTCCCAGATCCCCTGATAATACCATTTCCCACAGCACTCAAAGTCACTTTCATATCAGCATCAGGTACTACCTTACCCTCTTTATCAATCAATTCAACAGTGACATAAGCCAGATCATCCCTATCCGCTTTAATCACTTTGCGATCAGCGATTAAACGTATCTGTACCGGAGCACCTGTGGTTCTTAAAATAGCACATGAAGATTCGCTGTTGTCATAGATAGCCACTGCTTTCAATTCACCCGGCTGATAGTTGACTATAAACGTAGCCGTATAATCTTTCTTTGAAACTTCTTGCTCACCCAGCAATTCATTATTAAGATAGAGTCTTACCTTAGGCGCACGACTATAAACATTCACTTTTACAGGTTTGCCTTCCAGCCCTTTCCAATTCCAACTAAGAGATTCGTTCTTCCACCCCCAATAGCTCACATCTTCTGTTTTCCCGGCAGCCGGCAAAGGTTGTACCGCCATTGTTATTTCCCTTTCCTTCCAAACAATATCGCGGTAATAAGATTGTGGCTTCTTTTCTCCACAGATATCAATATCTCCACACCATGCGTTATACCAGGGCCACCCCATAAACTGAGGATTTTTCTCGCCTTTACTCAGTTCCAGTGTATGACCTATTCCCGATTCACCTAAATAATCAAGGGCAGTCCATACAAAATCACCAATGATATATGGATGCTTTTCCACCAGATTCCAGTTTACAGCAGCTTCCTGAGCTACAGTCTCACTACCATATATAATACGTGAAGGATCTTGCTGATGATCATTCTCATATTCGTACCACATATAGTTGTATCCTGCCACATCCAGATGCTGCATGGCTTTTACAGCATCTTCCTTCCACTTCAGTTGCGGATTATCCCAATAATCGTTGATAGCAGCAGTTACCGGACGCGAAGGATCCAACTTCTTCACTATATTCCTCAATCTTTCAGCAATCTCCACACCGGCATCATCCGAACGTTCCTGAATTTCATTTCCGATACTCCACATGATGACAGACGGATGATTCCGATCTCTTAACACCATTGCCGAAATATCTTTTTCGTTCCATTCATCAAAGAAACGATGATAGTCCTGAGGATTCTTTTCTTTTTGCCAATGATCAAAAGCCTCATCAATTACCAACATACCCTGCTCATCACAAGCTCTGAGAAAAGCTTCTGCCGGAGGATTGTGAGCACATCTGACTGCATTATATCCATTTGCCTTCAACAATTCTATTTTACGCATCTCCGCCCTATCCAACGAAGCAGCTCCCAACAAACCATTATCATGATGTACACAGCCACCTTTCAGTTTCAGAGACAAATCATTCAACTTAAATCCTTCTTTCGCACTGAAAGAAATGGTACGGATACCAAAAGGAATAGATATTTGATCCAACACCTCATGCCCGGAACTAAGCAAAATCTTCGCTTTATACAAATGCGGAGTATCAACCGACCATAACTTTGCCTGTTTCACCGGCAAAGAAAAAGCAATCGTCTGTTTACCAGCTGCATCAACATTCACAGATTGCTCTTCCACACCTACTTCCTCACCATCAGGAGAAATAATAGTAATCACCATATTTGCTTCCGCACTTTCAGTTTTCTCATTCAGCACATCTACCTCTATTGCCAATATTGCCTCATCATCTGTTACTTTCACAGTACGCACAGCAACTCCCCATTCATCCAAATGAACAGGATCGGTCTTAATTAACCATACATGCCGGTAAATGCCTGAACCGGCATACCAACGAGAATTTTTCCCCTCATTCGTTACCTTTACAGCAATAGTGTTCACTTCACCTGCCGGATGGCAATACGAAGTGATATCACATTTAAAGGATGAATATCCATACGCATTGAATTTCACTTTCTGTCCATTCACCCACACTTCGGACTGCGCATAAACTCCCTCAAAATAAAGGGAATGAAGCTTGTGAGCATCTTTACGGTCAATAATAAATGATTTTCTATACCACCCTTCACCACCTACGGTTTGTCCGGTAGCAAAACCTCCAATACTTTCCTTAGAAAAGGGTCCTACTGATAAACCTTCTGAATCGGGAAGAGGTTCTGCGCTCCAGTCATGTGGTAGATTTAACACTCGCCATTCCGAATCATCACAAGACTCTTTTGCTGCATCTTTTATTTGACCGAGATGGAATTTCCAGCCCTGATCAAACTTAATCTTTCGTACGGAACAATCCATACTCTGACTGCATGCTGTAACAATCAACGAGTTTACAATGACAAATACATATCGTTTTACTAATGCTTTCAACTTCATATTATCTCCTATTTTCGTTAGACCTACTCCTTATATATAACAAAGAGAAGATAGATAAAAGGTAAATTTTATCCGATTTTGATAGAATCTAGGGATACTCTTCATTATCCGCCAATATCCACTTTTCTATTGTAGATGTCTTTATTTACTCCTCTGATTTATAATAATATTAGCCACTGGAAGTCCTTGTACTTTTGCTGTCACAATAACTTTACCAGACGTTTTACCAGAACGCACCACCAACAGGTTGCTTCCACGCCACGTCTTCCGACTACTAGCAACGAAACCTTCTACACTCATAGGATTGGCATTACCTACTCCCTCAATCGTAGCATCCCCTTCTATAAAAAATTCCACCAATTCTTCAGCCAACTGATTCCTAATGCCTTTACTATCTACCAATTCTAATGTAATATAGCTTAGATCATTACCATCAGCTACGATTTCCGTTCTGTCTGCAGATAATCTGATTTTTTCAACCTTACCGGCACTTTCCAATGCTGCAGTGCCCACCTCATTGCCTTTATTATAACTCACGGCTTTCAATATTCCATGAACATAAGGTACTTCCCAAACAAGCGTATTTTTCTTATCGACAGTATTTTCTTGTTTGCCTAAAGATTCTCCATTCAAGAACAATTCAATCTGTTCACAATTGGAGTATACAGATACTGTCATCTTTTTTCCTTCATATCCCGGAAAATTCCAATGATCCACAACGTCCGGAAAATCCCATACACTCCACTCCGCCTTATCCGGATTCAAAGGGAAAGAGGGAACAGGAGGCGTCACAACAATATGGGATACCGGTGCCTCACTCCATAACGTTTCGCGCAAATAGGATTGGGGACGACGTTCGCCCGAAAGATTCAAATCGCCGCAATTAGCATGATTCCAAGGGAAAATACGTTTATCAAGCGGATACCCACACCAGCCGATACTTGCCTCACCAATATAATCAAAAGCAGTCCAGATAAAATCACCGATCACCCATGAATGATTTTCTACCCCTTTCCAATAATCATAAGCCTGGGATGCGTAGGATTCCGAGGCATAGATAATTCGGTCCGGGTGACGTTTGGCATCCAATTCATAACGATTTAAACAGTAATTATAACCACAAACATCCAAGGGGAGCAGAAAATCATCCGTTGCATCAACAATAGAGTTGACTCCCGCCGTAACAGGACGAGTTGTATCAAGTGCCTTCACAAAACCTGTCAATTCCCTGCATACCTCTACTACTTCAGTAGTTTCTTTGTTTTTGATTTCATTACCAATACTCCACATAATGACACAAGGGTGATTTCTATCACGTGCAACCATGCTATACAGATCTTCTTTCCATAACTTATCAAAATACTGTCCATAATCATCCTTGTAATGACCTTGTCGCCACATATCAAAAGCCTCATCTATCACCAACATACCTAAACGGTCGCAGGCATTAAGCAAAGCAGTTGAAGGAGGATTATGGGACAAGCGTAGCGCATTGAAACCAGCCGCCTTCAATAATTCAATTTTCCTTTCCTCTGCCCGATCAAAAGCCTTTGCACCCAAAGGGCCATTGTCATGATGAATACATCCACCTTTTAATTTCATGGATTTACCATTCAGATGGAAACCATTCTCTGCACTAAATGCAATATTTCGTATACCTATTGAAATACATTCCTCATCTATTATCTTATTGTCTTTCAGAAGACGGTTTACAACTTTATATAAGTAAGGATTGTCTGTAGACCATAATTGCGGAGAAGTCACTTCTAATATATGGTTAATTTCTGTTTTTTCTTGATTATCCAATGTTACCAGTTGCTCCTTCCAAGCTACAGTACGGTTCTCCTTATCTACAATCTGTGTTTCCAAAATCACTTTTCCAGTTACTTTCTCTGTATTTGCTAGAACGCTCTGTACATGTACCTCTGCTTTATTGGTTGTGGCAACAGGTGTGGTGATAAACGTCCCCCAAGTCTCAAAATGAAGCGGATTGGTTATTTTCAAAGAAGTATGCCTATAGATTCCCGAACCTGTATACCAACGGCAGTTCAGACCTTCATTCTTTACGCGAACAGCTATCAGGTTTTTTTCTCCAAATCGCACATAATCTGTTATATCCAGCTCAAATGCAGTATATCCATAAACATGATTGGCTACATGGCGATCATTCACCCAAATATCTGCATTCATATAAATTCCATCGAAAGCAACAACTATACATTTCCCTTTCTCAGCTGTATCCACATAGAAATGCTTCCTATACCAGCCAGTTCCACCGACAGTAAAACCTCCCGAAACCTCAGTGATAGCATCAGCAGTAAAAGGAGAGTTTGTTCCGGGAATATTTTCAATACTCCAATCGTGGGGAAGATTCACCAGACGCCATTGTGAATCGTCTAAATCTGATCTCTCACCTTCAATAATATCTCCACGATGGAACAACCACCCTTCATCGAAAGATTGTTCTCGAGGGGTGGGCTTCTTTTCACTGCAACTACTCAATTCCAACGTTATTAACAAAAGCAATAGGCTGTATATACTTCTCATATCATTACATTTAGCAGAGCAAAGGCTGGCCTTCAGACAAGATTTTCATCCGACCAGCCTCTTTCTGGAATTTATTTCAATTATTTACCACCCCATTCTGGTGCCTGAACCAAAGCCCTATTATTATCTAGCTCTGATTGAGGAATAGGCCATACATATCCCTTTGATGAATCAAAGACATGAGAACCTGCTCCACCGTCTGCCCGACATCTTTCGTATGCTCTATCCATTTCTTTCCAACGCATAAGGTCAAAATAGCGGGTACCTTCTAAAGCCAACTCCACCCTTCTTTCATGTTTCACCACATCGAGCAATTGGTCATAAGAGAGGTTGGAACCTTCAGCATCTTCCACCTTCGGCATCATCACATCGGCACGCTGACGCACCTGGTTCACCAGTGACATTATTTCGTCTTTACCCGTATTTTGCTTAGCCAAAGCTTCTGCGCGCATCAATAGCACATCAGCATAGCGAATGACATACATATCCTGATTATCAGCAGTCCATGTAGTAGGTTGATTTTGATATTTACGCATGAACAATTGGAATGGACTGTTCCAGGACCACCATGCATCACTAACTTTACCATCATACGTATCACCATTCTTCGTCATCAGTGTATATGTCAAACGTGGATCGCGAGTTGAATCATCATTCGGATCATAGATTTCCGAAGAAGTAATGGGTTTGCCATCTTTGCAATAAAAATCGTTTGCCAAATTCGGATAAGGCAACTGCCACTCCATCGGATAACCATAATTATAAGCTAAAAAACCACCTTCACCATTTTGTTGATCAGTATTTTTAAAGCGAATGGCAAATACTATTTCTTTGCTGGCACCACCAGCTTCTGTAAACAACGTACTGTAATTGGGATCTATTATATAGCCTAAACTCATGACCTGCGCAGCAGCATCTGCAGCCTCCTTATACATTTCGTTATACAAGTATACACGAGTCAATAGACCTAGTGCAGCACCTCTAGTAGCGCGTCCTCTATCAGCAGTAACAGGTAACATCCCCTCGGCAGTAATATCTTTCAGATCTTTGACTATATCAGCTATAATTTCTGATTTCGGCGACTTAGGCACTTGGCTTGTTTCAGTAGTCAACACATTAAAAACTTTGGGAACATCGCGATATAAGCTAGTCAGATGATTGTAAAACAAGGCTCTAATGAATTTGGCTTCACAAACAATCCTTGTACCAGCCTCCTCACTTATTTTACCAGCTTCCAACATTTGTGGTACTTTCTCAATAACATTATTGCATCGCGCAATACCTGTGTAAGAAGCATTCCATACTGCTTTGGTAACAGCAGACGTAGGACTCATGGTGTTATTAGTAATAACATCGGGTCCAACCCACGGAATCCAAGCAAAATAACCATTATCCGTAGCAAATTCCAGTTCGCGCAAACTACAAGTCTTGTCCCCCGGCCAACAGAATCCCAAACTGCCTTCACTCTGCAAAGCATCATAACAACCGACTAATGCCTTAGTTGCATCAGCTTCTGTATTCCAAAAATTACCATTGGACAACTCTGACAAAGATTCACGGTCCAAGAAGTCTGAACAAGAAAAAAGAGAGAAAGCCAATGAGAAAATAACTGAATAATATATTTTTTTCATGATTCTTTTATTTTAAATTATAATGTGATGTTTAATCCTACAGAGAACGTCTTGGCATTAGGATAAGCGTGACCACGAGTATCAGTACCATACTTTTCTGGATCATAATCATCAATACCAGTAATAGTCAGAATATTCTGTGCAGAAACATATATTCTCAGACGTTCCAGTTTTGCTTTACGAATCCATTCTTGCTTGAAAGAATAGCCCAATTCAATGTTTTTTAAACGTAGGTAAGAAGCATCTTTCAACCAAAATGAAGAAGGTTGACTATTATAATCACCATTACCTAAACGTGGGAAATTTCCGTTAGGATTAGCACTCTCAGAGTAACGATCTAAAAATACTGTTGTAACATTACCCGAAATAGTAGGATAATCCATTACGACACGATCTACACCAGCCACTCCCTGAAAAAAAGCAGAAAAATCAAATCCTTTATAAGCAGCATTTAAACCAAAACCATAAGTAAAATCAGGAAATGGATTACCGATTACTGTACGATCATTAGTATCCACCACTCCATCCGGTTTGCCTTCTGGGCCACTAATATCCTTGTAACGAATATCACCCAGCTTCAGGGCACCGCCACCAACAGAATTCTTTTCATTGGCTTCATCCACATCTTCTTGTGTACGATACAATCCATCAGCTACATAGCCATAATAAGAATTGATAGGATGTCCTTCCAAATTAATAGACCAATCTGTAATCCAAGAATCTTTACCATGTAAGTCAAGAATCTCATTTTTCACTTTACTGAAATTAACATTTGCACCAAATGTCCAATCTCCCCATTGATCATTATAACCTAAAGCAAACTCCCAGCCCTCATTTTTTACTGATGCAGCATTAACATAAGGTTCCGTAGAAATACCTACAATTCCAGGAATAGGCAATTGCAACAAGATATCAGAGGTTTTTTTATAAAAATAATCGGCAGTAAGGGTAATTTTATTATTCAGAAAAGCAGCATCTATACCTACATCCGTAGTAGCAGTTGTTTCCCATTTTATATCAGGGTTCGCTAATGAGGAAATAGCTACACCTTGAGTTTTATTATCTCCCCATACATAATTATTACCTAAACCAATATATTGTGCAAATGGATAGTAACCAATTTCCTGATTACCCAATTCTCCCCAACTAGCTCTCAATTTCAATTGACTAATAAAGTTATATTTTTCCATGAAGGCTTCTTGAGCAATATTCCAGCCCACAGACACAGAAGGGAAATAACCAACACGATTCTTCTTTGGGATTCTAGAAGACTCATCACGACGAAGATTAAACTCTAACAGATAGCGATCTTTGTAATTGTAATTCACACGACCAAAAAAAGATCTTAAGGCAGCTTCAGCAGCATCTCCTTTGGCAGAAGTGCTTAAAGCACCATTCAATACAGAAATATTATCACTTGGAAGATCCTCGCCTGTTGCTGTAGTAGAACGGAAATTATTATATTGATTGGATTGCCCCAATAAGAAGTTGAATGCATGTCCACTCACATCAAAATGATAAGTTATAAGATTTTCATTGATCCACTGAGTTTCAGAATAATAAGCATCTGTTAGATAATTTTTACCACTTCCTCCTACAGGATTACCATACGAGTCCAATGGGATATAAGCAGGTTCAGCAGCAATACTGTTCCATTGGTTATATTGATAAGCAAAACTCGTTTTTATAGATAGGTTCTTAATTGGCTCAATTTCTAAGAAAGCCTTACCATCAAAGCGACTGTACTTCTTCTTTGAAGTAATTGTAGTGGCATATGCCGGATTCTTAATGGCCTGCATTTTGTCGTTACCATCTACAAATCCCCAATCACCATTACTATATTTATAAGGCACCGAAGGACGGGAATGCCATTTCATCTGTTCGAATACATAGTAAGTACCAATGGTCGGCTCCTCTACTTCTTCGTGGTTACCAGAAACATTCAGTCCTAAAGTGATTATATCAATGAATTTGCTGTCAGCATTCAAACGAAAATTAAAACGGTCAGTACTTGTACCTTCCATGATACCATCCTGTCCCATATATCCTACCGACCCCATATAATGAGAAGTTGCATTTCCACCCGACATAGACAAATGATGTGTCTGTATAGGAGCAGAACGGAATATTTTATCCGACCAACGAGTATTAGCAAATAAATCAGGGTTAGATCCATCTTTCATTTGCTGAATCATTTCGGGAGTAAAATTCGTAGTTACATCTCCCATAGCTTCATTCTGCTCATTATAAAGAGTTGCCCAATCCCATGAATTAATATAGGTAGGTAGAACCGTAGCTTTCTGAATGCCGTAAGATCCACTATAAGATAAAGTTTTTTGGTCCGTATGTCCACGTTTCGTTGTTACCAAGACTACACCGTTGGCTGCACGTACACCATATATAGAAGCGGAAGCTGCATCTTTCAAAACCGAAACATTTTCAATATCATTCGGAGATACACTATTTAAACTTCCTTCCACACCATCAATCAACACCATAGGATTACTGTCACCAAAAGTGTTTATACCGCGGATACGGATTTCCACATCTCCCTCAGCACCGGGTTGTGCAGAGAAAGAACTCACGGTAACGCCACTCATTCGTCCTTGCAGCAAACTGGAAGTATTGGATACCGGTATGTCTTTAATATCATTGACTTTTACAGAAGATACTGCTCCCGTCAGATTGGCTTTTTTCTGTGTACCATAGGCCACAACCACAACTTCATCGATCAATTCCGAGCTTTCTTTTAATACAATATTAATTTGTTGGTTTGCCCGGACTATTTTCATGACTTGCGTCTCATAACCTATATAAGAAATTACAAGATTTTGTCCGACTGATGCCTGAATAGAGAAATGTCCGTCTACATCTGTAATCAGACCATTCGTAGTACCTTCTACTACTACAGAGGCTCCAATTATCGCTTCACCGGCAGCATCCTTCACAGAACCTTTTACTGTTACAGCCTGTTGTGTAATGGCTGATGTTGAAGAACCGAGATCTTTTTCTGTTGATGCATAAGAGAGAGTTACTCCACCAAGGAATAACAATCCGAAGATGATTCGTCTTTGCAAAACATGTTGTTTATTCATAATATTTTAAATTAAAAAGTTACTGATGTAAAAGTCTCTGTTTCTTTATAAACAGGATAACAGAAAAGCGCAAAAGAATAACAAATTCCTGTATCCACTATCAAAAACAGGAATTTGTTATCAATCGGCACGATTCTTTTATTTTTAAGCGTCTTCAAAAAGAAGGGGATCGCTTATTTTTTCCTACTTTTGATTATTGAATTTTAATCAGTATGCTATGACTAAAATAAGATTTATTTTATACTCTTTCTTATTGTTTCTCCTTTGTGGATGTAGCCTTTCAAATATAACTAATGCTGATAAGGTCCGATTGATTTTAGATACGGACTTGGGACCTGACTACGATGACGTGGGTGCCATGGCAGTGATGCATGCATTAGCAGACAGTGGATATGTAGATATACTGGCTACTATATCGTCTAATAAGTCCGAATTAACAATTCCTTGCATTGAAATCATTAATACATACTTCAAACGACCTGATATTTCTCTTGGTGTTGCTAAAGGAGAAAGTGCTGTCACATTGGAATGCCCGCACAACAAGAAATGGACTGAAGTTTTGCCTCAGAAATATACCCACCGAATAGCAAAATCATCAGATGCCCCCGATGCTGTTAAGGTATATCGATCTATTTTATGCACGCAACCAGATAATAGTGTCACAATCTGCACCATCGGAGCTTTCTCCAACCTAAAAGAACTGCTACAATCAAAAGGAGACGAATTTTCACCGGAAACAGGAGTAGAACTTGTACGCAGAAAGGTTAAACAGTTGGTTTCCATGGCAGGAGTATTCCCCGAAGGACGAGAATATAATATATATTGTGACGCTTCCTCCTCTTCTTTCGTTGTGAGCCATTGGCCTACAGACATTATCTTCTGTGGATTCGAGATTGGCTACAACATAATAACCGGTCGCCGGGTTAGCCGGATGCCTGTAGAAAATCACCCTATAAAAGATGTGTTTTTACTATGCATGTCGCAGGGAGAGCCACAAGGTAGATGGAGTTGGGATCAGGCAACCGTTTGGGTAGCTATAAAAGGCTATACGCCTTATTATATCAGTGAACGGGGAGTTATATCTGTAGACTCTGAAGGTAATAATACGTGGAGAACTACAAGAACAGGAAAGCATATCCGTTTAATAGAGTCTTTACCTGCAAAAGAAATGGAGGATTTACTCGAACAATATATGATGCATTGTCCTAAACATTAAAATTATGAGAAAGTTATTATTTATATTCGCACTCTTTTTAGCTTCCACTGCCGGAGCACAGAAGTTATTGCATTATGATTTAGCAGATGGGTTATCAAGTTCTGAAATCACTTCCATCTGTGAAAATGACTATTATATGTGGATTGCTACAGAAGATGGACTCAACCGTTTTGACGGACATCGGTTTAAAGTCTATAAATCGGGGAAATCAGCAAATAACAGTCTTAAGAATAACAATATAGAAACCTTGTTCCTTGATTCCAAAGGCTTGTTATGGATTGGCTTTAAAACCGGAGGAGTAGATATATACAATCCGCGGACCGACCAGTTCACCCACCTCAATGAACAAGTTTCCGAACCCATCCCTAACCGAATTGTTTCCATATTCGAAGACTCTGATCATAACATCTGGCTGGGAAGCTGGGAAGAAGGTATATGCAAATTAACTCCCAAGAATACAGAACGTACCAGTTTTACTGCCGAACGCAGCCATTCAGGAGCCATTGTTTCCAGTTTTGTGGAAAAGCCTAAAGGATATATATGGATCAGCACCTATACAGGACTTGTGATGTACAATTCCCGAAAACAAATATGGGCAAACATTACCCCCAAGAACCAAACCATCACACAAATACACGACACCGGAGAAGAAAATACACTATATTACTCTTCATGGGATAATGCACTCTATGGATTAACATGGAGTCAACAACCCGAACAAGCCCGGACCATCCATCTCTATAACAGCAATACCCCCATATACCGCATAGAAGGAGAAGCAAATAAACTTTTAATCGGCACATGGGGAGAGGGAATAAAAGTATATGATAAAGAACAAGAACGTATTTATCCATTGCCCGGCACAGAACATCTGGGCACTACTTTTATCAATACTATTTATAAAGATAGTCTTGATAATATCTGGATAGGTTCATACGGAAAAGGACTCTATAAATACTCCTCCTCAGACAGGGGAATCAATCAGTTACTCTCAATTCGTAAAACACATTCTCCTATCACTTCTATCGCCCTTTTACAAGATAAAATATTGTTGGGAACTTTAGGAGACGGCATGTATCATTTCGATATGCGTACCTCGACTGAAAAGGAAAACTACAAAAGCAGAGATAAATTCAAGGACCATATCTTATCTATCGGGCAAAATAAGGATATTACGTTAGTGGGACACGATGGCATAGGATTATTATATTCTTTCCAGAATAATAATTCGCAGGAAATTCAATGGAAAGAATTTACGGCAAGCACTGAATTAGAAAAGATTACGACTTTCTATATAAAAGATAATAAGGTGTGGATAGGCACCAAACAAAACGGTCTGATGTCCGTATATCTGGACAAGAAGAACCAACAAATAAAAGATTATATCCATTATGACTATTTCAGTCGGGACAGAATAAACGCTATCATACCTTATCGTGACAATCAATTGTTCATAGCTTCGCATAATGGGCTCTCTATCTTCAATGCATCGGACCAGGTCACTCTAAAAGATAAAATCATCGACCAGGAGATTGTCTACTCTATCATAGAAGATAAGAGTAATAAATGCTGGTGGATAGGAACATCAAACAATCTGTTGAAGATGGAAGTATCCAATGATTCACTGCAAGTTTCTACAGCATTCCCTACATACCCATTGCCACAAGGGGCCATCAAGTCATTGTTGCTCGATGATAACCAAAATCTATGGTTCTTTATCGGTGAAAAGATATTCTGCTACATAAACAATGAACAACGCATTTGCGAACCGAATATCAGCTATTGGGGCAATTCTTCCATCCTTTCAGCTGAAAAAATAACTTATGAAAACAAAGAATATATCCTGTTCAGCAATACCGAACAGCTCATGGCCATGGATGTGGAAAAGGCACTGCATCAATATGATAAAACCAAACTCATATTGACCGATCTAGAGATCAACCACCAAAAGATACAAGTCGGTGACACGATAAACAACCGGGTGATTTTAAAAGAGAATACCGAATATATTCCTTCCATCACCCTCTCTTATGCCTCCAAATGGATCTCCCTGTCCTTTACTGAAATAGGGGAAGCCAACTACTGCAATAAATATCTATACAGGATGATCGGTTTTACCGACAGCTGGCAATATCTTGATATGTCCGTACCTCTGACCTTCTCACAACTCAACCCAGGTACATACACTCTGGAAATTATGAAATATAACGAAGAGTCAGGCACCAAACCATGCTGGTCCATGAGTATTATTGTCGCTCCACCCTGGTGGAAAACACCTTTGTTCTATTCCATTTCCTGCCTGATTATCTTGTTGAGCATCGCACTCATAATATATATGATTATCAGACACTACAGAAGAAAGAGCATACAAAAGATACAGGAGATGGAGACATTGAAGAAAGAAGAACTATTAAAGGAAAAGGAAAGTTTCTTCGAAAGTCTCGGGCACGACCTGATTACACCTTTATCTTTGATACTGGCACCTGCCAATGATATGTTGCGTGAAACCAAAGAAGATGATATCCAGTATGAAAGACTATCCATCATCACTAAGAATGCTGCATTCTTATCCGATCTATTTTCTACAATCCTCGACTTCAAGCGAGTGGAATTCTCTGAAGTAAAGATAAACAATAGAACCATAGAAATCGTATCATTCTGCCGCATCATAGTGAATGCATTCAATTATCTGGCAAGCTCTAAAAAGATCCAGCTATCTTACCAAGCCAATATCCCCTCCATACATATATGGATTGATAGTGTGAAATTTGAAAGGATTTTATATAACTTGCTGAGTAACGCCATCAAGTATACCCCCGATCAAGGCAGTGTATCGGTAGCACTGGAATATATAGATGGGCAATTGAGTGTATTCATAAAAGATACGGGACCGGGTATCAATCAGCTATACCAGACAACTGTATTCAATAAATTCTATCGTGAGCCCCAATACAATAAAGAAAATACTCCCAACGGATTGGGCATAGGATTATATGTCGTAAAGAAATTCGTATCAGTAATGAACGGCACAGTTTCTATTGACTCACAACCCGGACAAGGCACCACACTGTGCATCAAACTACCGGTAGAGAATTCTGAAAAATATCAGGAAGCAACTGATATTACCGAATTTAAAGCACAGGCAACCAATATGGAGAACAGTGCCACCATACTTCTTGTAGAAGATAACGAACAGATACTTAAATACCTTACGGACAAATTGACGGAGTACTTCAACATAGTGACAGCCACCCATGGAGAAGAGGCCTTGAAATTAGTAGATGAGTATCTTCCTGAAATCGTAATATCGGACATCATGATGCCCGGTATGGATGGCCTGACACTATGCCGCCACATAAAGGAGAATTCCCTTTATGCCGATATATTCGTTATATTACTGACTGCCAAAACTTCATCTGAGGATGAACTGAGAGGCTATAAAGAAGGCGCTGACATCTATATCAAGAAACCTTTTGATACGGAAGCATTGATTAATCAAATAATGAATATCTTGAATACGCGCCAAAAGCGAAAAGAACAACTCCTGAAGAACCTGATTGCCAAAGACAGCGATACCATTGAGTTCAATTCCAAGGAAGTATTCCTGCAACAGGCCATGAAGGTGATAGAAGAGAATCTGGACAAGGCAGACTTCAACATTGAGGAATTCTCAATAGCCATGAATATCAGTAAGACAGTGCTTCATAAGAAATTCAGAATGCTCATCGGGCAGACACCCAATCAGTTTATCCGGGCCATCCGGCTTCGAAAAGCATCCGAGCTATTGATAAACAGTGATTTGTCTATTGCGGAAATTGCCTACTTGACCGGTTTTAACCAGGCACATTATTTCATTAAGTGCTTTAAGGAAGTATATAATGAAACACCCAAGAATTTCAGGGATCTAAAAAAAGGAGACCGATAACCTCAAAAAAGGGATGACTGTGAAGCGGTTCCAGCCATCCCTTTTCCAATTTTATTTCTTATCAGCAGAATATTCAACCTCATAAACTTCCAATAAGCAGTGTTCGCTATTCCCATCTATAGTGGTACAACTTATTTCCAACGGACGTCCTTCTTTTATATCGTCAGCAGAAACCTCTCCTACCGCCCATGACAAACCGCACCAGATCATCTTATCATGCGATTTCTTTACCGGAACTGCACGCTTGCCCTGCTTTACTTCTATATTGAAGAAATGATCCATTTTAATCCCGGTGGGAGGAGCACCGCCCCACGAACGGAATGCTTTTCCACGCTCATCCAGTTGCTGAAAGAGAATTCGCACAGTTTTCCCTTTTGAAGAAGTGTAATGTGCCTGCAAGATATGCTCATTTTTCTTTTGCACATCTATTTTTACCTTTTGAATTGTTGCAGGGATAACGATATCTTTCTCAATACCTAAATCATACCCCCGGGCACTGAACTTACCGTACCCGACAACAGCCATCTGTTCTGGACCCAATTCCACAATATTCTTTTCTAAAACAGGTATAAAACCACTGTCTGTGAAAAGCACTCTCCCCGTTCCTGTCGCTTCAGGCAAGGTTACTTTGACTTTCTCCTGTGAGGCGTTTACCACAGTATAAAGGTTTCCTCCTTCAGCGGAAGCCATATATCCGTATGGCAGAGCCTTACCGGGGATGGAACCGAATGCCGAAATATTTCCATACTGCTGTACCTTCATATACAATTGCTGCACTTTAGCCATCCAGCAAGCATCATCATCACTTAACAAATCAATATTTCCATGACAAACATTCAACCAGCCTCCGCGTGCCATCGTCAAAATCATCATACCTTTCCAAGCATTTAAGGCCCTGTTATAACAAGTACCCGTGGTGCCAATCATAAAAGCACAATTATCAATGCGCTGAACCGGCACTCCGTTAAACAAGTATTGGAAGGTCATGTGATCCGAATACAAATCCTGTGAGCGCCAGAAATTCATCATCGGCACATCGGATAGACGGGGATCACCGCAATACATCGTATCAAATATTTCCAGCCAACGTAGGTCTACCGTTTTTCGAAACGGAGTAACCGTATTTTCCATATCTCCCCCGAAACCATTGTAACCAATAAAAAGTACATCCGGATTCTTATAACGGAATTCTTTTATGGCAGAAATAAAGGCATTTTTATTCTGTTCCTCAATGTCAGCAGGTAGCATCGTACATTTGGCATCAGGAGTTGCCGCATCAAAATAAGCAAAATCAAATTTGAACATCTTGATACCCATATCTGCGTACATTTGCAGAGTCTGCATAAGATGATGTAAATATCCTCCCCTGAACAGACAAAGAGTTACTCCGTCTTCCGCCACAGAACTTTCCCATTCCGGAATAACTTTCATCGTATTTGCCTCGCCACCTATACGCAGCAAGTTCGTAGAGAACCACAAACCGGGCTTTATTCCTTCTCTTTTACACGCATCCAGCCAACGCTTGGGACCTTCCGGCCAACAGTCCGATCTCCACTTACGATATCCTTCATTCACATCAAACCAAAATGCGTCCATCAGATAATAATCCACTTGTACACCCATTTTTTTCAAACGCGCAATGTGATCCAACTCTTTCATTGCCAATGTCTCATTCAAAGGAATGTTATCAGACAATTCATCGTAGGCGGACCAATTGTTATAGACAAATACAGGTTTGGTCAATCTTGCTGTTTTATTTTTATTCCATCCGTCAGATACATCCTGCGCCACTCCCGGAAGGAATATGCACAACAAGAGCAACAAGGTATTTATTCTTATTCTATTCATAAATCATATCTATTTTTATCAAAGACTGTTTATTCACCGAAAAACTTAGTCCACAACTTCAAAAGTCAGTTTCCGTCCACCTACCGACACTATAAATTCACCCGGCTCTAAAAAGCGCTTGCCCGTTGCATCCGTATAGCTCAAATCTCTCATAGGATCAATATCAAACCGAAAGACTCTGCTTTCACCGGCATTCAACGACTGTTTCTCGAAGAATTTCAACTCTTTCATAGGACGGGAAATAGTACAGAACGGATCGGACACATACCATAACACGGTTTCTTTTCCTTCCACCTTACCCGCGTTAGTCACTGTGACCTCAGCTGTTATCTTCTGATCCTTCCTGATTTTCAAGGAAGAAAGTTTCGCATCTGAATAAACAAAGGTAGTATAACTCAATCCATACCCGAACGAATATAAAGGTTCGGTAGGAATATCCTGATAATCCCCCATCGCATCGAACGGACGGGCAGACTGCCGCATGTTATAATAGACCGGTATCTGGCCTGTAGACAGTGGGAATGTCACTGACAACTTTCCAGAAGGATTCACCCTGCCCGATAAAATGCCTGCCAGAGGAGTTCCTCCCGCAACACCGGGCTGCCACATCTCAATGATAGCTTCTACCTGAGGTTCCAGTCTGATCAATTCAAGAGGGCGGCCACTGGAAAGAACAAGTACAATGGGCTTATTCGCCTGCTTTAGATGCAAAAGCAACTTCTCCTGAATATCGGGCAAAGCAATCGTAGAGCGTGAAGCATTCTCTCCACTCCACTGTTTGGACTCGCCTAAACATAGTACTACAACATCGGATGCTTCAGCCGTTTTTAAGGCAGCAGAGAAACCCGATTCATCACTCCCATCCAATGCACAACCCTGCTCGTAGTCCAACCGTACTTTATCGCCAAATTCTTTCTGCATTCCTTCATAAATGGTCTCCACATCTTCAGCCTTCCCTTTAAAAGCCCAAGCACCTAATAGATTAACACTATCCTTTGCTATAGGGCCTATCACCGCAACTTTTTTAATCATTGAAGAAAAAGGTAATAAGTTATTTGCATTCTTCAACAGCACCATTGATTCTTCTGCCAAACGACCAGCCAAAGCAATATCCTCTTGCTGCAAATAACGTTCTTGCTCAATCAATTCTTTCGCATAAGGTTCATCAAATAAGCCCAGGCGAAATTTGAGTCGGAGTATACGGGCAACCGCATCATCTATCTGCGACACTTGTATCTTCTTTTCAGCAACCAACTGCTCTAAATATTCACAATATACATTATCACGCATATCCATCTCCACACCGGCATGAAAAGCCTTATACGCAGCTTCTTTCCGGTCTTTGGCAACACCCTGATAAATTAACTGTTCTATTGCATTCCAGTCGGATACGACAAAACCATCATGTTGCCACTTATTTTTTAGGATTTCAGTTAATATATAATGATTTGAAGTAGCAGGTATTCCGCTAATATCATTAAAACTACTCATAAGTGTAGCAGCACCTGCTTTTACACCAGCTTCATAAGGCGGTAGATAGGTTTCCCACAAAGCCTGGGGTGATATATCTGTATATCTGTAATCCCGCCCGCCTTCGGATACTCCATAACCTACATAATGTTTCAGACAAGCTGCGATAGAATATGGATCTGACAATTTCTCACCCTGGTAACCCTTTACCGATGCTATGCCAAATACTGTATTCAGGTAAGGGTCTTCTCCATAACATTCGGAAATACGCCCCCAACGAGGATCTCTCGCCACATCAATCATAGGAGAAAATGTCCAGTCAATACCTGACAACACAGATTCCTTAGCAGCTACCCTGCAAGCCAGAGTCACCAAATCCGGATTAAAACTGCAGGCTTGTGCCAATGATATCGGATACACAGTACGCAATCCATGAATTACATCAAATCCGAAGAGAATGGGTATTCCCAGGCGAGATTCTTCCATTGCCTTACGCTGAATCTGATTACGTAACTTCGGATCGGTATGGAGATAAATCAACGAACCAATCTCCGCCGGAAGATTTTTCACTTCCTTACCTATATTATTGGGATTATCATTCTCCCCAAATGTATATTGATTCAGCTGAAGCACCTTTTCATGCAATGTCATCCGCTTCAGCAAATCTTTTACTCTGATTTCAACTGGCTGTCCCGCATCTTGATAAATCGGCTTTTGTGACTGAACAGATAACCATGGAAGCAAAACCAATACAAATAATATCAATAGTTTTCGCATAATATCATGTTATTAATTAATCCCAATTGTCAGTTCGGAAGGACGATACTGGCAAACCGCCTGTACCAAATAATTCAGCTTTCACAAAATCTTTAAATGCATATCTCACAGCTTTAGGCTCCGTCACATATTTACATGAAACAACCACAGTACCTTTTTCTTCATCAATGTAAGCCTCCGCCTTATGGAATACTTTATTATCTCCAGATATCTCAAACAGTTCTAAAGTCTTCCCGTAGCTGGTAAGCCCGTTAAATTGATTGTCAAAATGGATAATAGCCTTATTTCCCTCAACTTCCATTCTGCTGAAAGTTGGACTTTCTGCTTCAAATCCTTTCACTCCATAGGTTTTAGAAAGCGCCAGCATGCCCAAACGATCGCCCACTTCTTTTTTCCTTCTCGGATGGATCAGATATCGCTCTCCTACATCCAACAATACCGCCATTGCAGAGTTTGGAATCAGCTTTAGACACTGTCTTTGCGCTTCCCGTTGATAAGCCGAAACTTCCGGCCATTGAGGTGTAAAAAAGTTCCACTCTTTATAGTCGTAAGGGGCAATCTGTGCATAATAGAAAGGTATTTCTCCTAGTCCCCATGCTTCGCGCCATTTACTTACCATGGCAGCAACTGACGGAGCATAACGAAGCACATTGAAAATGTTGGATTCACCTTGATACCAGATAATACCTTTTATACCATATCCCACTAGCGGATGAATCATACCATTATACAAAACCGTAGGCACATTACTAATCCACGGAGAAGTTTCATCACTCAATGGCGGTACGGGGATATCATCAAATTGTTTACAAGCCTCCGCATTCATCCATGCTTCGATGTTGGAGCCTCCATAACTGGCATTAATAATACCGACTGGCACATCTATATTACGCTGTAAGAAATCAGCAAAGAACCATCCCACAGCCGTACATTCCGCTACATTCTCCGGAGAAGCCTTCACCCATCCGGCATCAAAATGCTCCAATGGTTTATAGGCCGCTAAAGTAGGTATATTAATGAAATGTATTTGCTTTTTTGCTGAAGATAATATGGCCTCCGTAGCCCCCAACACCGGCTGGCAATAGTATCCTTTCAACGGCATGCTCATGTTGGACTGTCCGCTTGCCAGCCATACTTCTCCCACAAACACATTCTGAAAGACTTTTTTCTTATTGGCAGTGACTGTCACCTCATAAGGTCCTCCGGCAGCAGGCGTAGGTACGACTATCTTCCAGGTTCCTTTAGAATTAACAACCCCTGTATATTCTTTATCAGGATTCCATGAAGTGGAAATAGTCACTTTCGCTCCCGGTTTTCCCCATCCCCAGAACGGATTATTTATTTTTTGCTGCAACACCATATTGTCACTGAATATATCAGCAACCTTAAACTCCTGTGCCTCAGCAAAGCATGCCAAAGCACAAAAGAATACTAGATTTAATAATACTTTTTTCATCTATCAGATTTCTATTTATTTATGAATATAATTCTTTTTGCAAATTCATTTACCTTCATATTCAAATCAGAAAGGCTATGTATTTCTTTATTTCGCACTTTCAGACTATGAATGTATACTCCATCCACTCCAAACTCTTGATTCTTCCCTAATATCTGTGAAGTCACCTGTTGCAGACCACACCCAACATGTACATTATTTATCCGAACATTATTAATCGTACAATTTCCCACACATCCCCGCCAGCTCTTATCTGTTATTTCAAAATCGATCAGACGGGGAGATTCAGTACCATTGAAATCGAACTCTTCCACAAAGATATTCTCAAACTTGACATTTTCAACATAGGTAGAGTCATAGGCGTTTATTACTAAAGCACGTTTGCATTTTACTACATCTATATTCCTGAATGTTATATTCTTGAAATATTCCACCCCTGTTTCCGTACCGATCTTAGTTGCAGCAGAATTACCAACTGTCAAAACATCATCAAACAGTATATTCTCAGAAATAAACAATCGCTCCTTATCAAGCCCTTTCACCACCAGGTTGTCATCACCGGCATGTATCACAGCATGTGTGACTGAACAATCAACAGAGGAATCAAAATCAATGCCGTCCGTATTAGTCCAGTTCTTATAAGGACGGTTATTGAATATCTTTATATTTTTCAAATGGAAGTTTTTGGAACGATAGACTCTCGTATTCCAAAAGGAAGGATCACGAAGCATAACACCATCAATTAATATATCGTTGCAATCCGATGCATATAATAAATGAAATCCAGTACCTCCATTGTTACGCAGTCCTGACCAACCAGAACCATCAATGACACCATAACCTAATAAACGGAAATTTGAAACATTATCCAGGCGGATCAAAGACTTATCCGCATAATCTTTCACATCTTCACTTCCCAATAACAAAGCTCCTTCTGATAAGATAACAGACATATTGCTCCGCATTTTCAATTCTCCTGTTTTATATATACCCGCAGGAAAATATAAAACTCCATTCATACGGGAAACATCATCTATAGCCTTCTGAAGTTTCGCAGTTTCAATACTTTTTCCTGTATTATCCACCTGATAATCCATAATATCGGTCAAAGAACCTGTAAAGGTATCGGACTTATAATCCTGCATTTTATCAACCAAAATAAAAAGTTCTTCCATTCTGTTTATTTTGACCAGCAAATAAGTGGGTCCATCAAGAGAAAATGAAAGAATATGATCCTTGACCAGCCCTTTAAGTTGCTTCCTTTTAGGGCTAATGGAGTAATATTCAATAGGATTATTTATCTCGATTTCTATTGTTACGGGCTTATCACCACCATACGCAATCCTAGTATAATGAATAGGGACATCAAACTTTTCCAGTTTTTCAACAGTAGCAACTTGTCCGTTCACTCTCACTTGAAATTGATTACTGAACGGAAGATCTCCTATAGCTTTTATGGTATGAACTTCTTGTCCGAAACTCACCAAAGGCAGAATTCCTAAAAATAGAAATAGTACAGATGTCAGGTATCTCATATAAAACATAAAAGTTCACTTATTTTTTAATTCACTAAATTAAATCACTATAAAAAGCATTGGTACAAATATAGCGCTATAGAGTAAGAAGTGATAACATAAAACCACCCAATAATAACACAATACTCCACGATATGCCTTATCGCTGTTTTAATCAGTTATAATCTACAAATTAAGCTCTGTAAAGACGTTATCAGACTGAAAACGTTCCAGAACAGGCATGAAGCTCAATGCCTGAACAGTTCTGGTCAAGAGCTACTTTCACATATCAACCAGATGGAAACTTGAAGTTAAATCTTTAAAACAGCCGAGCCGATCGGGATGATACATAACAAGAAGATTACGGCTATTACCCGTATAGATTCTCCGTCAATATCCAACAGGAAAAATTAATAAAGGCATGTTGTGTTAATCTATATCCCATTCTTTCATCAAATAGGATTGTAAGCCTCTGCATGGATCAATTCGACGCCTCCTTTCTCTCAGCATGATTGATAAAACCTCTTGAATGTAAAATTAATACGGAGACAAGTTTTGAAAGCATCTCCATTTTTCTTTCGGAGCGCTTCGATGTCTTTCCCGTATTTTTCAGGAACAGGTGCGGATGATAGATGACATCAGGTGCGATAACAATCTCCTGACGATTGGGTATAGACTCCCGCTCAATTCTCAATATTTTACTGATTAAATTTTCAAACATATTGCTCTATGCCATTTATGTTTCAGTTATCAGGCGTTGGGCTGGTTAGAATGGCAAAAACGCGATTTGAAAAGAGAGAAAGAAATAATAAAAAACACCGTCAATCATCTTGGTCATTCCCTTTGCCTTTTTCTGGCTATGACAATTCATATTCAGGCGTTTGTTTTGGCACCCTTCATTGTGTAAGTAATTTATTTCCGACATCATAATTTTCTTACATACTTATCCAACATGTTTATTTAAAGAACTGTTATATAGCAGTCTCTTGAGAAATAGGGACCGGATGCCATTCCGTTTTCATATCAAATGTATTATCTTTGAAATAAATCTCAGATTTATACCTTGGAAAAGGCATGGAAAAGAATCTCAGAATATTATAGATCCTTTAACCACCCAAGATGAGAAAATAACGGTCATATTACGGATAGGGTAAAATAATCGCTTTTAAGAATTTATTATATCGTTGGCAATAATTTATACTGCTTTAATAAAAAACATTAAAACAGCTTGAATAAAACAAGGGCACAAACGGATAAGAATTCAATCATCGCCCAATCGCAAAAATGCGACAAGGTAATAGGATACTCCGGCATTTACAGAAGTGGGGTAGTACATCTTTCCACGATGCGCCTGTTACCGGCACGATTGGCGCTTGTGCATTTCTGCGCACCGTCTAATAATTGATGCAGTGCAAAGGTATAATCTAAAAGGGTAGCCGATTTCCCGACATACAGGTAACGAAACTATCCTTGTTTTATCAAGATATGAAAAATGGCGTTTTGCCAAATGCCTTTCAATAAGCTATAGTTTGTATACAGATTTTGCAGACATCATGTTTAATACTTTGAATATTGGCTGCCTCAACGTAACGCCACAAAAAAGAACAAATATCCTATTCGTCTTTACTCTTTCCTTTCATCACATCATCGGGGTTTTGCGGAATTTACCGTAAAACTGTACTGCACCCATATTTAAAACGATTATGCCTTGTATTCTATTGCTACCACAATACCGCAACCAATACAAAAAAAGATGATATTACGATATTTTTAGCATAGACTCCTACAAATCAGAGAATTAAACATCGTCACAACTGTAACACCGTAACAAAAGGTATTTATTCTAACTTTAGCATAGTGTCCCGTTATCTTATATGGCCTTGTTGAGGCTGGCATCATTTTAAAGCTCGTACCCCTCGTAATAATATGATTGGATAATACTCTTAAATATTACTTCTCTATCATTCACCTTATCAGTCAACCCTTGATGCAATAATGTACGTAATTCCAAATCATTGATAGGGCTTCTTTCCATTGCTTGCAAGTACAGGATCTTATCCACGTTCTGCCAGTCTATAACCTTTTGTAACCGCTTCTTCAATATCATGTCAAGCCAAATGCGGGTGGCTCTGCCATTGCCTTCCATAAAAGGGTGTGCTACATTCATTTCAACGTATTTGGCAATGATTTCTTCAAACGTTGTTTCAGGCATATTCTCTATAACCGGAAGCATCACATCAAGATACATGCAGTTAGCAAAGCGGAAATTCCCTTTTGCTATATTCAAAGTGCGTACCTTCCCGGCAAAGTTATACAAGTCATTAAACAGATAGCGGTGTATCTCGCATAGCCCTTTTACGGTTCCCACCTCGATACGGTCTATATCTCCAGTTTCAAATAAAGCATGAGCTTTTATAAGGCTTAACTTATCTACTTCATTTGTAGTCATAATTAGTCTATTTTAATGTTGATACTCTTACCGCAGTGGGGACAAGTGAGGGAAAGAACGTCTGTCTTTAGCTGTACTTCTTTGGGAGATACAAAGAGCTGCCATATTGGAACATTCAAAGCTGATGCAATCTTTTCTAACGTAGATGTAGTTAAAGAACCAGCAGAAACCATTTGTTTAACAGCAGACAAACTCACATTCATTTTGTCAGCTAACATCTGTTGAGTGTAACCATTTTCTTTTAATACTTCTTTTATTCTCATATCTCATTGATTATTTATTGCAAAAATAGCTTTAATAGTAAAAAGTACAGTATTTACTATATTAATTAATCTTAATAGTATAGTTTTTCCTATCTATCAATTTTATTTAGTACAGAAAATACTACACCTTTGCATCATCAAAGTTAGACATAAAGCAACAACGATATGAAACGCTACAATTTGAGTAAGATAATGAGAGAAGCCCACATGATTAAGAGGTACATGAAACTACATTCTCTTACTCATGGTGTAAAGACTTGTGCAGACTGTTTAAAACTTGCTTGGGTCAATGAGAATAACGTTACTGTATCACACTGGGAATATGAGAGAATGATCTCTTCTTTGGATGAAGCAATAAATCAACTTAAACAATAATATTAACATCTAAAACAAAAATTTATCATGGAAAGAAATATATCCGATTTGGTGAAACAAATGAATATAGTATCAGAAGAACATGAACAGGTTCTTAGAGAGTTGAAAAACATGCAATCTGTTGTAAAGTACATAAGCCATTTGCTGGACGCTTACAATATCGTATCAGGACGCGTGGACGAATTGCAGGAAGAGATAAAGGAACTAAAGCGTGGAAGAACAAATAAAGCGGATACCCAAACAGCGGACACAAAGACACACAGAGTTGAGAAAACAGTAATGCCTAATATGCGGATAATAATGGGAATAAAGAAATAGCAGGAATAAATCAAGATTTTATTTATCTTTGTAGCAGAAATGCCATAACGGTATTTTAAAACGCAAATGTGAGGTTGCTTTCCAAGTGTGGGGAGCAACCTTTTTTATTCCTAAAGACCACATTCAAAGAATATCACGCCAAGAACACGCCAAAATCCACAAAAGAAAAGCGCCAATTACTTTATTACTAAGTAATTAGCGCTTTCATCTGTACTCGAAGCGGGACTAAATATTTTACATTCAAACCACATCTACTACACCAAATTACATCTATAAATCAATCAATTACAAAACAATTTAGAGAAATAGAAGGCAAATAAAAGTATTAAAATAGCCAAAAAGTTTCAGCAAAAGTTTCAGCAATTCCATAAATAGTCTACCTTTGAGGAGAAAAACACATATTCATATAATCTATGGCAACTTATAATTTTGAATTAAATTGTAGACCTTCCCAAAGAGGTACTTATGTAGTTTTATTCCGTATAACGGAAAACAAAAAACATAAGAGAATCAAAACGTCAGTTGAACTTCAATCTCCAAACGATTGGAATCCCAAGAAGCAAGAAGTCCGCAAATCAGACCCCAATTTCAAAGTTTTAAATCAGACTCTAAAAAGAATAAGAGAGCAAGCAGAAGAAGCTGTTCAAACACTGGAAGAAGAAGGGAAAGGCATTACTTCACAAAACGTCGCTGCGACAATGCAAGCTGGAAAAAAGGTATTTTCATTCATTACTTTTGCCGAAGGGTTTGCTCAAAAGACCTTAGAAGCTGGCGACTATCGTACCTACACAAAGTATATCACCTTTCTGAACAAGCTCAAATTTTTCATCAATAATATATCTCCTGAAAGTATCTCTTCAATTCCACGTAACGGAAAAGGACTTCAAGAGTATATAGATAAATTAAGAAAAGACCTACTTTTTAATGAAATCACCCTATCCTTTCTCAACAAATTCAAAACTTACTTACAGAGGATTCCTAACGCAAAAAATAATGAACTAACTTTACATCAAAACACCATTAATAAGCAGTTTGACAACTTCAAAAGCCTTTACAATAAAGGACTCGTAGAATTAAGGGAAGACGGTCTTTTTCTAAGAGAAAACCCATTCAAAGATTTTGAATGCAGTACCATAGAAAGCAGTAAAGAAAAGCTAACTATGGAAGAAATAAAAGCCCTAACATCTTTAGAACTACCGGAAAACAGCTTATTATGGCACACAAGGAACTGCTTTCTATTTGCATTTTACTGCGGTGGGATGAGGGCTGGAGACCTGATTCAATTAAGAGGGAATAATATAATAGACGATAATGGGATTTGGAGAGTAAGGTATCGAATGGATAAAACTTCAACTCCAAAATCCATAAAACTTATTCCCTCTGCCAAAGCAATCATAGAAAAATATATAAACCTAAATCAGAGAAACTCTAACTATATTTTTCCACTATTAGATAATGAAGCACCTTACGCGAAGGCAACAACATGGGAAGAAAAAGAACAACTTCCCTACGAAATAAAAACAAGATTATTACAAACCGTAAATGGAAAAAACAGTTTATTAAACAAATATCTTAATAAGCTCGCAGCAATGGCAGGTATTGAAAAGAAAATAAGTATGCATATAGCAAGACATTCTTTCGCCAACATTGCAAGAGAAAAAGAAGCAAATGTATATGATATATCTAATGTCCTTGGGCATTCTAATATTGATATAACTAAAGGATATTTAGCTAAATTCGACACGCGTAGTGAGGACGAAACAATAGATAAAATCTTTGAATCAGAAAGCATAAATGAAGATTTACTTCTAAAACAGCTCCGAGCTATCAGCCCTGAAAAATTAAAAGAATTATTAGCAAAAAGAGATGAATAAGCCATTTTTTATAGGAAACCCTATCATTGATAATTACCTAAAAACACCTGCCGGACAAGAAGAGCTAAAAACAGCCATTGAAAAAATAAAATCCGTTGAACTACCTCGCGGACTTATTTTAACAGAAAAACAATATATGCAAATAGCAAGTACTTTCTTATGTATAGAAGAGAAGATTGCGTATGATGAGAAACCTGCTTTGTATAAATTGGAAACCGTCAATCTCATGATATGGTTTGCTCTATTAGACCCCAATAGGGAGGCAACACTCAATCAAGAAAGGAATAAAGTCAAAATAAGCTATATGCTTTACAACCTATATCAACACACATTCAAGGTATTCAAGGAAGTATGCCATTTTGAGATTGCAATATTAGGAAAAAAGAATGGTATCAGTATTACTTGTGATACGCATTCCAACTACCAAAAGGCAAAATTACTGGTGCAATGGAAAAAATTTGTTTCCACTGGAGAGTTAAGTGCTTCAATAGTAAAACCCTTAGAAGCTATTCGTAATTTCATTGAAGAAAAAGACCTCAAACCTGCACGACATAAAATAAGACCGAACAAAATAATTGCCAATCAAATAAATAAAATCATATCGAACCATTCTATGATTTCCCAACGGCAATATTTTATTTATATCTACAATCTCATGTTAGCAATGGAGGTAGAAGAACGACTTCCACTTCGCAATGACAGCGATGAAAAACGTCATAGCGTAATAAGAGACTATCTTTTATCCGACATCAATAGAGAAAATGAAGAAAGGAAAGAGTATGACAAATTAATAAAAAACATAATCAAAACAGCCATAAAAAAGCAATAGGAAAATATCAGGCATTATAAAAAAAGTAATATGTTCGTTTGGGGAAAAATTGTCGGATTCGTGCAATTTTTCCCCAAACTGTTATAGCTCCCCGCCCGCGTAACTTTGCGGCATAATCGGAAAAGAACGGTAGTTTGCCTTCTTATAAATACCGATTAGTAAAAGATATGAGAAATGAAATAGAAAGAGTGGTAGTAGGTATACCACAAACAACCTTGGACGAACTCGTTCAAGAAGTGAAAGCGGTAAAAGAATTATGTGAAAGCCGTTTTCAAAAAAACAAAACTGGTGAGGAATGGCTATCCTCCGAAGAAGTCAAAAAAATCTTAGGCGTATCTGCTAAAACATGGCAGAAGTATCGCAATGAAAGGAGAATACCTTTCTCACAGTTCGGTAGAAAAATTTATGTTAAAAGAAGCGATTTGGAAGATTTTATTAACTCTCATTGCATCAAGTAATATGAAAACAGAAAAAGACAGAATCGGTGATGAATTAGCAACAGCAATCACAGAAATAAAGAAACCTGTAGTACCTAAGTATATGAAATATCTCCTTGACTTGACGAAGCCGATAGTTAATGCTGAATGTCTATTTTCCATTGGTGGCACAGATACCTTCCCGAAAGGGGAGTTAGTAGCAATCACAGCTAAACCCAAACAAGGAAAAAGTCAAGTGCAATATTATCTTGTTGCAGCTATGCTTGCAGGTAAGCAACTCGGAGATGTAAAACCGTTGCTACAGTCGTACAAAATATTACTTTTCGACACCGAACAATCTAAAGCATCTTTAATGAAAGGATGCAAGCGTGCCTTGCGGTTTGCAGGACTACATGACGATTCAAACAATGTGTACTTTTATCCATTCTCCCTTCGAGAAATAGAACTTTCATCACGATTGGAAGTTATTGAAGAAGCAATCAAAAAAGAAAAGCCTACGATTGTATTTATTGACGGTATCGTTGATTTACTGCAAGATTTTAATAACAACATCGAAAGCAGTAAATTGATTCAGCGATTACTCCAAATAGCAACAGAGTACGGCTGCCTTATTTCCTGCATTCTGCATCAGAATAAAGGAGTGAATGATAATTTACGCGGTCACTTAGGAACGGAACTTCTGAATAAGATAACAGATTGCCTTACGGTTAAAAAGACAGGTAATAAGTTTATAGTATCGTGCTTAGTCAGTAGAAATGAGCCTTGTTCCGGTTTTTCATTCTCTATTGATGAAGAAAACAATTACTGCATAGAAGATGCACCTTCGGAAATTGAGGATATTGAAAACCAGCAATTGAAAATAAGACGTATACTGCGTTTATGCTTAGAACATCAATCCATGACTTACACAGAGCTTGTAAACGCCTATATGCAGCAAGGGGATGTTGTGAAATCTACAGCAAAGAGTCACATCAAGAAAGCTAAAGAAGAGGGGTTCTTATCATTGTCTAACAAGTTGTACTGTATAGCCTCAGATTAGGGTCAAAAATCAGGGTCAAGGTCACACCTATATATAGGTGTGTGACCCTTGACCCTAATATGTCTTTCGGGGTCATTGACCTATAAATGACCTTGTTTTGACCCTTGACCTAATTTAAAAACATATATCATGAAGAATTATATTTTAGAAAAGTATAAAGGATGGAGTAGCCGTTACACATGTCCCAAATGCGGACGTTCCCACTGCTTTACTCGTTATATTGACACATGGACCGGACAGTATTTAGCTGATGATGTCGGAATGTGCGACCATAAGAAAAACTGTGGCTACCATAAACCGCCAAGAGAGTATTTCAAGGAGCATGGAAACGGGTACCTTTCTGAACGCAAGCAATTCGCTTCCCCAGAGTTTGTAAAGCCGATAGAAGGAAAGTTCGATGTTATTCCTATGAGTGCCATTGAAAAATTGGAGAGATTGAACCATGAAAGAAATACATTGAAAAAATTTCTCCTTGAACATTTTCCATTATCTGATTTGCAGCAGGTGTTTTCAGACTATCACATCGGAACCGCCAAGAATGGTGAAACCATATTTCCTCAGATTGATATTCAAGGACGTTGCCGGACCGCTAAAATCATGGCGTATGACGAAAACGGACATCGTATAAAAGGCGAAACAGACAAAATAAACTGGTTACATGCACGATTAAAACAAAAGAAAAGGCTATCTCATAACTGGAATTTGAAGCAATGCTTGTTTGGTGAACATCTGCTATCTTCACGTCCTAATGATGCGGTCTGTCTTGTTGAAAGCGAGAAAACAGCAATCATCTGTGCGTTGACATACCCAGAGGAATGCCTTTGGTTGGCTTGCGGTGGAAAACAGAACCTAAAGCCGGAGATGTGCCAAGCACTTGAAGGTAGGAATGTCCTTCTTTTTCCTGATGCGGATGCAGTTGCGGATTGGGAGGAACGGAGTAAATTATTATCCTTTTGTCGAAAAACCAAAATGGTTCGTTGGTATAAGCATGAAGCGGAAGATAGCAAACGGGATATAGCAGACGCTATTTTAGAGCAACACCCAAAGGAAGCTCAGGACAAAGTTCAAGAAACACCCCAAGAGAAAATAAAGCTGACTACTATTGGCGATATTTGTCAATGGACGTCAGAAGCTGGAATTGAAAAAGATAGGGTGCAAATCAATGTCTAAGCGTACTAAAAAGCAAGGTCAGGAAAGGCTGTTTTTTAAGCCTCCCTGACCTTGCTTTTTAAAAGGTAAGACAATCATAGGTTTGAAGAATTTCTTCCTGACGAAGCCCTAAGTATCGTTTGGTGATAGCAACCGAACTGTGATTAAACAGCTCCATTAATTTAATTAAAGCGAGTTCCGAGTTCTCTCCGTTCATTGTATAGACCTGCCTCCCGAAAGTCTTTCTGAGGCTATGGCAGGAGAAATTCTTAATCCGCACCTTGTATTTTTTCTTCACCTCTTTCAGGATAACGTTTACTCGTTGTATAGTAAAAACAGTTCCTTTCTGACTTATCAGGATTGGTACATTACTCCCGATAGGGTTGATGTGTTTGTAGCAGTCGGCTATATGCTGTTGTAGTTGAAGATTGATTCTTACAGTCCTCTGTTTTCCAGTTTTCTTTTCGATAACCGTAAACTCGTCCGTATTAAGTATCTGCTTCCACCTTAGAGCGAGAATATCAGAAATCCGCAATCCAGTGAAGCACCCCAAAGATATGAGAAGTGAAATCTTATAATTTCCGTCTTTGGCTAATTTACGGATAAGGTTCATCGCATCCGACCACACGAGATAGTCTGCTGTTGTTGTTGAGTATTTGAGTGACATGATATTCGGTTTTGTATGTAAATGAATAAAAGTGAATATTATTTTTGAGTATGGTTTGCTAATTGGCTGATTATTAAGGAAACATTCACTAATATAGAAAGTGAATGTTTTATCTCGGTCAGATTGCGGGCACCCATATCGGCTACCCACTACCTGACCGGAATAGAAACCCTATAACTGTCCTTCATCGGCAAAGCTGTAATAGCTATCATCCGTTAGAATAATGTGGTCTATGACCGTTATTCGCATAATCTCGGCTGCTTTCTTTACCTGCTCGGTTAAGGCAATATCCTGCCGACTGGGGCGTAGTTTTCCGCTTGGATGGTTGTGCGCGAGAATTATAGCCGTAGCATTGGTAAGCAAGGCTGCTTGCAGGATTATCCGCACATCGGCACTTGTTTCGGTTATTCCTCCTTCCGAAATCTGTGTATATCCTAAAACCTCCTGCGCTTGATTGAGAAGTACGACTTTAAAATATTCCTTATAGCCGATTGTATCTTCCCTGAACGTAGGTAGTAACATTCCGTACGCATCGAAAGATGTAGCGATTTTTCGCTTCTTTCTAACTGTTGATTTATAGGAAAGCTCCACCTCTCCCACTTGATAATCTATATCCATGATATGTGATGTTTGATTGATTAATAAAAGAGGACACCACGCTGATGATGTCCTCTTGATAATTGTTGTCTGTACTTTATCAGATGAACGGAAGATAAGTATCATCCAGCACACCGCTGTCTATTATCCGTTTACACAGTTCATGTGATGCTTGGTTCCTGAGGTCTGTCCTATAGCTGTCGTCACCTACCATTCTGATAACCGCCACTATGGTTCGCATTAATTCCTGCTGTAAGGTGCGGTGATAGAATCGGGTGCTTTCTGCGAATCTCTTGGGACTCCAGCCCATATCGTTTAAGGCTCGTTCCAGTTCTTGTGCCGCCTTGTATTCACGACTGTTTTGTAATTCCATATTATTGTAGTTTTAAGAAGTTCATAAAATAAAGAAAGGACAACTAACTGAATAGCTGCCCTTTCCTCTCTCTCAATCAACACCACTTAGCCCAAGAACCAAGCGTATTTGTTATCAATTCCTTGCAGGACGTTGTTAAGCCCTACACTGACTTCCGTAGCATTTACGGCTCGTTGCAGATAAGTATCTATGTAGCTGCCCTTATTAGCCTGCGTTAGAAGATTATGAAAATCGAACATGGATATAGCGTTATCCTTTGCTCCGAACACTTCGTTGTGGTAGTAGTCTCGACACACGCTATTAATCTGGCTGTCGGTTATCAGTAGTCTTGGAACTGCTTTCTGTCTTGCAGGTGACAATGCTTGGTACATCCGCATCCGTCCTACGATTTGCGCAAACTGGGTTTCGGACAGTGAGGTATCGGTAAGCGCCTGCATCAGGTGGATTTCCTTTGCAGGATTGAAGCTGTGGAACAGTTCAAGTACATTGCGATAGAGTTCACCTATGTTCGTTACCTCCATGTTGTATTTCAGCCCTTCACCAGTTAGCACCTGATTGGAACAGACGTGTACTCTCCACCCGACAAAGACGGAGAACTTCTCTATTCCTTTGGTGGCTCGGTACAAATTGAGGTCGCTGTAGTTCCGCACTCCACCGATGCACAATTCAAGCCGTTGCCCTCTTACCGTTTCGGTAATGGTCGGGATAGTAAAAGCAAATGCGAGCCGTTGATAGAACTGCGTCTTTTCGCATTCTAAAAGCTCTGAGGCTTTCTTTCCAAGTGCTTGCGGCACTCTGCCTCTGACGATGTGCGAAACCCTTATATCGGGGCTGTTCAGCCGTTCTCCTGCATAGAAGGAACTGGCTGCATCATGCACGCAGGATATAAAATCTTGGTGTGCGATAGTCAGCTCTTGGTTCGCCCATGTTGGAACGACACACTTGTTTGCAAGCTCGTTCATGGTGATTGCATCGGTATTTGCTTCAAGGAAACTCACACCCGACTTTGCTGTTGCTTCGTCTTGGATAATGGTTGCTTCTTCTGCGTACTCACCCAAGTTTAATCTCGATTGGTTCTGTGCCATGATAGGCATGATTTGTAATGCTTCCATAATGATTTTGAATTAAATGATTATTGATTGATTTAGGCAGATACCAAGTATTTACAAGGATTGCTCCCTGCTCCGTACTTATATCTGACTGAATAACGATTTGAGTTATAAATCCGACTTGGGAGATAGTATGAACGGAATAGCGGAATTTATATGTCTGATGTGCTTTCGAGAAAGGAAAGAGTATAGCTTCCTTGACTTCGCTGTTTTAAACCTTAGTTAATGTAATAAATTCCATATTGTACTAATTATAAATAATTGAATAAACAAGAATCATCAGTAATTTGAGGGAATGCTTTTCCGGAAAACATCTTCCTACCTATGTATAGAAGCTGTACGTGGCTCAATTTTGAACTACTGAAACTTTGTTAAATGATTGGTTTTGATTGAAAACCTCCGTTCTTGAATTAGAGAAGGGTAGATATATAAATTTAAAATTGGAAGTACGGAGGGGGCGTTTTAGAGAGGTGTAGCGGTATGCTTGTCGGTACGGAAAAATTGTATAACCCTCTTTATTGTGGATGAAAAAGGGTATATATTTCTACCCTCCCAGTCTGCTAAACCTACTATCAGACTTATTCAGATTACCCAGCTATAACCTTCATCACATAGTTATAAAAAATAAAGTCGTAACAGAGTATCACTCCATTACGACTTTTCACGATTTCTCCTATTCTACTGTTTTACTAAAGTCATAGTATATTCAGTATCATCGTCCCATTCTCCAGCATAATCATGCCAAGTATATTTATAAGTAGCCTGATTCTTAGAAATAGTTATCGTACCTTCAATATAATCATCTTGATTCAGTATGATTTTCAGGTTGCTACCATTTAGGGTATAAGAACAATTAGATGAAGTTTCTTCTTCGTCAGCCCAAACTAAACTACCATTACTTTTGAAAGTGAAAGAGCCTGAACGCATATCTTCATCAGAGCTTGAAGTATATTTCCAAGTACCCTCGATTGTAGCGTTTGCTTCTTCATCATCATCACTACAAGCTACGAAGTTCACACACATAATTACGGCTATCAAAGCCATTCCGATAAATCTTAATGTTTTCATTTTATTATATAGATTGTTATTCTTGCTCCTATGTTCCTTCTCAGAGCGTTATCAAATAATAAGGCATGAGGAACACGACATAAAGCCGCACGCTTTTTTGATTAGAAACTAAACCCTATAGAAGCAGAGACGCCATGCGGATAAACATCATCACCGTCTTTGTTCCAAGCTTCTCCGTATGCTTTGGAATTATAAGTATACCCAACTTTCAGAAACACAGATAACGTCTTATAAAAATTCCAATTCACACCAGCTCCCGGATTTGCATAGAATCCTGCTGCGTCAAGCAGATTATAGCCTACTTTCGCATCAATAAACGGAGAGATTTTCTTTTTGAGGAAGGTGTATCTCACGCTACCATATAGCGGTATGGAAGTATAATCATCGCCTAAACGTACACCTACACCTGCACCGATATAAAAACGAGAGCCAAGCTGAACCCCATGCGTAGTATAAATATCAGTAGTACTGAACATTCCTATATCATCAGTATGGAAAGTTCTACCGCCTTCAATAGAGCCTTTATAGTTTTGGGCATTGCACGTTAGAGAATTCATGCTCACTGTTACAGAAACAAGAAGCATACCGATTAATCTTAATATTTTCATTTTGTTTCAGATTGATGCTTACCTGCTCCCTTTGTAAGCTATTAAAAATAAAGAAGCGTGGGAACATTGAATATTACCTTATTTGAGGCTCTCGACTGCCCTTGATTGAGTAATAAACAATGCCCACGCCAAACGATATATAGACTGCCTCTGACAAGAGGTAGGTATATAACATCAGCGTGAGCGTCTCTGTCTATTATCTTCAATCAATGAAACTGTCGAGATTTCAAATAAGAGATAATATCTTAAACGCTCTTTTACTATAAATATGTCTGCTTCCCGAACTCAGAAAGCACCGCAAAGGTATAGAAAAGGTGTTGGAACTCAAAAGAAAAACACCTCAAATTTCACGAGAGTAGGTTGTAGAGCATATTCAGCAGGTATTATAAAAGCTCAAAGCTGCCTCTTGGTATCTGTACGAGTAACGAGCCTATAGAAACCGAATAGGGGCGATTTCCGAACAGTTTACTTGAACGAGATAGAAGAAAGTTGCTGGTTTCGGTGGCTACAATCAAAGGGAAAAGACGATTTCAGGAACATAACCACCAAGTGCTATAAGATAACCTCAAAGCACCTTCTACCCCCTTCCCAAAACTCAGAAAGCAATATCCGCTTACACTCCTATTATTCAGCAAAGAAAAAAGTTTCAGCAATGTTTCAGCAATAAAAAGAAAATCGCCTACAACTTTTTGATTTGCAGGCGATTAAAGGATTGCTCTTGTACTCGAAGCGGGACTTGAACCCGCACAGCCGCAATGGCCAAAGGATTTTAAGTCCTTCGTGTCTACCATTCCACCATTCGAGCATCCTTAAAAAGGAGAGCGGAAAACGAGACTCGAACTCGCGACCCTAACCTTGGCAAGGTTATGCTCTACCAACTGAGCTATTTCCGCAGTTTTTTGGAGAACGGATGCAAAGATAAACAGTTTCCCCGTTACAGCCAAACTTTTCACCGGAAAAAGTTAACAAAATAGGAAGTACGATGTTAACTGAGCTATCATTAATAAGTTAACATACTTAATATAAGAAGTTAACATCGTACACTACAGCAAGTTAACTAATAGCGCTACCTACTAAGCAGTGCCTTTTCAGCCTGTTCCATTGTTCCAAAATTAAAACCATCTACAACTTTCTGCATTAAAACAGAAATCTCATCATTGCACAGATTGCCAATACTGCCTTCGTGCGTATGATGCACTTCTTTGTCATGAGAAAACTTACCGGCTTCAATGTCCAAACCAACTTTCTTATAAGCATCGCGAAACGGCATACCTTCCCGGACCAGGCTGTTCACCTCTTCCACACTGAAAATAAGCAAATATTTATCATCATCAAGAATATGTTCATTCACCTTGATTTCATTCATAATATAAGTTGCCATCTGCAGGCAGTCTTTCAATTCCTGAAAAGCAGGCAGGAACACCTCCTTAATAATCTGCAAGTCCCGGAAATAACCGGAAGGCAAATTATTGGCTATCATCATTATCTGTTGAGGTAATGATTGTAATTTATTACATTTGGCACGTGTCAGTTCAAATACATCCGGATTTTTCTTATGTGGCATGATGCTCGAACCGGTAGTACAGTCATCGGGCAACTTTACAAACCCAAAGTTCTGACTATTGAACAGACAAGCATCAAATGCAAGTTTGGAAAGGGTACCCGCAATAGTTGCCAAAGCGAAAGCAACATTACGCTCCATTTTACCGCGCCCCATTTGAGCATATACCACATTATAATTCAATGAATCGAAGCCTAATAACCGAGTAGTCATCGTACGGTTCAGAGGAAAGGAAGAACCGTATCCTGCAGCAGAGCCTAAAGGATTACGATTACACATCTTGAAGGCAGCCTGCAAAAATAGCATATCATCTACCAAACTCTCCGCATAAGCGCCAAACCACAGTCCGAAAGATGATGGCATTGCTATCTGTAAATGAGTGTATCCCGGCATCAGCACATTTTTATAACGCTCACTCTGCATGATAAGCACATGGAAAAGCTGCTCCACAGCCTCAGCTATTTCCTTTATCTGCGTACGGGTAAAAAGTTTCAGATCCAACAATACCTGGTCATTGCGTGACCGTCCACTATGAATTTTCTTTCCTATATCACCCAGCTTACGAGTCAGCATCAGCTCCACCTGAGAATGGACATCTTCCACTCCCTCTTCTATCACAAACTCCCCTTTTTCAGCTGTAACATAAATATTCTTCAATTCTGCAAGCAACAAAGACAACTCATCCTTTGCCAACAAGCCGATACTTTCCAGCATCGTGATATGCGCCATGGATCCCAGCACATCATGTTTTGCCAGATAAAGGTCCATTTCCCGATCGCGTCCCACCGTAAAACGCTCTATATCCTTATTCACCTGAACGGATTTTTCCCAAAGTTTCTGAACCATGAATTTCTAGTGATTAATGAATTAATATTTGATTAGCGACAGAGTTTCTGCCATTTTCTCCAATCCTTCCTGCAAAGGTTTCTGCACCATAGTTTTCATAAACGGATTTAACTCCATTCCAATAGTAAGTTTCATTTTACATTCCGTTTCTGTAACAGGCACAATCTGTATCCACAAATTAAACGGCAAAGGAGAGCTCGTTGTTGCAAACTTGATACACTTACAAGGTTCTTTCTCTACGATCTGTAATACGATTTTCCCAACCGGTGGCACCTCTATCGATAGATTTTCCTTATCAAAGCTCAAATTCTTCACCTTGTCCTGCGGCAGACGATCCTTTACCTTATCTAAATTATTAAGGTCTGAAAGTTTCTCGTAAACAGCATTTTGCGAGGCAGGTATCACCTTCACCGCACTTTCAAATTTAGTCATAATCCTAATGGTCTTTAAAAGACAAAAAGAACTATCCGGACAGTATTTATCCGAATGGTTCTTTCGTCATAATCTTATCATTATATAAAATAAATCTTATTTTCCAGCGTCCCAATGTGCAGGATCTTTACGCCACTCATTCAACGTAGCCACATCTTCTTCTTCGATATAACCTGTACGAAGCGCAACTTCCATTACGGCTTCGTAGTTGGTCAATGTCACCAAAGGAACCTTTGCTTCTTTGAATGCCTTCTCTGCAACAGGAAACCCATAAGTGTAAGCAGCAACCATACCGATCACTTCACATCCATCACGACGAATAGCCTCAACAGCCTTCAAACTGCTTCCACCGGTAGAAATCAAATCTTCCACCACAACAACTTTCATGCCCGGACGAAGTTCACCTTCAATCAGGTTCTCCAATCCATGATCTTTCGGAGTAGAGCGCACATATACAAATGGCAGATTCAATGCATCAGCCACCAATGCCCCCTGAGGAATAGCTCCTGTAGCGACACCAGCTATTGCATCAACCTGGCCGAAACGTTCCAGAATCAGACGCGTAATTTCCAATTTCACGAAATTACGGAGAGAAGGATATGAAAGAGTTTTACGGTTATCACAGTAAAACGGAGATTTCCATCCTGATGCCCAAGTAAATGGATTAGCGGGTTGTAGTTTAATCGCTTTAATCTTCAGCAACTTCTCTGCAAACAATCTTTCTAAAGTTTTCATAGCTAAACTAACTATTATGATAAATATGCTGCAAAAATACAGAAAGCTAACGAGAATAGAAAAAAGAAAACGGATAATTTTTACTCCAGATTGTCATTTTCATCAGAAAGTGTAATACAATGGCGAATATCTTTCATTTCGAATCCTCTGCTCAGAGCAAAACGTACCAACTTGTTAGTCAATTCGAATTCATTCTCGGCATGAACGCTTTTACGTTTTGTCATCAGCAGATTATTCAAAATAGCAAGATATTCATCCTCATCAATTTCATTCAGGTACGGAAAAAAAACTCTTTGGGGAATTTTCTTTAATTGGAGTGCCTGACCTATTTTTATTTTCCCCCATTTGGCAAAGCGGTATTTATCATGAATAAAAGCGCGGCAAAAGCGCTCCTCGTCAATGTATTTTTCTTGTTCCAAACGGTTTATGATACGGTCTATGGCATCATAGGAGATCCCCCATCGCTGCAACTTCTCCGTAACTTCCGCCCGACAATGTTCCGCTGTGGAACAATAAGCAGCCAGCCGGCTTAAAGCATCTGTTTCAGTAATTTCTATCATCGTTCTGCAATTACAAATCTATCATTTCCGGAAATATCTTTTAGTATCCGTATACCGGTATATCCTTGTCCACAAAGCATCATCGCCGTAGCCTCCCCATAAGCCCGATTTATTTCAAAATAAAGCCGGCCACCGTCTACCAGCATCATCCTGCCTAATTCTCCAATTCTCCGATAAAAGAGCAATGGATCATTATTCGGAACAAATAATGCCGAAAAAGGTTCCCAGTCCAAAACATTACGCTCCATCTCTTGCTTTTCCGACTCTGTGATGTACGGTGGATTACTGACAATCACATCATAGCACTGTCCGCCATCCCCTCTCCATGCCAATACGTCCTGCTTCACAAAACAAACCGACGCCTGCAAATCATCATTATTGCGGCGAGCGATACAAAGGGCATCCTCCGAAACATCCCAGGCCGTTACTTTCGCATTCGGGAACGCTTTGGAGAGAGAGATAGCAATACAGCCACTTCCTGTTCCAATGTCAAGGATACGGGCATCAGACGGGATTTCCCTTAGCATTACCTCCACCAATTCTTCCGTTTCCGGGCGGGGAATCAACACTCCCGGAGCAACATGGTAGGAGCGTTCCAAAAAACGGGCAGTTCCCTGTATATACTGTATCGGTTCAAAATTAAGCAAACGGGCAAGAATGCCATTTAATTTCTGCATCTCTTTTGAAGATAAAATTATATCTTTGCCCAAATAATAATCAATCGTGGTCTGTCCCAGCATTTCACAACAGACAATGCGGGATAAGTTGGCAGCTTCTTGCACAGAGTAACTCTCCTGCAAAGCACGACGAATATGGGAGACGGAAACATTCATAACATTCGGCATTCAAGCTGCAAAAATAGTAGAACTTTAAGAGTAATACAAAGTATGGAAGAAGAAAAATATATGCGCCGTTGTATTCAGTTAGCCCAAAACGGTTTATGCAACACTGCTCCCAATCCAATGGTAGGCGCAGTAATTGTGTGCGACGGGAAAATTATAGGCGAAGGCTATCATATACGTTGTGGTGAAGCGCATGCCGAAGTTAACGCGATTCGCTCTGTAAAAGAGCCCTCTTTACTGAAACGCTCCACCATTTATGTCAGTCTGGAGCCTTGCGCCCACTATGGTAAGACACCGCCTTGCGCCGATCTGATTATCGAGAAACAAATCCCCCGTATTGTAATCGGCTGCCAAGATCCCTTTGCAAAAGTAGCAGGACGAGGTATTCAAAAATTGAAAGATGCAGGACGTGAAGTCATCGTCGGAGTACTGGAAGAAGATTGCAAAAACTTAATCCGGCGTTTTGTCACATTCCACTCTTTGCACCGGCCCTACATCACGTTGAAATGGGCTGAGTCTGCTGATAAGCACATCGACAAATGCCGAAAGGACGGAAAACCGGTTATTCTATCCACTCCTCTGACCTCCATGCTTGTACACAAAAGACGGGCAGAACACAGCGCGATCATGGTGGGCACACACACAGCAGAATTGGACAATCCCAGTCTGACAGTACGCAACTGGCAAGGTCAATCTCCCGTACGGATTGTTATAGACAGGCAGCAACGCCTCTCACCTTCCTTACATCTGTTCGATGACAGTATCCGCACACTTGTTTTTACGGGACAGCCGCATGCAGCATTCCCTAACACTGAATACATCGTTATTGACTTTCAACAAAATATATTGCCCCAAATCATGCAACATCTGTATGCGCAAGGACTGCAATCATTACTCGTAGAAGGAGGAAGCTACTTATTACAATCTTTCATTAATGCAGAGCTATGGGACGAGATTTTTGTGGAAGAAAGCCCTCTAAAATTATTCTCCGGTGTTAAAGCACCTGAAATAGGCAATAAAATACCTTATGTCAATGAACAATATTTCGGAAGAAATTTTCGGCATTACATCGCCACAAGATTAGGCTAACAGCCTTATTCGAGGGCTTTTTAATCGAGAAAAACAGCCATATTATCTATAATTTTATATAAAACTTGCCGATAAAGCTGTTTATAGAAAAAAATGTTCCTATTTTTGCAACTTGTAAATAAACACTATCTTTTAAAATGAGAATAAAGTTTTTAGCAATAATTGCAAGTTTCATTTTTGTATCAATCGCAATAAGTTCGTGCCTTGACTCTGATGATAATACAATCGAATTAAGTTCTGACGCGACGGTACATGCATTTGCCCTTGACACGATATATGGCAAGCATTATAAATTCACAATAGACCAACTGCACAGAGAGATTTACAACCAAGACTCATTGCCTGTTGGAGCAGATACCATTATTGATCGCATATTAATTGACACTTTCCTCGTAAGCGGTTGGATAACTGCCGGACTTAACGACACTGTATTTGTTCAAACCGACTCGGTAGACTTGACTGGAGCAGTCAACAACAACGATGGCATGAAATTTAAGGTGCATGCGCTGGACCTCAGCACAGTTCGAGAGTATGCCCTCAAAATCAGGAAACATAAACAGGATCCAGACTCTTTAGTTTGGGATCGTATGGCATCTGCCCTCCCTGGAATACCTTCTGTAAAAGGACAAAAAGCAATATTGTTCAATAACGACTTATGGGTATTTACACAAAATGCTGCTTATAAGACTTCTACAAAGCCTAGTGAATACGGATGGGAAACAGCTGATGCCTATATAGATTTTCCGACTGATGCCAAGCTGGCAACACTTGTCAACGTGAAATATGAAGAAGGAGCTACAAGCACCACATCCCGAGAGCAACTCTACATTGTTACAGAAAACAAGCAAGTCTTTACCTCACAAGACGGCATTCAATGGGAGATCGTACCTAAATTAGGAAGTGATGTTCAGGCATTAGTGGCAGGTTTTCCGAATACGCTTACCGTTATTACCGATAACGGAGTTTACTCTACCAGCGACAATGGAGAAAGCCAAAACAGCGGTCAATTTGACGATACAAATTATCATCCGACAGCCAATATCTACTCCGCCAACTTTGAAACAAACTATCAGCTGCAGACTATAATGGTAGGTACTACCTCAAACAGTGACCTATCACAAACGGTTCCCTGGGTCTCTAACGATGGCAGGAATTGGTTCCCACTTGATAATACGGCATATGATGCATTCTGCCCGGCATTGAAAAATCCGGTTGTGATGAATTACGGAAATATATTCTATATATTCGGAAGTGAAGAAGCCAACAGACTAAATGTTATCTACTCTTCAGTAGACGGCATATCTTGGCGTAAAACAGAAAAGAAGTTCTTATTGGACAAAGATATGGCAGGCATAACCGCCCCTTACTCCATTGTTGTTGACAGTCCTTATATATGGGTAATATTTGGTGGCGACGGAAAGACAAATGCTGTTTGGCGCGGACATCTTAATAAGCTGATGCCGGCTATACCATAAACCTATTATGTTATTGTTGTCTTTATTATATAAGGTATAAGACGAATAATAGTAACCAAGACAAGAGATGTAAGTATAGAAAGATGCTGAATACAGAAGAACTTGATTTAAGCCGAATTCCACAGCACGTGGCAATCATCATGGACGGCAACGGGCGTTGGGCAAAACTGCGTGGACAAGAACGCAGTTACGGACACCAAGCCGGTGCTGAGACTGTGCATATCATTGCAGAAGAAGCGTCAAAATTAGGCATCAAATATCTGACTTTATATACGTTCTCCACCGAAAATTGGAATCGTCCTTCTAACGAAGTCGCCGCACTGATGGCACTTCTTTTCGACTCTATCGAGGAAGAAACATTCATGAAGAATAATATCAGTTTCCGAATTATAGGAGACTTAACCAAGCTCCCCGACAATGTACGGGAACGTTTGGAAACCTGTGTGGCACATACCGCAAATAATACGGGAATGTCCTTAGTGCTGGCAATCAGCTACTCATCTCATTGGGAGATAACAGAAGCGGCCCGCCAGATTGCAATCTTAGTGCAAAAAGGCGAATTAGCTCCCGACCGGATTGATAGCCACCTGTTCTCCCAGCACCTTACCACCAACTTTATGCCCGATCCGGATCTATTGATACGTACGGGTGGAGAAGTTCGCCTAAGTAACTACCTGCTTTGGCAATGTGCTTACTCGGAACTTTATTTCTGCGACACCTATTGGCCGGACTTTCGTGAAGAGGCACTTCACAAAGCCATTTACGACTATCAGAAGCGTGAGCGCAGGTTCGGAAAAACCAGTGAACAAATCAGTTGACCGAACAAACACAAATAGTAAATAGTAAATTGTAAAATAGTAAATAAAAAGATGTACTATCGTATTTTCTCCATACTCGTAACAATTATCTGCCTCTTTAGCTGTGTACTGACCAGCGCGGCACAGAACACAAGCAATACTGATGGGGCCGAAAAGCCGGTTATCCTTTATTCGGGGACACCCAAAAAGTATGAAATAGCAGATATAAAGGTAGTAGGAGCCAAGAATTATGAAGATTATGTAATCATTGGTTTATCCGGATTATCCAAAGGCCAAACGATTACCGTACCCGGTGATGAAATAACGCAAGCATGTAAACGCTATTGGCGACATGGCCTTTTTTCGGATGTACAAATTACGGCAGACAAGATTGAAGGCGATCAGATTTGGCTCACAATCCACTTGACCATGCGTCCCCGCGTGTCCGACATCCGCTATCATGGCGTGAAGAAATCAGAGCGTGAAGACTTAGAGGCCAGAGTAGGACTGATAAAAGGAAACCAAGTAACTCCTAACTTAATAGATCGTGCCAAAACACTGATCAAACGTTATTTTGATGATAAGGGGTTCAAAAATGCCGATGTGATCATTACCCAAAAAGATGATCCCAATAATGCCAATCAAGTCTTGGTCGATATTAATATCGACAAGAAAGAGAAAGTAAAAGTACATAAAATCACGATTACCGGTAACCAAGCCATCACCACCAAGAAACTGAAACGTGTGATGAAGAAAACCAACGAGAAGGGCAAACTTCTCAACCTCTTCCGTACAAAGAAATTCGTGGAGGAGAACTATGAAGCCGATAAACAGCTCATTATAGACAAATATAACGAACTAGGTTATCGTGATGCCATGATTGTGACAGACAGCATCAAGCCCTATGATGAACGTACGGTAGATATTTCAATGGAAATTGAAGAAGGCCAGAAATACTATTTGCGTAATGTAACGTGGGTTGGTAACACCCTTTATCCTTCCGAACAGTTGAACTTCTTGTTGCGCATGAAGAAAGGAGATGTCTACAACCAGAAACTGCTGGAAGAGCGCACCAGTACGGACGAAGATGCAATCGGCAACCTTTATTACAATAATGGTTATCTGTTCTATTCGCTCGACCCGGTGGAAGTAAACATCGTAGGTGACTCCATTGATTTGGAAATGCGTATTTTTGAAGGTCGGCAGGCTACTATCAACAAAATCAGCATCAATGGTAACGACCGTTTATATGAAAATGTAGTCCGTCGTGAGTTACGCACCCGCCCGGGTCAATTATTCAGTCGTGAGGACTTGATGCGTTCCATGCGTGAAATCCAGCAAATGGGACACTTCGACCCCGAACAAATCCAACCGGACATTCAACCCAAACCGGAGGACGGCACAGTAGACATCGGCTATGACCTCATTTCCAAAGCAAACGACCAAGTAGAATTCTCTGCCGGTTGGGGGCAAACAGGTATTATCGGTAAACTGAGCCTGAAGTTCACAAACTTCTCTGTTGCCAACCTCTTGCATCCGGGAGAAAATTATCGTGGTATCCTGCCACAAGGCGACGGACAGACATTGACAATCAGCGGACAGACCAATGCCAAATATTACCAATCATACAGCGTATCATTCTATGATCCCTGGTTTGGTGGCAAACGCCCGAATGCTTTCTCCGTATCTGCATTCTACTCCCGTCAGACAGACATTAGTAGCCGCTACTACAATGACGCATACATGAATAGCTATTACAACAGCTATTATAGCGGCATGTACGGTTATGGCATGTATAACTATGGTAACTACAACAATTACGAGAACTATTACGATCCTGACAAATCCATTCAGATGTGGGGATTGGCAGTAATGTTCGGTAAACGTCTGAAATGGCCGGATGACTACTTCCAATTTACAGCAGAATTGTCTTATCAGCGTTATATCCTGAGCGACTGGCAGTATTTCCCTGTCACCAACGGCAAATGTAATAACTTGAGTATAAACCTCACGTTATCACGTAGTTCTATCGACAATCCTATTTATCCGCGTCAAGGTTCGGAGTTCTCGCTATCGGCACAACTGACGCCGCCCTACTCTTTGTTTGACGGTACGGATTACAGCAAGTACAGTACCAGCAATCAGGACGACATGAACAAGATGCATAAGTGGATAGAATACCACAAGTGGAAATTCAAATCCAAAATATACATCCCGCTAATGGACCCGATAGCAGTAAAACGCACTCCGGTATTGATGGGACGTGTAGAGTTCGGTTTGTTAGGGCACTACAACAAATATAAGAAATCTCCGTTTGAAACCTTTGACGTGGGTGGAGACGGTATGACAGGATATTCCAGCTACGCAACCGAAAGTGTTGCCTTGCGTGGATATGAAAACAGCTCTCTTACTCCTTATGGATACGAAGGCTATGCATACACCCGTCTCGGCCTGGAATTAAGATATCCGCTGATGCTGGAAACAAGTACCAGTATCTATGCGTTGACTTTTGTTGAAGCCGGTAATGCTTGGCAAGACGTAAACAAGTTCAACCCGTTTGATTTGAAACGTTCTGCCGGTGTCGGTGTCCGCATCTTCCTTCCTATGATTGGTATGATGGGTATTGACTGGGCTTACGGTTTCGACAAAGTATTCGGAAGAAGTGATTACGGCGGCAGCCAGTTCCACTTCATCTTAGGACAAGAGTTCTAATTTTGTTTAACTAAAACCAGAACGTTATGAGAAAGAGTTTATTAAGCATGTTTCTGCTGTTTGCCATAGGCATGACAGCCAATGCACAGAAGTTTGCCCTGATTGACATGGAGTACATCCTGAAGAATATCCCTGCCTACCAAAGTGCAACTGAAGAATTGGATCAAGCTAGCAGGCAATGGCAAAGTGAGGTTGAAAAGCTGGGCAAAGAAGCCAAAGGTCTGTATGATAGCTATCAGGCATCTATTAAGACCCTTTCCGACGCACAGAAGTCAAAGAAAGAAGAAGAGATTGTTGCCAAAGAAAAATCAGCAGCGGAATTACGCCGTAAATACTTCGGTCCCGAAGGCGAACTCATCAAAAAGCGCGAAGCCTTAATGCAGCCCATTCAAGATGAAATCTACGAAGCGGTAAAGGCTATCTCCACACAAAAAGGCTACGCCGTAGTGGTGGACCGCGCATCCGCATCAAGCATAATTTTCGCTTCTCCAAGTATCGATATAAGCAATGAAGTGCTTGCAAAATTAGGATATTCAAATTAATTTCATACATTTGCATCCCATATAACGAATAATAATCAAAATAAATATAAATATTATGCTTAAAAAAATCGCACTGCTCGTAGTTATGTTTGCCCTCCCTCTGGGAGCCATGGCGCAAACTAAATTCGCTCACATGAACTCCCAAGAAGTTATCATCACCATGCCGGAATACACAAAAGCTCAAGCCGACCTGGATGCTATGTCTAAAGAGTACCAAACAGAAATGCAACGCACTCAGGAAGAGTTCAATAAAAAGTATCAAGAATTCTTAGCACAAGCTGACTCACTGCCCAAAAACATCGCAGAAAGACGTCAGAAAGAATTGCAGGACATGGCACAACGCCAGGAACAGTTCCAGCAAGAAGCCTACCAGTCCATGCAAAAAGCACAGCAAGATGCTATGACACCTATCTATAAGAAACTGGACGAAGCTATCCAAGCGGTAGGTAAAGCTGAAGGTGTTGTATATATATTCGACTTGGCCCGTACTCCGATACCCTATGTAGGAACACAGAGCATAGATGTTACCGCCAAAGTAAAAACGCAACTCGGCATCAAATAACATCGGTAAACCGTATACCTCTAAATGAGGCAATCACAGAAAAAAGCCAGACTGTTGGACAGTCTGGCTTTTTTACATTCCGGCATCTTTTACAAAATTATGCACAATCCACACTCTATCCCCGTAATTTACATTATCTTTGCTGCACACTACACTTAGCGCCAGAAAGATTGTATGAAACAGAAACTCCCCTCCAGCCCCGGCCCCATCGGCGTATTCGATTCCGGATACGGCGGTCTCACGATCTTGAGCAAGATACGGGAAATACTACCAGAATACGATTATATCTATTTGGGAGACAATGCCCGCGCTCCTTACGGCACACGCTCATTTGAAGTTGTTTACGCTTTCACATTGCAAGCTGTTACCCGACTGTTCGAAATGGGATGCCACCTTGTAATCCTTGCTTGCAATACTGCATCCGCCAAGGCTCTGCGCAGCATACAGATAAACGACCTGCCGCACCTCGACTCCGCACGCCGCGTGTTGGGCGTTATCCGCCCCACTGTGGAATGTATCGGCAATATCACCCGCAGCCGCCACGTCGGAGTGCTCGCCACAAGCGGCACTATCAAATCCGAATCCTATCCGCTTGAGATCCGCAAACTTTTCCCCGATATCAAAGTCAGCGGAGAAGCCTGTCCATTATGGGTATCACTCGTAGAAAACAACGAAGCGCAGGGTGACGGAACGGATTATTTCATCCGCAAATACATAAATGAACTTCTTGCCAAAGACCGGGAAATAGACACCGCAATTCTAGGCTGCACCCACTACCCGATACTCCTGCCTAAGATACAACAGTATATGCCGGCCGGCATCACCATCGTATCACAAGGACAATTAGTAGCGGACAGCTTGAAGGACTATCTCCACCGCCACCCCGAAATAGATATCAAATGTACGCGAGGCGGCAAATGCACCTATTACACCACAGAGGCGGAAGAAAAATTCATCGAGTCGGCATCTATCTTCCTGAACGAAGCAATAACGGTACGCCGCATCGAGTTATAGCTACAAATTACAGGATATTAAACATTAAGTCAAAAAAACTTGTTATATTTGTGAAACAAGAACTCTAAATTCATACCGTTATGAAAGAAGAAGATAAAAGCAAGCTCATCGAAGTGTTCAAAGGATCACTTTGGGAAGCCCAACTTGTAAAAAGCCTGTTAGGGAACAATGACATTGAGTCAACCTTGAAAGACGGGATGGTAGTAAACGTTGTCCTACCCGATACAGCAATAGATGTAGCTGTACTCGTAAATGAAGCAAACTACGAAACAGCCATGGAGGTTGTTCGTGCATACGAAAAAAAGGAAGAGGGAGATTAAACTCCCTGCATAGGGAAAGAACACAAATATGGAGCAACAACTAACGAGAATTGCTGTCAAGATAGGCAGCAATGTATTGACACGTCGTGACGGCACATTGGACGTAACGCGTATGTCCGCCCTTGTAGACCAAATAGCCGGGCTGCACAAAGCAGGTGTGGAAATCATCCTTGTTTCTTCCGGTGCCGTAGCATCCGGCCGGAGCGAGATACACCCTACGAAAAAGCTGGACAGCGTAGACCAACGCCAGCTGTTTTCAGCCGTAGGGCAGGCTAAACTTATCAACCGCTACTACGAATTATTCCGCGAGCATGGCATCCCCGTAGGGCAAGTACTCACCATGAAAGAGAATTTCGGTACCCGCCGCCACTACCTCAACCAAAAGAACTGCATGACCGTCATGCTGGAAAACGGAGTAATTCCCATTGTCAACGAGAACGACACAATCTCCGTCAGCGAACTGATGTTCACCGATAACGACGAACTCTCCGGACTGATAGCCTCCATGATGGATGTCCAAGCCCTGATTATCCTGAGCAACATAGACGGCATCTATAACGGATCGCCTGCCGACCCTGCATCGGAAGTCATCCGCGAGATAGAACATGGCAAAGACCTCTCCTCTTACATACAGACCTCTAAATCCAGTTTCGGACGTGGCGGCATGCTCACCAAGACCAACATCGCCCGTAAAGTGGCCGATGAGGGCATCACCGTCATCATTGCCAACGGCAAGCGAGACAATATACTTACAGACATCCTGAGAAATGAGGAATTAAGAATGAAGAATGAGGAATTGAAATACACCCGTTTCATCCCCTCTCCCGAACCCGTATCCAGCGTCAAGAAATGGATAGCCCACAGCGAAGGTTTCGCCAAAGGCGAACTGCACATCAACGAATGCGCCACCAAGATACTGGCTTCCGACAAGGCAGTCAGCATCCTCCCCATAGGCATCACCGATGTACGGGGCGGATTTGAGAAAGACGACATTGTGCGCATCATCGACCATACAGGAAATGCAGTGGGTGTGGGCAAAGCCAATTGCAACTCCGAACAAGCGCGTGAAGCCATGGGGAAACATGGCAAGAAACCCGTAGTGCACTACGACTATCTCTATATAGAATAAGCCGAAAGAAAGCGACACGCTTTGGCACCTGCATCCTTCCGGGAGGCATTTCATATACCAACCTGTGATATTCCGCGTACCAACCGTTGGTACAACATATACCAACCATTGGTACCAGGTGTACCAACCTTTGGTATTTCATGTACCAGCCTTTGGTACAGGATGTACCAAAGTGCGGTAGTAAATTGGTACACTTATGCCTGTCTTTTAATGCACTACTTATTAATATTATCACTACATTTGCGAAAGAAACAATTATAAACTTCAAAGAAAAATGAATTTAAGCAAAACTTTTGCCGCCGTACAGTATGCCAGTCGCAAACTATTGGCGCTGAACGACGAAAAGATCAACCAGATACTGCTGGCAGTTGCAGATGCAGCCGAGGAGAGAACCGATTTTATCCTTGCCGAAAACCGGAAAGACTTGAACCGCATGGATACTTCCAATCCGAAGTACGACCGCCTGATGCTCACACCCGAGCGTCTGAAAGGAATCGCAACCGATATCCGTAAAGTAGCCAAGTTACCCTCACCGGTAGGACGCGTACAAAAACAGGGAGTAATGCCCAACGGATTGAAAATAAAGCGGGTGAGCGTCCCCTTCGGAGTAATCGGCATCATCTACGAAGCACGTCCCAACGTTAGTTTCGACGTGTTCTCGCTCTGCCTGAAAAGCGGCAACGCCTGCATATTGAAAGGCGGAAGCGATGCCGACTGTTCCAACCGCGCCATTATCAGTGTGATACATGATGTGCTGAAACAGTTTGAAACAGACCTGCACATCGTGGAACTGCTCCCTTCCGACCGCGAAGCCACCACCGAATTGCTCCATGCCAACGGTTATGTAGATCTAATCATTCCGCGCGGTAGCAGCAATCTCATCAACTTTGTCCGCCAGAATGCCACCATTCCGGTGATAGAAACCGGCGCCGGCATCTGCCATACATTCTTTGACCGTTACGGAGATGTAGAGATGGGGGCTGCCATTATCAACAACGCCAAGACCCGTCGCGTCAGTGTATGCAATGCATTGGACTGCCTACTCGTAGACGCCGACCGCATGAAAGACCTGCCCGCCCTCTGTGCACCGTTGCAGGAAAACAACGTAATTATCTATGCAGATACGTTTGCATACGCCTCTCTACAAGGACACTATCCGGCCCAATTGCTGAAAGAAGCTACGGAAGAAGACTTCGGTACGGAATTCTTAGACTATAAAATGGCAGTGAAAGTCGTTGAAGGTATAGATAGCGCCATAGCGCACATACAGCAATATGGCTCCAAGCACAGTGAATGTATCGTGACCGAAGACAAAGGCCATGCCGACTGGTTCTGCCGCGAAGTGGATGCGGCCTGCGTCTACGTCAATGCCCCGACTTCCTTTACAGACGGCGCACAGTTCGGATTGGGTGCGGAGATTGGCATCAGCACACAAAAGCTACATGCACGCGGACCAATGGCTTTAGAAGAAATTACCACATATAAATGGATAATTGAAGGAGAAGGACAGATAAGAAATTAGTGATTAATGGTTAACTAATCACTAATCACTAACCACTAACCGCTAATCGCTAATCATTAACCACTAATCATTAGAAAAGTATGAAGAAGTTTACTTGCGTGCAGGACATCGGTAACCTGAGAACTGCACTTGACGAAGCATTCGAAATCAAAAAAGACCGTTTCAAATATGTAGAGCTGGGACGTAACAAGACATTGATGATGATATTCTTCAACTCAAGTCTGCGCACCCGTCTCAGCACTCAAAAAGCCGCCCTCAATTTGGGCATGAATGTCATTGTATTGGACATCAATCAAGGAGCCTGGAAACTGGAAACAGAGCGCGGCGTCATCATGGACGGTGACAAACCGGAACATCTGCTGGAAGCCATTCCCGTAATGGGTTGTTACTGCGATATTATCGGAGTGCGTTCCTTTGCCCGTTTTGAAAACCGCGAATACGATTACAACGAAGTGATACTGAATCAGTTCATAAAGCACTCCGGCCGTCCGGTATTCTCTATGGAAGCTGCCACACGCCATCCGCTGCAAAGCTTTGCAGACCTCATCACAATTGAGGAATACAAGAAAACGGCGCGTCCCAAAGTCGTAATGACATGGGCTCCGCACCCGCGCCCGTTACCGCAGGCTGTTCCCAACTCTTTTGCCGAGTGGATGAATGCGACGGACTACGAATTCGTCATTACCCACCCCGAAGGTTATGAACTCGATCCTAAGTTTGTGGGTAATGCCCGCGTGGAATACGACCAGATGAAAGCTTTTGAAGGTGCAGACTTTGTATATGCCAAGAACTGGGCTGCCTACACCGGTGACAACTACGGACAAATCCTGAGCAAAGACCGCGACTGGACCGTAAGCGACCGCCAAATGGCAGTAACCAACAATGCCTATTTCATGCACTGCCTGCCGGTACGCCGCAATATGATTGTAACGGATGATGTGATTGAAAGTCCGCAATCTATCGTAATACCGGAAGCTGCCAACCGGGAGATTTCTGCAACAGTGGTACTGAAACGTCTGATAGAAAGCTTATAAAGACGCACTCATATATGGTATAAAACCTTATTATGCATTATATTTCATGGGGTTGTATCAAAATGAGATTCAGCTGAATTTCATTTTGATACAACCCCATGAAGTAACAAGCCACAAGAGATTTACCACTTTCCCATCGTTTGCACTCTTTGGTCGCCCATTTCCTGAACCATCCATTCCCCGTTGACACAGTCGAACAAAACAGAAGCATCTTTCTCTTTACATGAATAGAGTTCTCCGTTTATTTCCGGTTTCTTATCCCCATAGCTGAACACAGCATTGTTCCGGCTGTTACGGATATACAATCTGCCCGGACGTTTAGCATTCAATTCGGCTTCAATAACCCATTCGCCGCATCGGAAAGTATTGCCCTCTCTCATTATCTGCACAGCCTGCCTGCCATCGGCTTCAACCTGAATAATGGTAAGTATACGATTATTCCTGCTCGGCCCGAAACTTGCAGTAAGTGACCAGGGATCGGTAAAGTCCTCACCACGCTGGGCATCAGCATGATTCGGAGGAGCAGCATATTTATCAGTTTGGGTGATAGCAGCTTCCTGTTCACAAAACAATTGGACAACGGAACTAAACCCCTTCTCTTTGTTCACTGTCGTGAGTATGGATGCGGTAGGATTTATATCAAATTTCACAGGACTATGCAGCAACCAGTCCCAACGCACTTTCTCATTTGCCTCCAGTTCGTCATAAATAACGACTTTATTGGGGTGCAACAGGAAAATGTGTCTACGGTACTTCTTCAAAGGAGTCTCACCGAAACCGTTTTCGGGCGTTTGTGTCAGATGATACTTCTCAAAACTTCTTTTCCACAAACGGATATTACTGATGCCACAATATGCTGTTGAAGCGTCCCCCAAAGCATAAGAGATGTTATCCCCATTGAACATACGCACAATGTAGCCATAGGCATCGGGTGTAAAAGGCTGACCGATACCGTTTATAAGCATGGTGTTATGGGCACGTGTATTGCGATAGGACAGCAGATTATGCGGATCGCAGAAGTTCATATAATGTCCCACTGCATGGAAAACCGCTTCCCCACCATAATGCAGATTGAAAGCATTCTGATTGGAATGTGTATGATTGCCCGAACCGAAAGGACTGGAACGAAAACTCAGGCTGATATTCTTTTTCAAATCCCTCAAATTACTGTTGGCTATCATTTCGCCACAGTCCCTAAACCATACAGCTTTCGGCGCATCCGCCGGAAGTTCACAATTGGCCGGGCGCTGCTTGGCGGATGCGAGACGGTAGAGACGGGTTTCAAACTCGGTATCATACCGGTTGTTGACAGCAGAATACCAGGCTGCATACGGGTCACCGGTAGTACGGGCCAGGAAATCGGCAAAAGCGCTCCGGATGCGTAAAGGTTTACCATTTCTTTTTTCATGTCCGTCGCCAAAACCGGCACTCAAAGAGCCGGGCAGCCAAGTATATGCCACCCCTATTCCCCCATTCTTATACCAAGGATGCTGCAGAAAGTCAGTCCCTGTGAGATAACCGAACAAAGTGGGAAGATAGCACAAGCTGACTGCATTTGCGCTGAAATAGTTGGCTCCATTGTGCCATGCACCGTCACGATTAAAACCTGTGCCCGGTCCTCGCGTATTCCAAAGTTCATAGTAATACTCCAAATATTCTTTTGCAGCAGGATATTTGTCATACAGCACCAATGAAGCTTGCAGGAAACGGCGTATTTCAAACTGCCAGATATGTTCATCGAAAAACATATTCTCCTCACGCCCTAAGAGCCGGCCGTTATAATAAAAGCCAAGAACCCCCATTATAATCTTTTCTATCTGCTTATGCTCTTGCTCCGTAAAGCGCTCATAAAAATTCTCATAAGTAGCTGCCAGCAGATAGACCAGCTCTCCTGCCTTGAAATCATTGTCGATAAAGTCCTTAGTCGGTTCTTGCTTAAGAAGGCAACGTACATTCGCCATCATCTTATCTGCATAAACGTCATATTGCAACATTTGATAGGCAGTATTCAGCTTATCAAAATTCTCAGACATGGCAAAGACATGTTTATAAGGCTGCGTATCGGTACTGAAATCCATAGCAAGCGCAGTACGTGCATCATCAACCATCACTTCAAACTCCGGATGAGTACGCACCTTCTTCCGGGCATCGGCCAAGTGTCCGTTCAAAAAGCAATAAATACGCGGATAGTCCTTAGGAAGGTTCTTCAAAAGTACCTCAAACGGAGGTGTTGCAAACTGCGGAGTAGTCTCTTCTACTGTAAAACTATACGTCTCACTCCAGGGCATTTCTTCACCGGCCTTGCTGACCGAACGGAAACGCCAGTACCACACACCTGTATTCAGCACCTTATGGGCATTGAACATGCACCAGGGTACAGGTTTGGAGAGAATATCGTTGCTTCCTTTGAAGTTCTTATCTTGCGAGAGGTTAAACTGCAAATAATCCGACTGCTTCATGCTCAACGGCACCAATAAAGGAGCCGGGTTCAAATATATGATATTATCCTTTTGCGGATAAGGCGATTGTCTCAACGGGTTATTGGCATGCACAGACATCAGTCCCATGCATAATATCCCAATTACAGCAAATATAATCTTCATTTTATCAGGGCATTTAATTAATATACAATTAATACTTATTTTTCATGGTACACAATTTAATGTAATTCTTTGTTTTCATTTAGAATTATTTGGGTGAACAAATGTAGTCAGTTATAAAACAAAGAGCCATTAATATCGTCCATCAATATTGGTAATAAGTATTTTTTGATATTGTTTTTGTCCTGCCGGATTATAATATTGTCCAAAGAAAAAACAACGCTTCAATCGAGACCCTTAACGGCTAAGCATCCGGTATCGAGAGTATCAAAACAAGGAACAGCCTATTTCTCAGTTTCCTTTCCTGCTTGTTTCCAGCCGGTGAACCCCTTATCGAGTTCATAAACCGTATATCCCTTTTTGCTTAGGATAGCCGCAGCCTTCTTGCTGCGTTTTCCGCTACGGCAATAAAGAGCTACCGGTGCATCTTTCCGGAGTGTGGAATCCGCCACAACAGCAAACTGCTCATCCAGCACATTGATATTGATACTGCCGGGGATGTGCTCTTCCGAATACTCGGCAACCGTACGCACATCCAATCGCTGAATTTCGGGATCAGCAATCAATGTCGCAAACTCATCTGCCGAAACAGATGTAAAACCTTCTCCCTTCTGCTGGCAAGAAACGAGGGTGGCAAAAAACAGACAAATGCCTGCAAGAAATGCTTTCATAAGTTTACTCTTTTTAATCAGAATTGAAAATGCAATCAAAGTTATGACTTTTTCGTTTTTAGTACCAAATATCTCGGGAAATATCTGTGCTGCCTCCACTATACAACAAAAAGAGGATACCACTGTGGCAGTATCCCCTTTTCTTTTGTTACCTCTGCTGCAGAGGCTCACTAACCATTATTATAAACAAATGCACACAATTAGAATTGGAACAT